>Ga0272449_1002599_pt1 | contig 16619 bp, 15 predicted proteins | sample YNPCB0241_FD_198679 | JGI IMG/M metagenome (GOLD analysis project Ga0272449, IMG submission 198679) | Hot spring sediment microbial communities from Yellowstone National Park, WY, United States - YNP-CB-024-1 | ecosystem: Environmental > Aquatic > Thermal springs > Hot (42-90C) > Sediment...
AGGGGCCGGCCCTGGGACTATTACTCGCAGGACCCGGCGAGAGCCTGCCGAACTGGCTCGCCATATCAAGAGTTTTCGGGCTCAGAAAAGCAGCAGTGTACGTTGCGACCACGATAGCAATTTCAACAATCACGGCATACATAGCTGGAAACACCATCTGGAGACAATAGCCCCCACAATCCCGAGCCAGCACACGGCTTAATGGATGGGTTAGCGAACCCTCCCGGGGATCAATGGCTGGGGAGTTCATGTTTGAGAAGACAGAGGCTGGTTTCAAGCCTTGTTAAGACGTAGCGTAGCTTAAGCTTTTACGAGTGAAAATTCGTGGGGAACACCGTCCTTAATGATGCTTTAAGCGTTATTACCAAACAAGCTTCTTACCGCTGAGACAGGCAGGGCTGGACCGCTACATTGGTCTGAAAGAATTGTCCATGAGCCGGAAGTCTAGATGGGGAAGTATTATTTTTCAAAACCTCCTCTTCCAGGAGCTCCGCGTCCCTTGGGCCTATCGCCAGCCCCACAACAACAGTGTATTCCTTGTAGAAGCATATCCGGCTGAAAACAATTCTACCATCCTCCCCTGCCTTGACGCTGAACTCATTTATGTAGATATCATAGCACAGCCCCGGTTCGAAAGGAAGCTCGGCAACATCCTCCCCTGAATCAGCGCTCAAGACGTCTAAAACCTTGTTCTTCCGTCAGCATAGCCTGGCAACAGCGACCAAATGCCTTCCAACAAGCAAGCACTAACCACCCTTAACGCGCTATTCCTTAAAACCTCATTGTTCAATTCAGATATCACGGTGTATTTTCATGGATGTAAAGAAAAAACCTAGCATACTAGTAGTCGCCAGTCCCTCGCCCTTAACCGGTGGGGGTCTTCGCGCTACGCGTTCTTTAAAAGAGTATGCAAAATTCTTTGATACTCACCTTTTTATTCCCTGGGGATTATGGGGTGATAAAAATCATTACAGGCCTCCCTGGGCTTCCTGACAGAGCTAAGGAATACTGGTGTAAAGCTTGGAGGATACTCAAACCTATCTAGAATATTCAACAAACTTTATGAGATCGCTAATTCTAAGAGGGTTTTAGAAAATTTAGCAATCATATTTCCAGGCTTGGTACAACTGAAAGTAAATGCCTCGCAGTATGAAGTCGTGATTTCTCTCCACGAAGACTGGGACGCTGTTCATGCTGGAGGGGTTCTCGCAGAATATTTCAATGCTCGTAGCATGGTTCTTCTCCAGCTTCCCCTATTCTATGGTTCTAGAAAGAGGCTCTCAAACATCCTTAAAGCATCGTTGGTATAGAGGAAATCAATAGGTAGCTCACCACTTGAGGAGGTGATGTTTGAGAGTGAGGCAATAGTTAAATATTCTCTCATAGGGTATTTGCGTAGTTAGCGATATGAAAATCTGTTGAGGAAATACGATCTAGTGTTATGCGTATCGAAAGCCATACCCGTGGAGATGGGGAATGAATGGCTAAACAGAGTGAAAAGCCTTGATCCCGGAGTATCACTCGATGAAAAAGACTTGAAAGCTATGCAGAGAGTCAAAAATAATGTTGGAGAAAAAGCAAATTATGTGGTTTTCGGTGGAAGAGTGGATGCTGAGAAAGGCCTTATAGAGGCTTTAATCACCTTCAAATATATCTCGAAAAGGTTTCCAGACCTTAAACTGGTTATAACTGGAAACATACCTTTTCCATCTTATTTACGCATTAAGAGGGTTTGTAGAAAGCTAGGAATAGAGGACAAGGTTGCTTTCACCGGGTTTGTCCCGAGAGAGAAAAAGGTTTGAAATAGTTGCAAAAGCAAAGCTCATGCTCTACCCAAGCCACGTAGATTCTTTTTCCTATGCTGTCCTAGAATCCTTATATCTCAACACTCCAGTCGTAGCTTACAAGATACCGGCCATTGAGATCTATTATGGTGGGTTACCTGGTGTGGAGTTAGTCGAGGAATGGGATCTTGAGGCGTTAACGGTGAAGGCCATTGACATTTTAGAGAAAGGCGTTGCCGCGGTGGAACCCCCTAAGATTAAGTCCTGGGAGGAAATAATGTCCGAGGAAGTTGAATTGATATACAAGCTAGTAGAGGGGATGTGACGAAAATAGCTGACTCCTCATGATGAATCAGGATACCTTGTAAAAATACTCGGTGCTCGCCCACGTATACTGATTTCTTTTGTACCTATCTACCTATCTCCCCACGATGAATATCTTCAAATCGGTGATGTCTTAAAGTTCTGAAGCTTTAAACCCTATGGCACCTAACCCCGGCTTACAACAACTATTTCATAATTACGCTAAACCGATGTGGAACCGTTGAACACAGACCTTAGAGAACGCGTCCTTCTTTAAACCTCGAACCTCTCCCTGCTCAAATCCACCACTGTTACGATGAAGAAGCTTATAAGCCCATTCATCCGCCCACCAGGATTCTTTAACAACCCCGCAGTAGGCTTCCTGGTCGTTGAAGAAGAGTGAATCCAACCCTAGTGCACCGCTCAAAACAAGTATTTCAGCTTCATCGCCGAACCAGCGGGAAACAGTTAATCGACAGAATAGCGTTGGTAAACCTTGTTCACAGTCGTATCTCCAATGAAAAAGCTACTTCCAGTACCGCGTCAGCTGGGAGTGTTCTTTAGAGAAACCCGTGGTTCCCATTAATTTAAGGGTTGAATTGTTTAATTACTTCAGCAACTCCATGCTTAAAGTTTTCATACTTAAATCGTGAAACTACTTCATGCCCACGGGTTCTGAACTGGTTAACTAGCTCGAATTTATCCTCAAACCTTCTGACTATTCCAGGTACTTCTTCGATCTTGACGTACCCTAAGTCCTGTGCAATAACTGACACAATATCAGTCCAAGCCCCTCCATCCTTGTAAACAATTGGGATAGCTCCAGCTGCAGCAGCCTCGGCCACGGAGAGCCCGAAGTGCTCTGGGTAAGGCGGGTGCAGGTAGAACATTGCTCTCGCCAAGACCGCTCTCAACTCGACCCTCGGCATGTTAGTCTTAACCTCAACGTTTTCAAGACCATCCCTCTCAATCCTCCTCCTGAGCTCCGCCAACACTTTTCCCGAAGGCCTCGTCGCAGACCCTATGATGTAGAACTTGTAGTCGGTTAGGTGCCTTGCTACCGTGAGAATGCTTTCAAGCTTCTTCTCGGGGCTGAACCTTGACACGGTAACAATCAATTTATCCCTTTTCGCATTGTTACTGAAGAAGTATTCCACATCCACGGGAGGGTGGAGAACCCTTACCCTATACCTTGACCCGTAGACTGATTCGAACACTCTCCTAGTCCATGAACTGTTAACGAGGACAAGCCCTGTATCGCCTGTTAGAGAATCAGCGACCCTTCTCACAAGCCAGTTATAGGTTTTCCTCACCAACCCTGTGTTAACGGAGGGTAGTACGAGAGGGACGTGAACATACGCTATGTCTACGGGCGTTGGAACATGGGAGGCTGTATCTATGAATAATTCCCCGGGGTTCCTCCTAACACGGTTGAGCAGGGTTTTAATTAGCATAGCCCTTCTTAACCTCACCAGCCTACCACGAGTTAAACCTAACATTAGGGTATCCGATAACTCACTGTACAATGGTAATTCGTAAACATCTAGTACGGGTTTAAACCCCGGGGTTAATAGTTCAACAGTTTTTTCAAGCCTTTCCTCGTCAACAACGAAGGTGATCAGCCTTGACTCGTAGCCCAGTTCGAGAAGAGCTCTATGCATCTCGAGCGCGAGCTTCTCAGCCCCGCCTCCCACTTCTAGAAGCGGGTGGAAGATTATTGTTTTCACACTATGTCACCACACTTATTTTCCCGCGTTTAACAAGCCCTTGCGGGATTGCCATGAAGAGATGGTCTAGTGACTTGAAATATGTCTTCCAGTATATTTTGCTCAAGCCTTCAAGCTTTATGATTGGTGGCGAGACGATTGTTTCAACCATCTCGTCCAGGATCGAACACTCATTCACTGCCATACAAGCCAGGTAATCAATGTTGAGGAAGAACAAGTCTTCCCCTATCCCTACCTCACGAGGCGGGATTATACGGCTCAGCCTTTCCAAGTTCTCTATCGAGAAAGTGGGGAGCGCATCATAGTAGTTGTGGACCCTCATGAACCTGGCATACGGTAGTAGAAGAGGCGATAGTATTGTCAGTCTCTTCGACCCCATCATTAAAAGGTTGTAAGGGTTTAAACCATAAGCTATGCTACTGTCGAGATGGATTTTAACCAGTCTTTTCACATACTTCAATAGGGTTTTCGCATATCTCTTCTCTCGCCAGATAGGCGCGAGCCCTGGGCTAGCGTTCTCACCAACGATCACCGGGACGTGAGCCTTAGGATATATTTTGACTGCGAAGTCCGAATCTTCTCCAGCATTCAAATCTCTCCATCCACCTCTCCTGATAGCGAACTCTTTTTCAACGACCACTAAGCCGGGGGCTGACATAGAGCCGTAGGCTTGGGACGCTTCAATTATTTTATGATATGCATAATTGTACCTTGTATCTAAATCGAAGTATGCTGTTATGGAGTTTTCTGGACACATGTGAAGAGCTATGTTTCTGCCGAGCCCTCTGCTACATCTGTACCTGTAAGCCCTAAGGTTATACTCCTTTCTAAGCCCTAGCAGTTTCTCCCATGTGCCGTCAGTGGAGTAGTTATCCACTACCACGATTTCATACTCGGGTTTCCAAACCGACTTAATGCTCTCCTCGACCGTGGGGGCATTGTTGTAAACTGTTCCGTAGACACAGATTTTCCGCAACATCAGCCACCATAAATGCTATGATATATAAAAGAATCCTGGAGCTTAAAACAACAAGTCCTTGTTAGAATGAATCCAAAGCAGGACTTCCTAAGCCCCTGCTATCGTGGAATGCCGATTAGGAGGAGCCGGAAGCTTCAGTACTTACACGTTAACCCCTCAGAAAACGTACACAAGCCTGGAGGGATACCCTATTGGACACTACTTCGGTTTGAGCAATGCTTCCAATATTATGAATACACCTACAAGAGCCAGTATCCAGGGCCAGAAAGCGTCCAGATAGAACAGTATTGCGAGACCTATTAGGAAAACACCTGTGGTGACCGCGTGAACGAGCTTCCCGCGCTTCTCCCTATCCCTCTCCCCAGACATTTAACCACCCTTGAGGCAAACTATTCCGCCACTAGTATTTAAGACTGCCCCACATCTTCCCCGCCCGCACTACCCCCTGGATTTCTTCAGCCTCTCCCACTCTTCAATACCCCCTTCAACGATCTTGAAGACAGGGTTGGCTTCAACACTCCAGGGGTCAACACCTCTAATCCTCTCGAACCATTTCCTGTCGCGTTTCTCAAGCTTCCCCAGCAAGTGGTTGAACTCGTACGCGAGCTGGCCGCGCGTCACCTCTACTGCTTCGCGAAGCTCAATCATCCTGATCTTTGAAGAGTTGAACCTGTAGCCTCTTCCGCAAGCCTCGAGGTAAACCTGGTAGAGGTAAGCGTCAACCAGGTCGAGAGGCTTCTCATACCTCTTAAACCTCGCCAGCTGAGGGTGGTTCCTATATCCCTTAGTAAACCCCTGGAGGACACTCCTCGCTAGCAAGCCCTCCCTCCACAGCGCTACCAGCCCGATCCTATCGAGGTATTTTGGATGTATTGACCACAGCCTCGTTGAAAAACCCCTCTACGAATTGAAACAGTGGAGAGGTTTCCACAGCCCTTTGAACTCGTTAGTTAAGACGGGGTTTTAAAAAGTCGTAGATGGATTGTGGGGAGGCCCTGGGATATGGTTCCCTAGTATCCTCCAACCTCTTCGTAAGCCTCTTCCACAGCCTCCTTAGCCTTCTCCTCCTCAATCCTCTCCTTCTGCTTCGCGATGAACCTCCTCCTGTCAAGCACGCCCCACGCATATATCGCGATCGCGGGAAGTGCTAGCAGGAGGAGCAGTAGTGCATCCCCGAGCACGGGTGTAACGGGGATAGTGTTGGACAGCTCGATGGGTTTAGGCGTGCCCGGGGATACTTCAGGCATAAACCTGTTGACGTTCCAAGCTATCAGCGCGAGCATCAGCCAGTTTGTGGCGAAGTTTATCAAGCCCTGCCTGCTCGGCCCCAGCATCAGCCCAGGTATCCTCCGCTTCGTCAGGGGCGGGAGGAGAACAGAGCCCATGAAGCCCAACTGGTCCTCTAAAACATGCATCGCGTGGCCCAGCGTTGACGCTACAGCGAGATATGGCCAGTTAGCATATCCAAGCACCAGTGTTATCAACCCCGTGATCACACCGACCACCACGCTCGCCGTAAGGCTGTGGGAGAAGCCCCTGTGCCACGGTATGAACACTTCCTCGACCACATCCCCTACTCTCTCATACCCTATCTCGGGGCCTGAGAAGGCATCTATCACCGTCGGCCTCGGGTAGACCTTCCTGAACGCGTGCTTTGTCTCCGCAACCCCCATCCTCCTATACTCCGGGGGCTCGGTCCCCTCGAGGGGTAAGCCGCCCGTGGAGACCAGTGGACCCATGTGAACAATTATCCTCCTATTCCTGGAATCATACTGTATTAGAAACCTCCTGTAGAAGTCTCCGGGCATCCTTATATTATGTATTTTAACGGTGACCATCCTCCCGGTCTCATAAGCCTCGTCAATAGCTCTAGCAACAGCATCCGAAATATACTGTGGGTGAGGAGCGTCCGCTACGTTCCAGTATGTGGAGCCGTCCCCGCCCACCTCCAGGTAGCCCGGTACCCTCACCTTCCTGCCCGATACTGCTAAATCCTTGAGGCTCTGTCCTAGGATCCCCCTGAGCTTATAGTAATCCCCGTCTCTTGCGACAACGATTACAGACCCGGTTTCATCAGCCAGCTTAAACCTGGCATAACCCTCCCTCTCCTCCAACACTTCCTCAATCCTCCCCTCCAGGTAGAACAGCCTCCACCTCAGGCTCTCAGAGAGCTCGCTAACCCTTATCCTCCTGGGCGATAGCTTCCTCAACGGATCCCTTGGTGCGGGGTCCACCACATAGTCCACTTTCCACAGGAACTTCTTGAACTTGAAGTCCAGGAAGTCCGGCAGGTATGCTGAAACCCCTGCTAGAAGAGGCCACATGACTCCTTTAACAAGATCCGAGAGTAGCGGCGGAAAGAACATCGCCATGGCCAGCCCGGACAAGTAGTGCGTCCACCCTCTCATCCTCAACCACCCAGCCCGAGCAATCCAAAGAAGAAGCCCGCGAACCCCATAGTGTTCGCTAGAACCGGGAGGATCAGGGAGCCAAGGCAGTAGCTCAGCCTCGTGTTGAAAACCATTGCCGCGAAGCCAACGCTCGCCGCGGCAAGCATTAAAGCCAACCCCACAGGGCCCGTCAAGTAGAACACTAGTCCCACCAGGAATGCCAGCGTGGCAACTGATATGTAGACATAGCTAACCCTGGTTAGAAGCCACGCCACCGCTTTAGACAAGTATAGGGTGACCGCGAAGGATAGGGCCGCTGCTAAAATGATGAAGGCTGCTCCAACGTAGAACTCCGCCCACGTCTTAGGCGTGTAAACCCCTCCAACAAGCCAAGCCACTGAACCCCTGGTGATCCTCATGGTCGGATGGAAAAGGAAGAACAGTGCTCCAGTATAGTATACTGTCCTAGCAGCCCCCTGACTGATCAGGAAGGCGTCATCACCCCTGCTACTAGCCATGTGTCCTCCAACCAGCGCACCCATCCCACCCGTTACAATAGGGAAGAACGCAGCTATCCCTCCCCCTATTATCCCCGAGGCACTCCCGTTGATGACTGCGCCGGGAGAGGTCTCCACGAAATCCCTCGTATCCTGCCTGGGGATACTCCTCTTGGAGATGATGTTTCTTAAAACCCATGGGAAGCCGAAGAAGCCTATGAACAAGGGCGTGAGCCTCGCGTACGCTGCCTCAATTCTTAGAAGACCCGAGTAGGACGCTATGAAGCCCAGTATGCCGGAGGCGAAGAAGACCAGGACCCCGCCGAGAACCTGCCTCCATGCGAGCCAGAGCTTCTCCCTGGGCGTCCTCCCGTGGTCAGCCTCCTTAGGGTACTCGCTCATGAACATGAAGACGACTATTGCCAGGAGGATCAACCAGTAGTATGGGCTGAAAAGATTGTATATGATGGGCATGGCGTAAACCCCGATGGTTGCCATGAAGACGGCGAGGAAAACCGCCCCTGTCAACGCGCCTATGAGATAGAGCAGTACGGCCCTGTGGCCTCTCCCAGCGAGCAGATACCTCTGCGAGGGGAAGAGCATGAGCATCATCGACTCGTCTGAGACGCTGAGGTATGTTGAAGCAATGGAGCTGGCGAAGGAGAACCCTACCACGGCGCCGAGGGCGAAGTACGGCAGGGCGTAGATGTTTGAGGTTATGAACCCCGGGGCAAGGGTGAAAACCAGGACTAGGAGGTTGAAGATGTGTAGCCCCGGAATCCACGACAGCATCAGGCCCATGAGAGTGCCTGTTAAACCCCACGCCAATACTTCAACAGGGTTGATTAAAGCCTCCACGATCCTTCACCTACCCGAGAATTGTGAAACCGTTCTTGGAGATGACGACAATCTCTTGTTTAGCACCGTAAACATCCCTGTACCCTGCCACCCTAACTACTGCTCCACTAAGAGGTGGAGAGGTCATGCCGAGCTCGCTGACTGTTGATGAAGGTATGAACACTGTTATGATCGCGCCCGTGGAATCCGTTATATTGATCTCCCAGTTACCCCCTGAGAGAACCCTTGAGCTGACCACGGTAGCGTTGAGCACTACAAGAGGCCTGCCTAGAGGTAGCCCCAGCGCTTCCTGGACAGTTACTTTCAACGGATCCCTGAGCTGAACCACTTCGCCGTACACATACTCAACCAGGTTGGCCGATTTCACGGTGCCGTTGATCCTGATGAGCGATTTCCATCCCACCAGGGCTGGATCCAGGAAAGATATCAGTTGCTCCCTTTTCATGGATATGTTCACAGCGAATTCTTCATCGCTCGACCTGACTTCTACATAATATATTCTAAGGGAGCTGTCGTAGCGTATCGCGTAGAAGAGTCCTGTGAACGAGACGTTGCGGCCGACATAGCCTGGCACGCTCTTTATATCTATCTCGAGGAAGGCTGGGGGCGGCGGTGGCGGGGCTGTCTCGACGACAACCCCGTTCACAGTGTAGACAACAATCTCGTCCGTGCTCCCGTAGACATGCCTGTAGCCTGCTACCGAGATGTAGCTACCCTGGGACGGGATATCAAACCCCATCGACTTAGCCACCGTGGAGGGCACGAACACCAGTATGTTGAAGCCCGATGGATCGGTAACGTAAATCCTCCAGCTACCACCGCTCGTTACGCTTGAAGATAGCACGGACACGTTTTTCAGCACGATAATCCTGCCCCTCTCCTGCGAGAGGGCTTCCTCAACACTGCTGGTTTCAAACGGTGGTTCAACCTCAACCGGGTCTGCACCGTACGCGGCAATGTATGTTGAGTTGACAACGTTGACCGTTAAGTTGAACACCGTGCCGGAGCCCACTGTCCACGGGTCTATGACGGCCGCCATCAGCGTCCTGGGCATCATTATGTCTCCTGTAATGCCCTGGCCCTCAACATCCTCGAAGACAAGCCTGCACGGGTCGTCGAAAGCCTCGCAGTAGACTCCGAGGAACCTTGCCTGCGTCTTAACCGTCTGCCCCTCGTATAAGGCTGTGTTGAACACTAGGTCGCCGAAGCCTACTGTTTCAGCCACGGGTATTACTCCAACGCTGATGTCTTCGAGCTCGCGGACGACAATCTCTGGCGAAGTACCCCTGTAGTAGTAGACCACGCCGCAAACATCCACGGGCACTCCTCCCGCAGAAATAGTTGAGATGACCGGTGCAACATCGCCCCCATAGACATGGTTTACTATAGTTGGTATCAACACTGTTACAGCACCCCTGGAGGTTGCAACATCGAACAATAATCCTGCTGAAACATTTCGCGGGCTTTTAACCAAGCCCTTTACACAAACATACGAGTACTCGGCAACACCTTCCAGCGAGTCAACGTAAACCCCTCCATCACCCCGCCCAGGCCTCTCGAGTATTTCAATCCCCCGTAAATCCTGAAGATAGGCGTAAGCGAAATCCTCCCTCACCCTCAGCTGGACAAGAAGCCTCACCCTGTCCCCTATGAAAGGTATTTTCCTAGCCTCAATCATCTCGGACGCGAGCGGGTCGTAAGCATAGACTGGAAGGCTCACGGGCGTTGAGTTATCGTTGACTGTGAGCGTAATCCTCAGCTTCCCCCCGGAGTAATCCACCCGTGGAGGTTCCACGACAACCCCCTCAACGTAGAAAGTGGCATAGTTCATCAACACGTTGCCCTGGACATCGCTAATCCTTACAACCGGGATCGGCGCGTAACGGGCCGCGGCGAAAACGCCCACAACGCTTGCAATGACGAGGACGACCGCTATTATCTTGAGGAAGCCCACGTTGTAAAGCCTTCGCTCCTCGGTTTCAGGATAGTAAAGATATTTCTCGATCTCCAAATACTCACGAGATTCAGGCGTAGAAGCCACCCCAATCATACAGGTTAGAGTATTATCTTATTTCTCCCTAAACCCTTAAAATATTTGACATTATGCTTGATCTAATGAGAGAGAATTCCCCAGTTCAAACCCGGGTTTATGCAAAGATTGTTTAAACCCTCTCTAAAAACTCCTCCAAGCACGCGCACACTCCGGCTCTTGGGGCCGGCAGAGCATAGTCGGTGAGCGATGTTTTCAAACTATTCTACACTGATTCCTCAGTGATAGGTGCATCGTGTTGGAACCCAGAGCTAAGCGGCAACTAGCCGGTGGCAAGGGTGTGTGAGCCTACCTGCAGTATTAAGGTTCTTGTTCCGGGATGCAGGTAAGCAGGATTGACAGCAATCCTCGAGGAGACCTCTAATCCTTTCGGGGGTTCCCCGCCGACTCATCAACGCTCCCTGTCAGAGCTTACTGATGAAGCTGGTTAAAACCGTCTCCTCAACCAGGCTTAAGCCTGAACCTCATCAACAACCCTTCAACGAACAGGATCGCGAACGCTATAATACTCGTGATCAACGACAAGGCTCCTTCAGGGCTGAGCCTTCTAGACGCGAGGATCACGTAGCTCTCTCCAATTGCGATTCCTAGGAAGAACATTGAATATATGAGTAGCCTGGGAATGAGCCTTTTACGGAGGAGGATGTATCCTTCCAAAGGGATCGCCTTGGCAACCACGTAGCCTCCTGGGGCCCTGGCAATCACTCCCAGCTCCTCAAGCCTTTTCAAATGATAGTGGACGCTACTGACGGGCATGTTGAGAGCTCTTGCAACATCCCTTACACCCCTGGGCTCACGGGACTCGAGGAGGTAGACGTATATTCTCAACGCTGTACTCCCCAAGTCCTCGCTCCTAGAATCCATCAGTAAGCCCCCAATTAGCAATAACCGCATTGTTTATTATAAGCAACCCAGTGAACCAACGGTGTTCTAAAACCTGAACGCTAGTGTTCAAACAATGGGGTTATCAAGTCTCATGCGTTAATGATAAACGGTGGTTGACGTGAGGAAGCATGTCTTCATAACACTAGCGTTGGCGACAGTATTGATCGGAGCCTTAATACCCCCGTTAATGTCGGGGTTCCTGGGACGTGAGGGCTCCAAGACTACTGCGACCCAGATGCTTCAGGGAACATCTCCCGCGTACAATCTTGAGGGCTTGAAAAGATTCGGCAACTACGACGAGCTGTACCGGTTCTTAGAGAAGGCTTTAGCCGCAAGCAGGTGGTATCCGGGCTTGGTAATTGCTTCGCTTGACCTTTTGGGAGCGCCGAGAGGGGAGGGTGGTAGCGGTGCAGGGTCTCAGCAAGCATCCAGGACAAACGTACAGGTGGAAGGGGTTGACGAGCCCGATGTGGTTAAAACTAATGGGGAGCTCGTGATTGTTGCTTCAGGCAATAAGGTCTTCGTGATCAGCACTGGGGATAGAGTTGTCAAATCAGTAATTGCTTTTGAAACAGGCGTTAAGGGGTTGTTCCTCTTCGAGGAGAAGCTGGTAGTTTTCACCGAGTCCTACGGTTACTACTACGAGGCCGTTGAGTCAACCCAGTCTTTGAAACCGCCCCTGGGAGTGCCCGAGTTAAGAGTCTACTTCTACAATATCACAATCCCTGAGGCACCAGTACTCCTCGGGGAAGTATCCGTGTCAGGCTACATGCTTGGCTCAAGGCTCCTCGATAAATACGTCTACCTTGTAGCTAACACCTACATATACGAGCCCATCATCCCCTACGTGAACGGGAGGCCGGTTCCCCTTGAAACCCTTGTGGCAGTGGACCAGCACCCTGACGCCTATACTGTAATACTTGCAGTTGATCTAGAGGAGCTTGTCTACGCTACCTACACCTTCCTGGTTAGGAGCGGCGGCTGGCTATACATGTCCCTGAGAAACCTCTACATTGCCTGTGAGAGGCCCGTAACGTTTATTGAGGCCTCCACTGTAGTGTTGAAAGCTATTGCCGAGCGCATGCCTCCCGAGGAGAAAGGGGAGGTTTTAAAACTGTTGGATGAGGGATCGCTGGATAAGGCTTACGAGAGGGTTAACAAGTACTTGTCAAGCCTGAGCGATGATGTTCGACAGAAGCTACTCGATGAGGTCGTCTCCGAAATTAACAGGGAGCCCATGAGTGATGAGACAACATTCTATGTTTTCAACGTTAACGGTCTCTCAGTAAGCTTGCAGGGTTCCTTTACAATCCCGGGATTACTGCTAGACCAGTTCGCCATGGAGGAGTTCGGGGGCTTCTTCATTGTCGCCACAACAGAGAGTATTTACGAGGTAAGAGCATACTTCTACCCCGCTTTATCACTAGTACTGTATGAGAGAGGCGGAAGCGTTGAATACTCATCAAGCAATGTCACAGGAACCCTCCACATCGGATGGAGCGTTATCGACACCGGGAACAATGTCTTCGTAATCGATTTGGAAAGCTTGAACGTGACGGGCTCTCTCAGGCATTTAGCACCCGGAGAGAGGATTTACTCAGCTAGACTAATCGGAGACGTCTTCTTCCTCGTAACCTTCAGGCGGGTGGATCCGTTGTTCGCGATAGATGTTTCAGACCCCGGCAACCCGGTGGTCATAGGCTTCCTGAAAATACCCGGGTTCAGCGAATATCTTCACCCGTTGAGCAGTGACAGGCTACTAGGCATAGGGGTTGAGGAGGGAGGGCTTAAAATATCATTGTTCAACGTTACCGACCCAGTTAACATGAGCGAAATATTCAAGATCAACCTGCCCTCGACATGGTCCCTAGCCCTTTACGACCACCACGCCGTGACTATACATTCCGGGATGCAACTAGTGCTAATACCTTTCACCAGATACGATGGGGGCGGCGCATCGAGCGGGGTCCTCGTGATCAAGTATGGTAGTGACGAGTTAAGGGTTGACGCTATGCTACCACACTACTCCTGCGTCCGCACAATATACGTTGGCAACGAGTTATACACTATTTCGCCCGGGCTGGTCAAGGTTTTCAGCCTTGAAACTTACAAGGAGCTTCTGCAAATCCCGCTACTGGGTTGAACCAGGGCTTGACCACACAGGCTCTAGATTTTTTCCCTTCTCCTAATCCTGGAGCCGAATCCTTATTACTAGTAATGCGCTATATTTTAAACAGCTGGTGCAGTGGCTTGGGCAGGGAGGTGCTTATCAATTTTATACAGCGCGAGAAGAGCTTCAGAATTATACCCAGCAGCGACGTTGACTCATTGCTCGCCTCGGCTATTCTCTTGAAAAACCTGTCGCAACACGGCTACGATGTCAAGGTGAGCTTCGACTTGAAGAGGATTATTGACGAGCCCAGGGAGCCCGCTCTACTTGTGAACCTGAAACCTGTTAATCCTTCAACCCAGGCCGTGCTGGAGCCCGCGAGGGATAGTAGTGTAACCGGCACGGTGGTGAGCGTGCTGGACGAGTACTTCGGCGTTGACAAGTGGGATAAGATCCTCGCTGTAGTTGCAGGTGTTTACAAAGCGCTTGACACGGGGAGAGACGGTTTCAAAGGGGTTGAGAGGAACATTTTAAACAATCTATTAGAAAGCGGCGAGATATCGTCTGAGCTGAGCTTCAGGCTGTGGGGGCACAGGAGGATAGGGCTTTCCAAATCGTTAACCAGAACCCTCACCCCGTTCATCCCCGGGTACACTGGGGCCGGGGACAGGGTTGAGGAATTGTTGAGAAAGATCTCCAAGGGGAGGCCTGTTGAAAAACTCCAGGCTACCGATTTCTTCACCGAGTCGGGGAAGCAGATGCTTCGCGATTTAGTTGAGGCTTTGCAAAACACTGTTAAAGCGCCTCAGGACTACGTTAAGAACGCTATTTTAAGAATAATCGGCTTCGAGTACTCCACATCTGTCGACACTAGGAGAATTGATCTTCTCGAGCTCGCGGGAGCCCTCATGGTTTACGCAAGCCTGGAGGCTGAAAACCCGTTGAAAATATTGGGGGCAACGCTTCAAAGCGTTGCAACACAGATCCTAGCGATATATGAGGAGGTGGTTGACGAGCTCGCCGCGATACTAGCATCCTCAATACCCAGGTACTTGTTTGAAGGCGAGCCTGTCGATGTTGAGGATTACTTGGAGAGGGCTGACATCATAGCCGACGTGGCAGGCTGGTACCTCCCGCAGGTTAAAACCCCTGCCTCAATCATCCGGGGCGACCGCGTCTACACGGTGGCGAGGGAGCTTCTCAGAGTTGGCTGGGACCCGAGGAAGGTTTACGAGTCCTGCGATGATAAACAGCTATGCGTGATCCAGGGTGGGGCGGTTTAAAGTAGCCGTGAAAGTATCGTCCAGCAACCCGGTCTTCATCAGCTCCGTATACAGGATGCTTAGCCCGGATAACGCAACCCCTCCGAGAGGGGTTACCGTAGAGGAAGTAGTTGCCGAGGATGGCGCCTCCTACGAGCTTGTTTTCACAGCCCCCGGGGGGTTGAAAGAGCTGAGGACTTTAAAGGGGAGTGTTGACGAGGTTTTGAAACTACTGGAGGTTGCTGAGAAGCTGGCAATGTTTAAATAACCCCTAAAACGATATAAACCCTACCTAGACATGGAAAGGGATGATTATGCCGGCTAAAGCAAAGTATACTGCGCGAGACAAGTGGAAGATGAAGAAGTGGTATGAAGTGCTCGCGCCGAAAGCTTTCGGAGAGGTGTCGCTGGGCACTACGCCAGCGGACGACCCTGATAAGCTAATAGGCAGGGTTGTTGAGACAACCCTCTACGATCTAACAGGAGATATTTCGCAAGTACATGTTAAGCTCTACTTCCAGATCGTGAGCGTTGAAGAGGGCAAGGCCTACACCAGGTTTAAGGGGCATGAGCTTGCGAGGGACTATATGAAGAGCTTGATCAGGAGGAAGAGCAGTAAGGTCCAGGGGATATTCGACGTTACAACCAAGGATGGATACGTGGTGAGGCTGACAATAGCTGCTTTAACGAGCTTCAGGTGTAAGTCAAGCCAGAGGAGAGCTATCAGGAGGATTATCAAGGACTACATCTTCTCCAAGACACCGGGGCTCACTATGGATGAGCTGGTTAACGAAATATTGAGCGGCAAGATATCCAATGAAATAGCAGAGCTTGCGAGGAAGATTTACCCTATAAGGCGTGTCGAAGTGTACAAGTCAAAGCTCATAATGATCCCCACCGAGGAAGGGCCTAAGCCAGCCGTAGTAGTCTCCCCAGTCCAGTTGAAGTCTAGGTAGGTATTTTCACAAAATTCTTTATTAGCAATCACTTGTTCTTAACATTACATGTGAATGCTATGAAAGCTGTTGTCCTAGCCGCTGGTAACGGCGTGCGTTTAAGACCTGTCACCGATACAAGGCCCAAGCCGCTCATACCCGTCCTCTGTAAGCCGGTTCTAGGCTGGCATCTCGACTGGCTGAGCCGTTTAAACATTGACGAGGTAGTTTTGATTGTAAACTATATGAAGGAGATGATCATGGACTACGTGAGCAGGTTTCACAAGGGGCTCAGGGTCAAGTACGTGGTTCAAGACCCGCCCGCGGGCACTGGCGATGCCGTGATCAAGGCGCTGGACCACCTCCCGTACGGCGAGGACGTGCTCATTGTGTACTCAGATATCTTCATAAAAGATATGAGCGTTTACAGGGAGTTGGTCAGCATTAAAGAACCGGTCATCCTCGGGGCAGTCGTGGATAGGCCTGAACACTACGGCGTGCTCGAGCTGGAGAATGGAGGCTTGAAAAGCATTGTTGAAAAGCCTTCACAACCACCATCGCCCATCGCTAACGCAGGAGTCTACAAGCTCAACACTAAGGACATAGATGAGCATAAGAATGTCGGGGTTAGCGTTAGAGGGGAGGTCGAGTTCACCGACATAGTCAACGGGATAGCCAGGGAGAAGCAGGTGAGCGTGTACACTTTGCCGAAAGGCTGGTGGATAGACATAGGGAGGCCGTGGCACATACTGGAGGCTAATAAGATGGCTCTCGAGGACTTGAAGGGGAGTATTAGGGGGGTGGTTGAGGAGCCTGTCAGGATGACCGGGGAGGTGTAT
>Ga0272449_1002602_pt1 | contig 16587 bp, 17 predicted proteins | sample YNPCB0241_FD_198679 | JGI IMG/M metagenome (GOLD analysis project Ga0272449, IMG submission 198679) | Hot spring sediment microbial communities from Yellowstone National Park, WY, United States - YNP-CB-024-1 | ecosystem: Environmental > Aquatic > Thermal springs > Hot (42-90C) > Sediment...
AATGCTGGAACGCTATAAGGCAGAGTACATACTTGTGTACACCACAATAGACACTGGTGGAAACTGGGTAAACGCTGGCGGAGATGAGGGCAAATGGACCTGGATGGCTGCTATATCCGGGAATGCCCGTTATCCGAATGGAACGTCAAGATTTGTGAAGGAAGGCCTCATTTCAGAGGATGAAATGTGGACGGCGGATTTGGGTAAAATTAGGGAAATTTTTGGAAATGTTACGCTGGGATGGAATAGTGCGAGTACTGGGGAACAGGTGCCGGTTAGCCAATACGTTTATGGTCGAACCGTTCAAGGAGTGCGGGTTAGCCGGGGGCAGAACTCAACAATTTACAAACTGATGAATTATGCGAGGGAGCGTTGGATACAAACTAACTTGCAAGGTTCAGTGCCTACAACAAAATTGCTATACTTTAGAGAAGCACGAATTGATGGTTTAAACAACAAAAGCGGATATGGCGGGGTTGTTCCGCTTGTTTGCCTCTACAAAATTGACTGGGAAAAGTATTACAGTGAGCACCCAAGCGGGTAGGGAGAAACCCTTGTTTCCAAAGGTTCCGGATTACCATAAGCCTAACAAGCCTCTTGTTCCAACGGGTTTAGGCGTCATATACGTTATTGTAAGTGCGGCTTACCTTTTCTTTCTACACGCCTTTGAGCTTGATATTAGCCAAAGCGGTGGCAATGTTTCTCCTGCCTTAACTTTGGCTGTTTGCATATTGTTTGGTGGGTTTATGGGTTTGCTTGACGACTGGATGGATTTGCGTTGGCGTTATAAGGCTTTCTTTCCGTTGGTGACTGCTGTTCCCTTGATGGCTTTAGCCTATAGGATGGGTACTGCACGCACCGCCATAACGCTTCCGATTTTGGGAACCATTGATTTTGGCATATACTACTTTTTTGTTTTGATTCCGCTAATTGTAACCGTAACCACTAATACTGTTAACCAGTTGGGCGGGTTAAACGGTTTGGAGACTGTTTGTCCAGCTATAGTTTTGATAGGGCTTATGGTTGCATCTGGAAAAAACGCTGTGCTTTTAACGCTACCTTTGGCTGTTTGGCTCACACTTGCCCATTTCAACTTTCAAGGGAAAATTTTTGTTGGCAATACCGGCTCTTTTGCTATTGGTATAACGTTGGCAGCCTTTGCCATAATTTCAGATTTGAAATGGTGCTTACTGATTTCGCTTTTGCCCTACATTCTAAATTCTTCAATGATTTTGTTAAACTATTTCTTTTTCCGAACCAAGGCGAATGTTTCTTTTGACGGTGAAAGGCTTTCCTCATACCACAGAAGGAGCCTGATAACGCTTATCACTTATAAGCGCCGAATGACTGAGCGGCAAGTTGTTACTGTAATAGCTTTTTTGGTGGCTGTTTCAACCTTTGTTGCCATTGCGGTTCAGCTGTTTCTCTTGTAGTTGTGTGTAATGCCTTGTTACACACAAAAGGCAAAAATTTGTCCGAGGTGAGGCTTAATCAAGGAGGTTGTTGAAGCACCGTTTAGTATGGCGTTTAATGTGAGGAATCGGCTATTTGCCCAACGCTTAACGTTCCTAACGTTTCGGTTAAAGTTGAAACCACGAGTATCGTAGGGGTTAAGCTGGACGTTAAAGGCGGGGCTGGAACCGTAAATTTTGATGTTAAGGCAAAGCTTGAAGAAAAGGGAAAGCGAAGCCAAATGGTTGTTGTAGGCTTTAACTTCCAGCTTACAACAAAACCGGGCATCGTCAAGTTTGAAATAGAAGGGATAGTCACCATAACTGAAAGGACACGGAGATAAACAAGATACTGGAAGTGGACCCGGAAACAAAAGTGCCATACGTTTTCAGAAGGTTTACCAGCACACTTTTACAGCCATGTACTTACTCTCAACGATTCTTAACACGCCTCCGCCGCCAATAGACACCCTCCTCTTCAGAAGGGAAGAAGTGCCGGCTGAAGGCGTTGCCATTGAGCCAAAAGCAGCTGAAAAAGTTGGGGGAGAGGCTTCTGGAAAAGCGAGAAGGAAGGCTAAGGCGAAAGAATATTTTTATTAGTCGCATTGTAGTTATGCTGTTTTGTTGGCGGGTGAGTGGGTCCTCCCACCCGTTCCGCCATACAAACCCCGGTGTAGGGAGGTGAAAAATTGAAATTTGATAGTAAAGACCTGGCTTTGACAGCGGTTTTTGCAGCTCTATATGCTGCGGGGGTGATTTTTCTGGCGCCTATAAGCTTTGGGATATGTCAAGTAAGGGTTGCCGACGCGCTGTTGTCGCTTTCAGTGGTTTTCGGTATGCCAGTTGCCCTTGGAACCAGTTTGGGATGTTTAGTTGCAAATGTTTATGGGGGCTTGGGCGTTATTGACATTGTCGGTGGCACTGCTGCAAATTTCGTTGCATGTGTTTTGGCTTGGCTTATCGGTGGAGAGAATATTACTCGTAGGCTTTTAGCATGTCTCGTGGAGACCGTCACAATAACAGTTATTGTTGGTGGCTACTTGGCGCTAATATTCAATGTTTCAGTTGAAATTGGACTACTTGGCGTTTTCATAGGCTCTGTCATAGCGATTAATGTTCTTGGGTTTGTAATTCTGGAAACTATCTGTCGAAGTGGCGTAAGCAAGAAATATGCAAAAAGGGGATGAAAACTGAAGGCTACATAAAGCGTTCGAGTTTTGTCAGTCCTATTATTTCGTCGAAGTCTAAGCCTAAAGCGTCTAAGACTTGGTCGAATGTGGAGTGTAGATAAGCCACGTATTTGTCCACGTCTATCTCGTTTTTTGTTGCTAGTTCGACGGGCTTCACGTGAGGTTCGTTTACAACCTTTACAAAGCTTATTAGGTCGCCGGCTTTAAGTTCCATTCCGCTTTCTTTTAGGATTTTTGCGGCTTTCACGTGTTGTGGGGTTGTTTTTGTGTAGCGTTCTGGCTCTTCGCCTAGGACTACATTGAAGGCTAGTTCGTTTAGGCTTTCCCATTCTCGTCTTTTTAGCCTTATATAACAGTCTCGTATTGTTTGGATAATGTCCCTCTTGGCTGCTTCGAAGTCCGCTGGTGTCTTAACCATGGCTAGGCGTTCTTTCATTTTGTCGAAAGCCTTCTTGATGAATAGGGGGATGTGGCGTTTCTTGCCAGTCAAGCCCTTAACGTCGACGCTTCCATCTTCTAAAACGCCTAGATAGTTCTTTTTACGGGAGCTGAAGACCGCGTAACGGTAAACCTTGTCTACATCCAAGCCCATTTTTAATTCGCGTTCAGTCCATTCTTCAAGCATGCGTATCTGCTCTTTAGATGGATTTTTTAGAAAAACGCTGTCCGTGTCTCCATAAAGCACTTGGATGCCCAGTTCCTCAGCTCTCTTAATTATCTGGGTTATAGCGTGCCGCCCTATGGCTGCTGTTGCTTCGGCAACCGGTGGACAGTAAAGGTCAAAGGTTTCTGCTCCGAAGACTCCGTAGCTGGCGTTTAAAATGACTTTTAAGGCGCCTTGGATGATGTTGTACCAGCTTCTAATTTCTGGTGGCAGAGCCTTGTCCTTTGATTTCGGCTTGTACCATTGGACTCGCAAGTCCCTAAGAGAGCCTATTAGGAGACTTTCTAGGGCGCGTTTTTTGCGGCAAACCCAGTGGGGAGTGCCCGGCACAAGGTTGGTTTTGCATTCCTGATGCCCGCATAAAATGGATTGGTAGCCTAAATTCCAAACTTTTATTATTGATGGGTATAGGCTTGGGAAGTCCATGACGGCGACGTTGAAGTGGACGCCTGGCACTGGTTCGACGACTATGGCTCCCTTGTATTTTTTGCCTTTTATTATGGCTTTTGTGGCTGTTTTGCCTTTTAGGGCTAGTATGTCTTCAGCGTTGGGTATGAGCATGTTTCTTCTGCGGTGTTCCCGATGCATGAAGTTTCTTATCCAGCGGGATACACCCTGTCGGCTTACATCCTCCATGGGCATGCTGCTTATCCTAGCCAAGACAAGAATTAGCTTTAAGACAAGCTCGTCTTCGAAGCTTGTTAGTTTGTAGGTTATTTCAGCGTCCCTAAAACAGTATTTTGCAAGTTCCGTATACGTCAATTCGCCTATGCTCTTTTCCAGCGTTATCTTGTCCAAGCCCACAAGTGCCTTGCCAACATCGCCTAAGGTCACGTCTCTGTAGCGGTTGTTGAAGGCATATATTTGTATGGAGCGGTTAAAGAAGAACTTGTAGAGGTCTATGTGCACCCCATATTTTAGGAGGCAAACGCGTTTGCCAATTTCTATTGGAATTTCGTCCCGCTTAAAACCGTGGTTTTCGGCTCTATGTGCCAAATAACGAAGGTCAAAGTCATCACCGTTAAAGGTTATAACGAATGGGTAGCTCCACAAAACCTCGAAAACAGCCCTTATCAGCTTCTCTTCAGAATCAAAATATTCAATCTGCACATCTGCTGGCAAACGTTCTGAGCCTTCGCGCACCCCTTCCCTTTTTAGGAGGAGAACTCGCTTTTGTCCGTCTGAACCGTATAGGGAGACACAGACTATTGGGTATGCCGCCTCACGGGGGTCTGGCATTCGAGTCGGTATGGGCGAGTAAACCTCTATGTCCATGGCGACGTAACGGAGCTTTGGGGCTGGATATTCTAGAAGCCTAGCCCACTGCTTAACATATTGGAGCTCTTCGGCGTCAGCCTCCTTAAAAGTGGCAACTATTTGCTGAACCATTTTCTCTGCTTCTTCTAGGCTTTTTGGCACAAGACTGCCATTCTTGACCTCGTAGACCATGCCGGGCAAAAGTCCACGGTCATAAACGTAGGACTGGTAATACTTTATCTTTGACTCCCAAACTTTGATGGACTCGGCGGAAACTGGAACATCTGCAACCTTTGGAAATTCTTCTGGAATAACGTCCCTAATGCAGCCTTTTGGTCGTCCTCCAATAGCTAACGGGTCTTTGGCAACAATCTTTGTCACTTTTACCGGCTTATCCAGGAGCGGGTCAAACTTTTCCTCAATTTCGAAGTGGTCGAAGCCCGGATGCTTCATTAAACGGTCAATTTTTTCAAGCTCGAAAGGCGAAAGGTTTGTGTAGCAGTATGGCTTGTGCTCAGTGTTATCATACCAGAAGTAGATTTGCCCAGAAACCGGCTCGTAAAGCTTGACTAGGGCTTTTCCAGCCTTGCCATCATAGGTTGCAGAAACAAAGTATGATTTGGGAAGATTCTCCGGAGCTATTGGCGGAAAACGCCGCTCCTTCCTCTCTTTCTCTAAAGATTCTGTAAAGGGTAGGGCTTCCGCTTTAGCTTCTTGGGGCTTAACCACTTGCATTGAAAACTCGTCTAGCCGTTTTTGAGCCATATAGCTCTTAACCTAAACTAAATATCACAAGCCACAGACTAAAAACCTTACTACCCATTGGCTTTCGTGGAAACTTTTAATCCTTAAAGCGGCCTTTTCTATTGCTGTTTAGCCGAGTGAAAGGGAAATGCTTAGAGAAGCTTGGTCTCTGGCTATTGAAGCCTTAAGCTGGATGGAGAAAGAGCAAATAAGCGAGCGTCTAGCCATAGCCAGAACAGCCAAACAACTGGAGATAGATGATGTTAATGCTTTGCGTTTTGCTCACGGGCTTGTGTGTGAAACTGTTCGGCGCCGCAACCTTATAGACCGTTTCATAAATGAAGTTTTGAAGCCAAAATCCATAAGCGAGTTCACATTAGGCGTCCAGTCCTTTTTGAGGCTCTACGTATACCAGACAAGGGTTGCTAAAAACTGGTCAAAACTTGACATTGAAGAAGCCAAAAACATTGTGCGGCTCGCCCGCTCAATCCTGGGTTGGAGAACTCTCCAAAGCGTTGAGCCCCTCTTGGGCTTGCTTTTGACAGAAAGTCCGGCGGTTGTATTAAAAAATGTGGGCGACGAAGAGCAGGTTGGACTTTTAACCTTCCATCCAACATGGTTTGTTCGGTACTGTTTCAAGCTTTTCGGAAGAAAAGAAGCCCTAAAAATGCTGGAAGTCGACTTGAAAACGCCGCCAACCTATATTAGGCTAAACACTTTAAAAGGAAATGAAGACGAAATTTTGGCGAAGCTTTCTAAAGAAGGAATAAGGGTTGAAAAGGTTGAGGGACTACGCCATGCCTACAAGGTTCTAGGGGCAAAAAGTTCCCTAACAAGAACAAAGAGCTTCAATGAAGGCTTATTTTACATTCAGGATAAGGCTAGCTGCTACGCGGCTGAAGTGGCAAACCCAAAGCCCGGAACAGTGCTTCTGGATGTTTGTGCGGCCCCAGGAGCAAAAACCACTTATTTGGCCCAACTTATGCAGAACAAAGGCGTAATCTACTCTATAGACTTTTCAAGGCGCAGAATGGAAGTTTGGAAAAACGAAGTTGCAAAGATGGGCGTTGAAATAGCTGAGCCGATAATTGCGGATGCATGCAATCCACTGCCAGTCTCCATAAAAGCGGACATGGTGGTTTTAGACCCGCCATGCACAAGCACCGGAGCCTTTGCAAAAATTCCGTCAGCCAAGTGGAGGCTTACACAGCGTTCCGTTGAGAAAATGGCTGAAATCCAGTGGCAGATGCTGGAAAACTGTGCTGAAAAAGTCAAGCCTGGAGGCGCTCTAATTTATTCCACATGCAGTATAACGGTCGAAGAAAACGAAATGCTTATAGAGCGATTCCTAAAATGGCATCCGGAGTTTTCGCTAGTTGAAATAAGCCCAAAAATTGGGCTGCCCGGGTTAAGGGGCATGGAGAAATGCCAGAGACTTTATCCGCATATTCACGAGTGTAATGGCTTTTTCATTGCAAAACTGTTAAAGAGAAGTACCTAACAAAACTTGGTATGGAGGAGACACGATTTGAAAGGGTGTAGATTAGTTGGAAAAATTGTTAAGGTTGAAGGTGAATGCTCGGCTGGGCATCATGTCGGAGAAGAATTCGATTTGACGCTTTACTCTGAAGAGGCTAATAGAAGCCTTAGAGCCCCAAACATCTGCAGTTTCTTCTACAACGTCATTTTCCCATATTTGGTTACATTACAGTTTGGCGGAGCTTTCCCGTGGGAAGAAAACAAAGATATATTCACTTCAGGCTGCCCAGACCGCCAAAAAGTCACAATCGAAATTAAAAGAGCCAGGAAGTAAAAAGGCTCTAATCTCTTCTCGACTTTTCTATGCTGCATAATGCTTCAAAAACCACTTTAGCAGCTTGAATAGCGGAAATTCCATGGTCATAGTTCGGTGCAACCTCAACCACGTCAAAACCAACAACTCGCTTGTCACAGACGCTGCATAAAATGTCCAACAAAGTGTGGCTTTCAAGACCATCAGGCTCGGGATTCTGCACTGCTGGAGCATAGGCTGGGTCCAAAACATCCATATCCACAGAAACATAAACACTTTTCACATCGGCGAGCTTCTGCTTCAAAACCTTCAGCGTCTGCTTAATTCCGTCTCTTCTAATTTGTTGAGCTGTTATGAAACCGATTCCGGCTTTTTCTGTATATTCAAGCTCCTCTCTGCAAACTGCCCTAGTGCCAACTTCCAAGATTTTGACTGGCTTCAACTGCTCATTCAGCCTTCGCATAAAAGTTGTGTGGGAAAGCCTCAAACCCATAAACTCATCCCGCAAATCAAGATGGGCATCAAAACTTAAAACCGCTGTTTTTGAGACTTTATTACTCAAGCCTTTCAAAACGCCTAACGTAATGGTGTGCTCTCCGCCAATGATAACCGGAGTTTTCCCAGAATCAAATATTTCTCCAATAACCCTTGCAAGCCTCTCAAGGGTTTCCTCCGTGCTTGCGGAAATGTGCAAGTCGCCCATGTCATGTATTCGCAGTTCCTCAACGTCTATGCCGCTGCGGAAACTGTAGGTTTCAATGTTTAGGGAAGCCTCCCTAATGGCGTTTGGTCCAAACCTAGCCCCAGTCCGATAAGTGCTTGTAACATCAAACGGAACCCCCAAAACCACATAGTCAGCATCCCCAAACGCTTTTTGAAAACCACTGAAAAGGCTTGAATATGAAACATAAAGGTCGCGGTAACCCATCCCTTTAACCTTCCTAAACGATGGCTAGAACAATTTGTTATATTCTGTTCTAAACTCTTTCGATTCCAGTTTATTTAAGCCATTTTCCTAAAAATAAAATGAGAAAGTTTGCACAAAAATGTAAGGGCTAAAGACTTGCAATAGCGAAATAATTGGTGGCGGCGCTGGCACGCTCTTTTTTCCTAATGTAATATGCTGTTGAAGCCAAGACAGCAAAGATAACTAGGATTATCAGTATTAGCCAGCATAATGGGAATCCTTCAGCAGCCGGAGCAACCCCGCCTTTGCCTGCAGCCTTAACGATGTAGTAGTTTTCCGTTGTTTTTGCAGAGATTCCAGCCTTGTCGAATACTGTTAATGTGTTGTATGTGCCGTTGCCGTAGCCTTTGATGCCCAAGCAAAAGTTTGGTTTTTTATTCACAAACGTAAACTTCCTCGCCTGCGCGCGCATGTTTCGAAACGGGAAATATCTGTGAATTTTTAAGGTGTGTTTAGAGCAAATTGGCTGTTTAAAGCATATGATTTATTAACTATGTGTTTCAATTTAATGCATTAATTTCGGATGGCGACTACTATGGGATTAAAGGCAAGGTTGAAAACTGAAAACATTGGAATGCTTTTAACAGCCATATTCTATGGTGTTGTTGGCATAGTTTGCTTTGCTGTTTTAGCCATAACAATGGAATATAGGCTTATTCATGTTGCCTTGATGGGCATAATAAGCCTAGCAACAGCCTATGGCTTGTTTAGGCGGAGACGCTGGGCTCTCTGGAGTGTTTTTGTCCTCTTCTTTATGAATATGACTTTCACCTTTTCCATGCTTTACTACACTATGGGAAGCGACGTTCTCCTTGACAGCGCCATGGTTATATACTTAATTTTGACATGGGTTGCCACAGTTTATTTGGCTGTTAGGCGAAAGAAGCTTGAATTTTAACCGCCAATATTTTCCAAGCCCTTAAAAAGGTGAACAGTGACTTCTTCATCGGCTTCGATAAACTGCTGGTTTTCCGGAATTTCCACAAAACCGTCAGCCCTTAAAAGGGTTGTTATAGCCCCTGAAAGCCCAACTGGAACAGGCTCTGCTACGAGCCTTTTTGCCACGTCTTTCTTAAGTTTTACCATGATGAAAGTTCGCCTTCCCCTAGCTGGAAACATACGTGTTGAAGCAAACGCTTTAACAGTAAAGGGTTCAGCCGCTTTTTTCCCGGCCATCTGTTCAATTATTGGACGCACAAACAAATGGAAAATTAGGAGTGCGGATGTTGGATGGCCTGGAAGACTGAATATGGGCTTGCCGTCCACCACAGCGACTGTTGTTGGTTTTCCCGGCTTTGTGGCTATTCCACAAACGATTACGCCGGGCTTTCCAAGAAGATTAAGCGTTTTTGGAATAACATCTTTTGGACCGACTGAAACTCCGCCAGAAGTTACGACAATGTCTGCCGAAGCCAAAGCCCTTTTTAACGCCTTTTCAAGCTCGTCCTGTTCGTCTGGATAAACTCCTAAATAAACTGGTTTTCCGCCGCCCTCAACCACAGCAGCACTTAAACTGTAAGCATTAATATCATAAATTTTCCCCGAAGCCAGAGGCTTGCCTGGTTCGGTTAATTCCGCACCAGTGGATAAGACCGCCACATGGGGAACCTTGTAAACCTTGACTTTTGATTTTCCCACGGCTGCTATGGCGCCTATTTCCCGAGCGCCCAAAAGCTGCCCTTTTCTCGCCACTGTTTCACCTTTCTTTATATCTGCTCCAGCTTTCATGACGTTTTCATCTTTCACCACGGCAGCATAAACATAAACTTCATTGTTTTTCTGCTCTGTGTTTTCAGCCATGACAACGGCGTCTGCGCCGTCTGGAATTGGGGCGCCAGTCATTATTTCTGCTGCGGTTCCACGCTCAACTTTTATTTCTGGCATTTCTCCAACATTCACGGTTCCGCAAAGCCTCAGCTTTACTGGACTGTTTTCGTCTGCTCTAAAGGTGTCTTCGGCTTTTACAGCATAACCGTCCACTGTTGAGCGATTGAAGGGCGGAACATCTAAAGGCGAAACCACATCTTCTGCAAGAACACGGTTGCATGCTTCTAAAAGGGGAACTTCCTCCACGCCTAATGGTTTAGCCTCAAAATTTTGTTGAATAACCATTTTAGCCTCCTCAAAGGTTAAAAGCCTTCTAAACATTTTCTCCGAAAACCTCCAGCGTGTCGAAGAGATGAACTTGAACTGTTTCGCCCTCTTCTAGTCCTTCACGGTTTTCCGGCACAACAACATAGCCGTTAGCCCTAGTCAATGTTGAGATCATGCCGGAGCCCCTAGCGCTTATGGGTTCTGCGTAAAACTCTCCGTTCTTCTGGAAGACGTGTACACGTACGAAGGTTTTTCTTCCGAGGGCTGTTAATGTTCGCCTCGTAAGTTCCGCGGCCACAACTGGTCTAGACTCGCTTTCAATGCCGAGCATTTTAAGGATTAAAGGTCTCGCAAAAACTTCAAAGCCGAAGAAGGCTGCAACAGGATTTCCCGAAAGCACTATTATGGGCTTGCCGCCTAAAATGGCTAGGGCTGTGGGCATGGCTGGACGCATAGCCACTCCATGAACGAGAACGCCGGGCTCGCCAAGCCTGTTTATTGCCGTTGGCACTAGGTCGAATGCTCCAACACTTGTTCCGCCGGTGGTTAATATAATGTCCGCCTTTTCCAGTCCATGTTTGAGCTTTTCCGAAATTTCTTCAACATTGTCTTTGGCTATTCCCAAGTCTACTGGTTCGGCGCTAATTTCACGGCATAAGGATGAAAGCACAAGTCTGTTCACTTCATAGATTTGGTCTTCTTGGGGTTTTTCTCCGACTTCGACAAGCTCATTTCCGGTAGCGAGAATCGCCACTTTCGGCTTTTCAAAAACGTTTATTTTGCTTTTGCCCAATGCCGCTATCAAGCCTAAATGGTGGGGTTTTAGGCGTGTTCCAGCTTTTATGGCGATTGTGCCTTTCGCAACGTCTTCTCCACGCCTTGAAACATTTTCTCCAGGTGTGACAGCGGTCCAAACCTCTATTTCGCCTTCGCCGACGAGTTTAACGTTTTCCAGCATTAAAACAGCGTCTGCACCCTTTGGGATGGGCGTTCCAGTCCAAACCTGTTTTGCCTCACCCCTTTTCACTTCGCTTGCACTTGTCAGCCTCAAGGTTTTTGGTTTAAATTGGGAAGCGCTAAAGGTGTCTTCGGCTTTTACAGCGTAACCGTCAACGGCTGAACGATCAAATTTAGGCAAGTCCTCCTCGGCTATTAGGTCTTCTGCCAAAACACGGTTAAGTGCATCTTGCACTGGAACAGCCACAGTTTTAGTATGCTCAATTTTTATGCTGTTAAAAAACAATCTTTTCGCTTCTTCAATTGTCGCAAGTTTTTGGAAGCCTTTAAGCCTAACCAAAACTGGAAGCACCTATAAACAGCATACAAACTTTATAGAAAAACATATCGCATTAAAAGGGAGCCATGCCAACGTTTTTAGGTTTTCATCTGTTTCTTAAATATGTCACGCATTTTTATTGCGTCAATGTCCAGCACTGGGCTCTCGCTTACTATGACGGGGTTTAGTTTAAAGTCGGCTATAACTTTTGCAAGCATCTCGAATTCAGGTCCATATCCAGCCTCGTCCAATGTGCGGTGGCATTTCTCCCCCTTATCGGTGAACTCAACCTTGGTGAAGTGGCAATGCATGTTTTTCACGGCTTCCGCTCCTAGACGCTTTTCAATCTCCTCAACAACCAAGCGGAAGTCATCAATGGTTTTGAAACGTCCACGGTCCCTAGCGTGCAGGTGCGCCCAATCTATTACCGGCTGTGTCTGTTCAACTTGCTCGCATAATGCCAAAATCTCTTCTAGGCTGCCGAACTGGGTTGGCTTTCCCATAGTTTCTGGTCCGAGCTTAACTTCTTGAATCCCAAGAGCCTTAAGCCTTTCACTAACATCTTTTAAGGCTTCTAAACATTCCTTGAAAACATCTTTTGGAGATTTTCTCCCATAAAACCCGGGGTGAAAAACCACAATTTTTGAGCCCATCCACTGGGATGCAGTGGCACATGCAATTAGGCGGTCTTTGCTGGCTTCCACTGTTTCTTTTCCGCCACATAGATTTATGAAATAGGAGCCGTGAAGGCTTAGCAGAACATCATTTTCCTTAGCCTTAAAGCCTAATTTTTCGGCATCCTCCCTTCTAATTTGGGGTTTTGTTCCCCAGCGCACTGCTTGATACTCAAACGCGTCCAGTCCCTCTTCCCGCAATAGTCTAGGAACATCCGTCAAGGCGGCTTTCATAGCCCTAAAACTTGGAGGAATCCCTGCAGGACCGAATCTTGGACGGTCAGCCATTTAAGAGCCTCTAACTTCTCTTTGCCTTTCTGAAGCGATAACCTTTTCGCGCCAAAAACCTGTAGGAAAACACTGCTAAGGCTGAAACCCAAGCTGCAACATTCTGGAAAAAAAGATACTTGCCAACTGGAGGCAAATCAGCTAGGGGCTTTACCAAGCCTCCAAGAGCTGAAACGAAACCCCGGAAAGCCGGCGCCGCGGATATTATGGCATTATTTATTGCTGAACAAAGCCACCCGATGGGGCCGAGGGCTTCAACAAAGCCCTTTAAGGCATTGTTTACCGATTTAACAAATCCAAGAAGCTGGGGGTTACCCTTATACAAGTTTGAAAATGTTCCATAAATTAGCCCCGGAAAAGCGATAACAGAAATCAATAGGATTAGGGCTAAAAAGACAAGAACTGTTATTAGGGCGCTCTTAATAGTTGCCCTTGCGAAGCTCACCTTGCTCCAAACGTAGGAAACACCTTTAATCCTTAAAAGTCCAGACTTTATTTTACCAAAAAATTTCCTAATGGCGCCGCCAATTCTGGATGCAAAAGTTTCCTCTGCTTTTTGGGTTTGCCCCTTCTTTTGCTGTTTGGTTTTAGGCTTTCCTTCAACGGGTTTTGGTGGCTGCATAGCCGCGTATTTTGTCATGCAAACCCAGCAGAAGCCAAGGGTAATTATAACTGATAATGGAACCATGTGAAAAAGGGGACTTACAGCAATTGTCACAGTCCAGTCAGTTCCAGGAAGGTTAAAACTCCCTTTCAATGGGTTTTCTTCTCTAACTCCTAGGGAAATGGCATAAACAACAATGGCATACTCAACAAGGACGGCTAATATGAGGAATAGGATTATCGCCACTAAACCCTTGAGGGTTGCCCATCGAAGTATCAGACGCCTAGACAAGCGACCACCACTAAACACATCATTGCCCAAATTTTGCTCTAGGAATATGGAAAATCAAGTTAAAAAACATGACTGTTAAAACTGATGATGCCAATTCTAATTCTCGGGTTTAGCGTAATGGAAATTCATGCCCACACTTTGGGCATTTGGCATAGCCGCACTGCACAGTTGAGGGACACCCCGAACAAGCAAAGGCCCTCCCATAGGATATGTCAAAGGTGAAACCGCACTTCGGACAGCGCACAAGCTTTTTTGCTTTTGAGCTCAACTTTTGCCAACCTTCCAAAACGTGAGACGTGGCAAGCCTTTAAAACTTTTCGGGATAAACCCTTTTATGGAAAGTTTTAACAATAACAAGTTTTATATAAAGTTTGTAGCCTTAAGATGCTAGCTTAACGTTGTTGGCATGGGAAACTGATGCTGAAAACCGGGAAACTTGAAAGGGCGGAACTGTATAAGGACCGAAATGTTCAGGTTTTCTTAAGCAAATTTTTAAGTGGTGAAATAGCCGAGCTTAAGCCCACCTTCGACCCGAAGGTTGGCTACAGATATGTTGAAGTTGAAGCAATTTTGGGGGACGCTTCAAAAGTTGAGGATTTCTTGAATAGGCTTTATGAGGCAAAAGTGATTGAAAAAAAGCTTTACGACAAAATATTGTATTGTCCCAGCTGTGGCTCGCAGAACATTTCAACCCACTATTGTTGCCCATACTGCAAATCCTTCAACATCCAGAAAGGGTCGCTGATTGAACATGTTAAATGCGGTTATATGGATGTTGAGGAGAACTTCCGAAAGGGCGGAAAACTTGTCTGTCCAAAATGCCGTGAAGAGCTAAAAAAGCCAGATGTGGACTATAGGAAAGCGGGCATATGGTGCACATGCAAAGACTGCGGCAAAAGCTTTGACATACCAGTTACGAGGCACTTCTGCAGAGAATGCCAAACAGACTTCACATTTGAGGATGTAGAAATCCGAGACGTATATGCTTATACGCTGAATGAGGAAGTGAAAGGGGAAATAACAGCCGGATGGATTTTCGTCGCTCCAATAAAGGAGTTCCTTGTGGAAAGCGGATTTAAGGTTGAGGCTCCAGCCTTTCTTAAGGGCAAATCTGGAGCAAACCACATGTTTGACATAGCCGCCTACCGAAAGGAAATAACCAAAAAAGTGACAGTTATGGACGTTGCAACAGCCACTGAAGACATAGTTTCAGAACAGCCAGTAATAGCCCTGTTCGCAAAAATCTATGATGTAGTACCGGACAGCGCGTTTCTAATAGCCATACCAAAGTTAAATGATAACGCAAAAAAGATGGCTGAACTCTACAACATCAAGGTAATAGAGGCAAAAGACTCGAAGGAAGTTATGAAAGCACTTAAGGAGAAAATGGCTAGAAAGGGCTAGAAATAGTCTATATTACCACTTTCAATAACAACTTTGACCGTGAAGTTTCCAGCTGGCGGCGTATGTCCACTCTGAAACGTTGTATCTGACCAATATTTCGAAATTGTACAGGTAGTTTAAGATATATGTTGACAATTCTATTGTGAAATCGTTCGAAATTGCAAGTCTGTTAATGTTTGACAAAGTTGCCCCCAATCTTTATCAAGTCAACTTTGAGGATGAAGAAGTCTGCTGTTGCCTTTGTTCCAGCTTAGCCTTTTAAGGCGTCTTATAATAGCCTCCAGCATGGGTTCCCCTCATTGTTACAACATCTAAATGGTATAGGCCGTTTGACGTCCAACTATAGGTAATGTTAAGCCAGCTATGGTCGCCCAGTCCTAACTCTAGGGTTGGCGGTGGATAGCGAGTGTGGTTTATGTAAACTGTGGATATACGAATCGGCACTTTTCCAACGTTGCGAATGTAAATGCTTATTTGGCTTGTGCCAGACACGTTGTTGAACCAAACGTCCTCTATGATTAAGCGTTCGCCCATAGTTTCGCGAAGGTTTGATGTTATGACATATGTGGTGGCGGCGGCTATTGACATGGCAGCCACAGCCACAACCATAAGCAACAAATTGCTCAGCACTGGGGTTATAGCCCGCTTGTCCACGAAAAGCCTTGAAAGCCGCCGCTTGTACACTACGCCATCACCTCATAGGAAAAGTTTTAGGGCTAGGTAGCCGCAAACCATCATCACTAGGCTATGCTTTAACCCGGCGCTTATTGTGCCTTCACCCATCTTCCCAGCCACCAAACCACCGAAAAATCCTTGAATCGCCGTCATGTGCAAGAACAGGCGTTTTATCTCCGCCGGCGCCATAACGGCTGTTCCAAGCATGGGCAAGCCTTCTATTTCCACAAAAAAGGATTTGAAAAGCAATACTATTGTGAATAGGAATACGAGGAAAGCCACATAAATTATGGCAATGTAAGGTCTTGTCCTGTTTTGGCGCTCTTTACGAAGTATCAGTGTTGACTGAACAAACTTGCCCATGGGGTCGAAGACTTTTTCCACGTGTCCACCTGAACAGTTTGCCTCAATTATGAGAGGTATGGTTCTCTGAACAAGAACAGTGTTTACGCGTTTGGCGAATGCGATTAAGGCTTCCTCTAAGGTCATGCCCCAAGAGATTTGGGCATTCATCTTCCGCAACTCCGCCGTTAATGGACCGAAATCCCTTTTCGCCGCCTCCTCCAAGGCTCTGGGCAGAGTCATGCCCGTTTCCTGTGCCTGCACAATGCTTCTGAAGAGATCTGGCAGGTGTTCGTCTATGGCTCTCTTCCACCTATAATCAATGTAGTTTACGATTGTGGACGGAGTGAAGGCTGCAATAATAGCGAAAAACACAAACTCGTCGAACACTGTTTTGCCCCAAGCGGTGAAAAACCCGAAAACTATTATGGATACGGCTAGGATAGCTGACGAAACCCAAACGATTTGCTTAACTGATTTTCCCACTTTCGGCATATGCGTTCTACCATTTTGGCGAAACAGCATCCAATATTAGGAGGAACATTACAGAGCCTACGGGAATCCCGATGTAGGTTAAAATGTTGAGCAGGAGGTCTGGACTCAAAAGACCGAGACCGCCACCACCCATCATGGCCATAACAGCAAGCATAATTATGAGAAGCAAGGGTCCAGTGACAAGTATAGCCACATAAAACTCTGAAAGCATAGAAAGCGTATCCGAAAATTTGCGGAGGCTTATACGCTTCAATTTCATGTGCTGCTTTGACTTCTCTCTCAGATAGGCGGCTAGATTGCTTCCAGAATGAATGGTTGAGATGAAACCTTCAAGCATTTCCCGGAATCTTTCAGAGGGCGTCCGTTTCGACGCTTGTTC
>Ga0272449_1002603_pt1 | contig 16583 bp, 11 predicted proteins | sample YNPCB0241_FD_198679 | JGI IMG/M metagenome (GOLD analysis project Ga0272449, IMG submission 198679) | Hot spring sediment microbial communities from Yellowstone National Park, WY, United States - YNP-CB-024-1 | ecosystem: Environmental > Aquatic > Thermal springs > Hot (42-90C) > Sediment...
GGTTATTTGGTTTGGCCATTTTTCAGCGACCTGTTAAACCTGGCGCCGCGGCGTGGCTTGGCATACGCTTTGAGCGAAAAGATGGTGCTCCCGTCGGGCGTAGGTTTGCACACCTTGGGATCCTGCCGGTTCCATTCCATCTGCCCGAAGGTGAGCAGGCTGCCGGAATCCCAGGTTATGATCGAGCTGACCTGCCAGCCGCCCACGATGCCCTCCAGCACAGGATGGAGCTGGTTGAGCCAGTGACGACCCTTGCCGAAGGGCAGCTACAGCGCGCCGGCGATGCGGTGCCGCGGGCGCAGCCTGCGGGCGCGCGCTCGGGCGGCAGCCATTATATACTAGGAGAATATCAGCGATGTGCCAGTGGGTGAGTCGGAGTATTACAGCCAGTCGCCGAGCAAGCTCATGCGCGGCGCGGGGCTGTGAGGCGCTTTCGAACGGCGCCGCGAGGGGACGATTGGCGGCCGCTGGTTTTCACTGCGATCACCTGCCAGGACTACGTCTGCCGCGACACTCCCCAGGGCTATCGAACTTACTTTTCGATGGCCAAGCTGGCGCCGCATTTCCTGGTGGCCACCGGGGACAACGTTTACTACGACACCGAGACGCCGCCGGCCAACACGATCGAGCTGGCGCGGCACCACTGGCACCGGATGTTCTCGTTGCCGACCCTGGTACAGTTTTTCTCCGCCACCCCGGGTTACTGGCAGAAGGACGATCACGATACCTTCGAAGACGATTGCTGGCGCAGGCGCAAGCCCGGGCGCGTAGATCCGCTCACTTATGATGAGCTGCGTCCCTTGTTTGCCGAGCAGCTCCCCGTCGGCCCTGTTCCTTACCGGCATTTTCGCTGGGGCAAGGGGCTGGAAATCTGGCTGATGGAATCGCGAGACTTCCGCTCGCCGAATTCCGATCCGGACGGTCCGGCCAAGACGTTATGGGGTCAGGAGCAAAAGCAGTGGTTGCGGCGCACGTTGGAAGCCAGCAACGCGCAGTTCCGCCTCATTTTCAGCCCCACGCCCTTGGTGGGCCCGGATCAGCCCGGGCGCGACTACTTCCGCTGGCCCGAGGGTAACGGCGACAATCACACGAACAAGTCTTTCCAGACCGAGGGCAACGAAATACGCAGGTATTTGGGATCGCTGAAGCCGCGGAATGTGTACGTGGTATGCGGTGATCGTCACTGGCAGTACTTCTCGATAGATCCCGGGACGGGTTTGCATGAGTTTTCGACGGGGCCTGTGGGCGACGCCCATGCGGTGGCGCCCTTTCCGAAGGATCCGCGTTATCATCGCTACTTGCGGTTCGCCGGCGGATTTCTATCGGGGTCACTGGAAGGCTCGCCGGAAAAGCCGCGGCTGAGATTTCGCTTTCACGATACCGAGGGCAAGGTTGTTTACGAGTATGTCGCGCATCCTCAGAGTTGAAAAGCATAAGCGCCGAGATTTCCTGCTACTGGCGGGCGCTGCCGCCGCGCGCGCCGCTGAAGGTCCCATCGGCGTGGGCGTGCTGGGCGCCGTGCACTCCCACGCCGCCGACAAGTTGCGCATCCTGCGCGAATCCCCGGACTGGCGGCTGCTCGGCGTCTGTGAGGACGACGCCGGCGTCGCGGCTCGCCTCCGTGAGGACGGCGTCCCGATGCTGTCGCGGCAAGCCCTGCTGGCGCATTCGGAAATCAAGGTGATCGTCGTGGAGTCGGCGGTTCGCGATCACGCCCGGGACGCACGCGATGCGTTAGGCGCAGGCAAACACGTGCATCTGGAGAAACCGCCGGCCGTCAATCTGCGAGACTTGCTCGAGCTGGTGGAGCTGGCGCGCAAATCCGAGCTCCTCCTCCAAGTGGGGTACATGTGGCGGTACCATCCCGGCATTTGCCGGGCGATGGAGGCCGCGCGCGCCGGCTGGCTCGGCGATGTCTACCTGGTCAAAGCCCATATCGGCAACCAGCTCGCAGTCGGGCGGCGACCGGAATGGGCGGAGTTCCGCGGCGGGGTGATGTTCGAGCTCGGCTGCCATTTGATTGATCCCATGGTGCGCTTGCTGGGACCGCCGGTGCGCGTCACGCCCTTTCTGCGTCGCGACGGGGCCTTCCCCGACACCCTCAATGACAACACCTGTGCGGTGCTCGAGTGGAGCCGCGCCCTGGGAGTCGTCACGGCGTCAACGTTGCAGGTCAACGCCCAGCGTCACCGCGCCCTGGAGATTCACGGCACGAACGGTTGCGCGGTGGTGAATCCTCTCGAGCCAGCCAGGTTGACGATCGAGCTGGGGAAGCCCGCCGGTCCTTACGCGGCCGGCGCGCAAACAATCCCGCTGCCTGCGTATCGCCGTTACGAGGATGATTTTCGCGAGCTGGCGGCGGCCGTGCGAGGCCAGGCTCGGTTGCGCGTCACTCTGGAAGAAGAGATCCAAGTCCACCGCGCGTTGCTGGCCGCCGGCGGCATGAACGCGTAAGTTCCGCCCCGCCGGCCCGCGCGGCTCAGGTCACCGGATAATCAGGAGAATCGGAGCGGGCCGCACGAAGGATCTCTTCCAGGCGGCGCCGTACGTCAGGCGCTCGATCCACCAAATTCCGGCTTTCCGCGGGATCTGCTTCCAGGTCGTAGAGCTCGATCGGCGCTCCAAGGCTCTTGTGCCGCACCGCCTTCCACCGGCCCATCCGGGCGGCCTGCGAAAATCCCTTGCCGCCGTGTGCTTCCCAGTAAAGGTACTCAGGCTCCCGCACGCGCTTTCGGCCTTGCAGGAGCGGAGCGAACGAGACGCCGTCCACGGCGCGCGGAAGCTCGATCCCGACGAGCTCGGCCGCGGTGGGCAGGAAATCGGCGAAGCTCCAAGTCTCTTCGCAAATGCGCCCCGCAGGGATGTAGCCGGGCCAGCGGGCGATCGCAGGCACGCGGATGCCGCCTTCATAAAGCTGACCCTTGTGCCCGCGAAAGGGACCCGCGCTGCGGAAAAAGTCCGGTGAATGGCCGCGCACGCTGGCCGGGCCGTTGTCGGAAGTGAACACGACCAGGGTATTGCTTTCGATGCCGAGCCGTCGCAACCGTTCGAGCACGCGGCCGACGTCGCGGTCCAGCGCGTGAACGGCTGCGGCGTAGCCCTTTTGGGGCGGCGGCCAGTCACGCGAGGCGTACGGCCCGTAGTCGGGCACCGGATACCCGTCGCCGGTGTCGCGCGCCAGCTCGCTGTCGGCGTGCGGCATGGTGTAAGCCAGGTAGAGAAAGAAAGGCCGGTCCGCGTTGCGATCCAGAAATTCCAGCGCGCGCTCGGTGAGCAAATCCTGCACGAAATGTTTCCGCCTGGCGCCCTGATTGCCCGCCAGGATGATCTCGGTTTCGTCCTGCCAGATGTGGCGCGGGTAGAACTCCGAGGCGTGGTCCTGATTCAGAAAACCATAGAATTCATCGAAGCCCTGGCGCGTCGGCATTCCATGGGTGCCGGCCTCACCCAGTCCCCACTTGCCGATGTGCGCGGTGCGGTAGCCCGCCTGCTTGAGCAGCTCGGCGACGGTGAAGTCGTCCGGACGCAAAGGCACGCGCTCGCCGCGGTGGTTGTGGTTGTCCCGGATGCGGGCATGACCCGTATGAAGCCCCGTCATGAGCACGCAGCGGGAAGGAGCACAGACCGGCGATCCGGCGTAAGCAGCGCGGAAAAGCATCCCTTCGGCCGCCATGCGGTCCAGGTTGGGGGTGGCGATGAGTTTCTGCCCGTAGCAGCCCAGATCCCCGATGCCCAGGTCGTCGGCCAGGATTAACACGATATTGGGCCGCGGCGGACGCGCTGACGAGGGAACCGCTGCCGCGGCGGTGATGGAAAGGAAGTCGCGCCGCGTGAGCTGGTCCTTCATCCCGTCGCGGCCTCCAACACCAGGTTGTCCTTCTCTCGCTTTTGCCATTGTTCGATCTTATGACGCAGCCGCCGCACCTGGTCGCGATAAGCCGTGTGATAGAAAAGATTGTTCATTTCCAACGGATCGCGCCGGCGATCGAACAGCATCGAGTGATCGCTTTGGTAGAGAGCGAGTTTCCATCCATCGGGCGAAATGACGGCGCGGGCGTGCGGCCCGCCCTCCATGTCGGTCCATTCCACGAACACGTGATCCTCGCGTCGCGGACGGCCCTCCAGCAACCCGATCCAGCTTTCGCCGGGCAACTCGGGCCGGTCATGCGCCCCCATCAGTTCCAGCAGCGTGGGGACCAGATCAATGTGGCTTACGGGTTGAGCGACGGTCACCTGCCGGTTGTGACGGAAGGGCACACGCAAGAGCATGGGTACGTGCATGGCCTCTTCGTACATGACGCCTTTCTGGATCAGCGAATGCGCGCCTCCCATCTCCCCGTGGTCGGAGGTGAAGACGATGATGGTGTTGTCGGCCTGGCCGCTGGTCTCCAGCATCCAGAGAATGCGAGCGACAGCCTGATCCACCAGGCTGCACAGGCCGGCGTACTGGCGATTGAGCCGCGCGAGAGCTTCGCGCCAGCGCTCCTCCGGATCGCTCGCCTGGAGCTTGACCTCGGGCCAGTCCAGGCGGCGGGCAATCACCTCGCGCATTCGCGGCCGCAGCTTCTCGTAATGCCGGGGTTCCCGATCTACGCCGAGGCCCGGGAAATTGGCCGGCAACGGGGCCTCCGCCGCGGTGTGCAACTCGTCCAGAGGCCCGAAGTAAGGCGGGTGCGGTTCCAGGAAGTTGACATACAGTATCCAGGGCTCGCGCCGGTGAGCGTAAATGAATTCGGCTGCCCTTTGAGCCAAAAAAGAGGCCTTGCAATGCTCCAGCGGCCTGCGGGCGGCAAAGTCGCGCGAGAACGTGCCCTGCTGGGAATCGGGCTTGTAACCGAGGCCCAACAGATAGTGATGATAACTGGACCGTGCCTTCCGGTCCCGGCCGGGGGAGTAGTACTCGATGTAGTTGTCCTCGATCGAGACCCATTGCTGGAAGCCGCGCTGGGCGAAGATCTCGTCGCCGAGGTGCCACTTGCCCATATAGGCGGTCCGGTAGGCGGAGTCGGCCAGCATCTCCGGCAGCGTGGGGATTTCGGGCTTCAGCGGGATGTTGTTGCCGACACAGCCGTTCTGATGGGGCCACAGGCCCGTCATCACCGTGGAGCGCGAAGGAGTGCAGACGGGCTGCGTGACATAACAGCGCTCGAAAACGATGCTCTCCGCCGCCAGCCGGTTCATTGTGGGGACGCGGTAACGGTGATTGCCGTACACCGCCAGGGTGTCGGCGCGCTGCTGGTCGGTCCAGAGGAAGAGCAGATTGGGCTTGTCGCCCGCTCGGCGTTGGGAACGAAGGATCGCAGGAGCAGCGAACGCTGCGCCGGCGGTCCGCAGCAGATCGCGTCGGGTCATGGAAGTACGGACTCCTCTCAGAAGCTGAGTCTCGCGTTCAATTGTACGGTGCGGGCGTTTGCAGCGGTGAGGCGACCGAAGTTACCGCGCGTGATCTCCGTGACGACCGTGGTGAAGTTGGTGTGGTTGAAGGCGTTGAAAAGATCGCCCCGAACTTGCAGGCGGCAGCGCTCGCTGAGGCGCACGTTCTTGGAAAGCGCCAGATCCAGGTTCCACTGCGGATGGGCTCGGAGAGCGTTGCGGCCGACGGTTCCCGGACGCTCGGGGGCTCCACTGGCCCGCACGACCGGCACGCGCGCAAAGGCCCGCGGATTGATGTATTGCAACGTGGCGCGATAGTCCTCGAGGATCGCCTTGCCGCCAATGTAATCCGGACGACTGCCGGGCATCGCCGACGGCTGGGTGATGGTAAGAGGAGATCCACTGGAAGCCGTGAAAACGCCGGCCGTCTGCCAGCCTCCCAGCAGGAGGCGCGCGAAGCTGTTTTGCGAGCCCGCACGGGCCAGGGGCAGTTCGTAAACAAACTCGCTGGTCAGCCGGTGGCGCACGTCGAATGGCGTGGGACCTTTTTCGGCCCGGAGGTTGTTGTTATCCTGGGGCCGGTAAAGGTCGCCGGAAGCGCCTACGTCGGCATTGCTGTAGGAGAGGTTCGAACTCCACGTGTAGGCGGCGCTGAAGAGCAGGCCCGAGCTCAACCTCTTTCGGATCCAGGTCTGCCAGGCGTGATAGTGGCTGGACTCGGAGTTATCCACGTACCGAAATTGGGCAAAGCCGGGTACGGGAGGCAACCCGGTGAAACGATCGGGAACGTTCATGGCGCGGATCATGCGCAGCTTGACGCCGCGGCTTCCGCTGTAACCCGTCTCCAGGGCGAAACTGGCGCCCAGTTGCCGCTGGACCGTGAGCGTCCATTGCAGGCTGTAAGGGTTCGGGGAATTCACTTCGATGGCGTCGCCCGACCAGGGTGCGTTGGGATCGCGGGCATACTGGATGGTGCCTTCGTTGGTGATGGGATAGCGCAAGCCGAGTTGCCGGATTTCGGCCGCCGAGAAGATGTAGCGGAACGGCTCGTCAATGGCGTTGCGCACCTGGCTGGTAGCCCCTCCGGCAAAATTGTGGGGGTTGTGAAAGGCGCCCAATCCGCCCCGCAACACAGTGCGAGAGTTTGTGTCGAGCGACCAGGCGAAGCCCAACCGGGGCGAGAAGTTGTTGTAGTCCGGCTCATAAATCCGATCGGCCGGACGCAAGGGGCCGAAGCCAAACGGGCCACTGCGGTTAAAGACCCTCCCGTCACGCTCTTTGACCACCGAGAAGTAATCCCAGCGAAGCCCGGCGTTGACCATCAGGCGCGCCCCGATCCGCACGTCGTCCTGAAGGAAGCCCCCCAGCGCCCAGTTGCGCAACTGGTAAGGCCGCACCCCGTAGGTGAGCTGGGCTGAGACGGGCCGGTTGGCGAGAATGTCCTCGGGGGTGGAGTATTGAATCCTGGGAACCTCGACGTTTTCGCGTCCCGCTCGCCGGTACATCCAAGAACCGCCGAATTTGACGGAATGCCGCCCGCGCGTCCAAGAGGCGACTTCGTTCAAGCTCGTCGCGCCGCCCGTGCGCGTTGCGATCTCCCCGCCCGTGTCAAAACCGCAGGGATCGCAGTTGATCTCGCCAATGCCCAGCTCGTAAACCCGATCGAGCCGGAGCGTATCCACCTCGTCGTGGCCGAAGCGAGATTCTAGACTCAGCGAGGGGTAGATCCAAGTGTGAGTGAGAGTGCCGCCGTCAGAGGCGCCGGTCCACCGCCGAGAGTTCTCGTTCACACGCGGCATGGTGCGCACCGGACGGGAGCGGGTGAAGCGCGCCATCAGCAGGTGACGGTCGTTGATGTGGTAGTCGCCCCGCACCAGCACGTGGTCGTCATCGGCGGTCGTCGAACCGGCGCCTTGATACAAAGCCACCGCTGCGCCCGGCCGGTAGCTGGTATTGGGCTGGGGGAAGAGATCGAAGTAGGGCTTGTAGGCGGGCACGGCGCGGATGGCCTGCTCGCGGAATTCCGGCGTCGGGACCTGGCCGTTGATCGCGCGGAACGCCCGTTCACGATAGCCCTCGTACACTCCGAAAAAGAACAGGCGGTTGCGGCGGAGGGGCCCGCCCAGGGAACCGCCGAACTGGTTGAACACGGCAGGGACTTTCCTCGCCAGAAACTGGTTACGAGCGTGAAGGTTTTCAGTCTGGTTGTTTGCGAAGAGGCTGCCATGAAACTGGTTTGTGCCGCGGCGGGTGATCAGGTTCACATTGCCGGACATCGTCCCGGCGATCTCGGCCGACACGATGCCTTTGGTGATGCCGACCTCCTCGACCGCCTCCAGGCTCACCGCTCGGATGTAATTGATGCTCTGCCACATGGCAAGGGAAGGGGACTCGGGGTCGCCGACCGAGTCCACGCCGTCCACCGTCAGGCGAAACCCGGCCGGGGGGAGCCCGTTCATGGAGACGCCTGCGTCGGCCGCACCCGTGACGACCACTCCCGTGTTCAGGCGCAGGAATGACGTCCAGTCGCGGCGCGCCGCGGGCAGTTCGGTCAATTGTCGGGAGCCCAGGCTGCCTGTCTGCTCAGCGCTGACGGAGTTGACCAGCGGCGCTTCCGCCGTCACCAAGACCTGTTCGCTCGCCGTACCGAGTTCGAGCAAAAACTGTAAATCCAGGCGCTGGCCGGCGGTGAGCGTGACGTCACCCCGCCGGAGAGTTTTGAACCCGGCAGCCTCAACCGACACAGCGTAGCGCCCAGGCGCCAGGAAGGGTAGCGTAAAGATCCCAAGCTCATTGGTCACCGTGGAAACCACGGCGCCGGTTGCCAACTCGGTGGCCTGGATAGTAGCTTGGGGAACGACGGCCCCCGCAGGATCCAGGACCCGTCCGTAAAGGGTGGCGGTGGTGACTTGGGCGGGTGCAGGCACACCGAGCCAAGAAAGAAGGACAACAAGAATCAGTGGCGCGACCGCCGTCTTGAGGCGCATGGTGAACCTCCAGCGGAAGTTCGACAACTGTTGGGAGGATACCACGGTTTGCAAAATATGTCAATCTATTCGAAGAAAGGATAGAGGTCTGTAAATGACTGCGCCCACTCGGCACTCGCCACGGCTGATTTTCATTTCCCTGGCTTTATTCGCCGCATCCTGCCGCCCCACTTCCCACACGCGGCCCGCCCGCTTCACCAACTCCCTGGGCATCGTCATGGTCCGCGTTCCGGCCGGCAGTTGCCTCATGGGCAACGAGCTTCCCACTGGTCCCGAGCTGGGCTTCTCCCATACCGCGCCTATCGGCGACTACGACGAGCGACCCGTACGCGACGTGCGGATCTCGCGCGACTTTTATATGTCCGAGACCGAGATCACCGCCGAGCAATTCGCACGGTTCCGCGCCGATTACGTGCCTCCCGGCGTCATGTACCCGTACGCCACAGGCGTCAGTTGGGAGGATGCCGTGTCCTTCTGCCGGTGGCTGAGCCGCAAGGAAGGTCGCAGCTACCGGCTACCGACGGAGGCCGAATGGGAATACGCCGCGCGGGCCGGGTCCACGGACCATTTCTCCTCGGGCAGCCGGCCGCCGGCGCCGGGCGCCGCGAATCGTTTCGGCCTGAAAAACATGCACGACGGCCCGGCCGAGTGGGTCATGGACTGGCACGGGCTTTATCCAGCAGAGCCGGAGACCGATCCCGTAGGGCCGGCGGAAGGCGTCGCCCGCGTCGTGCGCGGCGGCGGCATTGCCTCGCCCTGGGCCAGCGAGCTGCCCAAATATCCCAATAGCGGCACGCTGCCCTACTTTCGCCGCTCGGCCAATCGCGCCTCGGCGCCGCCGGACTGGCGCGGACCCCACCACATAGGCTTTCGCATCGTCGAGGCCCCGCTGCCCGCCACGCCGCCGAGGCCGCGCGAAAGGCCGTGGCACGAAACGGCGGTCAAACAATCACGCGAACACGTACTGAACGGCCCCGATGCAAGCCGGCCCTGGTTCCGGCAGCGTGATGCTCTCCCGGTGCCTCCCGCGGATTCCAGCGAGGCCGAAATCCGCGCGGCGGGGCTGGCGCCAGGCGTGCTCGGTTACATGCACCACGCCGCCCTCACGGTTTGCCCCAATGGCGACCTGCTGGCGGCCTGGTTTTCCGCGCCCATCCCCAACTACGAAGACCTCGCGAACGTACTCGTGGTAGCCACGCGTCTGCGCTTCGGCAGTCGCGAATGGGACATGCCGGAGCCGCTGCTGGACCTGGCGGACATCAAGGATACTTCTCCCGTGTTGTGGACTGAGGGCGAGACCGTGTATTTCGTCAGCGGAGGCGCGGGCCTGTCGGGCGTGCCGTTCCGGTGGCGTATCTCCGGCGATAGCGGCGCCAGTTGGAGTCCGCTGCGGCTGCCGCACATCCTCGGGCCACAGGGTGACTCTTCGGCGCAACCCATCGCCAGCATGTTCCGGGCGCGGGACGGCACACTGTATTTGGCCGCCGACGCCGTGGGTCCGGCCTCCTTCTTATGGGCCAGTCGCGACGATGGCGCCACCTGGTATGACACCGGGGGTCGCAGCGGAGGCCGGCACACGGTTTTCGCCCTGCTCAACGATGGGCGTATCCTCGGCCTGGGCGGCAAGGCTGGCGCCGTCGAGGGCTACATGCCGCAGGCAATCTCTTTCGACGGCGGGCGGACCTGGCAGATCAGCAAGAGCCCGTTTCCCGCCGTCGGCCCCAACAAACAACGCCCGGCGCTCCTGCGGCTCAAGAGCGGCCGGCTGTTTTTCGCCTCGGACTGGCAGGACAACGCCGGCAACCGGCCGCCGGGCACGCCGCACTGGGGCGCTTTTGTCGCGCTGTCCGATGACGAGGGTCGGACCTGGCGAATCAAGAACCTGCCCGGCGCACGCCTGCCCGCTCGTTACGAGCTTGGCAGCCGACCCGGCTGGCCTGACGATCCCTCGAAGCATCCGACCCTCGGCTACCCGGCGGTCGCGCAGGCGCCGAACGGGATCATCCACCTCATCACTTCGTACAATCACCCCCCGCAGCACTTCGAGATGAACGAAGCATGGATTCTTTCCGAAGGCGATGCTGCGCCGGAGGACGCGACCTGCCGCAGCGGTCTGTTGCCGTCGCGTGCAATCCAGCCCGGCGGTGTGCGGGCCGAGTGGAGCGGATGCCTCGACGCCCATGGACGCTACCTGCTGCACGGGGAAGAGCGCTGGTATTACCCCAGCGGCACGAAGATGTACGAGGTCAGGTGGGAGCGCGGCCTCAAGACCGGTGTCGAAACTTACTGGGACGAGCGCGGACGCATCGTCTGGCAGCGGAACCGGCGCGAGGACGGCCTCGCAGTGTGGACCCGATATTGGTCCAACGGTCGCAAACGGTCCGAGTCATACTGGCAAGGTCGCCGGGCCACAGGCGTCGCGCGAGAGTGGAATCCCGAGGGCAAGCTGATTCAGGAAATCGAGTTCGTCAACGGTGTCAAGAAGAACTGGACCGTGGCGGATAGTTTCCCGCTGCCGCGTGAGTAAGTCAGGCGATCAGGATACTGGAACACTTCGCGCGCCTGCACCCAAATCGTGGAACGCCGTCCTGTCCGCGGGAATCAGGACATGCTCGATTTTTGCACCTGACCGCTCAACTCCCGCGCTAGAGCGTTCAACCAGCGCACGCGCTCGTCGGGAATGTCCCACGGCAAATCCGCCAACACTATGTCGCACGGCGCCAACTCACGCGCGATGCGTTCAAAATCCGCGCACACCTCCTGCTGCCCGGCCGCCGCCGCCCGGCCCGGCGGGTAGAGAACGGCGCGGCGGGTTTGGGGAAACATTTCTCTGGCGCGCAGCAGATCCGATTCGATGCCCATGTCCAGATAACCTATCTTGGGAAGCTTGCGCAGCACGTTGAGATAAGGGGTGACGTTCCAGTTGCAGGTGTGAACGCCGAAACGCTCGAAAGCGGCGGCGATGCGCGCGTCGTGGTCCAGCAGGAAGCGCTCATAGGCAGCCGGAGACACCATGTTTACCGTGCAATTGCTCACGCACATGTAAGCGATCGGGAAACGCGAACGGCGCTGGCGCTCGTGAACCATGTGCGCCAGACCGATAATAACGTCCCGAATCACCGCGAACAAATGTTGGGCCAGTGCCGGCTGGTCCATCATGTCCAGAAAAATCTGCTGCCCGCGCAAACGGAACGCCACATTCAGCACGCCCTGCCAGTTCAAATCTCCGTAGACTGTGCCATAGCGCGCGGCGATCTGGTCCACTTGATCGAGTAACTTCTCAACAAACCGCCCGGCCAGCAGCCGGTTCGCCTCCAGCTTTTCGATTTGCGCAGAGCCAAGCACATGACCGGGTTCGGGATCCGGCCAGCGGTCCGGATAATAACGCAGCGGGACGCCGAACACCGCCGGTATCACGCAGACCCCGTAGCAGCCCGCAATAGTCACCACGTCTCGCTCCAGCGGTCCGCTCCATTGCTAGAACTCCGGGAAGGCGCGATTCAGCTCGGCGCGCATGCCCAGCAGCGTCTGGCGGCGGTACTCCGGATCGGTATGCCATCGCTCGCCGAAATCCACGCCGCAGCGCGCATGGTACCAGCGCGGCTCGAAGCCGAATACCGGACGCAGCGGGGCTTCGCTTCCGTCGGCGGCTTGTCGGCGCGCAGGGGCCGCAATCGGGATCCAGCTTCGCAGTTGCGTTCGGTAAGCGGGTTGCCTCATTTGGCCGCCTCCAGCGGAGGAGGCGGCGTTTCCAGCCATTTCAAATTGAAACGGTAGTAATTCCTGCTCGAGATCAGGTGGATCAACCCATCCCGCGACTGGCATACGGCCAGGTAGCCGCGCGGCTCAGCGTTTTCGCGATTCATCAGGAACTTCGCCCCATCCAGGGTCTCCGCCTGGCGGCCCGGCCCATCGTCGCTCACCAGCCGGACCTTTGGCCAGCTCTTGCCGCCATCGTACGACAGGGCTGCAAACAGCCCGCGAACAGGACGCCGCTTGCCGCTCGCGTCGGTAACCATGACCGGTTCGTTGGCGAAACTGGCAAACAGCAGTGGACCTTCCCTTAGCCGGATGAGCACTAGGCGCTGGCCTCCGCCGATAGGAGGCCAGATGGACGGCGACGAGCGCCAGGTCTTGCCCATGTCCGCTGAGACGCTCTGCGGCATTTTGCCGTTGATATCCTGTCCCCGCCCGAAGGCGAACAAACGCCCGTCTTTGAGCTGGACGCAACCGGCATGGATGCCGGCAATTGTACCGCCCGGGTCCTCCCAGGTCTGGCCGTTGTCCCGGCTGATATGGACCGCCGAGCCCGCCGTTCCGCCGGGTCCTGCATCGGCAGTGAACAGGATGGCTCCCTCGCGCGTGCGAATCACGTTGGGGATCACCTGCTGCCGTGTGACGTGCTCGGGCAGAATCAGCTTCGGGCGCGACCAGGTGACGCCGTTGTCGGTGGAGGTGCGCATCACCACCGCCAGCGGACCCCAGGTGGCAGCCGTGGACAATCCGTTGAAGTGATAAAGCGTTTTCGTGCCGTCATACCACAAGGCCGGCGCGTGATCATTGCGGTCGGGAGCGTCCCAAAACGGGGAGGCCGGCTCCCATTCGTCTGAGCCCCGGCGCAGGCGGCTGGCCGCCATGGCCAGTTCGCGTCCCCTCTCGGTCACCGTGGTGTACCAAATCGCGAGCAAATCGCCGTTCGGACACTCCGCGATGGCGGCATCATGGTTGTGATGAAAGTATAACGGTCCTTCGGATCCCGGCGGGATTTTCACGTAAGGCACGGGCCCGAAAAAGTGCGGCTTTTTCATGTCCACGCGGCGAGCCGTTTTCAAAGGCCCACCCTGCCGCACGTTCCTTTGGTAAAGCTCGGGGCCCGGTGGCGGCAGCGGGCGTGTGGACGGCATCTCGCCCAGCACGACCCGGAACCCGATCATCCAGTGCTTGTCCTCGGGCAACGTGCCCATACGGTTGGCCGAACGCATGTAGAAAGCGAACGTGGAGTGGCTGCCGCCGCGCGTCACCTTGAAGTCGCCGCTGGCGCGCCCCACCGGGTCCCTCTGTTCGCCGGGCTCGTACGGGCCGTACCAATCCTCGCACCACTCTTCGACGTTGCCGTGCATGTCGTACAGCCCCCACGGATTTGGCGGCGTCTTGCCCACGTGCAACAGAGCCACGCTGTCGCGGCCCCGGCTTCTGCCGGGGGCCGGATACCAACTGTTGTCGGGCTTGTTGAGATACACGGCGGGCAGCGTATCTCCGGTGGAGAACACGGTGGCGGTCCCGGCGCGCGCGGCGTACTCCCACTCGGCCTCGGTCGGCAAACGGTAGGGCAGGCCCTCCTTGTCCGAAAGCCACTGGCAGAAGCCTTTCGCCTCGTGCCAGCTCACAAATACGACGGCTTCATCGTCGTCGATCGAAAATCCGAACTTGCCCCGGAGGTGGGCGTGGCGCGGATCAAAACGTTCGTATTGCGCGTTAGTCACTTCGTAAACGCCCATGTAGAAGGGACGCGTGATGCGGACCCGGTGGACCGGCCGCTCGTCGTAATCCCCTCGCGCGGGAAGCCAGACGGCGCGCTTGCCGTCCGCCTCGGTGACCTTCAACACCGCATCGGCCAGCCTGGCGTCGTGCCCCATGAGGAACTCGCCCGGTTCGATCCGGACGAACTCCATGCCGATCGAATTGGTAAACCGCTTGCCCGTGGGCAGATCGGCTGCCCCGAGCGAACCGGCTGTTAGTAGAACCGCGATACAAATCCGCAATTTCATTTCGTCTCCCTTTCAGCAATAGCTTCCCTTCGAGCCTGCCGGCCCGGCGCCACTTGAGTCGGTAACAGTGCCGACAATATCACATGTACTCTGGACGCGCGCCGAGAGCTTGCCGCTGCCACGCTAATCGGCCAGGCGGCTGAGATACTCGAAGGCTTCGCGCGCAACCGTCTCGCCGTCGGGCTTGAAATCGAACAGCTCAACCGAGAGCCACCCTTGGTACCGGCGGCGCTCGAAAGCCCGCAGCAGCTCTGCGAAGGGATAGTTGCCGCGGCCGGGCGCGCTGCCGTCGTACTCGTTCAAGTGGACGTGGCGTATCCATGGCCCGTATCGCTCGACCAACACGCCGACAGGCTCTTTTTCAGCCGCCGTATTGTGCGTGTCCAGAATGGTGGCCAGAGCCGGGCTGCCGATGGCGCGCGCGATCCGCAGCGCCTCCTCCAGCGTGTTGACCACATTGCACAGGTGCGGCGCCAGCGGCTCGATGAGAACCGTGACGCCGGCACGCTCGGCCCGCGGCGCCAGCCAAGCCAGCCCTTCGCTCAACCACGCAGTGGCTTGCCCGACGCTCACTCCGCCGACAGCCTGGCGCTGCTTGCCGCTGCCCAACACCAACAGCGATCCCGGGCTGATTTCGGCCGCGAGCTCGACCAGGCCCGCCAGATAGTCCCAGCTCCGGCGACGCACCGCTTCATCGGCTGTGGTCAGATGCAATCCCGGCGGGCTGCCCAGCAGCGAATGGAAAGCCGGGCAAGCCAGACCCTCCGCGGCAAGCAGACGCCGGATTTCACGCCGACGCGCCGCCGGCAGAGCCACCGGGTCCGGGTCCAGGTGCGAAGGCTGGATCTCGATGCCCGCATACCCGATCCGCCGGGCCAGGCGGCAGGCCGCCGCGAAGTCCAAAGGAGCGAAGGTCTCACTGCATATCGCCAGGCGCGCCGGCGCCAACCTGGCAAACGAGGTCAGAGCGGCCAGAAATACCCGCCGGGAGATCATTGCGACGCCTCGGGCTTCAATCCGAACAGTTCCGTGGCGTTGCGCCACCAGATGCGTTCGAGATCGGCTTCGGGAAAACGCTGGCCTTCGATTTGCTCGACGATGAGTTGGGGATCCACCCACGGATGATCACTGGCGTACAGCAGCTTGTGCGGGCCCGCAAACTGCCAGACGTACCGGATGCCCAGTCCCAAGGGGTTCACGGTGTCGAACCAGACTTGCTTGAGATAATAGCTGGGCGCTTGGCGAATGTGCTGGCCGCCGCGCTTGAGGACCGTCACCTGGTGATCCACCCGTCCGATCAGATAGGGCAGCGCGCCGCCGGTGTGCGGGCAAACCAATTTAAGGCGAGGATGTTTTTCTAGCAACCCGGCCAGGAGGATCCGGCACAGCGCGATCGTCGTATCGAACATCAGCCCCAGCCCGGCGGCCATTTCATAGCCCTGCGTGGCTTCGTATGTTACCGGGCAGGCGGGATGCAACAGCACGGGTAACCCCCGCCGCTCCGCTTCCTCGAAAAGCGGGCGGAAAGGTTCCTCGTCCGGGAAGCGACCGTTGAGGTTCGAATACAGCAGGATGCCTTTCATGCCCGGCTTGGACGTCGCCCGCTCCAACTCCTTGAGCATTGCTTCAGCGGGGTCAAAGGGCAAGACCGCCAGCCCCAGGAAACGGTCGGGGTGCCGGCTGACGATGTCAGCGATGAAATCATTCAACTCCCGCGCCACCGCGGCCGAGTCCCTGCCGAACAGTTCAGGACCCGGATCGTTGATGCTGAGCGCGGCCAGACGGATCCCCGCGCGGTCCATATCGGCCAGCTTGGCTTGGATGTCGGTGTGCTTCGCGAGAATGCGCCGGCGCCAGCGGCCGACGATCAGGTAGCGTTCGCCGCCCGCTCGTTCGACGCGGGGCGGGTCGGAACGCTTTTCCAGCCAGCGGAGAAACTCTTCGGAGAACAAATGGCTTTGGCAGTCAATGCACCGTGGCGGGGTGGCGGCGGCGCGAACGGTGGCGCTCGCTGCCGGCATCGCCGCCAGGAACTTTCGACGACTGGTCTTCCTCATAGCGCCTCCAAGTAAGGATCACATATACCGGCGGCCCCCCTTGCAGGGGCGGTTTGCCGCGACCGCCGGCAGCCTTTCGGCCAAGGCGCTTCGAGCGGGCCTGCACCCGGCGCCGGCGGCGGCATGCCTCTCGTGCCCGGGGAAACGATCCTGGTTGAGGAACGGCTCTCGTGCGGGCGCGCGGGAAGCTCAGGCCCGGGGCGACGCGGGTGGGGGGCTTGCGGCGGGTGCGCAGCGGGCGGCGCGCAGGGCCTCCTGGGCCTGGCGGGCGATTTCTCGCCAGTCCATGCGATAGTGGGCCAATAACTTTGCGGGCTCTCGGCCGGAGCTTGCGAAGGTGTCACGCAAGCCAATCCGACGCACGATCGCGGGACAGGTTTCCGCCACGACCTCGCAGA
>Ga0272449_1002604_pt1 | contig 16569 bp, 10 predicted proteins | sample YNPCB0241_FD_198679 | JGI IMG/M metagenome (GOLD analysis project Ga0272449, IMG submission 198679) | Hot spring sediment microbial communities from Yellowstone National Park, WY, United States - YNP-CB-024-1 | ecosystem: Environmental > Aquatic > Thermal springs > Hot (42-90C) > Sediment...
CACCCTTGCTCGACCGCAGGTCCCCTCAGTCGTACAGGAACACTTCAACCTCTGTTCCTGGAGCAAATCCTTCGACTTCCTCCGGGCAAAGGAGAAATCCGTCGGCCTTAGTGGTGGACGAAAGGATAGCAGCCCCGGAGACGGCGATGGGTTCCGCTTGACCTTCCACGAGTTTGACCCGAACATAATCCAGCCGGCCCAGGGCCGAGGTTATCTTCCGCCCAACCGTAGCCCGAATCCTCCGATAAGGCCAATCTGGCGATCGTCCTCCCATCAGGCGAATGGCCCTGCCGGCAAAGAAATCATAGGCACACAGGCAGGAGACCGGATTTCCCGGCAGGAGGAATACAAGCTTCGAGCCAATTCTTCCCATTCCCGCAGGGCTGCTTGGTCTCATGGCCAGGCCGTGGATGCTAACCTCTCCCACCTCCGCAAGAATTTCGGGGACCAAATCCCGATGCCCGACACTAGAACCCCCGGAAACCAGGATCACATCGGCCGGTTGGAGAAGGGCCTCCCGAATCGCTCCGCGATCATCGGCGAGAATTTGGCAGTCCAAAACTTTTCCGCCGTCCCGACGGACTAAGGCCCCAAGCATGGGGCCGTTACTATCGGGGATCCGGAAACCGGTACCTGCTGTCCCAGCAGGCAAGATTTCATCCCCGCAAATGAGAATTCGAACTGTGGGGGACCGAACCACTGGGACCAGTTGGATTCCAATAGAACTCAGTAATCCGAGATCCTGAGGCCGGAGCTGCCTGCCGGCCCGAAGTATAACTTCCCCCTCGCGGATATCTTCGCCCACTTGAGCAAGGTGTTTTTGGGGGGAAACGCTGCCGAGAACGATTACTGTGTTTCCTCGTTCCTCAGCCCATTCTGCGGGCAGGACTGCATCAGCTCCTGGGGGAACAGGAGCACCGGTGGCAATCCGCACGGCTTGCCCCGATTGGATGGACACATCGGGGACCATTCCCGGCCGACTTTCTCCCACCAGTTCCAACAGGATCGGGTTTTGCGGTGAGGCCCCCAAAGTGTCTTCTGCCCGAACGGCATATCCATCCATCATGGCCCGGACAAATCCCGGCACAGAGACCGGACTGACAATGTCCATGGCCAAAACACGTCCGAATGCCTCGAGGAGGGGAACAACCTCTGTTTCAAGCGGCCGGGCAGTCCTTGCGATCCACTCCCACGCTTCCGCCACCCGGTGACGCTTGCGGAACGGCCGCATGAAGCTTTGTTGATTTTCCCCTGTCTCGGTCATTGTGTTACGAAGGGTTTCACCTATCCTTCGAAGCGTTTTTAAAAGATTGCTGGTCCCGAAGGGCCGACCAACCCGCCGGGAACCGCTCGGGCACCTTTCTTCTCGATATTTCTAGGAGAAGCGTTTCCTCAAACGGCGGAAGGAGCAGCCTAGAAAGTCTCTGGGAGGCTTTATGCCCGCGGCCGGCGGGGCAGCCGCCGGAGCACCCCGAAAGACACTGCCCGTCTGTTTCGTTTCCGCTTGGGCCGGTCCAAGTTTCCGGTGTCCCGGCCAATACCGAGATTAAGCCCGTTTCTTCAGGAGAGCTGCCATCGGAGCCGGCCGAGGAGGTTTCAGTTGCCGGCGATCTCCTCCTTCCACGGGCTGTCCCTTCTGGGGAGAGCCTTCCACCGGATGAATCCAGGTGATCTCAAAACTTCCCTTAGCATTCCGAAGATCCACTTCCACCGCGTTGCCTTCCGGAATGTACACAATATATTCCTGGCCGACATTGGCAAGGCAAAAACCCGAAGAACTTAACTCCGGAATTGGGAGCATCTTTTCCAGGGCTACTTCGGCTGCTATTTTGGCTGTTACTCCCATGGCCCGGCGGATCTCCTCGGACCGAGGAATGTCTTCTTCTGGACCACGGCCGGCCCAAGTGACCACTTTTTGGGAAAGTTCTGCAATGCGGTCCATAAACAGGGGACAATGCCCGCGAGTAAATGTTTTCCAAACCCACACGGGATTTCCACCTTCGCCCCAAAGGTGGTCGGTGTCATTGAGGACGACCTTGCGACCATCATTTGGCGGTGGATCATCGCGGAAGCCTCCATCCGGATTCGGTGAAATCCAATCGGCGGGGCTAGCAAATAAGTCGGCATTCCTTCCTCCCCGATATTGGAAGGTCATTCCCACCGGGTGTTCCTTTCCCCGACGACGTGCTTCCTCTTTAACGAAGCGGATAACCTGATATTGCCACTCGGTGGAGTAAGGACCTGCCTCGTTGCATACCTCATACAGGACATTGTCCAGGTCATTAACGGCATCCATCACCTTACGGATGTAACTGGCCTGGAGCTCCCAAACCTTGGGATTTTTCAATGTGTAATAGTCCTGCCAATCCATGGCTAATTGGTTCACGTTATTGTCGGGATGGAAGGGATGGAATCGCCAACCTTCCTCGGCAAATTGGAGGCAGTGGCCTTCGAAGAGCATCACAGAGACATAAATTCCTCGCTTGCCGGCGGCTTGAACACGTTCCCGAAGCCGGGTGAAATACCCTTCGTCGAAGCGGGTAAGATCGAACTTCGGTTTACCGTCGGCCGCCTCCCCTGGACCCGTTCGGACCCACGGGTGAGGTGTGCAAAAGCTCAGTTTCCCCTTACGAGCGGCCCCATAGTTCCACCGTGGAGGTTCCCATCGCCATAGCCGAATAAAATTGTGCCCATACCGGACCAAAAAGTCCAAATAGCCGGGAAAATCGAACGGTGGCGGTGGATCGGAAAGGCCCATATCCTGTAAATTTGCCCAGGTATGAGAGCCCGTCACATACACAGCCCGTTTTCCGTCTGCGGTGAAATACCGCGGATTATCACCAAGAACCCGAAGAGGTCCCATAGCACCGGAGGTGCCCCCAGCACTAGCCGCGACTTGTTTAACTCCGCCCACTCCCACACCCATAGTGAGAATGCTACCAGCAAGGCTGCCAGTCGTGCAGAGAAATTCCCGTCGTTGCATGGGCCAAACTCCTCTACCAGGGTTTAAACCAAACCTTTAAAACTGCTGTAAGCCCCCAGGGAAAATTTCTGCCTTTCATGTTCACCAAGTCCGGCTGGGCAAATGCAACCGGATAAATCCCACGTCTTTTCTTCACGCAGAGAGCTGGCAACAGGCGGGGTACGTGATTCTTATACCCACTTTATGGGGCGGAGGGCAAACAAAACGGCCCAAAAATCAGAGGGAACTTCCCCGGGGTAACATGCCCTGGGTCAGATGTTGCGGATTTTTGTCCTCTATTGCGGTTCCTTTCAAGGGACTATCCGGAAGGTCCCAAAGGCAATGGCCCCGGGCGAACTTCCGACGAACACATAAGGTCGGTACCCAGTTTCGGCCTCATAGTGCTTGCAGATTTCCGAGACGTAACGAGAAGCCTTTGGTGAACCGAGGACGGCGACACATCCCCCTGATCCGCCGCCAGTGATCTTTGCACCGTAAAGTCCATGGGCCGGCCCATGTTTTCGAACCAACTCGACGATTAAATCTGTCTGCCATGTCCCCAGACCACAGCGGGAATAACTTTCATGGGATTGGTACATCAAGTCGCCGAGTTCCTCGAGGTGCGGCTCCACCGGTTCCTCCGCAAGTAACGCTGCAAATCGTTCCACCCGGGCATTCTCGTAGATTGGGTGGGCCGTCGGATGAAGCACCGGATAACGCCGGGCTGGATCAATGGTGGTCACAGGATCAGTGGTTCCTTGATATCGGGCAAGGAATTCTTCCCCGGAGATTTCCGCGGGAAGATAAGAGCAGAATTCCTTCTCAAACTCGCTCGGCCGGATGTTGGCAAGATATCCTCGCCATCGGGGATCCTCTACTTCAACTAGCCCCGGTCGATTCCCAGGCCGAACCGGTAGCCCCGCTAGCTCTGCAATGATCCGGTATCCCATAAAAGCACCAACCCGAACAGAGGTATAGTCCGCCCCGGAAACACTGTGCCGGACACCGGAATCGATTCCCCAAAAACAAACACCAGGAGGAATACGAACCGGGGGCAAGATCTCAGCCGGCTGACATCGCAAGGCGAAAAGCTGCCCCTCCTCCCCCAAAGCAGAGGTCATTTGATCCATCACGCCGCAGGGAGCCCTAGCGATCAAGTTTTCCACTTTTTGGCAAAGAAGAGCCAGCTCGACGCCTTCAACGGTCACCCCGAGCAGACTGCTTGCTGCCAGCATCGAGGCCACCTCCAACGCGGCGGAGGAACTTACCCCTTTACCCTCCGGAACAGAAGAGGCAATGAAAAGACGAACACCATCGGTCAGCTGGGTTTTTCCCTCAAAAACTAAGGCAAGAATAGTTCCCAGGGCGTAAGCGGCCCACCGCTCTTCTGGTCGGGAGGCAAAGTACTCTCCCGCCGAAGCATAATCGGCAATTTGCCCCGATCGAACCAGCTCCAACGGTAGCTGACAGAACCGGTAGGGTTCTTCATCGGCCAGAGGAACACTTAGGGCTTCCAGCACAGGCTCTCGACTTGTTTGGGCCGCTACAAAGGTCGCCTCTTCCAGGGGTAACTCCAACACAAGGGAACCACTATAGTCCGCGATCCCCCCCATGCAGTCCAGTCGTCCGGGTGCTCGGGCACAAACCGCCGAGACTTTTCCTTCGAGAAATGACGTTGGGCAAGGAGAGTGCGGATGGGTGCTTTTTCCTCCCCCATGGACAAACTTCAAAACTTTTTCCACAAAGCGATGTACATCGGGACGGTTCTGATGAGGTCGAAGTTGGAATCCCATCACCTCGGCCATAACGTTCAACCTTTTTCCCGGTTAACTCGGTCTTTGTGCTTGTTTGCCATCCTATCGGTTCGACCGTTCCCTAAAAGGGTTTTGCCCGCAGGCCAGCCCAAACCTTTCTCCCGGCCGTTATATCAGTCCGAATTCCCGTAGCAGCTTCTCCAGTACCGGGCGGATTTGCCGATAAAGCCCCTCGTTGGCATATCCCACCCAAGCTACATTACTTTCCAAATCCAAGCGGCAATCCAAAGGTTCTCCCCAGGGATCGGTGAGGATGACCCCAAGGGCCTTGGGGATGGCTGCGGTGCAGACATCATAGGGATGACAACAGAGTCCTAACGGCTGGCCTCGCCGACGTAGCTCCTCGGCCAACAGGGGCCGAATATCTCCATTGAAACGATCATGCCCAACAGCTAGCTCGTAAAATTGCCCGCCTGTGGAGGCATATTGATCCTCAAAGCACAGGGCTTTGCCGGGAGGACTCTCCCCCAGGAGTTCACGAACCAAACGTTCCTCCACAGCGGCAATGATGTCGCGAGCCCCTGGGAAAAATCGGCTAAGCATCGCATAACCTTGCCAAATAGTTTGGGCACCGGAAGGCCGAGGGGAAAACTCCTCGGCACCCCCCGTGAAGCGGTTATGCCGCAAGGCCGAAACCCCTTTTCCTTCCCTCCACCACAGCTGATCGAAAAGATATTGCTTGAGGGTGGGAATTTCCGTCTGAACAGCCAGCAGTACTTCCCGTAGCCGAGTTTCCAGGCCGCGATTGGGAGCCACGGCAGTGAGGATCCAGGCACTCCGCTTCTGGTAGATAATCCCCCGCGTTCCGTCAATCGGGTCGACGATCACCCACCAGGGTGCTTCCGACTCGGAAGTACCTTCTGGAAGGACAACCCGGCCTTCCGGGAGCCCTTCGGCCACAAGGACCATCGGAGAGATTTTTGCCACCGGCTCGAAGGCCCGGAGCAATGCCGGCTCCGCGATCACATCCAAACGGAATATGGTATCCCCAGGCAGATCCCGATCGACAGCACCCAAGACCTGGGAAGATTGCTCGTGGCAAGCCTGGAGAATCACCTGTACCAACTGAAGGTGAGCCTGCCGAATAGCCTCCTCTAAGTTGATCAGAATCCGCTCGCGGTCCACAGCTGAATTTGTCCCTAGATGATGCGGTCTTTTTCCCTAAGCATCGGGTCGTTTTACCGGTGGAAAGGTGGGCTTCCGCAAGATCTCTCCACGGAGCACGAAGAAAGGATCAACCCGGAATAACCCGGGTCTGCACGGATTGCTCTGTTCCTGTCCAACGTTTCTTGTAATGAATGGGGGAGACGGCCTGAAGCTCGGCGGCTTTTGCTTCTGGGGAAGTATCGCTAATAAAGCACCCTCCCCCGATCTCCGGCCCCGCAAGGTACTTTAGGAGATTAGGCTTCCGCAGCGGGGGGTGAAATTCCATGTGGAAATGAAATGTCGAATAATCTTGGCCGTCGGTGGGTGCTTGATGTAAAGCTAACACGTAGGGAAACGGTATTTCCCAGAGATTGTCAAAGCGAATGGTTACCTCGCGGAGAACCGCTGCCAGGTCTCGAATTTCCTGCTCCGAAAGCGTTGCCAAACTGGGATGCCGCTCCTTGGGGGCCACGAAGGTCTCGTAGGCATATCGGGCAAAGTACGGAATAAAAGCGATGGCCGAATCATTCTCCACCAAGATCCGCCGGCCGTCGGATTTTTCCGTAGCGATGATCCGCTCGAATAGGCTTTCCCGATTTTCTTCCCAATACCGGTGGCAAACTTTCACTTCGTTTTCGATGATTTTAAAAACGAAGTTGGTAGCATAAATTTGGCAATGAGGATGGGGATTGGAAACCCCTACAACCTCCCCCTTGTTCTCGAAAATGAGCACATGGTTGACCTCAGGAAGTGATCCTAGTTCGACGTACTGCTCTTGCCAAGCCTTAAGGAGTGCTACGACCTCTTCAAGCTCCAGCTCGGCCAGCGAGAGGTCATGTCGCGGGGTGTAGCAGAGCACTCGGGCTACTCCCCTGGCTGGGCAATTCCGGTAAAAGCCAGGTGGGGGTTCCAGGACTGTGGGAGCATCCATCGCCACACATGGATGGTCGTTATCGAAGACAAAAATTCCTGTATATCGCGGATTCTCCTTGCCACTGACCCGCTTGTTGCCCGGACAAAGGTAACAACTGGGATCATAAGCCGGCCGCGGTTTATCGCCGAGGTGGGCCTCCTCCCCCCGCCAGGGACGATCCTGTCGATGGGCAGCAATTACGACCCATTCCTCCCGCAATGGATGCCAACGCTGTTCGAACGTCATAAGCCCTGGTTGTTTTTCGAGTTCAAAGCTTCCTTTCAGCTTCTTTCCGAAATGGTGCGGCTTTACGAGCCAATGGAAGGACTTCTTCCCTCGCCTTACGCCGAGGACGGATGCTTTGAGACACCCCGGCCGCACACCATACCAAACCCCGAATCGGCATCCTCGGCAATGGGAAAATCAGCAGGGCCGGGGCAACAAACCGGTTCAAAAAGCCCGGAGGACTTTTGCCCTGCTTCCTTTACTTCAAACCCCAAACCTGGGCAAGACGGTCCTATTGTACTCCGAGGCCCCACCGATTGTTTGAGAACCCAAGGGTAGACTAAGTTATTGCCCTGGGCAACCATTTCGGGATGAAAAGTCGATTTTAGCGAAGTTCGGCCAGGAAAAAATGCCCCTTTAAGGCATCGGCGGTTGGCAAGGGCTCTGCGACCCGGTTAATGCTTCGTTCCCGTGATTTCCGACCCGGGGAAGTACAAAACCCCTAAAAGCCTAACCCACAGCAGGGCAGCATCATGAATGAGGTAAGCCGGATCCCTAGGCACCTGCCAGAGCACGGGGGCCTACCCCGAGAACACGGGGACTTACTCAATCCCTCGGAAAAGACTCTTCCCGATGGGGAAATTCGGTCTCCCCACGATCCCTCTCAGGCGGCGGAGGTACTTTTGCGGCTGGAGAAGGTATGCCGAAGGTTTTCAACAGGCACCGTCCCTGTGGAAGCGGTCCGAAATGTCGATCTTGATATTTTCCGCGGGGAATTTCTCGTGGTGATAGGTCCGAGTGGTTCGGGAAAAAGCACGCTTCTGCATCTGATGGGTGGGATTGACCGCCCAACGGGTGGCCGGATCTTTTTCGGTGAGCAGGAGCTGACTGCCTTGTCGGTTCGGGACCTTGCCTGGTACCGCCGCCGGCATGTGGGGGTGATTTTTCAGTTTTTCAATTTGGTGGCGAACCTCACGGCCCGGGAAAACATCCAGTTGGCCGCCGAGTTGGTTCCAAATCCTCGCGATCCGGAAGAGGTTCTCCGGTGGGTAGGGTTAGAAGATCGGGCGGATCACTTTCCCTCGCAGTTATCCGGGGGCGAGCAGCAACGGGTAGCGGTGGCCCGGGCTCTGGTTAAGGATCCGGACCTTCTCCTATGCGATGAACCCACCGGCTCCCTGGATTTTGCCGCAGGAAAACAGGTACTGAAAGTGCTTTCCGATCTTAATCGGTTGCTCGGTAAGACCGTGATTCTTATTACGCACAATACCGCGTTGATGGGCTTGGGAAACCGAATTGTGCGGCTGCGAAGCGGGGAAATTGTGGAAGTTCGGAACAATCCCCGCCCGCTTTCTGTGGAGGAGATCACTTGGTAAGGACTCTCACCAGAAAGCTCTACCGGGATCTTTATCGGTTGGCACCCATTCTCTCCGGGGTGGTGCTGCTCCAAGGGCTAGGAAGCGGCAATTTCCTAGCCCTTAGCACTGTGTATTGCAACTTGCTCCAGGCCCAGCGGGACTATTACCGGCAATGCCGGATGGCAGACTTCTGGGTGGAGTTAGAACGGGTCCCAGTAACCCGTCTTGCAAACCTTGCCGAGGAATGCGGATTGGCGGTTATCCAGCCGCGAATCGTCAAGTATGCCCTGGTGGATTTGCCTGGATCGGCCCGGCCTCTTGCTGCTTTGGTTGTGTCCCTACCGGTCACCACTCGCCCCACCCTTAATGACGTGGTAATCCTGAGGGGTCGATACTTTGATCCCCATGATAAACGGCAAGTAATTGTGGGCCGCCGTTTTGCTGAAAGTCATCAGCTTCATCCCGGGCAACAAATCTCGGTCGTTCTGGGTGGCCGCCGTCATTCCCTGGAGATAGTGGGGACAGCAATTTCCAGCGAGTTTGTCTATCTTTTGCCTCCTGGAGCCCTTGTGCCCGATCCCGCCGGATTTGCTCTCCTGTATATCCCCCACCCCCTGGCGGAAGAAGTATTCGATTTACGTGGTGCGGCCAACCAACTGGTTGGATCGTTCGGGCCGGTGTCTCGGACCCGCCAGGAGAGGCTTTTGAAGCAATTGGAGAGCCGACTGCAACCATTCGGTCTTCGGGCCATCTATTCCCGCGAGCAACAAATGTCCCATTTATTCCTCAGCCAAGAAATTGCGAGTCTTCGAGTCTTTGCGGTGATCTTTCCTGCGGTATTTCTTGCTGCAGGCGGTTTCGTATTGGCCATTCTTTTCCGGCGAGTAGTGGAAAGAGAACGGACCACTGTGGGAGTGCTGAAAGCACTGGGGTTTTTCGACCAAGAACTTGCTGGATACTATTTGAAGCTGGGAACGGGGGTGGCCTTGGCGGGTACTGGAGGGGGAATGGCCCTGGGCGTGTGGGCAGCCTCGGCAATGACGGAGTTGTATCGGGCTTATTTTGAGTTTCCTCGGCTGGAAAGTTGGATTTATCCGCACCTGCTTTTGGTCGCCCTGACCGCAAATGTTGGGTGTGTATTCCTGGGCAGTTGGGGAGGAGTGAAGAAAATCCTTCGGCTCCAGCCCGCCGAGGCCATGCGGCCGGCTGCACCAAGAAGAGGTGGGCCGATTTTCCTGGAAAAGGTACCCCCCTTATGGAACCAATTACCCTGGCAAGACCGTGGGGCCCTTCGCGAAGTGTTTCGCAACTGGGCCCGCTCGCTCCTGACTGCAGCTGGGGTTGCTGTAGCTACTGCCCTCGTTGTCAGCACCCTAATGATGATCGATACTACTTGGTATCTTCTCGATTTCCAGTTCTCTTGGGTATCTCGCAGCGACTATGAGTTGAGCTTTGTTAAAAAACAGCCTTTACCCTGTGGGTATTTGGCCATCCAGCAAATGGTTCATCCCCTCTGGGTGGAGCCCGTGTTAATCCTCCCGTGTACATTGAGTCACGGTACCAAATCCCGGAAGCTTGCGATCACCGGTCTCCTCCGCGAACCACAGCTCACCGTTCCCCGCGATCGGAAGGGAAAACCCATTTCCATCCCCGAGGAAGGCGTGTTGCTGACCCGTAAACTGGCGGAAATCCTGGGGGTAAGGCCGGGGGATTCCCTCGAGGTAGAATTTGCGGAAGGAGCTCGGCCAAAACGGAACGTTCTTGTGGCGGGCTTAATCGATAACTTCATTGGGCTGGAAGTCTATGCAGATTTAAACTACCTGAGTCGCCTGATCCGCCACCAGCCCATCTGCTCTGGAATCCAATTGAAATTTCAAGGTGTTGGCCCTCAAGCTGAGGAAACGATTGGTCGGCTCAAAGAGTGCGGAAATGTACAGATAGTCACCGCCCGTACAGAATTAGCCAGAAGCCTTCGTCGGATCGTCGACCAAAACTTGGGAATCACCCTTTGGGTCACACTGATCTTTGCAGGAGGGCTTTTCGTAGCCACGATGGTCACCTGTAGTGTGGTTACCGCTTCGGAACGGCAGACCGAGATCGCCACGATGCACGCTCTCGGATACACCCGAGGTGAAATTGGTGGCCTGTTTTATCGAGAAAGCTTCATCCTTACCATCCTCGGTTTGTTAGCTGGGACAGGGCTCGGAGTGCTCCTCACCGTGATCCTGTTTGAGCTTTACGAAAGCGAGTTATTTCGCTTTCCCATTGTTTTCCGGACTGAAACGTTTGTTCAAGCTCTGATATTTGCTTTTGCTGCCCATCTTATGGGGCATGGGTGCCTCCTGGTCTGGTTGTGGCGATTAAACCTTCGCGATGCCCTTTATGTGCGAGAATGAGGCGGCATTTGGGAACCGAAAGTCCAGCACCTGGCATCGACGCCGAATCTTTCCGGCTCAAAGAGTTTCCCCGCGGCTCCGGAAAATCAATGGATACTTGCCAGTTGCAAACAAAGAAACAAAGGAACCTTTGAATAATTCAAGGCTTGAACGGCTCCGGTGCAGTCATTCGAGCCTCGTACGGACTGTTTGGTCACCAGCTGCCATTACTCCAGAGTGGTGAGAGATAGCAGAGGAATTTTTCGGACGTTCCAAAAGCCCCCGGGACCCAGTCCCCCAACGATCGGACAAAGCCCCGGGGCCACCTTACGGAAGAGCCTTTGCGTTGCGAACCTTCGAGCAGGAGACGGTTGCTAGAACATTTGTGATTCCAACAGGATAGATTCAGTCGCATAAACAAGTAAGAGTATACCCAGTGGTCAGAAAAACTTCACCCACCAGCGAAGTTCTTTGCGAAAAACCGGTCGAAAATTTGTCCAATTGGCACCGCCATAGGAGTTGTCGAATAAATCCCGGCAAATTGTCGATAGATCTAGCCTTTATCAACCGACAGCCTGGAATAGCCCCAAGGATCCCTTTGCAGAAACGAAAATGACTAGGAATTTTGCAAAACGGATCAATTTGCGTTGGTTGATCGGACTCCTAGCAGTGGGATTGCTCGGAGTTCTTCTGTTTTTCACAGGCCCTATACTGACCTCCGCCATTCCCGTGGAGGTTGCTGTTGCGGAAAAAGGCGTGCTCCAGCTGGTGATCGAAGAGGAGGGCAAAACCCGGCTTCCCAATGTGGTTACCTTAAGGATGCCATTCTCCGGTCATATCCTCCCTGTACAGCTTCGCGAAGGTGACCGAGTGTACAAAGATCAAGTGCTCGTGGAGATAGACCCTCGCGACGTCCAATTGGCCTATGAAACGGCGGCTGCCGAAGTAACGCGACTTGAAAATCTTTTGGCTCAGAATAGCGACGTCACCTTAGAGAAGCTCCTTTGGCAACTGGCGGCTCACTTTGCTCGGTCTATGGAAAAGGCAGAGCTTGCTGCCGCAAAACAAGTGGAGGCCTCTCAAGCCAAGGCGGCTTATGCCGAAGCTTTCCTCCGGCGGATGGAAAACCTTTTTGCCCAAAAGGCGGCAACCGAAGAAGAACGCGACAAAGCCCAACTTCAGTTCGTGGAGTTTCAGACGGAATATGCCACCAGCCAACTGCTTCATGCGATGACCGCAGCCCTGAAAACGGCGGTGGATTTTACGCCGCTGCTGGTGGAACGGTATATCGAGGAACGAAGTTGGGAAGAGAAACGGCTTCGGGCGGAGCTTGCGGCAGCAAAAGCCCGGTTGGCTCAGGCGGAGTTAGATCGTTCTCGCCTCCAAATTCGCTCTCCGGTTGAAGGCGTGATTCTCAGCCGGTACACGAGTGGTGCCACCTTCCTACCGGCCGGCACACCCTTGCTCGAAGTGGGAAACCTGGACGAACTGGAAATCGAGGTCGATCTTCTCACAACCGAAGCCATCCGCATTCGCGAGGGAATGTCGGCTGAGGTAAGCTTTGGGCCTGGGGAATCCCCTTCGGGTTACCAAGTCTCAAGCTCCTCCCCCCGTGCTCCGATCCTTACTGCCAAGGTAGCCCGGATTGATCCGGCAGGGTTTACCAAGATTAGTTCCTTGGGCGTGGAAGAAGAAAGGGTGAAAGTCATCCTCCGGCCAGAAAGGAACGATCTCCTGCAATTTCGCCAGCATTTTTCAATTGGGGTAGGATTTTGGGCCAAAGTTCGGATTATGGTGGCCGAAAAGACCTCCGTGCTTCTGGTCCCTTCCCCGGCGGTCACTCGGGGTTCTGACAATCGGCCCTTAGTCTGGCACGTTGTGAAGGGGCGGGTATTCCCTCGGCCGGTTGTTTTGGGTACACGCGGCCAATACCAGGTGGAAATTGTGGAGGGACTTCAACCGGGCGATCTCGTCGTGTGGATGCCTTCAGCAGACCTCCAACCGGGCCAACCCGTCCGCATTGAAAGAAGGCTAACTGTTAGTCCCCTCACCATGCCGTAAAGCCAATCGCACACTCTGAATGATTGAACGCCCCAAAGGCTGGGGTCCATGTGCAGATAGCATTCTCGCTTTCTTAGACAGGTTCTGACTTTGCAAGAAAGTGGGGATGATAAAGCAGGTGGTACAGCAGCCTTTTCTTCAGTTGGAGAATTTCCGGTGGGAGTCCGCTAGGGGTTTGGGAACTTTGGACTACCCCTGCCCGTAAGCCCATTGTGACCGGAGAGTTGTTTATTTGTCACCCGCAACCTGCTCCTAATCTCCCCTCTTTTGGGACTCTCTTACAAAGTGCCAGGTTAGAGACTTTGAGGCAAGAAGAACAGCAAAGGAAAACTCACTTAGCGGAGGTAGCAAGGCATGACTGAGACGAAAATGGTCACGTCATCGCCTTCGTCATCCCAAACGGGGGCTTGTGGAGGGAATAACCATCGCGATTTGTTCCAAAGGCTGTCAATTTGCTCAGTCAGTTTAGAAAGAGCTTACACTTTTTGGTATTGTTCCGGCGTTAAAAGGAGCCTATGCTCAAAGATGCTCTGAAATATTTAAGCCATGTACTTCCGCTTTCCCGACCAAGCTGGGTCAATTTCCCCGAACCAAGGTTTTTCCTCGAAAAATCCACATATCTTTCGTAGTACTCTTTCCGCTGCGGATCTTCTAACAAGGGCCAGTTGGGGATAATGGGCTTGGCCCTAGGTTTTGTTTTGGGTTGTTAAAATAGGTTCCTTTTCTCCCCAAACGGCCGCGGTTAGATCGCTTAGTTCATCCAAAAAGGCACGTCGTTCGTCGGTGAATGGGCATTCGTCTCCGCCAACACCCCACTTTGGCGGATTGGCACGCCACCGCTCTTGGTCCCTTTGGTAAAGTCTGTCTACTTCCGGACTAAGGAGGAAAAATAGCGGCCCGGAGCTTTTCAAGCCGCTTGCCGATTCGCTGAACTTCCCTTTATCGTTCTGGTGTAAAAGCTGTAACTTAGCCTTCCTCTGCCCTTCGTTGTTCCGCGTGGTAATAGCGGTGTTTTTTGCGATTCCGCACATTTCCGCCACGAAAACATTGCTGATCGACCGGACAGATCCTCCGCCGGTGGCCGCCGCTTCTCCGATTCGGTACGTTTCTCGCAGAACCAAAACCCGTGTTTTCCACGTCGTCCCGTCGAAAGACAACAAAAGGACGTGCCAGTAGATTCCCCGCTTCCCGAGCAATATCCCGCCGTTCTGTGGAATGCTTATGGCCGGGGAGGTTCAAAACTACAGCGACCAGCCCGGGCGATACTCTCGCCGGATGTATTTGTCGGCTTCGGGGCAATTGGTAGCTTTCAGGTTCACCGGGTCCCACTCCAACTTTTTGTCCACCCGGAATGCCACGGTACCCAGCAGGTTATGTTCGATCAGGGCACCGGCGTAATCGAAGTTACACAGCGTCGGCGAGCCCGTCTTGCAGCCCAGAAGCCATTCCTGATAATGGCCGGGCGAGGGCGGAATCCAGGGCTTAGGTGGCTGGAAGTTCTTGAACTTTTCTTCTGGGAGGAGGATACGTCTATTGTAGTCGGCCAACAGCATTCCCTCATCACCGATAAACAGCACACCAATGCCCCATTTTTGCAGGTCATGGCCGGGCGGGCTGGGTGGCCGCTGAATACCGTCGTACCAAAACACCTTCACCGGCGGCATGTCCCCTCGGGCCGGATGCTCCCACTGAACCTTCAGCCAGTGGGGATACGTCTCCGGTTTGCGGACATCGCCTTCTGCCTCTACGGTCAGCGGATACCGCAGTTTCAAGGCCCAGAAGGGCAAATCGATCAGATGGCTTCCCATGTCGCCCAGGCAGCCGTTGCCGAAATCCCACCATTGTTCCCAGGCCGTACAGCCGCCCATGTATATAGGATGGAACGGTCGATACGGGGCCGGCCCCAACCAAAGGTCCCAATTCAGATAGTCCGGTACCGGGTGCTCTTCGGTGGGGCGGTCCCACGCCGGGCCTACTCGCCCGCACCAGACATGCACCTCGCGAACCGGGCCAATCGCTCCGGACTGAATCAGTTCCACCACCCGCCGGTAGTTGTCGCCCGCATGAATCTGGGTGCCATGCTGGGTGGCCACCTTCGCTTTGTTCGACCACTCGCCCATCTGCCGGGCTTCATACACGGAATGGGCCAACGGCTTTTCGCAATACACATGCAGCCCCCGTTTCATCGCTTGGACCCCGATCAGGGCATGGGTATGATCGGTGGTGCTGATGACGACGGCGTCCAGGTCTTTTTGCTCGAGCATTTCGCGCCAATCTTCATAGGTTTTGGCGTTGGGATACTTTTCGGCGGCAGCCTTCAAATGGCGGCGGTCGACATCGCAAAGGGCCACGATGTTTTCACTGGCTACACCTGCGGTATTGGCCGCTCCCCGACCCCCCACCCCCGCAATGGCGATATTCAGCTTATTGCTGGGAGCCTCGGCGCCTCGAAGATGCCGAACAAAAAGCACGCCCGCCCCAACCCAAGCCGACCTTTGTAAAAACCGACGACGAGTTGTACTGATGCGCATGTTATGCTCCTTTCTGTAAAAACGGTCCCTTGTGTAAAAATACTTAGTAACCCAAACCGTTTCCGCAAAGGAACATTCTGCTTCCTTTCCAGAAACTACCGTTCCCCAAAGTCAGGAGGCCCTTTTATTACTTTTGGGAACCTCTGAATAACTCCTTCTTTTGGTGCTCTTGGGTTTTCGCCCTTTTCGTGCGTGAGGCTCACAGGGCCAGGCGGGGCGGAAACTCCTAAAAGAACAGAACGCTCCGTAGCATCTGCTTGTCAGTATAATCACCTTGCTGCTCACAAGCATGGGGAAAAAATCGGAGCAATTCAGCCGAATGGAGGCGATACGGTGTGGTATTCCTAAGCAAGCAGGGGTTCGGGCTGCTTTGGATGAGCAATTGTGTTCCTGGTGGACAAGCGGGAATTCTGGGATACCTGGTGGATTCCTGCTTTTGCGGAAACGGCACCAAAACTCTCTTTGCTGCCTGGCAAAAGTGAGGGGTTTCCTTCGGCTAAAGTGTTGCGGGATATCTTCTGTGTAGCGGGTGCGGCTGTGGCGGCAGCGTTTCACCGGGCCCCCCAGAAACGACAACAGGCGACGCGATGTTCCTTGCGTTGATCAATTCGGGAGGGAGGGGGCCGACGGTGCCCCGGATATCCTTGATTTTGGCCAGAAGTTTTGCCAGGGGCATCGGGTGGGGGTGCGATAAGGAGGCTTCATGCCCGAAGGGGTGCACGGAGTCTCAGAGGATTCGGCGGCCCGGCGGGCCCTTTCCTCGGACAATTGTCGGGTAAGGGAAGCCAGTTGGGCCTTCAGTTCCTCGACTTGGCGGCGGAGCTGAGAGATTTCCTCCCTCAGCACCCGCACCTGCCCACACGCCAACCCGAAGGCGGCCACCACTGCCTCCGGTCCCAGGGGAAAATTTCCTGGATTTGTTGGGCAGTGAGGGTTCCTTGGCGGAGGGCCTCTGCCAGGGCCTTTGGGAGAGCATTCATGGCTGTCTCCATGCCCCAAACTCTACCAAATCACCCCGAAACCAACCAAAAGCAATTTCAACCGGTTAAAGTATTACGCATAAAGAAGTTTGGAGTAGCCCTGAGGGATCCGCCTCAGGTCGTTTTCGTCGACCAAACCGTATTCCGTGGCCCACACGGACTACAATTCGGAGCCGTTTTCCAATTTTCCCCTATTGCGACTGC
>Ga0272449_1002605_pt1 | contig 16568 bp, 14 predicted proteins | sample YNPCB0241_FD_198679 | JGI IMG/M metagenome (GOLD analysis project Ga0272449, IMG submission 198679) | Hot spring sediment microbial communities from Yellowstone National Park, WY, United States - YNP-CB-024-1 | ecosystem: Environmental > Aquatic > Thermal springs > Hot (42-90C) > Sediment...
TGGAAGAAGCCCTCGTTCGAGAGGCCGAGATCTGGCAGGTGGAAAAGCGATGGATCCAGGCGGGCATGGTAACCCTGCGTTTGCGTCGGGAGGACGGTCAAAGCGTCCCCCGGTCCATCCCTCTCCTTCTCTCCGATGGTCGCGAGGATGTCTTCTACCCGTATGCTCAAGTGGAGGATCCAACCCTGCGCTATCCGCGCGATTTCCGGCATCCGGGGTCTGGACGGGTGTTTCGCCACGTCGCTAACCTCCGGCTCGGCGATGGCATCCGGGTGGCCCCGGCGACGGTTACGGCCATCTGGATGGAAAGCGCCGCCGTCCGCTTCGAGCCGCTGAAATCACGCTATCTTGAGGACTGGACGCGGATGCGAGAGGTCTGGCGCCTCGTCGAGCGCGTCGCCCCCAGCGCGACGGCCCTCCAGCGCCTGTGGAGCGCGGTGAACGAGCTGCAAGCGCGATGGCGCGCGCCGGACGGCTCATGGGCAGCCCCTGAGGACCTGCGTCGGGACACCTTGCGAGCGCTTCTGGCGGAACATCTGGAGCTGCAGGGGGCGGATCTGGAAACCCTGGTTGAAGCGGCCATGGAAGATCTTCTTCCTTGGGCTCTCGACTGGCATCTGACGGCGCTTCAGGAGAGACCATAAAGAAGGGGGAGGTGCGGAATGCCGGGCTATCAAAAATTCCTTCACATCGGTTTGGCCCTGGACCCCATCCATGTAGGCGCCGGCGGCGCCCGCCTCGGCCGGGTGGAGCTGACCATCGTCCGCGACCCGGCGACGCGGGTGCCCAAGATCCCCGGCTCAAGCCTGGCGGGGGTGTATCGAACCTACGTGGCGATGGAAGAGCACGAACGAAACCCGAATCGTCAGGTGGACGGGCAGCCCAGGCCCTATTACCCGCATTGCGCGGGCTTGGGCCAGCCCCGAGGAGACTACCTGGGGCATTGCGCGCAGCCCGATTGCCCGGTGTGCACGGTCTTCGGTTTCGCTCGAGGAAGGGATCAAGCCGGAGGGTTCGCCGGCCTGGCCGCCTTCACGGACGCCCAGGTGCTCCTTTTCCCCGTGCCCACCCGTCAGGGACCTCGCTGGATCACCTGCCCCGACGCCTTGCGGCTGATCGGATTGGAGGTCCAGGGCGTGAACCGAGATGCCGTGTACTTAAATTCGCCTCAAAACAATCCGTTGAATCTTGGCTGGCTCCTCTTGCAGGTAATGACCTATGAGCGCTTTGAGAACATTGTCCAAAGGCTTCAGAATCTTGGAGTCCCAGACTACATCTACGAACGCTTGGCATTGGTTCCGGATCGCCTTTTCCCTCACCTCGTTAACAGCAACCTGGAGGTGCGCACTTCGGTGGCCATCAACCCGGCCACGGGGGCGGCGGAGGAGCAGGCCCTTTTCTCCTATGAGGCCTTGCCGCGGGGAACGGTGCTGGCGTGGGAGATCATCGCAAAGAATCCCCGGCACTTTCAGATCCAAGGTCAGCCAATCTCCGCCGTATCCAGCCCCGACGATGTGCATGCGAAAGTTCAACTCGCTCACCCTTACCTGGAGCACCTGGGAGTCGGCGGCATGGGCACGCGGGGGATGGGGCGCTTGAAAGTGCTCTCGCCGTCAACTTAGGCTGGAGGTTGCGGCGCTTCCTCAACGAGCTCGAGGGACCCTTCAACGAGTTCACTGGCTCCTACGGAAGGCGTGACGGATTCCTCGTCAGAAACAATCGAACAGGGAGGCGAGCGATGACGCCGCAAGTTCCTGTTAATTTGGATATTGAGTGTGCTGAAGCTGGCCGCAAGCTTGGCGAAGCAATTAAAGACGAAAAAATCCTCAATGATGCCCTGGCGGTCCTGGAGGAGCACGGCCCCTACGCGATGTTCCTATACATCAGGGCCAGGCAGGTGACCAGGGACTTCGAGGAACCGCTTGTGAAGCTTTTGTCGGGAACCCTGAAACTAAATGGGAATAATGGTTTAGATATTGCCAAGAGCGTAGCAAATAATCTTGATACGCTGCTTTTTGTCCGTGACCTGTTGCGGAATGCCCTGATCTATGCGCGATTCCACCTAAAAGCTATGGGAGGGGAATAGTCCGATGGCGTGGCAGGCCTATCGGTGGGTGTGGCGGCTGGAATCACCCCTTCACATCGGGCTTTCGCCGGCGGGGTTCCTGAATCGCACCCGTCTCTATATCCCTGCCCGCACAGTGTGGGGCGCGTTGACGGCTGTTCTGGCGCGGCGAAATGCTTCTGGAGCGTGGCCGGATTACCAAGGCATTGGCTATACTCTAAAAGAGCAAGCTCGTTTTTCATATCTTTACCCCGCCGAGCAGGTCGGCGGCGAATGGCACCCCTGGCTCCCCCGATATGAAGAAAAGGGGCTGTGCTGGCAGCGCCAAAACAGCGAGGAGAAGCTTTCTGATCGAAGCTTTCGCCAACGCCTCCTATCCACCCATCCGGGCACGGCCATTGACCCCGCCTCCGACACGGCCGCGGAGGGGACGTTACGCGAAACGGAATACATCATGCCGCGATGGCGCCACACAGACGCTCCTCTCGCTTTCGTGGGCTACCTGTTCCTGAGGGATGGAAAGGACCCGTATGGGCTGAAGGCCGTGGAGGAAATTTGGGTTGGCGGAGAAAGCCGCTACGGCTTCGGCTGTCTTCGTCGTGTACGGTTGGAAGGACCCGTAAGCGACTGTTTTGGCATTTCCCTGGACTTGGATGGGGAAAGTCCAATCCTTAAAGAACCGGAAATTTTATGTGCCCATGCTTGGGTGGATGACAAAAACGAATTTTCTGGCGCATGGGAAATCATTCTCGGATGGGATCGTGATAATCTCTATAGTAGAGACCCCAGCAATCTATGTTGGGTACCAGGCTCACAAGCCAAAAATAAAACTCGCTACCGCATAACGGAGAATGGAATTTGGGAAAAAGTAGGGTGAAGAAAGGGACTCCAATACCTGCTTTCTTCGCCAAACCCGATATTGTGCTAATTACTTGTTTTGCCGAGGTTATGGCATTCGGGGTAGGCATTATATGCCGCTAAGGGCAAAAGTAATCGGGCAGGAGAAAGCGCCGGTGGAGGCTTTCTTATGAGGGTTCGCGTGATTTTCCAGGCCGAAGGCCCGGTATGGGTCCCTTGGCACTATCTGGAGTTGCTCCAAGGCCTTGCCTATAACGTCATGAGAAAGGCCTCCCCCGAGCTCGCCTCACGCTTGCACTCGGAAGGGTTCGTGGTCGGGAGCCGACGCTATAAGCTTATAACTTTTTCCTGGCTCTTCCCTCAATCGGCAGTTCAAAGGGATAAGGGCTTGCTTATGTCCCCTCCCATAAAGTGGTGGCTATCTTCGCCGCTGCTTTCGGTCATGGAAGCTTTTATATGCGGCCTCCTCGCTCAGCCCGAAATCCGCTTGGGAAACCAGACCTTGACGGTGGAAAAGATTTATCTGGAGCCACCCTTCCACCCCGGCGAAAGGGCCATTCTGGAAACTATTTCCCCCATTGTGGCTTCTACAGGCTTGGTGGAAGGAGGCAGGATGCGCAAGGTCTTCCTCTCGCCCGAAAGCGAGGATTTCTCCAGGGTAATCACCGAAAACCTCCAGTACAAAGCTTTGGCCCTTTGGGGTAAGGAGATACCAGAAGGGAAAGTGGAGTTTAAGCCTCTGAAGCTCCGCTCTAAACTCGTGCCGGTTCACCGGATAAATGTTCGCTGCTACGAGGGGGTTTTTGAAGTAAAAGGCCACCCTGAGTTAATATTGTTGGGGTACGAAGCAGGCTTCGGGGAAAGAAATTTCCAAGGTTTTGGGATGATGCGCCCGGCACCGGAGGAGCCCCATGAGCGCTAAAATCGTCCTGATTGATGATGACCCCGAGACGGTGGAGACTCTCGGCGAGTTGCTCAGGCGCAACGGCTATGAAGTGGTGGGGGTCACAAACCCCGAAGAGGCCCTCTCCACGGTCTTCTTGCAGAACCCTAACCTCGTAGTTCTGGATATCATGATGCCGGGGGTTTCCGGTTGGGAGATATGCTCAAGGCTCAGGGAGTTTTCTTCTGTCCCCATTCTGATGCTCACTTGCCTTTCCAGAGATGAGGATAAAATCAAAGGCCTTGAGCTTGGAGCCGATGATTACTTGGTCAAGCCCTTTAACCCCAGGGAGTTCTTACTGAGGGTCAGGAAACTCCTTGAGCGCGCCACAGCCCCCCTGGAAGAGGTGCTGGTGGAAGTAGGAGAGCTAAAGGTTGACTTGACCGGAGGTAAGGTTTACAAAAGGGGGAAAGAGGTTTACCTCACGAGGCGAGAAAGGCAGCTTTTCTTCTACCTTGTCCGCCACCGTGGCCGGACTGTTTCCCAAGATGAGCTCCTGGAGGCATTGTGGGGGCTTGGATGGAAAGGGGGTAAGAACCTCTTGAAGACTTACATCCACCGGGTTAGGATTAAGGTTGAAGATGACCCCCAGAACCCTTGCTACATCCTAACTGACCGCTCCGCCGGCTACCGGTTCGTGGCCGAATGAGGGTAATTTTTGAACCGCAGAGAACGCAAAGAGCGCAAAGGATTTGTAGGGTTTTAAAGGAGGGGATTATGGAATGGTTTTTCCGAGCAATGGTTTTCTCTCTATTCATGACTTTGCTTCTCGGGGCGTGCTCCAGGGCTACTTCGGCCCCTTCGGAGATACGGAAGCCGGCTGTGGCTGGCCAATTCTATCCATCTGACCCGACCGAGCTTTCCAAAATGGTGGAGGCGATGTTGGGTAGAGCCCAGAAAGTCCTCCCTACTCCTCCCCAAATCTTGATAGCACCTCATGCCGGTTACATTTTCTCGGGGCAGGTGGCAGCTTGGGCTTTCAAGCAGGCGGAAGGAGCCCGATACGAGGCAGTCATCATAATCGGCCCAAATCATTACGTGCCGGGCTTTCGGCAAATTTCGGTCTATGCCGGCGACGCTTTTGAAACGCCCCTCGGTTCAGTCCCAATAGCCAAGGGGATTGCAAATGGCCTACTTGAGCACAAGGGCATAGTCTTTGACCGAGAAGCCCACAGGCAGGAGCATTCAGTAGAGGTGGAAGTTCCGTTCATCCAAAAAGTCCTCCCCGGCACCCCCATAGTCCCCATAGTGATGGGAGAGCCTTCGTGGGAGAATGCCTCCATACTGGCCGAAGCCTTAGCCAAAGTTGCCAAAGGGCACAAATTGCTCTTTGTGGTTAGCTCCGACCTTTCCCATTACCCCTCTTACGATGATGCCAGGAAAGTTGACCGGGCTACTTTGGAGGCGATTATATCCATGGAACCGGAGGCCCTCCACAAGGCCACCAAGGAATGGATGGGCAAAGGAATATCTGGGCTTGGGACGTGCGCCTGTGGTGAAGGGCCTATCCTTGCAGGCATGATGCTGGCTCAGAAGCTCGGCCTCAACAGGGCTACGGTGCTTCGTTATGCCAATTCGGGCGATACGCCTTTCGGGGATGTGGAAAGGGTAGTTGGCTACGGGGCGGTTGCTTTTTGGAAGGAGGAAGGCGATAGGCCTGCCCCCACGCCCGACTTGCCATCGCTTGAGTCCCTCGTGCCATCGCCTGAGCCTGTGCCCCTTAGGCCTGAACAGAAGGAATGGCTCCTCAAGGTAGCCAGGGAAACAATAGGTTCCTTCTTGGATTACGGTTTTGCCCCCCTTTACAAAGCGGAGGAAAAGGAGTTCCAGAGGCCAAGCGGTGTCTTTGTGACCATCAAGAAGCAAGGTGAACTGAGGGGATGCATAGGTGAGGTTTTGCCCCGAAGGCCTTTATTGGTGGCTACGCAGTGGGCTGCTCTGGCTGCTGCCTTCAGCGACCCCCGCTTCCCGCCGCTGTCCCGAGAGGAGCTGGATGAAGTCAAGCTTGAGATTTCGGTCCTCTCAATCCCTCAGCCGCTGGATGACCCGAACAAAGTTGAGGTGGGTAAACATGGGCTTATAATCGTCAAAGGGGAAAGGAGCGGGCTTTTATTGCCTCAGGTACCGGTAGAGGAGGGGTGGGACAGGGAAGAGTTCTTGAAGGGGGTATGTCGGAAGGCCGGCTTGCCTGAAGATGCGTGGAAAGATAAGGAGTCAAGGCTTTACACTTTTACAGCGGATGTCTTTGGGGAATGAGGGGGCGGGCAATTTGGCCCACCCCCTCTGCTTTCGGTTACCCTCTTAGCTCGGCTTTGATGGCGTTAGCCAAGCGCCTTATCCCTTCCCTTATCCTTTCGGGGGGCTGGTTGGAGAAGTTAAGGCGCATGCAGTTGCGGCCGCCACCGTTGGGGTAGAAGGCAAATCCGGGGACAAAGGCCACTTTCTCTTCTTTGGCCTTTTCCAGTAGCCTCTCCGAATCCACCTTCTCCGGCATGGTTACCCAGAGGAAAAGCCCGCCCTGCGGCCTGGTCCAGGTGACTCCCTCGGGGAAGAGCTCTTCCATGGCCTGGAGCATTACATCTCTCCTCTCCCTGTAAACCCTCCGGATTTTGCGGACATGCTCCTTTAGGAGTCCACGCCCAAGGATATCGGCAGCGATGAATTGGGGGAAGGTAGCGGTGTGGAGGTCAGCTCCCTGTTTGGCCAACACGAGCTTGTTTATAACCCGGCTGGGGGCCGTTACCCACCCTATCCTGAGGCCTGGGGCCAGGGTTTTGGAAAGGGTGCAGAGGTAAATTACGTTCTCCTTGTGTAGAGTTATGAGGGGGACCAAGTCCTTGCCCTCAAAGCGGAGCTCCCCGTAAGGGTCGTCTTCCACAATGAATGTTCCGTAACGCGCTGCCAGCTCTATTATCTTGTACCTCCGCTCTTCGCTTATTGTAACGCCGGCGGGGTTGTGGAAGTTGGGTAGAACATAGATGAATTTGACCTTATATTTCTGGAGCAGCTTTTCCATCGGCTCAATCAGAATCCCGTCGTCGTCCATGGGGACTGTGAGGAAGCGTGCGCCGTAAGCGCTCCAGGCCTGGATTGCTCCGACGTATGTGGGCTCGCTGGTTAGGATGTAATCCCCGGGGTCTATGAAGACCTTGCCCACCAGGTCCAGGGCTTGTTGGGAGCCGGTAGTGATGAGGATGTTTTCCTCTTCAGCTGGGACCCCGTATTTTTGCATTTTCTCGGCCAGGAGGCGGCGCAACTCGGGATGCCCCTCGGTAGGGCCGTACTGGAGGGAAGCAGGGCCGTAATTAGCCAGGACGTATTCGCAAGCCTCCCTAACTTCCCTAATCGGGAAAAGCTCCGGGGCAGGCAGTCCACCGGCGAAGGAAATCACATCGGGGTGGACGGTGAATTTGAGCAGCTCCCTTATTATGGAGCTGGCCATTTTGTGGGTTCGGGAGGCGAAACTTTCCTCCCAATTGGTGGTGTATTTACCGTCAAAAACCGAGGTCGGCACGCTTATTTCGGTCAAAATATCAACCTCCATGCCAAATCCCTCCTTGAGAAAATTAAAAAGCCGCCTGTATTAAGCTACAGGCGGCCTTCCTGCTCGCTTTTAAGGTCTATAAGGACTATAAGTAGCCCAACCATCTCTACGCCTCTTATTTCCCTCTCAGCCCCCTTGCTTTTGGCATTTCAAATTATAGCACGCTTAAGCCTGGAGGTCAAGTTCAACTTAGGCGCTGGGGCACATCCCCAAGGCCCCCTGGGATGGGGCTTCGCCCCTTCCACTCCACCCTCGCTTTAATCAAGGTCGGCCTTCGCCGACCTTTTTCAAAGAGGCTGACTTCAGTCGGCGTGAACGGGGCACATCCCCCACAACCCCCTGCCAGGGGGTTAGGTCAGAGGGCGCATTCCCCATGCCCACTGGGGGCTGCGCTTCCTCCATCACCGGCTTAGGGGCGTAGGGCGGAGGCCGGCCATAAGCCAAAAGGCCAAAGAGGCATTAAAATGAACGCTTTTGTTTACAACCAAGCTTGCTTTTCTTCAGGGGCCCGCAATTCGGTATGAGGTTTCCGGGTGAAGACCAGAAGCCCTTCTCCGCCAAAGATGTCCGAGGGTAGCTTATCCCAAAGCTCGTATTCTTCCCAGAACCTTTCATCCTTCAGCAAGCTGTAACGCCCGTAAGCTTCAAAAATGACGACTATGTCCGGGCGAAAGTCTAAGACCAGGTCGGGAGGGACAGCATAGTTAATGGCGTACATGGAAGGAGGCAGTGGATAATATTTGGTGGCTTGGGGGGAGTTCAAGCCTACAAGGTCAAGGATTTTGGCTCCGGTAAAGTACCCAAGGACCCCAACATCCCCGGAAGCTAAGAGGGTTGAAGGCTTGAGCAAAGGTTTAATGCGCTCTGCAACCTCTTGGTAAAGCAGTTCTCCTTTGATGAAAGCCATCTCCGGAGCAGGCCGATTGGGCCCATGATCCGGGTGGATGGTCCATTCACGGAGGGAGGTGACCAGGGGGAAAAGGGCCAGAAGCATTACAAGTAGCCTCAACCTTTGCCTTCCTACAAGCCTGGCTAAGTCGGAAAGTAGGGCGTTGGCACCGAGCAGGATGGAAAGGGTATAGAAAGGCAAGGGCGGAGAAAGGTACCAGCGGAAGATGAGGGGATTTGCCACGGCAAAAGTGGCAAAGTATAGCCAGGGGTACAGAAGGCCCGGCCAGGCCCGCGGGATGTGGCGAAGGCTCCTGCTTAGACCCAGGAAGGATAGGAAAGCATAAAGCGTAGCCCCAATGCCAATCCAGGGGATGCCAAAAGTCAAATGCTCCATGAAAGGGGTAGCATAATGCTGTATCAAACGCACCAGGGCGGCCTTAGGTGGCAAATGGTAAGCCAAAGCCTTGGCTTGGATGGAGTGGGGGAATAGATTGCCGTAATACCACAGGGAAAAAGCACACCAGGGCAGGAGAAGGGCAATGAAGAGGCCGAAGGCTCTCAGCCAAGGTCTCAGTTCCTCCGGCCTCCTGAGCAAGCGAATTAGCCCGTCGGAGAAAAGCAAAGCCAGCAGGATGAGAGCATCGGGCCTGGTGAGGAGGGCAAAGGCTCCAGCCACCAAGGCTAAAGTCAGGCGGTTCTCCAGATAAAAAGCGAAGGAAGCCAAAAGGAGGAAAATGTACACGCTCGTCTCCAACCCTCCTACACTGAAGGTCACGCTCCACGGGGAAATAGCCCAGAGGGCTGCAGCTAAAAGGCCGACCCCTTCGGCTTTAAAGGTGTGGCCTATGCGGATGATTAAAGCGCAGGACAAAGCGGCAGCGAAGGCGTTGAGCAACCAAGCCAGGGTGGGGAAAGGCGCTTGTGCTCCGCCGAAAAACAAAGCCAAAGCACTGAGTAAAAGCATGTAAAGCGGGGTTGTGGTCCCAAGGACCCTCTCGCCGGGGTTGAAAACAGGGCCGTAGCCTGAAAGAAGGTTGCGGGCATAGCGGTAAGTTATGTAGGCATCGTCTATTGTTCTGGGGCCGGGGATGAGGTGGGCTGCCAGGGCTAAGGCGAGGATTAGAATAGCTACCTCACTCTTTTTCCACCGAATTGTACCGCTTGACATGGCGGTAGATGTACCAGGCCACTAAAGCCAGGATGGCAAGAGCTATGGGGATATCAAATGGGCGCATTATCTCCCTCACTTCCCTCCAGTGTTCGCCGAAGACATATCCGGCGAAGGCCAGTGCCCAACACCAGAGGAAGGAGCCGATAAAGGTAAGGGCTACAAAGCGGGCAAAGTTCATCCTGGCCACACCCGCCGGGAGAGAAATAAAGGTCCGAACGATGGGCATCAGCCTGGAGAAGAAGGCCGTTGACTCGCCATAACGTTCAAACCACCTATCGGCCAGTTGGATATCGTGGGGGGAAATGAGGATGTATCTTCCGTAGCGCAGGAGGAGCGGTCTTCCCCCTTTGGCTCCAAACCAATAAGTCAGGGCGGAACCAATTGTGCAGCCTATGGCTCCGATAAGGCCTGCCCAGGCTGTGTGCCAAGGAGAAAGCCCCTGAGCTTGAACGAGCATCCATCCCGCAAGAGGCATTACAATCTCGCTGGGCAAAGGGATACATGCACTCTCTATGGCCATCGCAATCACTACCCCGGTCCAGCCGATTGTCTGGAAAAGTTCCTGAAGGAATAGGACAATCTGCTCCTCAATTGCATGCATAGGCCCAACCTCTACCTCAGTTTTGTTTGCCTAAGAGGCGTTCGTATATGGAGCGGAAAACATCATCGGAGCGGAAAAATATGATGAGCCTGCCCCCCTTGCGCCCCTTCAGAATTTTTACCTTTGTGCCTAAATTATCTCCAAGCTTTGTTTCAATTTCCTTAAGCTCAGGCGGGGTTTCCCTTGGGGAAGCCTCCTTCGGCTCTTGCAGTTTCCTCACCAGTTCTTCCGTCTGGCGGACGTTCAGCCCTTGCTTTACTACTTTCTCCAAGGCTTTGATTTGAAGCTCAGGGGTAGGGAGGGACAGGAGAGCGCGAGCATGGCCTTCGGATATGAGTCCTTCGGCCAGGGCGGATTTAACTTCGGGGGGAAGACGTAATAGCCTTACGGTATTAGCTACGGCGGTTCGGCTCTTACCTACCCGCTTGGCCACTTCTTCCTGAGTGAGGCCGAACTCCTCTATCAGAAAATGATAGGCTTCCGCCTCTTCCAAAGGGTTAAGGTCAGCCCGCTGGATGTTTTCCACCAAAGCAATCTCTAACATTTGCCTTGGGCTAACCTCTTTCACGATAGCTGGAACGGTGCTGAGGCCGGCGATTTTAGCCGCATGCCAGCGCCTTTCCCCTGCTATTAGCTGGTATTTCCCGCTTTCTGCATCATGAGTAACGATGAGGGGCTGGATGAGGCCATGCTCCTTTACCGATTGGGCCAGCTCTTCCAGAGCTTTCTGGTCAAAGTTCCGCCTGACCTGGAAGGGGTTAGGGATGATTTCGTCTACGGGGATTTCCTTTATGGCTCCGCTCTCCTCTAATCCCAGGGAAGGGATAAGGGCTTCAAGCCCCCTTCCCAGACCCTTCTTCGCTCCCCCCATAGCCCTTTTCTCTCTCCGGAGGCTTTATCCAATTGATTTCTCGGCCCTCCAAAGCGCGGCGGCGCTCCTTAACCTGTTGCCTTATGGCCATGAACCTGACCCCGGTCTCCCTTATCCATTCGTTCAAATGCTTGCGAAGCCCCTCCGAGGTCCAGCGGTCTGAAATTCCCCCGGAAAAGTCCAGCCTTGCTCTGCCTTCTTCCATCACGATGCGGGCTTTTGTCCCGCAGATTGGGCATTCAGCCTCAAGCCCTTCCAAGCGGAAGAAGTCGGAGTCGCATACCGGGCAGGTGTTGCCTTCGGGCACGAATGACCTTTTTTCGCCTAAAGCGACTCGGCGGCCAAGCTCCCTTACCTTGCCGACGATTTCATCATCCAAGAGGCTTTCGCCTGGGCCGGGGCTGAAGACGGCCACGCTCCCCACCGGCATGAAACCCAAAGCATAGAGGAAGGCGTTGAAGAAAGGCCTTGAGACCCCCCTCCATGGGGGTAGGCCCGCAACCGCTATGACCCCTCCCGGCTTCAAATCCTCATCTTTCCTTACATCCCATTTTGGGGAGAGCATGAGCACCCGGTCAAAGACGCTCTTCAAGGGGCCGGGGACGTTGAGGAAATAGGTTGGGGCGGCCAAGATTAAGCCATCGGCCTGAGAGACGGTGTCCAAGAAGAAGCGCATATCGTCCTTTATCGGGCATTCTTCGCTTCGGAAAGCACAACGCATGCAGCCCGTGCACGGCTCAACGTGGAGGTCGCTTATCCTGAGGGCGGCTACTGAGGCTCCGGCTTCCTGAGCCGAGGCCAAGGCTTCCCTTACCAGGACTTCGGAATTACCCCAAGGCCTCGCCGAACCAACCAGACCAATGATTAACCCCATGGTTACGCCTCCCAAGCCTATTCACGGCTGTAGGGCAAGCCTGAGGCGGCGGGGAACCTCCTCTGCCCTATGGCTATGGTCACCACCAACAGTGTCGTCACGTAAGGTATCATGTGCACGAAGTAGAATGGGATTACCTCCTTCACGCCAGGGGTGATGGCTACGGCGTAGGCGAAGCCTTCGGCGAAACCGAAGATGAAGGCCGCAGCCAAAGCCAAGAGAGGCTCAAGGCCGGCAAAAACAACGCAGGCCAAGGCTATGAACCCCCGCCCGGCGGAGATTTCCTTCACCACCCCGCCGAACCATCCGAGGGGCATAAAGGCCCCGCCTAACCCGCAAAGGGCTCCTCCTAAGGTTGAGGTGAAAAGCCTTATGAGGTCAACCCTTATCCCGGCCACATCGGCAGCTTCGGGCCTTTCCCCGCAGGCCTTTATCCGGAAACCGAGGACTGTCCGGTGGAGGAGGAGCGAACCCAAGATTGCCGCCGCTATGGCTATAATGGTTACGGGATTGATTCTACCTATCGGTGTGGGAAGGGGCTGGACCATTAAAGTGCGGGGGAAGAGGTGAATGCCCGGAAAAGCCCAGATAGCCCTCAGAAGGAAGGGTACAAACCCCAGGGCAAAGATGTTTATCCCCATCCCTGCCACTACCTGAGCGGCTCTGGCGTATACACTTATAATGCCCATGAAAAGGCCGATTAGCGCCCCGATTAAAGCCCCGAAAAGCAAACCTCCCCAGCCGTTCCCGAAGAGCTCAGCTCCGTAGACCCCTAAAACCGAGGTTATGAGCAAAATGCCTTCCAGGCCAATATTGACCACCCCTGCCTTCTCGTTTATGCATTCGCCAACGGCCGCCAAGACCAATGGGGTCATGGCCAGGAAGGTGGCTTCCAGAATTGAGAGAGGCTTGAGGCCGGCTATCTCTATGCCGTAGAAAGCAAGCCCAGCTATGATGATTATGGCTATAATCCAGAAAATCCTCTGCTGGCTCATCGCTTAATTCTCCTCCTTATGATAGCCCAGAGCTCGGGGATTGAGAGGGCCACTATGATTATGCCGTTTATAGCCCTCACCATTTCCGAATCTACGCCCGCTTGATATTCCATGTAACGTCCTCCGTGAGCCAGAGCGCCGTAAAGGATGGCTGCCAGGATTCCGCCCAGGGGATGGTTGCGGCCTATTAGAGCTACTCCTATGCCGTCAAACCCCAGGGAGGAGACGTTCCCCAAGGTAGCGTAGAGGGACCAAGCGGGTGGTCGGCCGATGATTTGGCTTGCTCCGGCAAGCCCGGCTGCTACTCCGCCCAGAAGGAAGCTTATCAGTATGGCCTTCTTAGCCGAAGCACCAGCGTAACGGGCAGCATGGGGATTTTCTCCCACAAGCCTCAGTTCGTATCCGGCTCGCGTCCCCCAAAGGTAAAAGTAGACAAAGAGGCAAAAGGCCCAGGCTACGAAGATTACGGCCGTAAGGGTTGAGCCTTCAACTAAAACCGGATACCTTGCCGTAGGTAGAGCCGGAACCGTCCGCTCTGCCCTGCCAGGCTGAGCGAGAAAGTAAATGGCCAGGTAAATTGAGAAGTGGTAAGCTATCCAGTTGAACATTATGGTGGAAATGACTTCATGCACCCCACGCCAGACCTTGAGGAGCGCAGGGATAACAGACCACAAAGCTCCGGCCACCATGCCGGCTAAGGTAGCTGCCAGCACGTGTATCACAGGAGGCAGGTGTAAAAGGCCGGCTACTGCTACTGCCCCGATGGCCCCAAGGTACATCTGCCCTTCGGCACCTATGTTGAAAAGGCCAGTGCGGACCCCAAGGGCAAAGGTTATGGCCGTTAGCATTATCGGGACAGAAAAAGCCAAAGTTTCCAAAATGTCTCCGGTAGAGCCGAAAGCTCCTTTGAACAAAGCCACATAAGCCTTCAGCGGTTGATACTTGAAGAAGACCATCAAAATTGAGCCTACTATTAGCCCTACGATTATGGCCGATAAGGATTCAAGGATGGGACGAAGAGCTCGGAGCCACCTCATTTTTCCCCTCCGGCTTTATTTTCTGACCCGCACCCCACCCATCATCATGCCTATCTCCTCCCGTGCGAATTCCTTTATATTCCCAACCCCGAGGAACTCCCCTTCATACATCACGGCTACCCTATCGCTCAGCTCAAGGATTTCGTCCAAATCGGCCGAAACCAAGAGCACCGCTTTTCCTGCATCCCTCATCTTTATGAGAAGCTCCCTTATGTAGACGGTTGAGGCTATATCCAAGCCTCTGGTGGGGTGAGCCGCCACCACAAGCGAGGGCTCCTTGCTGAGCTCCCTCCCCACAAGGAGCCTCTGCTGATTCCCACCGCTTAGGCTTTTCACCGGCGTCCTTACCCCTGGAGCGACAACATTGAAAGACTTAATCAGGCGGTCAGTGAACTTTAGGATATTATCCCAGTTCAGCCTGCCGAAAGCTCCTGCAAACTGTGGTTCCCATTGCCTTCCCAATATGCTGTTTTCGGCCAGGTCAAAGTTCATAGCCAGGCCAAACTTGGACTTATCTTCAGGGATGTGAGAGAGGCCAAGGCTGTAGAGCTTGCGGGGGCCGAAAGCGGTTACGTTGGAATTTTTGAGCCAGATTTCCCCCTTAACCGGCCGCCTGAGCCCGGTTATAGCTTGAACGAGCTCGCTCTGCCCGTTCCCTTCAACTCCCGCTATCCCGAAAATCTCCCCCGCCCTCACCTCAAAAGATATGCCTTTAACCGCCATAGTCCCAAAATCGCTCATGACGTATAAGTCCTTGACTTTGAGGACAGGTTCCCCCGGCTCTGCTTCGGACCGAACCGCTTGAGGGATAACTTCTTTGCCCACCATCATTATGGCCAATTTATCAAATGTGGCCTCGGAGGCCGGAAGCTTCCCGGTAACGACCCCGTTCCGCAGGACCTGAATCCTATCGCTTATTTCCACGACCTCGCGTAGCTTATGGGTGATAAAGACGATGGCTTTGCCTTGAGCCTTGAGCCTGCGCATTACTTTAAAAAGCTCTTCCACTTCCAGAGGAGTGAGGTAAGATGTAGGCTCGTCCAGGATTAAGACGTCGGTGCCGCGGTAGAGGACTTTGAGTATCTCCACCCTCTGCTGCACCCCGGCCGAAAGAAGCTCTATCGGGGTATCAAGAGGGACGGAGAGGCCTGTCTCTTCCATCAAAGCTTTGACTTTTTCTCGTGCGCCCTTTAGGTCTAAGGGCGATAGCCTTCCAGCTTTCTCTTGGCCCAATAGGATGTTTTCCAAAGCTGTAAAGGGTGGGACTAAGGCAAAGTATTGGTGGACCATGCCTATGCCCAGTTTAAGGGCATCGGAGGGATTGCGGAAGTGCACAGGTTTCCCATTGTAGTAAATTTCCCCGGAAGTTGGAGGCAAGAGGCCTGAAAGTATTTTCATGAGGGTGGTCTTCCCGGCGCCATTTTCGCCCAAAAGGCCAACTATTTCCCCCGACCTTAACTCAAAATCGACTCCCCTGAGGGCAACTGTGCCATCAGGATAGACCTTGTGGATTGACTTCATCTCAATGGAAAACTCAGGGCTCATATCCCTTTCCCCCGGAAAGTTTTAAAGCTCAAACGGGAGGCCGCATTGAGGAGTTCAAAAAGCGGTTTAGCGTTTTCAATGTGCCTTAACTTAAAGAGGGGAGGGGGCGACCCCCTCCCCTCCTGCCCTTTACCCGAGTTCATCGCGCCACTTCTTGATGAGCTCTTCGGTGGTGACAGCCGGGACCTCAACCGCACCGGAGCGGATCTGGTCCTCAAGCTCCTTGGCGGCGCGCCAGAGCCACTCGGGCTGGGCGTCCCTCATCTTCTTGACCTTCTCCCGGATCTTGTCGGGCTCCATGGGGAGGACCTTCTTCCCGGTGAGCTTCTCGGCGTTGACGCCCATGTTGATGAACTCATCCAGGTCGGCCAAGGTGCTTACGGAGATTCCTTCCATGAGCTCACCGGCCACTTTGGTTCCGACGCCCAGGACCAGGACGCCCTTGTTTTCCTTGACGATGTCCCGGAACTTCCCGTCAACTACCAGCTTGGTGGCGTAGTAGACGCCCTTATCAACCCTCTTCATCATGCTGGCGATGACGAAACCGGGGTTAATCCAGTCCTGGTTGGCGTCCACACCGATCCAGAAGGGCGGGCCGAACTCCAGCTTCTTCTGCTCGGCGATTTCGGAGACAGCCTGGTTTATGCCCAGCCCCAGAGGACCAGCGATGTTGTACACGGCCACAGCGTCCTTGGCATACATGGCCTTGGCCGCCTCATAGCCTTTGGTGATATCGCTGAAGGTTCCGGTGTAGGTCCAGAGGACGAAGTCCTTCTTGTAGTCAAAGGCCTTGTCGGGCACATTCTTCTTAAGCCATTCAGTAGCCCAGCGGGCCCCCCACTTGTACCCGATTTCAAACTTCCAGAGGACAGGAATCTCAATTCCCAGAACGGCGCCGATGTGAGGCTTATTGTAGGCGGCGGCCAAGAGGGCGGCGATTGCTCCTACGATAGCGCTACCCTTGTGCTCTTCATAGACGATGTCCATGAGGTTGGGGAGAGGATACTTGTCCGGATACTTCTCCTTGATGATGGACTGAGCATAGGTATCAATGCCAACGAAGTTCTTATCGGGGTATTTCTGGGCGACTTCGGCCAAGGCATCGCTGAGGAGGAAGCCAACTCCCACAATCAGCTTGACATCGGGGTCCTTAGCAGCGGTGGTGAGGTTGGG
>Ga0272449_1002608_pt1 | contig 16560 bp, 12 predicted proteins | sample YNPCB0241_FD_198679 | JGI IMG/M metagenome (GOLD analysis project Ga0272449, IMG submission 198679) | Hot spring sediment microbial communities from Yellowstone National Park, WY, United States - YNP-CB-024-1 | ecosystem: Environmental > Aquatic > Thermal springs > Hot (42-90C) > Sediment...
ACGGGATGTAAGCCGCCCCCTATGAGGCGAGTTGCCTGGCGACCCTCCCGGCCGCAGGCCCTCCCCTCCCAGGCCAGCCGGTCACCGGGAACCTACCCCACGCCAGCCGTCGGCCGGCGACCTGCTTTCTTTAGGCCCGGGGGTGGGCCCGGAGATAAACCTCCCTTATCCTCTCCTTGCTCACGTGGGTATAAACCTGGGTGGTACCGATGCTGGCATGGCCCAACAGCTCCTGGATATAGCGGAGATCGGCTCCCCTTTCCAGCAGGTGGGTGGCGCAGCTGTGCCTTAAAGTATGGGGGGTGACCTTCTCTCCCAAACCCACCTTCTCAGCCCTGGTCTTCAGCATCTCCCATACCCCCTGCCGGGTTAGTCTCCTCCCTCGGTTGCTCAGGAAGAGGGCCCTCTGGCCGGGGACTCGCACCAGGGCTGGCCTTCCCTCCCGCAGGTAGTCCCGGAGGGCCTCCAGGGCCTTGCTCCCCAGGGGCACCACCCTCTCCCGGCCACCTTTCCCCATGACCCGCACCTCTGCCTCCGCCAGGTCCAGGTCCTCCAGGTCCAGGCCCACCAGCTCCGAGACCCTCATCCCGGTGGCGTAGAGGGTCTCCAGGACTGCCCGGTCGCGCAGGCCCGCCGGACCCTGGGGAAAGGGCAGATCCAGCAACCTTTCCACCTCCTTTTGGCTTATGACCCGGGGAAGGCGACGGACATAGCGGGGGTAATGGAGGTCCAGGGCGGCATAACCTCCTCCCCTTCCCTCCTCCACCAGGAATCGGTAAAAGCGGCGTACCGCCGCGGTGGCCCTGGCCACCGAGCGGGGGGAAAGCCCTTCCTCCCCTAGAAAGCTCAGGAAGGCGGTGAGCTGCTTCCTCTCCAGCTCCTCCGGCCCCCTCGCACCTACCCGGCGGGCGAATCGGGCGAGGCGTCCCAGGTCCCTACCGTAGGCCTCCAGGGTACGGGGGGAGAGGCCTTTCTCCACCCTCAAGTAGAGGAGGAACTCCCGGACCAACTCGTCCCAGGCGTCCGCTTCCCTTTCCGCTTTTCCCTCTGCCGGGGCGCCATCGCCTTCAACCTCGTATCCGGCCTTCTCGGGAGGGACTTCCGACCCCGACCCGGGGCCAATCTTCGCGGATGGAAGGTAACGACCCCCTTCCCGGGGGTCTTTCACCCCACCGCCTTTTCCCCTCAAGGGCCCTCCGGCACCGGCCATGTTCCTCCCGCTATCCTTAGCGGCATCCACCGGCCCCGGGCTTCCCGACCCCGATGGTCGTCATGCTCACGCCTGAGCGGAAGGTCCCGGCCCTTCCCCGGGACGGTAAACGCCCCGGCGGTAGAGGCACGCCAGGGCGATTCCCGCTATGCTCTTGGAGTCCTCGATCTCGCCCGAGGCCACCAACTCCAGGGCCTCGTCCAGGGATACCTTGAGCACCTCCAGGAACTCGTCCGCCTCCGGCGACGCCTGGGTGGGGACCAGTTCCTCCGCCAAGAACAGGTGAAGGACCTCATCGCTAAAGCCGGGGGAAGTGTAAAAGGAGGCCAGCCTGGTCCAGGATCCAGCCCGGTAGCCGATCTCCTCCTCCAGCTCCCGGCGGGCACATTCCAGGGGTTCCTCCCCCTCCACCAGCTTTCCCGCTGGGATCTCCAGGAGCTCCTTTCCCGCGGGATGGCGGTATTGCCTCACCAGGAATATCCCTCCGTCCTGGTCTAGGGGCACCATTCCCACTGCCCCCCAGTGGCGCACCAGCTCCCGTTCCGCCTCCACCCCGTTGGGAAGGAGCACACGGTCCAGATAAAGTCTCACCACCTTGCCCTCAAAAACGGTCTTCCTATCGATCAGTCTGTGCCCACCGTCCATCTCGCCACCCCTTCCGAGGGGTACCGGACCCCCCTATGTCTGCAGGCTTCCATCGTTCCGGCCTGGCTCCCATCACCGTCGGGCCCGAAAGGACCGGGGTTTCACCGAGCGCAGGCAGGGTCCACCTCAACGTAAACCCCTCGCCGCCTGCACTATCTCTCGAAGCCAACGGGAGAGCCGCTCCAGTTCCTCCACCTCCACGTATTCCCTGGGGCTGTGGGATTCCATGACCCCCATGGAGAGCACCACCGCCCGGATGCCTAAAGCGTTCAAGAAGTTGGCATCGCTACCCCCTCCCGAGGAAGCGGTGAGGACCTTCATCCCCATGGCCTTGCCCCCCTCCACCACCACTTGGACCAGGGGATCCTCCGGGGAGATGGAGAAACCCTCGTAGGCCCTCTCGAACTCCACCCGCACGCCCACCCCGGTGGAGTTCTCCGTCTCCACCGCCGCCTTGCGTATGGCCTTCTTGTGGGCCTCCAGCTTATCGGGGACCAGGGACCTCACCTCTCCCAGCGCCACCACCTCGTCGGGAACGATGTTCACCGCCTTCCCGCCCCAGATGATGCCCACATTGGCCGTGGTATCCGAATCGATCCTGCCCCAGCGGATCAGGCTTATGGCCCAGGCGGCGCCGTAGATGGCGTTGATCCCCTTCTCCGGTTCCACGCCGGCATGGGCCGACCTGCCCCGGAAGGTCATCCTCAGGTTGTCCTGGGCAGGGGATGCAGTGATCACCGTCCCCACCTTACCAGCCCCGTCCACCACCAGGGCATGGCGGGCAGCTATCCTCTCCCGCTCCAGGTGCCGAACCCCCTGCAATCCCCGTTCCTCGGCCACGGTGAAGAGGAACTCCAACGGGCCGTGGGGAAACTCCCCCCTCACAGCTCCTCGCAAAAGATCCATTAGAACGGTAATTCCCACCTTACAGTCAGCCCCTAGCACCGTGTCACCCTCGGAGACCACCCGGTCGCCCTTGACCTTAGCCTTCACCCCCCTTCCCGGGCTCACCGTGTCCAGGTGGGCGCAGAGAAGCAAGGGGGGTGCGTCCAGGCCCGAGGCGGGCAGGCTCACGTAGAGATTACCCGCCTCCCCCCCTATCCTTTCGCCGGCGCCGTCCATGTAGGGCTCCAGGCCCAGGTCCTTCATCTCCCGCATGAGCATCCGGGCCAGCTCGCCCTCGTGCAGGCTCTCGCTGTCCACCGCGGTGAGCCGTAGGAAATATTCCAGCAGGGCCTCCTCCACTGCCATCACCTCCCGTCGCCATGGATCCGCCGCCAAGGTACCGCCCCATTCATGCCCACTCCCCATCAGCCCGGGGAAGCCCGTCTCTACCTACGGTATCCGACCCTCAACCCGATCGCCCCCCGACGAAAACCGTCCACGCCCCCCGCAGGTACCGAACCCAGGCCATGCCCCATATCCCCACCGGCCCTCCGCTCCCTTGCGAAAAGGCGCTAACCACGGGAGGATGGGTCCCGGGGAGAACGAGGCCGGGTTATGTCCTGGTGGTCTCCTCAAATCTCCTCGCCCACCACCCTCAACTCGGGCTTCTCCCCCAGCGCCTCCTCCTTCCGAGCCATCCTGTGTCGCAGCGCGGCTCCGACGAACTCACGGAAGAGGGGGTGGGGACGGTTGGGACGGGACTTGAACTCGGGGTGGAACTGGCACGCCAGGAACCAGGGATGGTCCTGCCTCTCCACTATCTCCACCAGCTTGCCGTCGGGGGAGAGGCCCGAGAACACCACCCCCGCCTTCTGGAGGATGGATCGGTAATGGTTGTTCACCTCGTACCGGTGGCGGTGTCTCTCGTAGACCACCTCCTCCCCATAACACCTGTGGGCCAGTGACCCCTCCATCAACCGGCAGGGATAGAGTCCCAGGCGCATGGTGCCCCCCATCTCGTCCACGTCCCGCTGGCCAGGGAGAAGGTCTATCACCGGGTCGGGGGTGGTGGGGTCGAACTCGGAGCTGTTGGCCTTCTCCAGGCCGCACAGGTTCCTGGCCGCCTCTATCACCGCGCACTGGAGGCCCAGGCATATGCCGAGGAAGGGCACCCCCCTCTCCCGCGCGAAACGCACCGCCTCCAGCTTGCCGTCTACCCCACGCACCCCGAAGCCACCGGGCACCAGTATTCCGTCCGCATCTCCCAGGACATCCTCCACATTGCCGGCATGGAGGTCATCGGAGGCCACCCACCTTATCCCCACCTGGGTGGAGTGGGCGAAACCCCCGTGTTTGAGGCTCTCGATGATGGAGATGTAGGCATCGGGCAGGTCCACGTACTTGCCCACGATGGCCACGGTAACCTCCTGGTCGGCCGCCTTGATGCGCCGCACCATCTCCTCCCACTCGGAGAGGTCCTCCTCGTGGCCCCCCAGGCCCAGGCGCCTGGCCACGTATTCCCCCAATCCCTCCCTCTGCAAGAGCAACGGAACTTCGTAGATGCAGTCCACGGTGGGTGCGGATATGACCCCCTCCACGTCCACGTCGCAGAGGAGGGAGATCTTGTCCTTGAGTTCCAGGGGAATCTCCCGGCTGGAACGGCAGATGATTACGTCCGGCTGGATCCCTATGGAACGCAACTCCTTGACGCTGTGCTGGGTGGGCTTGGTCTTCAGCTCCCGAGTGGTCTCCAAGTAGGGGACCAGGCTCACGTGGACGTAAAGTACGTTCTCCTCCCCCACGTCCTTTTTGAACTGCCTTATGGCCTCCAGGAAGGGCAGGCTCTCTATGTCGCCCACGGTGCCCCCTATCTCCGTGATGACCACGTCGACCTCGCTGGAGCGGGTGAGCCTCAGGATGCGCTCCTTTATCTCGTTGGTGATGTGGGGGATCACCTGGACCGTCCCTCCCAGAAACTCCCCCTTCCGCTCTCGGGAGATGATGGACCAGTAAATGCTCCCGGTGGTCACGTTGTTCTCCCGGCCCATGTGCTCATCCACGAAGCGCTCGTAATGGCCCAAGTCCAGGTCGGTCTCGGCCCCGTCGTCGGTGACGAAGACCTCCCCGTGCTGGAAAGGGTTCATGGTGCCCGGATCCACGTTGATGTAGGGGTCCATTTTCTGGAGGGTGACCCTCAGGCCTCTGGCCTTCAGTAACCTCCCCAGGGAAGCGGCGGTTATCCCCTTCCCCAGGGAAGAGGTGACGCCACCGGTAACGAAGATGTATTTCACCGGCATATCAATACCTCCCCGCATCTACCCCACTTCACCCCTGCCTTCTCCGCCGGGCCAGGTTCTTCCTTCCGTCGCGATGCGACACGGAAAAACTTAGAGGCGACGGATCTCCCCTGACCCGTCGCCCCGTAGCTCTTTCCATTCCATCGTGGTCCAGTATAAGGCAACCCGGTGAGCTCCATCAACGAGCCGGTCTGGGCCATCCTGCCCCATCGGCGAGGGGCGCCGCGCCCCCGGGTGCCGCAAGGGCTTTCACGGTCGGGCCCCGGACACCCCGGGCGACACCTCGTACGGGGCCGATCCCGGAGTCCCATGCCCCCTCCTATCCTTCCCGTCCTCCGCCTCCCCCCGCGCTCCCTCGGAGCAGAGCCAGGGCATACCCCCTGCCCGGTGACAGCAGGAGGGACACCAGGAACAAGGCGAAGAGCACCAACACTATGGACGCCCCGCTGGCCACATCCAGGCGGTAGGAGACGTAAAGGCCCGCCACCACGGAGACGACCCCGGCCAGTTGGGCCACGGCCACCACGCCCCGGTAGTTCCGGGACCACTGCAGTCCCACCGCGCAGGGGAAAACCAGCAGCGCCGAGACCAGGATCACGCCTACCAACTTGATGGAGATCGCCACCACCAGGGCGAGGTTGACCAGAAAGCCTGCATAGATGGGATCCACCGCTATTCCGCTGGCCCTGGCCGTCTCCTCGTCGAAGGTTATGAAGAGCAGTTCCTTGTAGAACAAAGCCAGATATAAAAGGGAAAGGGCTCCCAGCGCCAGGATTAGGAGTAGGTCCGAAAACTCCAGTCCCAGCAGGCTCCCGAAGAGGTAGGCCATGAGGTCCACGTTGTAAACCCGGGCCCAACGGATGACCACCAACCCCAGGGCCATGGAGGTAACCAGCAACATGCCGATGACCGCGTCCTCGTGGAGCCTCCCCCTCCTACCGGTAGCCCATATGCCCAGGGCCACCAGGCAGCAGAAGCCAGCTGCGGTGGCCAGGGGATTCACCCCCAGGGCGAGCCCCAGGGCTACCCCGCCGAAGGCGGCGTGGGAGATGCCCATGCCGGCGAAGGCCAGTCGCCTCACCACCACGAAAAAGGAGAGGGGTCCGCAGACCAGGGCCATCACCACGCCCCCCACCAGGGCCCTTACCATGAAAGAATATCCCAGCATCTCAGCGACCCTCCCCCTCCGGCCATCCCGTTTACCTCCGGCTCTTTCCCGGAGGCACCGCTCCTTCCGGCCTTCCATTCCACCGGCGCAGGCCGCCCCTTAACCCGGGAGCCGGCCCAGCCGATCCTCATCCTCCCGCTCCCGGTCCCACGCCCAAGCCGGATAGGAAGTCGAATTCACACCGGTAAACCTCCTTCAGCCCCTCACTCCCCAGCACCTCGGAAGGCCTGCCATGGAGGTGCATGGTCTTGCGAATGCACACCAGCTCGTCGGCGTAGCGGGAGAGGACTCCCAAGTCGTGGGAGACCAGCACCACGGTGAGTCCCTTTTCGTCCTTGAGGTTCGCTATCAGGCTCAGGAGGGACTCCTGCCCCTCCAGGTCCAGCCCGGCGGTGGGCTCGTCCAGCAGCAGGACCCGGGTCTCCAGGCACAGTGCCCGGGCCAAGAAAGTCCTCTTCTGTTGTCCTCCGCTCAGCTCCCCGATGGGCCGGCGTTCCAAGCCCTTCAAGCCCACCGCCTGGATGCTCTCCAGGACCGCCTCCCGGTCCTTTCTCCCCGGAAACCGTAGCGGCCCGATGCAGCATATCCTCCCCATCATCACCACGTCGTAGACGGATACGGGAAATAGGGGGTCGAAGAGGACGTTCTGGGGCAGGTAACCGACGTGGTGAAGCTCCTCCCTGAGCCTCCGGGGATCCATGCCTAGGACCTTCACCTCCCCCTTCTCGGGCCTCACCAGCCCCAGGATGACCCGGAGGAGGGTGGATTTCCCAGCTCCGTTGGGACCGATTATCCCCAAAAAGGAACCCTCCTTAACCGAGAAGGTTATGTCCTGAAGGACCGTCTCCCCCCCCAGGCGGACCCAAACCCCCCGCAGGCTTATCACATCTCGGGGGCTGGGAGCCTGGAAGAACTCCCTGACCTTACACTCCCTCCTCCTCATCGTCTCACCCGTCCTATGTTTTCCCAGGACACGCTGACTCCCCATTAATGGAGGCCCTCCGAGACCCCGTGGAGGCCCACTCCTCCCCCCACACCTCACTTACCGCCCAGGGCTCCCACCATCCTTTGCAAGTTGTACCGCATGAGGGAGAGATAATCCGACCTCTCCGGGTCGTCCTCCCGGCCCAGGGGGTCGAGCTCCACCACCTTCACCTGGGAACCCACCTCCCTGGCCAGGACCTTCGCCGCCTGGGGGTTGAGCTGGGGTTCGGTGAATATCACGGTGGTCCCCGTCCTTCTCATCTCCTCCGCCAGGCGGGCCAGCTCCCTGGCGCCCGGTTCCTCACCTGGCCTCTCTTCCACCACTCCTACTTGCACCAGGCCGTAACGCCGCGCGAAATAGGCCCAGGCGGAATGGTAGGCCACGAAATCCCGGCGGGTAATGTCTTCCAGCTCCTTCCTTATCTCCTCGTCGAGCTGCTCGATCTTCTCCCGGAAGGCCCGGGCATTCCGGCGGAACTCCTCGGCTCGGCTCGGCTCTAACTCAGCCATAGCCCCCGCCACCTCTTCCGCCAACAGCGCCATCAACTGAGGATCCAGCCAGACGTGGGGGTCCACCACCTGGGAAGCCTCCTCCCCGGCGTGAGCGTGGCCCTCCACGCCAATAAGCATCTCGGCGGGGACCTTCTCCCCCACAAGGAGGACCCGCCCCCGGGTGCCCTTTTTCAGCAGTTCCTCCAGCCACGGCTCCAGGCCCAGGCCGTTGGCCACCACCAGATCCGCCTCCTCCAGGAAGGCCCGTTGGCGGGGCGTGAGTTCGTAAGTGTGGGGTGAGGACCCCGGTGGGACCAGCACCTCCACCTCCGCCAGCTCCCCGGCCACCTGGGAGACCAAGTCGGCATAGGGAAGGATATCCACCGCCACCCTGAATCGCCTTTCCTCCGGCTTTCCATTGCAGCCCAACGCCAGGACGGTGAGGGCGACGGCCAACAGTGCCACGTTAGCAAGGCCCGCCATCGCCCGCCATGTCGTGCCTTTCGCCCGGATTCCCGGCCTTGATTTCCTACGGAACATGCACCACCTCCTCGATATAGGGGTGCCGGCCCATGATCTCACCGCAGATCCCATTCCCTCGCCGGCAAGCCTTGGCAGTGGAGACCCAAGACACCCTCCCACCGGTCAACTTCGATACATCCTCCGCTCACTAGCCTGCTCCGACGGCAATCCCATGGTAACAAAAGGAGTGGATGAATCGCCTAGCATCAACCGAGCGTCCAGTCCCTCACCAGCTTAATGGCGAGCACTGGCACGGTCACCACCCGAGTCCCGGCCCCTGGCAACCTCCCTACTGCCCGCCGCGGAGATCTTACAGTTACAGTGGTTCCAGAAAATGGTTCCAGGATCAGCCCCCCAGTGTCATCACCCGGCTTCCTGCCGGGTCCTTTCCCCTGATCCCGAGGCCAGGGCCAGGTCCTCCCCCCTTCTGAGCAGGGAAAGGGCGTGCTCCCTAGCGGTATCCCTTCCTCCCCCCAGCATCCGGGAAAGCTCCTCCAGCCTCTCGTCCCCCCGGAGAGCCTTCACCGAGGTGGAAGGAGAACCCCTTCCCGCCACCTTGGTCACCAGGAAGTGGCGACCAGCCATGGCGGCCACCTGGGGCAGGTGGGTAACCACGAAAACCTGGTGGTAGGAAGCCACACGATGAAGCTTTTCCGCCAGGACGTCTGCAGTCTCCCCCCCGATTCCCGCGTCGATCTCGTCGAAAACCAGGGTAGGCACGAAATCGGCCCGTGCCAAGGCCAATTTCAGGGCCAAGGTTATGCGGGCCAGCTCGCCACCCGAGGCTATGCGGGCGACGGGACGGAAGGGCATGTTCCTGCCTGGACTGATCATGAACTCCACGTCTTCGGCGCCCGTCTCGGCCCACCCCTCCCTCCGACGCACCTCCACCCGGAACCGGACCCCTCCCATGCGCAGCTCCGAGAGCTCCCGGTTCACCTCCTCCTCCAGCCGGGTGGCTAAGCAGCGGCGGGACTCGCCCAGACGCCGGGCCAGGTCCTCCAGGCCCTGCTCCAGCTCCCTCACCTCGCCCTCCAATCCTTCCCGGGCCATGTCCAGGTTCTCCAGCTCCTCCAGCCTCCTCCTGGCGGCCTCTAGGAACTCGAGGATGGAGGCGGTGTCCCGCCCGTACTTCCTGGCCAGCTCGCTGAGCTGGTGGTACCTCCTCTCCACCTCCTCCACCCTCTCCGGCTCGAATTCCAGTCCGTCTAGGTAATCCCTCATCTCCCGGCAGGTCTCCGCCAGCCTCTCCTGTAGCTCCAGCAGGTCCCTTCCCCAGCGAGCAGGGGTCCCGTCCAAGGGGGACACCCTCTCCAGCAGCGCTGCGGCTTCCCCCAACGCATCCAACACCCCCGTTGAGTCGACGCCGTAGACCAAATCGTAGGCCCCGCTCACCGCCGAGAAAAGCTCCTCCCGCCCCTGCATCCTGCGCCTTTCCAGCGCCAACTCCTCCAACTCCCCTTCCCTGGGACCGACTTTTTCAATCTCCCTTATCTGGTAGCGCAGGAGGTCCATCTCCCGGAAACGCTCCTCCTCGGCTACCGCTAGCCGGGCCAGCGTATCCCTGGCCGTCCTCCACCGCCGGTACTGCTCCCTGTAATCCCGGAGCAGCTGCCGATGGGCGGTGTCTCCGTAATCATCTAGGTACTGCAGGTGACAAAAGGGCCTCAGGAGCCTTTGGTGTTCGTGCTGCCCGTGGATGTCCACCAGCAGTTCCCCCAGGAGGGAAAGGGTCTTTACGGTGCAAAGGCGGTCGTTCACGTAACACCTACCCTTACCGTCGGAAGACAACGACCTGCGGATGATGATCTCGTCCTCCTCCCCTCCCAATCCCAGCTCCTCGAGCCTGGCCTTGACCTCGTCCGAGCCCGCCTCGAAGACCGCTTCCAGCTCCATGCGTTCGGCTCCCGGCCTGACCATGGCCGAATCCCCCCGGGCACCGAGGAGTAGTCCAAGAGCTTCCACCAGCACCGTCTTTCCCGCCCCCGTCTCCCCGGTGAGCACGTTGAGCCCGGGGGAGAACTCCATAGAGGCCTCCCTTATCAGCGCCAGGTTCCTAACTCTAAGCTCCCGCAACATAGCCATGGACCCCCGTCCCAGCAGGCTCGCGCTCCCAGCCCGCAGCGGGCTCCGGGCAGTCCGGAGCACCACCGGGGTCCGTACGACAATCCATGTTACAGGGGGACACCGACAGGAAACGGCGTATCGGTGGGGACCGGATTTCTCGGAGACATCCCCCCTACCCGGGTCCCGGCGAAAAAGGAGTCCTTTGCGCAAGTGAGGAAGCCCTTCATAGAAAACGAGTGCCGGCCAGGTTTCATATTCCCGATATCGCTCCGTTAAATCCATGTTCCCGGACAGATTCATATCGAACCCTTCGAACATGGTCGTCGGCAACCCCAAGGGTTCGCGGCGATGGCCGGAGAGACCCCACCCACGTGCCACCGGGAGCGGAGAAGCCCCGGGAGAGGTTCCCGGATAAGGCTAAGCTTGACCATCATCAAGGGGCTGGCGAGGCGTGCTGATTAAGAATCTTTTCAAGGCTTCCTTTAGGATCTTCGTCGGGTGTGTGCCTTACCTCCGAAAGAAGGAGGTTATTCATCTTCGAAAGCAGAACCCTGGGTTTAGGGGGGTGGTTGAGGGAAAAATCGATGATTGATTCGCCATCCCTGTGGGAAAGAAATCCCATGTTCAGCCTTGGTCCAGGGGATAGGGCTCCATGGTTCGAGAAAAGGAGGGGGAGTATGAACGGGAAGAAGCCCAGGAAGAGGTGGGTCACCGACTGGTGGCCTAACCGGCTCAACCTGAAGGTCCTGAGACAGGGGTGCCGGGAGCACCACCCCTACGGACCTGATTTCGATTACCTCGAAGAGTTGAGGACCCTGGACGTCCAAGGAGTCATCCGGGACCTCAAGGAACTCATGAAAACGCCCCAGGACTGGTGGCCCGCCGATTTCGGCCATTATGGACCCCTTTTCATCCGGCTGGCGTGGCATAGCGCCGGCAGTTACCGCATCCACGACGGGCGGGGAGGGGCGAGGAACGGGAGCATCCGCTTCCCCCCGCGGATAAACTGGCCTGACAACATCAACCTGGACAAGGCCATAAGGCTGCTCTGGCCTATCAAGAAGAAGTACGGTAGGAAGCTTTCCTGGGCCGATCTCATCATCCTGGCGGGAACCATCGCCCTGGAGGACATGGGGGTCAAGCTGTACGGATTCTCGCTGGGAAGGGAGGACATCTTCGAGCCCGACGAAAGCCCCGACTGGGGGCCGGAAGAGATGATGCTCACCAGCCGGAGGGTGAAGGAAGGCGAGCTGGAAAAGCCCTATGCGGCCACGGAGATGGGGCTTATCTACGTGAACCCCGAGGGCCCTGCGGGGAAGCCTGATCCGGCGAGGTCCGCCGAGGAAATAAGGGTGGCCTTCACTCGTATGGGCATGAACGACGAGGAAACCGTGGCCCTGATCGCCGGTGGCCACGCCTTCGGAAAGACCCACGGTGCCGGACCCGGGGGGCTCCTCGGGCCCGACCCCAGTTCCTCCCCCCTGGAGCAGCAGGGTTTGGGGTGGAGGTACGGCCACGGAACGGGTAAGGGTCCCCATACTTATACCTCCGGTTTCGAAGTGATATGGTCCTCCACCCCCACCAAGTTCGGCATCCAGTATCTCCGCTTCCTCTTCGGCTACGAATGGGAGTTAGAAAAGAGCCCGGACGGCAAACACCAGTGGGTCGCCAAGGACGCCCCAGAGGTCGTCCCGGATCCCTTCGACCCCGAAAAAAGGCACAAGCCCAGGATGCTCACCGCGGACCTAGCCCTGAGGTTCGACCCCGAGTATTCCAGGATAGCCCGAAGATTTCTCGAAAACCCCGGGGAATTCGAAAGGGCTTTCGCCCTGGCATGGTTCAAGCTCACCCACAGGGACATGGGGCCCAAGGCCTGCTACGTCGGGCCCTACGTAACGAGGGAGGAGTTCCTATGGCAGGATCCCCTTCCCACGAGGAAACACGAACTTCCGGACGAAGGAGATATAGAGAACCTGAAGAAGAAAATCCTGGCCTCCGGCCTGGGCATCGAACGCCTCGTCTACACCGCCTGGTCCTCCGCCTCCACCTATAGAGACTCGGATAGGAGGGGTGGAGCGAACGGAGCGAGGATAAGGCTTTTTCCCCTGAACCGGTGGGAAGTGAACCACTCATGGGAACTGGACGAGATAATCGCTGTGTACGAGAAGATTCGCGATGAGTTCTTGCGGGAGCAAGAGGAAAAGGGTGGCGCTAAGGGTATTTCCTTGGCAGACCTCATAATCCTGGGGGGATGCGCGGCAGTGGAGGAATCCGCCAGGAAGGCGGGCTTCGATGTAGAGGTAGAGTTCGTCGCTGGCAGGGTGGACGCGGACCAGGAGCACATCGACGTCGACTTCTACCGGGAGATAGAACCCTTTGCCGACGGGTTCAGGAACTACTTCAGGGATCCGGGGATGATAAACGACGAAGACGTTTACACCACGCCTGAGTACTTCCTGGTCGACAAGGCCCAATTGCTGCGGCTGAGCGTCCCCGAGATGGTGGTCCTCCTCGGGGGCCTACGGGTGCTGGGGGCCACCTTCAGGTACGAAAGACACGGTGTGCTCACCGACAGGCCGGGGGTCCTGACAAATGACTACTTCGTCCACCTATTGGACATGGGATTCGAGTGGCAGGCCGCGGACAACCATCGCTACCTTTTCAAGGGATATGAAAGGAGAAGCGGCACGGAAAGATGGAGCGCCACCCGGGTAGATCTCGCGGTGGCCCACCACGACGAGCTGAGGGCGATCGCCGAGGCCTATGCCGCCGACGATGCAAAGGAGAAATTCGCGCGGGACTTCGCCAGGGCCTGGAGTAAAGTCATGCACCTGGACCGCTTCGACCTTCGCGGTGGGAGCTTCAATCCCTGATCCGGGGCATCGCCACTGCTCATTTCTCAAGGCGCCCATGCCCCCCTATACCCCCGCAGGACCATCGTTGACCTGATGCGGTGCCGGTGCTGGAGTCGCCTGGAGATTGAGGCGACCAATCCTTTTTTCGCCCTAGGGACCAAGCCTGGCCAGCACTTACTTCCGGAACGGCAGACAGTTCCTGTCCTTACCCGGTGAGGATGACAAGGGCTGTACTTACTCCATCAATGTCCCTGGAAAGCACCTCGTGAAAACGGGTTAAGACCACCGGCAAATTGGTAGGCAGCGCTCCTGTGTAGGACAGGGGCCTCAATGGCAGGGACGCTTGGCCGCCTCCTGGGCCGGAAAGTCGAATTTCTCCCGGAGCAGCTCGTAAAAGGAGTAATCCGGCAGCTTGAGTATCTTCAGCTTGCGTTCGGCCCTGCCCAGCTGAAAGCAACCTCCCTCGGGCAGGGTGACTTCCTCCCTCCCGTCGAAGGAGAGGGAGGGCAAGACCTTCTCCCGGAATACCCTCACCTCCAAGCGGCTTCCCGGGTGGAGCACCACCGACCTGTCGATGAGGGAATGGCTGCAGACGGGGGTGAGGATGATGCATTCCAGGGAGGGGTCCACGATGGGTCCCCCGGCGGAGAGGGAATAGGCCGTGGATCCCGTGGGGGTGGAGAATATGACCCCGTCGCCGGAATAGGCGTGGAAGAACCTACCGTCTATGAGCACCTCCAGGTGGACCATGTGCTGTAGCTCGCGCTTGCCCACCACCACCTCGTTGAAGGAGTGAAACATCTTCCCCTCCACCTGGCACTCCAACACCATCCTCTCCTGTACCACGGCCCTCCCGTGGAGCACCTCCAGGAAACCCCCGGGAAGGTCCTCCAGGCCCATGGCGGTGAGGAACCCCTTCTTCCCCATGTTCAGCCCTACCACGGGAACGTCGGCCCGGAAGGCCAGCAGGGCCGCTCGGAGCATGGTACCGTCCCCCCCCAGGGCGACCACCAGGTCCAGCCCTCGGAGGAAATCTTCCTCCTCAGCTCCCACCTCTGACATCCCCAGGGCCTCCGCGTCCCCCCGGAGGAGGCGGGGACTCATCCCCCGACCCCGCAGGAGGTCGCAAATCAACCCCACCGCCTCCCGGGCCTGGGGCTTGGCCACGTTGGGGACGACTCCCACTTCCATCCCAAAACCCCTCCTTCCGGGCCCTCTGCGCCATCCTCTCCCCAGGAACCCAAATTCTTTTCCCTACCGCTCCCCGCAATCCGTCACCAAGGTTGTGGCCATCCTCAATTTGGTGGCGCACCACTCTGCTCTCCCTGGCCTGAACCCTCCTCCTCCGTGGCCGACTCCACCGCCCTCTCCACGACACCAGCGAAATCGCTCCCCTGCTCAAGCTCCCCAACCGCCACCTTCTTCCACCAGGCGAAGTACTCGCGATTACCCTCCGCCCCCAGAAGGGGGGAGGGGACCAGGCCTCGCAGGACCAGCCCGAGTCCCGCCGCGACCTCCAAGATGCCCAAGAGGACCCTCCTGTGCACCTCCGGATCCCTCACCACCCCCTTTTTGCCCACCTCCTCCCTGCCCGCCTCGAACTGGGGTTTGACCAGGGCGATGATGTCTCCCAAGGGCTCGACCACCCTGACCAGGGCGGGCAACACAAGCCTCAGGGAGATGAAGGAGAGGTCCACTACCACCAGGTCGGGCAGGAAGGGGAGAGATGAAGGGTCCAAGTAGCGGGCGTTGACTCCCTCCAGCGGTATCACCCTTGGATCCTGCCTCAGGGAATAATGGAGCTGCCTGCGGCCCACGTCCAGGGCCACCACCGCCTCCACCCCCCTCTCCAGCAGGCAATGGGTGAAACCTCCCGTCGAGGCCCCCACGTCCAGGGCCTTTCTCCCCCTTACGTCCAGGCCGAAGGCGTCCAACGCCCCATCCAGCTTCTCTCCTCCCCGGGAGACGAAGCGGGGCCGGCGGTGAACGATCACCGTGTCCCCCTCTCCCACCGGCGTTCCCGCCTTCAGGTGGCGGCCCCTGCCCCGGATCTCCACCTCACCGGCCATGATGGCCAGCCTGGCCTTCTCGCGGGAGGGGAAGAATCCCCGTTCCACCAGCCACTGGTCCAGCCGCATCCTCTCCGCCTTCATCACCGTAACCCGTCCCCGCAGATGGAGAACCAGCCAACTCTCAGCCAACCCTTTCCCCACCCTGAAGGCGGCGAACCACCGGAGGATCCCCGGCATCGTCTGTCGATACACCATCTCCCCTCTCGAGGAGCCTAGCCACCCGCCGGGCGATGCCGGGGGCGTCGAGGTCCAGTTCTCGCCACAATTCCTCCACCTTCCCGTGTCCCACGAAGCGGTCGGGAAGGCCTACCGACAGGAACAGCCCCCGGTAACCTAGCTCCTGGAGGTGGGTCGCCACCCCCTCACCGAAACCGCCCGCCAGGGCGTTCTCCTCCAAGGTCACCACCGCGGGGAAGAAGGAGGCGATGTGCCCCAGCATCTCCCCGTCCATGGGTTTCACGAAACGGGCGTTCACCACCCGCGCCCGGAGGCCCTGGCCCTCCAGGATCTCCGCCGCCGCCAGGGCGTTCTCCACCATCCTGCCCACGGCCAGCAACACCAGGTCCTTTCCCTCCCGGACTACTTCCCAGCTGCCCCAGGACAATCTCCCCGGCTCATCACCCACTTCAGGGAGAGGTCCCTCACCCCGAGGATACCTTATGGCCACTGGCTCCGGGCGCCTTAGCGACGCCCAGAGCAGGTCCCGCAGTTCCGCCTGGTCCTTGGGGGCGACCACCGTCATCCCAGGCATCAACCTTAGGTAAGAGAGGTCGAAGGCCCCGTGGTGGGTGGCGCCGTCCTCCCCCACCAGTCCCGCCCGGTCCAACGCCAATATCACCGGGAGCCGCTGCAGGCATATCTCCTGTAGGAGCTGGTCGAAGGCTCTCTGCAGGAAGGTCGAGTAGACGGCCACCACCGGCCTCATACCTCCCAGGGCAAGCCCCGCCGCCAGGGTGACCGCGTGCTGCTCGGCTATGCCCACGTCGAAGAAACGGGAGGGGTATAACCGAGAGAATTCCTCCAGACCGGTGCCCAGGCGCATGGCGGCGGTTATGGCCACCAGGTTCCTCTCCACCTCCGCCATGCGGCAGAGGGTCCTGCCGAACACGGAGGTATAGGAGGGGTTCCTCCCCGCAGGCTTGATCTTTCCCGTCTCCCGGTCGAAGGGTCCCACCCCATGGTAGAGCTCGGGATTACGCTCGGCCGGAGGGTAACCCTTCCCCTTCTTGGTGATGACGTGGACCAACACCGGTCCCTCGGCTTCCTTGGCCAGGGAGAGGTCCTTCTCCATGGCCGCTATGTCGTGGCCGTCCACCGCTCCCACGTACTGAATGCCCAACTCCTCGAAGATGTATTCGGGGAT
>Ga0272449_1002609_pt1 | contig 16557 bp, 15 predicted proteins | sample YNPCB0241_FD_198679 | JGI IMG/M metagenome (GOLD analysis project Ga0272449, IMG submission 198679) | Hot spring sediment microbial communities from Yellowstone National Park, WY, United States - YNP-CB-024-1 | ecosystem: Environmental > Aquatic > Thermal springs > Hot (42-90C) > Sediment...
GGGGCACGGGCCGGTCCCGGAAGACGCGCGCGGAGCGGCGGGCGCGCAGGGCCCATTCCAGCGCCTCCGCCGACGGCAGGCGGGTCGGGTCCAGGGGCGGGCAGTCCTCCAGCGGGTACTCGCTGTGAAGAATGGCGTCAGCGGGGCAGACGGCAACGCAGTGGCCGCAGAGCCAGCAGGCCGCCGCGTCGGCGACGACGACCCGGTCCGGTTCCTGGCGGAAGACGCGACCGGTGCAGAGGGCCACGCACGCGCCGCAGCGGGTGCATCGTTCGGGCAGAACAGAAATCTCGGGCATACGGACTCCTGACGTTCACGCCGGTTGAAATCGTCCTTCCTGGGCACACCTCACCCCTCCCCGCCGCCTGCGGCGGCACCCCCTCCCCTCTCCTGACCTTCGGTCAGGAGAGGGGAGGGGGTAGCGGCGAAGCCGCTGGGGGTGGGGTGAGGCTGAATAGTTACGTCGCGCCTTCGTCTGCAGTACCGCGCCAGAGCATAGAGGGCGATGCCAATCCAGGCGACGTTGATGCCCACCGAGGGGAAGGCCCGATAGTAGCCGGAGTTCACGATGAGCAGCAGACTTCCCAGCGCGTTCAGGGCCTGGTAGAGGGGCGAATCGCCCTCCAGCCGGCGCGTGGAGACCAGCGCGTAGGCCGCCAGCAGGGCGGCGACGCCAACCCAGCCCGCTGTGTCTACCCAGAAGTTCGGGGGCATAGGGGGCCTCACTGGTTCAGGTCAAACCACCAGGACACGAGGACACGAAGGATCAACTCTTTCTTCGTGTCTTTGTGTCTTCGTGTGAATTTTTCAAAGCGCGTGGCTCTCGCGGGCGATGATTTCGTCCTGTATCTCCTTGCCCAGGGTGACGAAGTAGGCATTGTAGCCGGTCACCCGGACCAGCAGGTTACGGTAGGCGTCGGGGTTCCGCTGGGCGGCCCGCAGCGTCTCCGGGCTGATGACGTTCAGTTGCAGGCAGGTGCCGCCGACCTTCCCGTAGGCCCGCAGAAGCGCCGCCAGTTTGGTCCGGTTCTCCGGACTGCGCAGCAGGCTGGGGGAGAAACTCATCGTGTGGGACGCGCCGTTGGGCGCCGTCTCCAGGCCCAGACGGCCCACGCTGCGGATGACCGCCGTCGGCCCGTTCCGGTCGGCGCCGTTGACCGGACAGACGCCGTTGGAGAGGAACTGGCCGCGCCGACGACCGTCGGGGGTCGCCGCGGTGCGGGGCGCGTAGGCCACCCAGTAGTTCCACGAGAGGTAGCCGCCCCGGTACCGTTTGCCCGTCTCCGGCGTGGTGTGGCGGAACGCCTCCGTCGTCCAGAACTGGCTGACCCGCCGGGCAATCTCGTCGGCCTCCGGGTCGTCGTTGCCGTACTTGGGGGCCTTGTGCAGGAGCATCTGGCGGAGCGACTCGTACCCCTCAAAGTTGGCGTCCAGAGCGCGGAGGAGTTCGTCCATACTCACGGCCCTCTCGTCGTAGACCAGTTTCTTGATCGCGGCCAGACTGTCCGCCGCCGTCGCCAGGGCGACTCCCTCCACGGTGATGAAGTTGTAGCGGGCACCCCCCGCGGTGATGTCCTTCCCGCTCTCCAGACAGCCGTCCACCAGGGCGCTCAGGTAGGGGGTGGGCTCAAAGCGGGCCCGACCGGTATCGGCGATGTCGTTGGCGGCGATCAGTTGCTCCAGGATGGCCTTCAGTTGCCGCTGGAAGGCCTCAAAGAACTGCTCAAAGGTGGCGAAGGTGCGGGGGTCGCCCGTCCGGGGGCCGACCTGTTCGCCCGTGGCGGCGTCCCGCCCGTCGTGGAGGGCCAGTTCCACCGCCTTGGCGATGTTCAGGTTGACGTCCACCGTCCCGGAGCGGTCGCACCCCTGGAGGGTGTTCTCCAGACAGCCTACGGGGGCGTAGTCCCACAGTTTCTCCTCTGGCAGTCCCTCCCAGCGCAGGCCCGCGATGGAGTTCTCGTCAAAGTTCAGGAGGAACGGGCTCCCCTGGGCATTGGCGACCATGTCCACCACCCTCTGCAGGAGCCAGTCGGGGGTGCGGGCGTGGAGGCGGACGTTGGGCTTAGGCTCCAGCAGGTTCATCTCCTCAATGACGTCCAGGATCAGCGCGGTCAGTTCGTTGCTGGCGTCCTCCCCCTTCTCGTTCATCCCGCCCAGGGTGACCAGTTGGCCGAAGGAGGAGTTGATGCCCTGGTTGTTGCCCACCCAGCCCTGGTAGTCGTAGGCGTAGTTGGGCTTGATCCAGAAGCACTGGAGGAGTTCCTTCGCCTGCTGACGGGTGAGCCGTCCGGCCTCTATGTCGGCCCGGTAGTAGGGGTAGAGGTACTGGTCTATCCGGCCCGGGGAGAGGCCGGGGCCGGGGTAACTCTCGGCGACCATGACCAGCATGTGGGTGAACCAGAGGGACTGCAGGGCCTCGTGGAAGGTCTCCGCGGGCTCCCAGGGGACTTTGTCGCAGATGCGGGCGATCTCTTCCAGTTCCGCGCGCCGCTGGGGGTCGGGCTCCTGGGCGGCCAGGCGGCGGGCCTCGGCGGCGTAGCGGGCGGCGAAGGCGCGGGCGGCTTCGGCGCAGATGGCGACCGCGCGGGCCAGCGCGCGCTTCTGCGGCGTGGTCCGGGGGTCATCCGCCACCGCCCGGGCCTCCGCGTGGATGGCCCGGAATCCCTCCCGCAGGACGCGGGGGTAGTTGGGGATCAGGTGGCCCGGGACGGCGCCGCAGTTGCCCACCCCCAGCCGGTCCAGCCGGGACGCCTCCTTCAGGAAGCGCTTCTCCATTCGGGCGAACTGGCGGGCCTCGGCGCGGGTGAGGGTGCGGGAGAGAGCCGCGTTGAAGTGGGAGCCGACGATGAGTTCCTCCTCCAGAATCCGGACGGGCAGGTACGCCTCCACCACCCGCCGGAAGAAGAGGGCCCGCCGCACCACCAGCGGCTCCTTCCAGAAACCGGGGGGCAGGTCCACCGGGGTCGCGGCGGCCCGGAGGTAGGCCCTCGCGCCGTTGAGGAACAGGGCCATTTCGGGGACGTTGGTCCAGTTCCAGGGGGAGTAGACGTGGTCCCAGGGGGTGCCGGTGGTGTAGGCGCGGACCTCGTTGGTGTACTCGCGGGTGTAGAAACTCCAGTACTGGTCCCGCAGCCGGCGGACGCGCGGGCTGAGGGTCTCCGCGGGGGACCAGACCAGCGTGGGGGTGACCACTTCGCAGGTATCTACGGCCATAGGGACCTCCTGTGTGCAGGGCCTCACCCCCGGCGGCTGCGCCGTCGGGGGGAGAGGTGAGGGCGCTACCGCAACCCCTTCCCGCGCAGGAGGCCGTCCACCCAGGCGGCCTCTTCGGGGGAGAGGGGCGCGGACGGCGGGCGGCGGTAGTCTATCAGGTCGGCGTACCCGCCGTTGTCGTAGCAGCGGTCCAGGACAGCCTGGACGTCCAGCACCACATCCGGGTCGGGCTCCTTCAGGGGGATGCGCATCCGGGGGAGCCGCCGGCTCAGGGGGATGGGGTACACCTCAAAGCGGCGCCGCTCCGGCCCCCGCCGGACGCAGATGAGATACCGGTGCGGGGGCAGTTCGGCGCGCCCTTCCTCCGACAGCGCCACGGTGTGCAGGCCGGAGGAGAGCAGGTCTATCTCCACCAGATGGATGGGGGTATCCAGCAGTTCCTGCTGCTTGGAGCGGTAGAGGCGGTGGCCCTCCCCCGGGGCCTTGTTGGCCGGACTGAGCACCTCAATGACCGTCACCACCTCGCCCCCGGCAGCGTGAACGATCTCCAGGTAGGGCTCCCGGTGCTCCACCGGGGGCAACGTTACCAGGACCGGCAAGTCCACGACCTCGGTCTCCGCCTCGGCGGTGGCCGCATAGACCGGAGCAGGCTCCCGCACCGTCAGCGGCTGCCGGATAATCGTCACGTCCGGGTAGAAGAGGTGTGGGGGTTCCAGGATGTAGACGCGCTCGCCAATGCGGGCGTGATAGCGAGGGCGCAGAGGGGGGCCGATGGTGTCTGCAATGTACGTAATCAACCGCTGATGGACATCCGGCCAATGGGCCGGGTCCTCCAGATACGGGTCCATTCCGGGGAAGGGGCCTGGCATGTCTCACCTCCCGATAAGGGGACAGTCACCTTTCCAACTGCCGCTCGGCGGCCTCCAGGCGGGCCAGCACCCGTTCCCGCCCCAGAATGCTGAGGGTGCCGAAGAGCGGCGGGGAGACGGCCTTGCCGGTGGTGGCGACGCGGATGAGGCCGAAGACCTGCCGATTGTTCAGGCCCAACTCCGCCACCAGCGCGCGCAACGGCGGCTCTATGGACTCCTCGCTGAAATCGGGCACATTCGCCAGCACCTCCCGCGCCCGCCGCAGGACCTCCGCCGCCCGTCCGGCGTCCAGGCCTCCCTCTAACAGTGCCTCCGCCGGAGGCGGCGCGATGTCCACGAAGAAGAAGTCCGTCATCTCCACCACATCGGTCAGATGCTTGATGCGCTCCTGGATCAGGGGGACGATGCGCCGCAGGACGGCGCGCGTCTCCGGCGGGCACGGCACGGGCACCAGCCCGGCCTCCTGCCAGAAGGGGAGCAGCCGCTCCAGCAGGTCGTCCGGGGAGAAACTGCGGATGTAGACCCCGTTCATCCAGTCCAGTTTGTCGTAGGAGAAGGCCGCCGGGGCCCGGTTGACCCGGTAGAGGTCAAACCGTTCTATCAACTCCTCCCGGCTGAAAATCTCCTGCGTCTCCCCCTCGCCCGGCGCCCAGCCCAGAAGGGCCAGGAAGTTCAGCAGCGCCTCCGCCAGGTAGCCCTGCCGCCGGAACTCCGTGATGGACGTGGCCCCCTCCCGCTTGGCCAGTTTCTTGCCGCCGGGCATCGTCACCAGCGGGACGTGGCAGAAGACGGGCATCTCCCACCCCAGGGCCTGGTACAGCAGGACGTGTTTCGGCGTGCTGGGCACCCAGTCATCCCCCCGGATGACGTGGGTCACCTTCATATAGTGATCGTCCACCACGACGGCCAGGTGGTAGGTGGGGAAGCCATCGGACTTCAGGAGCACCTGGTCGTCAATCCCGGCGTTCTCAAAGACCACCTCGCCCTTGATGACGTCCTGGAAGACGGTCCGACCGGTGAGGGGGACCTTGAGCCGGATAACGTGGGGCTCCTCCGGAGAAATGGCGTCGGGCGGGAGATAGCGGCAATGGCGGTCGTACATCGGGGGCTGACCGCGCGCCCGCTGGGCCTGCCGGACCGCCTCCAGCCGCTCCGGCGTGCAGTTGCAGCGGTAGGCCCACCCGGCCGCGACCAGTTCCTCGGCGACCTGCCGGTAGAGGGGCAGCCGCTCCGACTGGATGTACGGCCCGTACGGGCCGCCGACGGCGTACACTTCGGCGTTCTCCACCCCGGCCCGGCGCAACTCCTCCAGGCCCGGCCCCTCATCCCAATCCAGCCCCAGCCAGCGCAGCCCCTCCATGATGACCGGAATGGTCTCCGGCTGGTAGCGGACCCGGTCGGTATCCTCAATCCGCAGGATGAACTGACCGCCCATTTTGCGGGCGAAGAGCCAGTTGAAGACGACGGTTCGTACGTTACCGATATGGGGCTCTCCGGTCGGACTGGGAGCAAAACGGACCCGAACGCTCACACTGTCACCTCCAAACCCAGTTTATGACGGATAAACGCCCGGACCTCCCGCATTGCCTGCAGGGCGTCGCAGGCCTCTTCTGCAGTGGCAAAGTCCCCAGGATAGCGAATGTCCACCGCGTAGTCGTTCAGAAGCAGAAGGGGCTCCCGGATTGCCTCAAATTCGGGGTCAACGGGAGTCACCAGGTTGAGCAGGGCCTCCAGGTCGTGCAGACGAGGGAATGGAATGCTCCGGGAAGTCAGGAAGGCCTTGAGGTATTTCTCCGCGCACTGCTGGGCGTGAAAGCAGACGGCATCGTAGTTGGGGCCTTCGCCGACAGTCCCTTCTCGCTCTGCGGTACGGGAATCCCCTTCAGCCTTCTCCACCCATTCCATCACGAGTTCGTTCATACAGCACCTTTCCGGTCGCCATAATTTCCCGCAGGAAGAAATCACCTGCCGTGACCCGACGCTGAATCTCTTGCGGAGTACGGACGACAATGTCCATCGGGAACGGACGCGGGGAGAGCGCGCGCGAAATCGCCAGACGTTGCTGGCGGGAACTCAGGGGCGTCTCCATAACCACCAGCAGGTCCACATCGCTATCAGGACCCGGAGTGCCAGTAGCGTAGGAGCCGAAGAGGATGATTTTCTCCGGACGGAACAGCCTGGCAATCCGCCGGGCGACGGCCCGGATTTCCCGCATGGAGATAGGGCGGCGGCCCGCTCCTGGAGCGTTCGTTGCCCTGGACCGGGATGTTTCCAGCACCCGTTCGCTCATCATCTGCGCTCCCGTCATTTGAGAATATAATACGTCCCCTTCTTATCCCCCACCTTAATCAGCACCCCCTTCTCCACCAGGTCCGCCAGGTCCAGACGCAGGGTCTCCGGGCTGACATGCGGGCAGATGACCTGATACTCCCGGTTGGTGATCCGCCCGTACCGCCGGATGTACTCCAGCGCCTTCATCTGGCGCTCGTTCATCGTCCGCTGCCACTGGGCAATGGGGGGGCGCTCCCGCCGGTTATAGAGCGTCACACTGAAGAGATACGGCTCCGCCCGGAATTGGGGCGGTGGCAACCCGGCGGCGGTCATCTCCTCAATCATCAGGTCTATCCCCAGCCCCAGTTCCTCAATGTAGCCCCAATAGTAGAGGGCGCCCACGATGCGCGGGTTGCGGGAGAAGTGCTCCTCCACGATGTTATCCAGCGTGATGTAGCCGGGAAGCCCGCCGGGGCTGATGATTTCCATACGGTCGGTGAACATGCGCACCTCAATCCGCCGCCCCCGGAGACGGTAATCCCGGTGGGCCACCGCGTTGACCAGGGCCTCCCGGACCGCCGCAGGCGGATACTCGGTCTGCTCCACCCGCTCCAGCCCCTTGACCACCGCGCCAGTCCGCATCTCCTCCATGATGACCGTCCAGGTCCGCTGGATGATGCGCGCCAGCGGGCCGGCGACGTCCTCCCGTCGGCCGTAGCCCGCCTCGCCGCCCTCCCCCCGGGGCTCCGTGCCCAGGAACTTCACAAAGACCAGCCCGCTCTGGGGCAGGAAGGCCTGCGGCTCCCTCCCAAAGAGGAGCATGCCGGCTACGGTGGGCGTCCCCTCTTCGGTCAGCGCTCCGATCTGGACGAGCAACTCGTCTGTGGAACGGGTCCAGGGTCGGCGTTGCTTCTCCTGCCAGCGCTGGAGAAACTCCTCCACCACATCCTCGTCCAGGTCCTCCCGCCGGGCCCCGGCGACGGTCTGGGTCTCGTAGTCCCCGCTGGACTTGGTGGCGGCCAGGTGGCGGATTTCCTCGCCGGAGAGGGGGCGGTTCTCCCCCCCGCGACGGATCACCACCCGCCCGTCGGAGAGGCTATGGAGTTCCGTGCTCCGGGGGACGCGGACGTAGAACACAAATCCCCCGGCGACCTCCTCCTGCTGGCACTCCACCTCCAGCGGCGGGCGGCACTGACGGAGCGCGTCCTGCAACAGGGCGTCCATCTCTTCGGGGTAGACCGCGCCGGTAGACTTGCCCGTCTCGTCTATCCCCAGGACGACCGTTCCGCCGTCGGCGTTGGCGAAGGCGACAATGGTCTCCGCCAGCAGGTCCACCTCCGGCTCCGGCATCAGGGCCACCAGTTGCCCCGACCCCCGTCTCACCAGGTCTCCCCACATCTTGAATTTCACCCGCTTCGCTCTGGACTCTATCCCCAGTATACAACAAAACGGTAGAGAGACAAGGCCGCTACAGTTCACATGTTGACGAAGAGACCCAAACAGGCTATAATCAACCTCAGAGGAGGGCCGATGGCTTTCACATCTCCTGCCGATCCAACAGTCCGATTAGAAAACGTCCGACAACTGCTGCGGAGAGCCCAGGAAGAAACAGCCAGCGGGCACTACCAGCAGGCTGTCCAACTGACAACCGAGGGCCTGGCCCTGTTAGATTCTCTCCCCTCTTCGCCAGAACGGGAACACCTGCGCTGGGACCTTCTATTGCAGCGCGGGCGCGCCCGATTCCTGATGGGAGATTACGATGCCCTCTCCGATTTTGAGACCGTCCGGGGGCAATCCTCCGACCCGGTTCAACGCACGGAAGCACTGATCGGCATCGCGGATTGCCACAACGGGATGGGGGATTACCTCACCGCCGGGGAAGAGTACGGGACAGCGCTTCGGGAAGCGGAAACCCACCAGAGCGACATCTCCCGCGTCCGCGCCCAGATCGGATGGGGGACGCTCTGCTGGAAACAGGGCCGGATAGAGGAGGCCATCCAGGCCCTGAACCGGGCCCGCACCGTGCTGCAACGCACCCCGGACCTGTATGAACTGGGCAGAACTCTGCTGGGACTGGGCATTGCCTACGACTATGCCGGTCAGTTAGAAGAGGCCATCAACTCTTACGAGGACGCATTGAAGTGCTTCCGCTCTCTGCACGATGACCAGCGAACCGCCGCGACGCTGAATAACGTTGGGGAACTCTACCAGGAACTGCGCGACCTGGACCGGGCGCTTCCGTACCATGAGGAAGCGGCCCGGCTGGCCTCCCAATCGGGAGCCGATCGTGTCTCCATAGACATTACCCGGAATATCGGGGTGGACCTGCTGCTGATGGGGCGGTACAGCGAAGCGATGATGTGTCTGAACCAGGCCCTATCCCGGGCCCGGGCGATTCGGGATAAAGACCTGGCGTTGCAGGCACTGTATAACCTGGGCGACGCCTTTCTGCGACAGGGCGAGGTAGAACGGGCACTGGCCGTTGCGGGAGAACTGGCCGACGAGGCCGCTGCCATCCACAGCGAACTGCACGCGGCCCGGGCTCAGTTGCTCCAGGGACGGGCGTATCTGGCCCGGGGGGACCGCTCCAGGGCTCAGAGCGTCCTGCAGGCTGCACTGGGACATGCCCACGCCATCCCCAGCCGCTGGTTGCTCTGGCAACTCCACGCGGCCCTGGGGAGAGCCACCGATGACCCCGAGATTGCCCGCATCCACTTCCGCATCGCCGCCGATTTCATCCATCAAATTGCCGACCCCCTGAGCGACCCCGACCTCCGTTCTCGCTTCCTCTCTCAACCCGAAATCCAGGCTGTCATCCGACGGGCCGAAGAGCCGCAACCATGAGAGGGAAACGGTGTTTTCACTAACAGAAGAAAGCACTGTCCGGTCGGACTGCCCCCCCGGTGACGAGAGGGAACTGGTAGAACGGGCCAAACGGGACCCCGAGGCCTTTGGCCTGCTCTACGAGCGGTACGTCGCCCAGATTTACCGTTACCTGTATTACCGTACGGGGAATCCCCAGGACGCCGAAGACCTGACGGCGCGCACCTTTTATCGGGCACTGGAGCATCTCCCCCGCTATCAGGAGCGGGGACTTCCCTTCGCTGCCTGGCTCTACCGCATCGCCCACAACATCGTCGTCAACTGGCAGCGCGACCGGCGACGGCGACCAGTGGTGGCGTTGGACCACGTGGTGATGCACGCGGCGGAGGGAGACCCTCAGGGGGCATTGGAGGAGCAGGAAGAGCGGGAGCAACTGATTCGGGCTTTCCGTCGTCTTTCTCCCGAAAGGCAGGAACTGCTCATTCTCAAGTTCGTAGAAGGGATGTCCAACGCACAGATTGGGGCCATTATGGGGCGAAGCGAGGGGGCCATCAAGTCCCTTTACCACCGCACCCTGCTGGAATTGAAGAAGAACCTGGAAGGAACAGAGGATGGAGAAGCAAGAAGCGACCCTGGTCCGGATCAGTGAACGGCTCCAGCAACTGCTGGTTCCTGTGGAGCCGCCCCTGGCCTATGTCCGCAGCCTGCGGGCGGAACTGGTAGAAGCGGCCCGACGGCGGCAGGAGCGTGCCAATCGCCTGCGCCGCATCCTGCTGGTGGGAGCGGCCATCGCGGGCTCGGTCGCTTCCGTGGCCGGCGTGACCGCCTTCCTGGTGCTCCGGCGGCGAGCCCGCGTCCATCCCCCGGCGGTTGTGGGATAGAAGTATACGGGGCGGCCCGATTGGGCCGCCCCGTATGTTCTTCTTTGCCACGAATTGCACGAATTAGGCGAATTCCGTCATCAGGCCATCCAGCGCAGCCGCCGCATACAGGCACAATGCCGGAGCCATCGCAATCCCATAGCGGGTGGCCCCGTAGGTGATGGCGACCAGCCCGTTGATCCCCAGAATCAGGGCATAAAGGGGAAACTGGTCCCGCCAGCCCCGCCGGGTCCGCCACATCCCCCAAAAGGCCAGTGCCAGAAACACCAGATAGGGCGGGAGCACCACCGCGGTCAGTAAGGGACTGGCCCGACGAGAGAACTGAACGCCGAAGGATGTCGGTGACCACAGGCGCAGCAGTTTGCGCGGCACCAGGGCCGCGAATTCCAGCGGGTGGTCCCGAATCCAGGCCAGCCCCCGCTCCATAAACCGGCGGCTGCTCTCCAACTCGCTGAGCCCCTCCCAGCCCATCCACCCCCATTCCGGCGCGCCCTCCCCCCAGGTCCGCTCATCGGGGAGCATCCCGCCCCCCTCCGATAGCGGGTTGTTCCCCGCCCAAATCCCCACGCCTCCCAGCGAGGCGACCGGAATGAACTCTCCAAACACCACGAAGTTGCGGACGACCCACGGCGTGAACAGCAGCGCCAGGCCCAGCATCATCAACACCACGTCCCGCCCGCGCGCTTTCCAGGGAAGCGGCCGGATCAGCATCCACACCACCATCAGCGGCAGCCACAGCGTGGCCGTGGGGCGGGTCAGCGCAGTGGCCGCCAGGAAGACCCCCGCCAGCAGAGGGAGAAACCACTCCCGGCGCCGCACCATCCGCGCCGCCAGCCAGAGCGCCAGCGCCTGGAAGAGGAACGAAACGGTCTCCGAATAGAATTCGCCGACCATATAGACCTGTAGCGGGTACAGACTCAGCCCAATGGCCGCCAGAAGCCCGGTCCGACGGCTGAAGAGTTCCGTCCCAATGGCATAGACCAGCAGACAGGTGACAGCATCCAGCAGGGCCTGGACCAGCCGGACAGCCGGATAGGAGTGGCCGAAAAGCAGATAGACTCCCGCCAGAAATATCGGATACCCCGGGGGACGAAAGGCGGTCGGGTGCTCTACCCCATACGTCCCCGTCTTCAGCAGATGGACCGCCAGCATATCGTAGCCGATACCGTCGTAGGTGGGGGGACTGTTCAGGCCGACAATGACCGTCAGATAGACCAGCCGCACCGCCAGAGCCAACGCCAGAACGAAAGCCGCGCTGCGCCGGGGGCTCTGGGAGAGATCATCCGCTTTTTGAGCCAACCACGCGAAAGGTTGCTGTATCCTCATCTTCCCTCCACCGCCGCGTATACCTCGTCCAGTTTCCGACAGACGACCCGCCAGTCAAACTGCTCCTCCGCGTACCGACGGCCTGCCGCCGCCAGGCGCGCCGCCGTCCCCCGGTCCTCCAGCACCCGCAGGACGGCGGCAGCGAACTCCGCCTCGCCGTCGGCGACCAGGATGTCTGTCCCCGGATGGACGGGGATGCCAGCACAGCCCACCGTCGTGGAAACGACCGGGATCCCCCACGCCCATGCGGTGAGAATCTTCACCCGCATCCCGCTCCCGGCGTGGAGCGGCACAATGAAGACGCCGCTCTTCTGGATGTAGGACGTCGGGTCCTCTACATAGCCCGTCACGCGGACGCCAGGGATTTCCTTCTCCAGTGCCCGAATCTCCTCCGGGGGCCGCGCGCCGACTATGTAGAACGGCACATCCGGACACCGTTCCCGGATCAGCGGATAGACCCGCCGGGCAAACCACAGGACGCCGTCTATGTTAGGGGGCCAGTACATCGTCCCGATGTGGAGAATCCCGAAGGCATCGGGGGCGCGCTCCACGGGCCAAATCTCCTCCGTATCCACTGCAATGGGGATGACGGTGATGCGGTCGGGCGGACATCCCGCCTCCACCAGCGCCTCCCGGTCCTCCTCGCTGACCGCGGTGACGGCATCAAACCGGCGGCCGATTTCCCCCTCGTACCCCTTTAACTTCCGCCATTCCAGGTCCAGGGCCCACTTTCGGGGGCCGGGGGGTGTACGACGGGCCATCTGGTGAAAAATGGTCCAGACGGCGTTGTGGGCGTCCAGGACGCGGTACACTCCTTCCAGCGGCAAGGCGTACTGGGCCATGGTGAGTTGATCGGCGTGGACAGCGTCTACCGGCGCGCGGGCCATCACTTCCGCAATGGTCCGGTGCATTCGGGGGTCGTCGTCCCGCACGACCAGAAAGGGCCGACCGTCCACCAGGCTTCGGGCGAAGGCCAGCCCGTCCCGCGGGCGGGAGCGGCGAATGGGGACCGTGTGGACCTCCTGGCAGTACTTCAGGAGAACCGGGATGTGCTCCCGTTCGGCCCCGGAACGGATGAAGGAGACCAGGTACACTGCATGGCGCTGGGCCAGGTAGCGGAGCACGTGGTAGGTTTTGATTTTGGGCCCACTGTCGGGCGGGTAGGGGAGAACCTGGGTCAGAAGCAAGATGCGCATGCAAAACCTCAATCGCGGATGTGCCAGGCACTTCCAAAAGTGCCTGGCACATTCTGTCCTGCCTATCGCCGCCGGGCGCGGGAGACCGCCATCACCAGGCCGATCAGAACTGCGACCGGCAGAAGCGCCAGCAGCAATTCGGTCACCTCGTCCCCTTCGGTGTAGAGTGTCGCGGGGTTGAAGGGGCGGACGGCATCCGGCGGGACGGTGGGGAAGGGAGTGGGCGTCGGGAAGGGCGTCCGGGTGGGGGGCGGCGGGGTCTCCGTCGGCGTCGGCATGGGGGCCGGAGTCCAGGCCGGCGCCGGGATGGCCCGGGCACTGTACCAGGCCCGGACCACCTGCCCCTCTTCGTAGCCGGGCCACTGTTTGCTGAACCAGGCCACGTGGAGCGTGTTCCCCAATCCCACCGCGATGCGGGGGAACTCCGGATACCCCTCGTAGGGGGAGACCCGCTCCGGCTCCAGCCAGCCGGTGCCGTCCCACTCCAGGCGAAAGATGGCCTGTCGCCCCGCAGGAGCATCCCGCCCGGAGACGACAAAGTGCAGATGCCCCCGACTGTCGGCGGCGACGTCGTAGTCGTCAAACACCGCGGTGCTCTCCACAGGCCAGATGCCGGGGACCCGCTGGGGGGCCGACCACTGCCGCCCGTCCGAAGAGACCTGGTAGTAGATGCCATCCCCCGGCACAAGCCGCCAGATGGCGACAATCTGCCCCTGCCCGTCCACGCCCAGCATGATCTGGCGGGGGAAGCCCTCGGTGTAGGTGAAGACCTGCGGCGCGCTCCAGGTCTGCCCACCGTCAGTGGAGAGAGCATAGGCCACGCCGACAGGATGGTCGGAGACCCAGCGGTCGCCGCCCTCTTCCCAGAAGACGTGCACCCGCCCCTGAGCGTCGGCCAGGACGTGGACTTTCATCGTCCCCACCTCGGAGCGGGAGAGGTTGACCGGGGCCGACCAGTGGACGCCCCCGTCGGTGGACTGCCGGTAGAAGATGTCGGCGCAGTCGCCCAGCGGGCAATCCGGGCTGGCCTTGTTCCCCGCCGACTCCGTCCAGACGGCGTGCAACGTTCCGTCGGGGCCGACGGCGATGTCCGGGAAGTAGGCATGGCCAAACCCGCTCATCCGCCGTGGCTCCGACCAGGCCCGGGCCGAACTGGCGTGCGAAATCCAGGCCTGCTGGTAGACGATGTACTGGAAGTCCTTCAGGTAGATCAGATGGAGGCGCCCGACCCGGTCGGTGGCGATGGCCGCCCGGATGGCCGACTGTCCGGCCCCCTGGTCCAGAAAGACGTCGTACGGCGGCTGCCAGCCGCCGTCCCGCTGCCGCCAGTACATCAGACATGGTTTCTTGTAGGCAGTGGAACACTGGGCAGTCTGCCAGATCAGATGCACGTCTCCCCGGGCGTCCGTCGTGATGTCGGGGAACCAGTCCCACTGGGAGAGAGAGGTGGTCAGTTCCACCGGCGAACTCCAGGGGGAATCCTGGGCCTGCAGGGGACCGGCGGCACCCAAAGCGACGGCCAGGAGAAAAACCAGGGCACAGACCAGTGCCAAAGGGCGGGGAAAGATTCTTTTCATATTCAACCTCAAGTTGCTTGCTGATCGCAGGATAAATCCTGCGCTACGGGCGGATTACCTCAAACAGTTCGTACTCCCCCACGGCGGCCACGGGCCGACAGCACATCTCCAGCACGGACGGCGGATAGAGCCCCGTCCAGCGGGCGAAGCGGCCGACGGCGATGTAATCGGGGTCAAAGGCCAGGAACGGGTAATCGTCGGGCGAGGCCGGCGCGCCGAAGTAGACGCGGGCAATGAGATTGTTCAGCAGAGGCGTGGGCGGGAGGTGGTAGAGATGAGCCTCGTCCACCACCGTCAACTCCCATTCCCACGTCTCTATGACCCTTCCGGGCGGGACGGTCGTCCAGACGGCGCGGGTGAAGGCCTCGTAGCCGGAGTCGGGCGGGGAGAGGATGTCCCGCGCCACCAGGCGGAAGGAGGCCAGCGGCAGGAGAAGCAGAAGCAACAGGACAGCGATTGCCCGCACGAAGCGAGGAGAACGGATATGCAGATGGAAACCGTCCCCCAAATCATCCAGGAGCCAGGCGATGAAGATGTTGCCCACTGCCAGGAAGGGGTAGGTGTACCGCGGCCAGCCGATAGAGGCCACCACGTACCACCCCAGGCCGGTCAGGATGAACGCCCCCAGGAAGAGCGTGGGGGTGTCCCGGCGGTCGCGACGGAGGGCCTGGGCGAACCCGTAGAGAAGGGCAGGGAGCCCGAAGACGAGAAATTTGCTCCGCAGGAGGAACTTGCCCCCCTGCGCGATGGTGTGCAGGGAAAAGACGCGCACCTGAGGGGAGGAGGCCGCCGAGAGCCCCCGGAGGATGGCCGCCAAGTTCTCCCGCCCGACCAGAAGCCCCAGGCACCCGTACCATGCGGCCAGGGTGAGCAGGCCTGCAGTCAGCGCCAGGAGGGCCGGCCGCCAGAGGGGCCGCCGGAGGAAGAGGTGAGCCACCAGCGCCGTCAGCAGGAGTGCGGGCGGGATGAAGAAGACGTACTGGAGTTTGGTCACCATAGCCAGGCCGAAGAGGAAACCGGAGACCAGCGCAGACAGGGGCAACGGTCGCTCCCTGGACGCTTCGGGGGACCGGGATGGCAGTTCCAAAGCCCTCAGGAAGGCCAGGGTGCCCAGCAGGAAGAAGAGGAGGGCGGGGATTTCCCCCATGGCCTGTCGGCCCAGGTAGAGGGTGGCGGTGAAGGGGTCGTCTTCCGCCTGGAGGAGGAACAGGTAGGCCGCCGCGGCCGCCACCGGGTAGCCGTAGAGGCGCCGCGCGGTCAGATAGAGGGCCACCACTGTCGCCAGCAGGTACAGCACCATGACCAGCCGCGCCTGGAGCAAGCCCACCCCGGCCAGCCGGAAGACCAGCGCGATGGGCAGGTAGAGGGTCGGGGCGACGGCCAGCGCGGTGTCGTCGTAGCGGAATCCCTCGGAACTCAGGACAGCGTACTGGCCGTAGCGGGCGAGGTTCCGCGCGATGTGCAGGTACCAGCCCTCATCAAACCAGGGGGCGGGATAAGCGGTCAGGTGGTAGAGCCCCAGTGCCAGCGTGCCCAATCCCAGCAGGGCAATCAGAAGGAGTGCCCAGAAATCTTGTCCCTTTTTCATTTCTCCACTCGCAGCACCAGGACCTGGTACTCCAGGAACCCGGAGCGAAGGGGGTAGGTTCTCTCCACAGCAAGATACGGCACAAACAGGGCCTGGCAGACATCCGGAGTGCGGATGAAGTGCCCGCGTTCTGCCCACCGCTGCCGGGCCCGTTCCGGCAGGTTCCACCGGCGGGGCCGGACAATATCCACCACCAGCACCCGCGCGCCGTCCCGGCAGAACCGTTGGACCTGGCAGGCGAATTGTTTCGCCGACCCGTCATCCAGATGATGGATCAGGCCGACGGCGATCGCGGCGTCAAAAGCGTCGTCCCGCAGACCCGGAGCCGTGACGTCCGTCACCGCGAAGGGGAATCCAGTAACCCGTCGGGCAAAGCGGACGCAGGCGAGGTCCACATCCACGCCGACGTACCTGGCGCGGCTGAACTCGCCCGCCAGGTTTCCCGTCCCGCAGCCCAGGTCTACCACCCGCAGGCCCGTCAGCGGACCCAACTCCCGCCGGATGGCCCGCCGGACCGCCCGGTAGTTGGCCGATACCAGCCGCTGAGCCCAGGCGAAGAGGAAGGAATCAATGAGCCAATGACCAATGACCAATTTACCAATGACCAATGACCAATGACCAATGACCAATTTACCAATGACCAATGACCAATGACCAATTTACCAATGACCAATGACCAATGACCAATGTACCAATTACCGCAACGCCTTCAGCATGCGGGCCGGGACACCACCCACCACGTGCCAGGGTGGGACGTCCTCAGTGACAACGGCGCCCGCCGCGACGACGCCCCCTTCCCCAACGGTGACCCCC
>Ga0272449_1002610_pt1 | contig 16556 bp, 20 predicted proteins | sample YNPCB0241_FD_198679 | JGI IMG/M metagenome (GOLD analysis project Ga0272449, IMG submission 198679) | Hot spring sediment microbial communities from Yellowstone National Park, WY, United States - YNP-CB-024-1 | ecosystem: Environmental > Aquatic > Thermal springs > Hot (42-90C) > Sediment...
CGATTGTTGCAACCCGGCTGTTGTGGCTTAGGATTTTTTGATACACCTCTGTATGTGAGGGGATATATCTTGGTTCTGCGCCTTTGTTGCATGGGTGATTTAGCGTCTGCTGTTGAAGAGCTGAAGCATAGGGTTGAGCGGCTTGAGCAGGCAGTTGATACGTTGTTAAAATCTATCGGCAGGGTTGAGATAAAAGTGTCCGTGCCTAAGGTTATTTTAGAGCGGATACCTGAGTACGTTAAGGTCTCTGAGGACGAGCTCTACGGGAGAATTATACTCTTGGCTGAAAGGGGCTTCCTAGACCGTTATAGGTCGCCTTCAGAGGTTGCGGCAGAGCTCCACAGGCTTGGCTGGGCGCCAAGGGATTTTAGATACGTTAGGCCAGCGCTCGAACACCTCACCACCATAGGTTTACTCGAGAGAATTAGAGACAGAAAGAGGAAAGCTTACTGGGTCTACAGAAAGACGGCGAACTTCGACAAAAATGTTTCAAGGGTTTGACTTCAACAAAATACGACCAATAAACGGTTTAGATTCTGTCAACCAATATCCCTCATTGAGTTTTTATTACTTTGAGTAGGTTTTCGAGTATGTCTATTATTGCTGCGTGGTCTTCTATCGACTTGGTCTTCCATATGTTTATGTTGCTGTAGACCCCCCTTGTCCTCATATATAGTGTGTCCAATGAACCGCCCAAAAAGCACATACGTCCACAACCCACCCTGAATGGACACCCGGCCTTTTCTCCTATTTAAAAGGCTGCGCTCAAGAAGGGCGTGTCCAACTATTCATAGGCCCACCTCACCAGGATCTTTAGGCAGTATATTATGATTCTTAGGAGTGTTCTTGTCTTTGTTGGCTCCTCCTCGTCTTAAGCCTGTCTCCGAACTCCGTTGTTAGTGCTCCGAATATCCCTTCAACGACGCCCCTATAAGCATATAGGGATTCATCGTATACCCTATCCCTAAACCTAGCTCCATACCCTCTCGGGCTCCTAGAACCCCTCTTAACTATTGGTATGTATCCCCTTGATGCTATGGTGTTTAGGATGGGTTTAGCGTCGAATACCCCATCCCCAAGCATTACCCCTTCACCCTCAGGTATCCCTTTAACGAACTAACCCTAACATCTATGAATAGTTCATGAAGGGTCTTCAGCCAATCAGTAAACTTCGTCGAGTCTACCACCTAGTCGTAATCTATGTCTCAGCAGCCTTAGGAGTACCTTCAACACCTCCCCAACCACGTACCCATGCCTAACCTCCTAGTAATGAAGTGTTGACTTGGTATCCTAACACCTAGATGTGTAAGGGATAGGCTCTCAGCATACCTCAGGCTAGCCTTACAAACCTCCTTCAAGACCAGGGCCTTAACGTAAAGCCTAGGAGGCCTCCCAAACCTAGCGTCAAACCCCATCAAATCCAAGACATAATCCAAGCCAGCCATCAATAGCCCAATATCATAAGCCCTAACATCCCACCTACAAAGCATAAATAGAAGAGAGGCAAAGCACTAAGTAACCGTTGGACACGCCCCGCTCAAGAACATAGCATTTAAGGAAGTCTTGGCTGAGGAGAAGCCCACCACATTACTAACAAACCTCTCACAAACACACCTTAACCCCCAAAAAAGGGAGAGGACGAAACAGTGGATTTAAGCACTTCCTAGGAAGTGCTGTTAGACATCGAATCGAGTACGGAGCAAACATTATTATACACGTATGTACGTGTATACGTACGGTGCGTTGAGTGTCTAAAAAGAAGCTTACCTTAAGTGTAGGTGGGGATTTGCTAGAGGAGGTTAAGAAGCTCGCCGCCGTTGAGGGGAGGAGTTTGAGTAGTTTCGCTGAGGAATACTTTGAGTTTGTGGTGTTTAGAAGGTGGGCCGAGGCGCTGGGCAGGGAGCTGGGTTTAGGAGACTTGGAACCCACAACTGAGTTCGAAGTTCCAAGTAAGAGACCTGGAGGCCTGGATGCAGCTAGGCTTGTGAGAGAGTTAAGGGAGAAGCGGGAACGGGGCATGTGGGTTGAGCAAGGCTGAACAAGCATACTTGGATACCAGTGCTTTGGTGAAGAGGTATGTCTATGAGCCTGGTAGCGAAATCGTTGACGGCATATACGGGGATGCCTATAGAGGTGTTAAGACGATATCGTTTTCCTACTGGAATCTCGCCGAGGCCGCAGTGGTGTTCGACAAGTATTCAAGGATACTAGGGCTGAATGCTAAGGAGGTGATGCGGGATATGCTAAGAGAGTCCATGACTCTATCTAGATTGTTTAGCCTCATAATTGTTGCCGTAAGTCCGTCTGTTCTTCGAACCTCCATAGAACTAGTGTTGAAAAGGCACATTTACGTAGCAGACGCCCTGCAAATAGCTTCAGCTAAAAGAGTGAACAGTCCCATAGTCGTCACAGGGGATAGGGATGTGGCTAGTATAGCGGAGGCTGAAGGCTTGAAAACGCAGTACCTGGGGGCACAAAGCTAAACTTCGTGATCTAGGGTCCTGCCAAAACTTCATTGATCACTGCCATGTTTTTGTTCTATCTGGCCGCTAAGTTGTTAATTATTAGTCGTTATTGGATCCTGTTTGTTTGCTGACAAATGCTGTAGCAGATATTTTGACGGCGTAGGATGGCCCGGCGTTTGATAGGGCACGATATGTGCAGCTGGGTTTATAGCAAGGCTGAGAACTTCCACAAAATTATTTTAGGCGTTTAGCTCCAAAAACAATTTATGATGGCTTGGAGATATGTTTGACTGTATGCCGCACCTCATAGAGATTTTCACAGGTGGTTGTACTCTATGCCGAAAAGTGGTAAATATTGTGACAGTTGGCAAATGTAAGGACTGCGTCCTGCGTGTGTTTGATGTCGACTCGGACGATGAAGAGGTTAGGATGAAACGTGAACATTACAACATTACAGCCGTTCCCGCCATCGTGGTTGACGGGCGGATAAAAGTGGTCGGTGTCCCCGACTTCCCATGGTTCTGTGGAGATGACTTCTACAGGTTTTTGGATAAGAACTTCTCACTTTAGATCTATTAGAGCATACGCCTATGGTATAAAAATTACCTTGACCCGCATTTCAGCTGCAACTTCATTTTGAAATGAGTCGCTTGTTAGTAGATGTCCCCACTTTATGGCTTGGGCTATATAAACCGAATCGTATAGGGTCAGGTTGTGTTCCAAGGATATCTTCGTCGACGTATATGTTTTCTTCTTCAACAATAAGGACTTTTGCGTCTATCAACTGGTTTAACGTATTGTGTAGCTTCTCGGCGATCACCTCAGTCATGACATGCTTGATCTTGGAATGCTTCCAAACAGCGTTTAGCACCTCCTTCTTGGCATGGTCTAGTGTTAGGACCACCTTCTGCAGGTATTGCTCTACATCTCTCCACCCCTCCTCCCTTAACAGATACTTCGCAAGGGAGGAAGAATCAACGACTATCACGGTCCCCCCTCACATATTTCGTTATACTGCCCCGAGGCATCTCGGGCAGCAGCTCGACCACCCTTCTAACCTCCTCTATTATTTTCCGCCTATAAAGCTCATCAACCCTCGCCTCGAGGAACCGCTTTATCTCATCATTCCAATCCACTATGTCCCGCGGCCCATCCATCCTATTTTTCACATCCTTCGAGACTCTGACGGATAGGCCTGGTCGCACCCTGTATATGAGGTGTTTATAATTATTCGCGCCAAATAAGCGTGCCGTCCGAATGAGGCTTGACTGTTAATTAAGATGGGTCTAGCTGTTGGATTTTAGCCGCGTCCCTTTTTTGATAGTATGTCTACCCACGGGTTGTTGTTGAGGAAGCTGGGGATGTTGTCGTTGGCCACATCAACCGTTGACTCCCTTGGCCGGTTTTCCGCTGCAAGCTGGACGCCATGCTGTACCAGACGCTGAAGCCTCTCCCTCAGCTCAGCCACCTCTTCAGCAAGTCTCTCCAAACCAGATACACGCCTCTCTAACACATCCAGCCTGGACAGGACAGCTGGCAGACTGGGCTCCAACCCCCTCTCCACAACGGGTGTATTACCGACCTGCATCTGCCTATCAAGCCTTACCTCGATAGACTCGATCTTCTTCAAGACCTTCTCTAATGTCTCGCTTACATTCTCAAAGGCTTCAGAATGTTTCGGCTGCTGTGTCCAGGGTGTTTCACGTATGCGGGGTGAGACAGCCTCAGCGACCTCAAAATCCGTATACTTGAGGAGTCCTAGGCCGTGAAGCCTGAAGACATGCTCCCCAACCTTCTCGATCAACGTCTTGGGTGCCGCTATATATGCTAGGAATCCCGCGGCAGTGTCACGTGCGGCCTCTATTACCGCTGAGAGTAGTTCTGAGGGGCCTGCGTCATAGCCAACGATCCTGACCACGCCTGACACCCTTCCAGACCTGAGCCAGAGAACATCCTCCTCCACATTGACCTCGTATCCATGCCGTCTGAAGAACTCCGCCAGTCTGCCGACCGGCCCACCGCCTCTTGACAACCCCTTAAACATGCGTCAACCCCATATATATGGAAACATTTATTGGAGCAGGCGGAGGTGTGTTTCGTTGTTCGAGGAGGAGTACAAGCGGCGGTATGTTTTTGGTGCAGACTATGGCACAGGCGACTTCAAATACGGCCCCATAACCCAGGGAGATAGGCCTCTAGTCGTTGAAAATAGGGGTTACTTCCCTGAGCCGTCACTAGTTTCTAGGATTATGGGTGTGGAGAAGGAGGTTGTGGTGGGGAAGGATGTTGCCTTATTCCTCGAGAGCGGGGCCGAGCTGCTGAAGCGAATGGTTTACCCGATGAAGAGCGGGATTGTGGTCAGGGATGACGTAAGGTCGTGGAAGGTGTTGAAAGAGCTTACGGGCATGGTCTTGGAAGAGTTCAAGCCGAGGGGTTTTGGGTTTAACGGTTTTTACCTGGTAGCGGCGCTCGCAGCAACGGCACCACGCTACATGTATGAAAAATTCTTCGAACTCTTCCAAGAATACGCATCCGTCTCTCTGGTAAAGGCTGCTACAATAATCCCACAGCCGCTCGCTGTGGCGATAGCCCACAAGGCAACTTCATGTGTAGTTGTAGAGGGTGGGCACGGCAACACACAGGTAACACCGATTTCACGGGCGCCCGTAAGGGAGGCCATGGTTGCGCTGAACAGGGGAGGGGCTGATGCGAACGCAATAACAGCCGAGATAATGAAGGATGCGGGTTATGGAGATATTGCGAAAGAGGAGGCCATCGTCAGGAGGGTGAAGGAGCAGATGGGCCTCCTCCCCCTAGAGCTGGACAAGGCGATAGCATACGCAAAGCAGAATCCCGCCTCCGTAGGGAAGAAGATGAGGATAGCTGGGACGAGGATAACAATAGACCTCGGCGACCTCTCGTGGACACGTTTCCTAATAGCCGAGTATGTCTTCAACCCGGGGAACCCGGTCTTCGAGAGCTACTTCAAACGGGGCATGACCCGGCCGGCTGATGTCAGAATAGGCGAGCAGGTCTTCTACGGCATGACAAGCATAGCCGACTCGATAATAGCTGCTGTCGAGAAATGCCCTGTGGAGCTGCAGCCATATCTCTACAGCCTGATTATCCTCTCAGGTGGCAACATGTCGTGGACAGCCCCTCCCGAGCTTAAGGAGGTCGCTGTTGACGCGCCGACAAGGGTCAGGCATGACCTTGTCAAGAGAGGTGTGGAAAATCTCAACGTCAGACTCTCAGAGGATCCCCAGTATACGGTCTGGAGGGGCTGCATTGTCTACGGATATGCTGTACCAGCGGACTACCTGTGGAGATGGGAGACGATGGAGGGGTGGATGAGATTTAAAGGCTAGAAGCCCTGCACAACGCCAAACAGTAAAAGATACGGAAGATGTTACCACCACCTTAAAGCTGGTTTGGTGATACACGATATGATCCAGTTTATTAAAATACTGTTAAAGACGGCCTTGACCTTTTCCGAGGGACAGGTGGGGATAAAGTCACATTGTAGTTGAGTTCTAGGGAAAAGAACCTAATGGAATTGTCCTGGTTGAAAATCCAGTTGGATGAAACTTTGGGGGAAGGGTTGACCTGCTAGTATGGAGCTTACCTCATCTTTTTAATGGAGATTCTTAAAGTGTGCAGGGCGTTTCTATAGCAGAAACAAGCATCTACATTGAATGAACATTCGTGAAAGCAGTGGAGTAAACAAGGGTGTGTAATTAGGAGGCTCGAGATTATTCGCCTAAGGAGGAATCTAATTAAGATGATGGAGAGTCTAAGGGATGGGATTCAGATGATGTAGATGGTTCTGGAAGCGCATATTTATGGTTTTGTTAGTCAACCACATATGGAATTACGTATGCATATCAGACCTTTGCTCAAAACAAATATTATGGTTTGCGGTATTATATCTGTGCCAATGACACGTGTTGGTGTAAATGGGTTGGGGCGAATCGGTAGGCTGTTTTTAAGAGCTGCTATGCTCGACGCTGAGAGCGTATTCGAGGTAGTTGCAGTTAACGATGTAGTTGAGTTGAAGGCGGTTGCCCATCTGTTGAAGTATGACTCGGTTCACGGCAGGTGGCCGGGTGAGATCCGGGTTTCCGGGTCCACTTTAGCGATCGACGGCAGAGAAGTCCAATACTTTAAGGTCCCCGATCCCGCTGAGATACCGTGGGATGAAGCTGGCGTAGACATAGTAGTGGAGTCGAGCGGTCGGTTCACAAACCGGGCCGATGCAGCGAAACATTTCCAGCACGGAGTTAAAAAGGTGATAATCTCAGCACCTTCAAAGGACGCAGATGTGACAATAGTTCCCGGAGTAAATGATATGATGCTGGACCTGTCGAGACACAAGGTTATCTCGGCTGCTTCATGCACAACTAACTGTCTCGCTCCGATGGTAAAGGTGCTACTAGATAATTTCGGCCTCGTTAAAGGCTACATGACGACCATCCATGCATATACCAATGACCAGAGGCTTCTGGATCTCTACCACAGTGATCTCCGTAGAGCCCGTGCAGCCTCACTCTCCATGATCCCCACCACTACTGGAGCAGCTTTATCACTACATCAGGTTATACCCGAGGTGAAGGGAAAACTACATGGTATAGCTGTGAGGGTGCCTGTTGCGGACGGCTCTCTTACAGACTTGGCCGTACTTCTCGAGAAGAAGGTGAGTGCTGAGGAGGTTAATCAGGTCTTCCAAGAGGAGGCAATGGGTCGGTTTAAGGGCATCATAGAATATACTGACGATCCCATAGTCTCATCAGATATAATAGGGAACCCACACTCCTGCATCTTCGACGCCACACAAACACTTGTTCTGGGTGAATGGAACGATTTTGTAAAGGTCTTCGGCTGGTATGATAATGAGTGGGGATTTAGCTGTAGACTCGTCGACCTAGTGTTGATGGTGACAGGTCATGGACGTAAAAGACGAAATTAGATACAGAACACTTGACCACGTAGACCTGGCGGGGAGACGTGTTGCAGTTCGGGTGGACCTCAACTCGCCGTTAGATCCTAAGACTGGATTGATCCGTTTAAATGAGCGGTTCAGGGCACATGCCGTGACCATAGGAGAGATGATTGCTAGGGGGGCGCGAGTTGTTGTTCTCGCACATCAAGGGAGAAGAGGAGACCCTGATTTCACAGACCTTAGCCAGCATGCAAGGCTATTATCCCGACTTGTAGGGAGGGAAGTGCGCTTCGTCCCCGATGTGGCTGGAGATCTTGCTGTCAAGTCGGTGAAAGCCCTCGAGAAAGGGGAGGTGATATTGCTTGATAACGTGAGAAAGCTGGAGGATGAGGATGTCGAAAAGCCTCCTGAAGAGCACCTTAGAAGCACCCTCCCATCAAGGCTTGCGCCGCTCTTAGATATTTTTGTCCTTGACGCCTTTTCCGTCGCCCATAGAGCGCACGCGTCAGTTGTAGGGCTCGCAGCAGCTCTGCCAACCTATGCAGGTAGGGCCTTGGAGAAGGAGTTAGAGGCCCTCAACAGGCTGGTGGCCCGTACTCGGAAGGTTGTTTTCATGCTGGGCGGAAACAAGCCTAAAGAGTGTCTGAGCGCGCTTAACCGGTTTGTTATAGAGAGGAGATCATCTATAGTGGCGGTTCTCACCGGAGGGGTTGTGGGACAGCTCTTCACAAAGGTGAGAGGCTATAGCCTCGGTGAAGATACCGAAGTTTTCCTTGTTAAGAAGAAGTATATAGACCTGCTGGACACTGTTTCAAGTGTAGATAGTGTGTTAGGTGAGGTTATCAGAATACCTGTTGACTTTGCTTACGAATCTGGACAAGGAGTGAGGGAGGAGGTGCATCTTTCGAGGCTTCCATGCCCGGGACTTATCCAGGACATTGGAAGTGAGACCATAAGAGAGTATAGTATGGTTATAGGGTCATTAGAGCCTGATGTGACGGTCATCGTTAAAGGTCCGATGGGTATGTATGAAAAGCCGGCTTTCAGAGAGAGTACAGAGCGGCTCTACATGGCTCTAGCAAAGACACGTGCGTCAACCCTGATTGGGGGTGGTGACTCTGTTACAGCTATAGAGATGCTGGGATTTAAACTGTTTGACTTCACTTTCGTGAGCCTGGGTGGTGGCGCCTTAATATCATATCTTGCCGGGGAACCATTGCCGGGCCTCCAAGTCCTCTCCAAAGAATGCTAGGAAAATTATACACGAAAGCGTAATGTGCTATCGTAAAAAATCCTGCCAGCAGGATTGTTCCTTATTCCACACTACTCGTGGTTCTATCCCCTTTTGAATTTGTACCACACGTATATCGCAGACGATATCATACATCTTTTGTAATCTTCACGAGCTGATTATCGCACTTTCATTATATCTTTTGTTTACTCCGGCTGTGCGTCAGCATATTCTGGGCACTAGTTCCCCGCTGGGTGGCTCCAGTATCCTGTACCCACCGATTAGAGTTTTCAAAACCACAAGGTCTAAGGTTGATGTAGATTTCCTAGCCTCGCCGATTATTCTCGCATCTCTGTATCCATGTCTGTGAATCAGCTCTAGAACCTGTTCCGCGACATCTGGTGCGACGGCTAGCATGGCAACCCCCTCTGACGCTAGGTTTAACGGGTCTATCCCCATCATCTCACATAGGTTTGAAACAGGCTCACGAATGGGTATGTCAGACTCATTGCATACTATCGTTGTGGCGGAGTTTTTTGCCCAGTCGTTGAGACACATTGCCACACCGCCCCTTGTCGGGTCCCTCGCTGCATGTATGTGGTCTACGAATTCATTGATTATTGGTATCATGAGTTTTGTAAGTGGTGCGACATCGCTCTTGAACTCGTGGGATGGTGTGTTTTGCTGTGAGGCTAGGATGGCCGCGCCATGCTCTCCTACCGGCCCGGTGACGATTATTTTGTCTCCAGGAGTTATGTTTTTGTCAGATATGGGTTTCTCAGCGAATCCAAGTCCAGCAGTGGTGACCACGATGCCGTCTAGGTGCTTGCTCGGCATAACTTTAAGGTCGCCTCCGATCAACGCCACTCCCTCTTCTTTGAAAACACCTATCATCGAGTCGACCACCTCTTTGAGAACCTCCACTTCAACACCCTCCTGCACGACGATTGCGTCCAGGGCTGCTATGGGTTTTCCGCCCCCCATAAGGATGTCGTTTATCGTTCCTGCTGCAGCAAGCTTCCCGAGGTCGCCTCCGGGGAAGAATATCGGGTTTACGGTGTAGGCGTCTATTGACACCGTCATGTATCCTCCGGGGACGGGGATTGCGGCTGAGTCATCGGGAAAGTCGATCCCCAGTCCTGTTCCCACCTTTTTCAGCCATCCCGGCACATTATCGAAAATCACGCTCTGCAGGAGGCTTGCCGTCTCTATCCCACCTGAGCCGTGGGCTAGCGAGATCTTATGCATATTCATCCTCCCTATGTTATTTCATATCTGTGTTTACGCCGAGGAGTGTTTCTAACCTCTTTCGCGTTCGTAGTATATACTCATCGGGCTCCGTTGTCTCAGTCGGCAGCTGTTTAGCAGCCTCTTCCAAGTAATTGAAGGCTGCTGTGAACTCAGCTTCGTTCAGCTTCGAGACTATGATCCCGGCATGCACGACGACGTAATCGTTCACCGCCACCTCCTCCACACCCACAAATGCATTTTTCACCAAGCCCCCTCCAAAGTCAACGGTAGCCAAATCGCCTTTGACCTCCAAAACCTTGCCATAAACTCCTAGACACACACTATGCCACCGCCGCCAGAGTTTTCCTTCCACCATGCCTAGCCCATATGCTGCACGCCCCCTCGTAGGAAACCATGCAGGGACCATATGGAGTTGCTGGGGTGCACTGCTTCATGAACATCTTGCACTCGGTTGGTTTAACCTTGCCGATGATGACCTGCCCGCAAAGACAGCCGGGTAAAAGGTCATGTTTCCACTCGTTCACCGTTGGCTCACTTAAGCCATAGGTCGTGAACGCATCATATTGGTTGAAACCCTCCCTGAGTTTGTATCCGCTGTTTTCGATGAAGCCTATCCCACGCCAGGCCGCATCCACTGTGTCGAAGGCTCTGTCTATGAGGTTCCTGGCTTTCAGGTTGCCTTCCCAGCTGACTGTTCTTGAATATTCGATTGTCAGCCATGCCTTTCTTTCCAGCAACTGCCTTAATATTATGAGAATAGCTATGAGTATGTCTATCGGCTCGAATCCTGCCACCACCGTTGGTATATTGAATTCCTCCGTTAGGAATGCCCAAGGCTTTGCACCAATTATTGTTGAGACGTGACCTGGCGCGATGACCCCTGAGACGTGTCCAACCCTCTCAACCGAGTATCTTGCAGCTGGTGGAGTGAGCCGCCCGGCTGTTATGAGGGATAATTTCTGGGGTATGCGGGCGTTGACGATTGCGGATGCATATGCAGGATACGTGGTCTCGAACCCCACTCCGAAAAAGGCTGATGGCATACTGTGTTTTGCAGCGTCTACTATGGCGTCTAGAAAGCTGTAGACAACCCTGACATCAGCTCCAAGAACCCTAGCATCAGCTAGGCTTCTGCATCGATTAACCGGCCTGACAGCAGGAAGTCTGTAAGCGTCACCGTATGTGTAGATCACCACCCCCTCGAGTGCCAGCTTTACAGCCGACTCTACGTAGTATGAAGGGGTTATGCAGACTGGGCATCCGGGGCCGGGGATAATTTCAACCCATGCGGGGAGCAGATTTCTTATCCCGTAATGTGAGGTCGTATACTCATGTGTACCGCAGAAGTTCATGATCTTGACCTCATCTATACCGTTTTTTCTGAGTAAATTCCAGCACGTGTTGATGAGGTGGACAGCCTCGGCCGCCAGAATTTTATCCCTGAATATGGCCTTGGTCAGCGTTCGGAGGTCGTTTCTTTCCTTCACATAATGTTAAACAACGGCACCGTATTTAAATACTTTCAAATGTTTTCCCGTAGGATTGCTTATTAAACTACCGTATTAGAGGTTTTTTGAGATGGTTTGAGAGCCTTAAAGCTGAGAGTGTCTGGAGTTGTGCAGGGAGTCGGATTTAGGCCTTTCGTATTCAGGATAGCGGCAAAGGCCGGAGTAGGCGGGTATGTGAGGAATTTAGGTGGGAGCGGTGTGGAGATACATGTTGAAGGAGAGCACACCAAAACCGAAGTTTTCCTCAGCCTCTTCCATAAACTTAAACCTGAAAAAATCCGTATTGACGAAATGGTTGTCGAAGAAACCAAGCCTCTCAATCTAACCACCTTCAAGATACTTTCGAGTGAGTCAGCCATGTTCTTTAGTTCCATAATACCGCCGGACTTCGCGCTCTGTGAGGAATGTCTCCATGAGGTGCTTGACCCGAAAGACAGACGATACCTGTACCCATTTAACTCCTGCGTCAACTGCGGTCCCCGATATTCCATGCTGTACAGGGTTCCATATGATAGGGAGAACACTTCGATGGCTGATTTTCCGCTTTGCCAGAGCTGTGTTGAAGAGTTTACCGATGAGGAGAACGTTAGAAGATTCCATGCACAAGGCATTAGCTGTCCTATGTGTGGCCCTAGTGTAACTCTTTATGACGGCGGAAGGAGCAGGGTTGCCGAGGGTATCGAGGCGGTAAGGGAGGGGTCCAAGCTCATAGAAGAGGGGTTTATTGTTGCTGTGAAGGGTATCGGGGGATATCACATAGCGGCCTCGGCAACCGACGATGATGTTGTGGGGAAACTACGTCTGAGAAAGAACAGGCCGACGAAGCCTTTTGCAGTAATGGTCCTGGACGAGGAGGTGGCTGGCCGGCTTGTCCATCTGACGCCCATAGCAGTTGAACTTCTCAAGTCTCCCGAGAGACCCATAGTCTTGGTGGATAAGCTCGAGGGGGGTCAGGTGTCAGAGCTGGTGGCCCCGGGGCTTAGAAGGCTTGGTATATTAACGCCATATACAGCGCTGCACCATCTCATCCTAATGTGGACGGGTGATAAATTCGCCATTATGACAAGCGGCAACCCATATAACGAGCCAATGTGCATAGATGATGACGACGCATTCTCAAGACTCTCTTCTCTTGCCGACTTTTTCCTAACCCACAACAGGCGAATACATAACAGGGTTGACGACAGCGTCCTACGCCTCACCGGTGACAGAGTTGTCATGGTTAGGAGAGGTCGGGGATATGCTCCATCTTGGTTTACCCTTCCCTACCAATCGCGTCGAACAGTTATAGCCTTCGGTGCGATGCTTCAGACCGCCGGAGCCGTTGCTTTCAGTGACAAGGTGGTCCTCACCTCCTTTGTAGGTGACTTGGATGAATACCGGACCTTTCTCGATCTAGAGAAAACCATGGCCTACTTTATTAAAATGTATAAAATTTCGCAGCGTGAGTCTGTGCTGGTCTCAGACCTTCACCCCCTCTACCCCTCTACCTCCCTGGCTGAGAAATGGGCCGCTACGTTCGGCGCTGAGCTGATAAAAGTCCAGCACCATTGGGCCCATGTTGCAGCGGTCCTCGCGGAGTGTGGAGTTGATGAGGAGGTAGTGGGTATAGCGGTCGATGGTGTAGGATTAGGCACCGACGGCAACGTCTGGGGTGGGGAGGTGTTGAAGGCTACCCTAGACGGCTTCAGCCGAGTCGGATATCTGAAACCCCAAAAAATGCTGGGTGGGGACTTGGCTGTACACTATCCTGTGAGAATGCTTGCGGGCGTGTTATCGGATGAGTTGTGCGCGGATGAGGTTGCTGAAATCTTACATGAGCTGAAGCTGGACGAGTTGGGCTTTAGGAGGGGCAGAGAGGAGGCTAGACTCGTTTTGAATCAACTTGACAAGCAATGGCCCTTGACCTCTAGCGCTGGACGTATTTTCGACGCAGCCTCAGCCATGCTTGGGTTCTGCCTGAAGAGAACATATGAGGGGGAGCCGGCGATAGTTCTGGAGGATAGATCGAAACCCTGTGGGGACAGGCTCGATGTTAAGTTTTCGAGTATGGACAACTATGTTGTTGATACTACGAAGTTATTCCTTGATTCTATAGAGCGTATGCGAAACGGTGGAGATAGGCGCGAGATAGGTTACATGTTTCAACATGCGGTGGGGTATGGTCTGGGATGCATAGCCAAGAGTGTGGCGGGAAGGAGAAAGTTCCTCGTGGTGTCTGGCGGTGCGGCTGTGAACGAGTATTTTCTGCAGGGTGTCATGGAAGCAGTGGTTGACAGTGGGTTGACTGTACTCCTCCCGAGGAAATCTCCGCCTAATGATGGCGGAATCGCGTTAGGTCAAGCCGCTATTGCAGCACATAGATACATGGAAAGATGAATCTTACGGAACCCGTCCGGCGATTTTCCTAATCTCGTCAGCGACCAATCTGCAGGCCTTAGCAACATCTTCGCTGACAGTATCCATGTATTTGAAGGATCGGCCTTCTATCCCATAGATCAAAATGTCTTTGGGGAGCTGGTTGATGGATTCCAGTATTTTGAGTACTTCCCGGAGAGTTAGGTTGTGTGTAGATCTCCACGGATCCTTTGCCGAGAAGGATCCTGCTGAGGTGAACCGGTGGACCCTGCCCGGTGACGAGACCTTCTCCATAGCGTCCACAATTATGACAAGCTCTTCATCGCCTGATAGTTTGTCCAATATCTCTGTTGGTGCCTTAACCCTGACTAGCTCGATGTTCTCCTCACCGGCAAGCAGATCTGCAACAAGGTGGGCCGCGGCATCGTCGCCATGTTGATGGCTTCCGACACAGATCACCTTTACCCTCATGCTGTTGCTATTCCTCATCAACCTGTAACCTTAGGAAGTGGGTGGCGCAAGATATACATGGGTCATAGTTTCGGATTGCCTGTTCAAATCTCCAGACGGCCTTGCTGTGTGGAAGCTTTATGATCGATGGAGCTATGGTTCTGAGGTCGTCCTCGATTCTCTTCTGGTTCTGCGCTGTTGGGGGGATTATTTTTGCAGAGATTACTGTTCCTTCCGGCGAGAGATCATATCGGTGATATAATATCCCCCGGGGAGCTTCTGTGCATGCACATCCCCTACCTTCTCTAGCCACGACCTCAACCCGTGGCCTGTCAGGCTCAGTATAGACATCAATAATACTCAGAGATTCTTCGAAGGCATACAGTGTCTCAGCAACACGGGCTATAATGCTCATGAAGGGATTATTGCACTGCTCTGGAAAGCCAACTTGTTTGAGCAATTCCTTGGACTCGTCGTGGAGCATGTTTCTGTTCAAGTTTACCCTAGCCAACGGCCCAACCATGTAGGAGCCCCTACCCTTGATATATGTATGCAGTGCGGTTGAGTGTGGAACCTGTTCCTCTATAATGTACTCTTCAAACTGGTTAACAGCGATATCAAGTCCCTTGTTTGAGACTATCCGGCCCTCGTTCATCGGGTATTCATTAGGGTGCTTAAGTGACACAAACTCGTAGTCCTGTTCAAAATCCGGGAAGTCAAGCTTTGAGAGCCACATTATCAACTCCTTAGTTAGTTCTTTTCCCTGCTTCAGCTCATCTTTCATATTGGATAGCTTGTCTCTGGTTGGGGTCTTGTAGAAGCCGCCCACGCAGACATTGATTGGATGTACCTCCCTTCCACCTATAAGCGCTACCAAATCGTTTCCTATTTTCTTGACCCTCAAGGCCTTTTTGACCAGGTCATGGTGATACTTGGCCATTTGCATAGCGTCATCATAGCCTAGGAAGTCAGGTAAATGCAGCAGGAACGCATGGAGCATGTGACTCTCAATCCACTCCCCGCAGTAGATAAGCCGTCTAAGCTGCCTCAACGGCCCCTCTACACTTACGCCGAGAATCTGCTCTATGGCATGGGTCGAGCTCATCATATACGCTATGGGGCATATCCCACAGATCCTTGCTGTTATGTCGGGTACCTCATAATACATCCGGCCTAAGAGAAAGGCTTCAAAAAGCCTGGGAGACTCAAATATCTTAAACTTTACGTCGACAACCTCTCCGTCCCGGACTTTGACATAGAGAGCACCTTCGCCTTCAACGCGGGCTAGGTAGTCCACCTTATACTCCCGACTCTTTTCAGTCAACCAGCGATTCCACCTCCCTAAACCCCGGAGCCCATGCGTTGAATAATCTGAATAGTCGGATGGTTTCCCCCCTATTCCTGCCGGTCTTTATCAAGTGTTTTGCTAATGAGGCCACGTTAGCCAACTCCTTGGGTCCATAGCATCCATAACAACCCCTTCGGTAAGACGGGCATAGTGCGCCGCATCCAGCATGGGTCACCGGCCCTAAACATGGCACCCCCTCGGAAACCATCACGCACACGTTCCAGTTCAGCTTACACTCAACGCAAACACTGTGGTTGGGTATACTGGGAGCGCGGCCCGCAAGATATGCTGAAACAATTTCAAGAAGCTGAAACTTGTTAATCGGACAACCCCTTAGCTCAAAGTCAACATTTACATGTTCCGATATTGGCGTGGACTTGTCCAAGGTGTCGATATAGTCAGGTGCCGCATACACATATTTCATTAGCTCATTAGATCCTTTCCAGTTTCTAAGAGCTTGGATCCCACCAGCGGTGGCGCAGGCTCCTATCGCCACTAGTTTCCGACAGTTTCTTCTAGCCTCTTTGATGAGTTCAAGCTGATGCGGTGTGGAGATGCTGCCTTCAACCAAACCTATTTCATAGGGGCCCTTCAACACTCTCTTGCTAGCTTCTATAAAGTACGATATCTCCACTGCCCGGCTAATTTCAAGGAGTTCGTTCTCGAGGTTGAGAAGGCTTAGCTGGCACCCATCGCATGAAGTGAATTTGAAAATGGCGAGCTTCGGTTTCCTACCCAATTTGTCACACCTCCTTCTTACCGAAAAAGTCTTTTACGATACTGTACCTGAGCACGGGGCCGTCTTTGCATATGAAGAAGGGGCCGAACTGGCAGTGTCCACAGATACCCACTCCGCATTTCATGTTTCTCTCCATCGAGATGAATATTTGTTCGTCCGGAACACCTTGATTTCTCAATTCTGAGACCGAGAATTTCATCATTATCTCCGGCCCGCAGACAAAAGCATAGGTATTTTGTGGGTTTAGCTTCACATAACGGAAGAGGG
>Ga0272449_1002611_pt1 | contig 16553 bp, 15 predicted proteins | sample YNPCB0241_FD_198679 | JGI IMG/M metagenome (GOLD analysis project Ga0272449, IMG submission 198679) | Hot spring sediment microbial communities from Yellowstone National Park, WY, United States - YNP-CB-024-1 | ecosystem: Environmental > Aquatic > Thermal springs > Hot (42-90C) > Sediment...
GAAGGAAGAGAAGGAAGCTCTGAAAGCCAAGAACCACAGGTTGATGATGAATCTGGTAAAGAAATATAGACAACATTAGATGAGGCATAGTTGAGTTCATTAAAGGTTTGTTCTGTAGAATAGATAGTATCCATTATTTTTTCAATATTTTTAAGGTCATTTATTCTTTTAGTATCTCTGGCTTTTGAGAAAATACCTCCTGGGTTGATGGTAAGAATTAAGATAGTAACTAAAATAGATATTAAAGCTAAGACTATTAAAAGTTCAATTAAGGTAAAGCCCAGCCTCGACTCGCGTCGACGCGAGGCGGGGTATTTTGAATTTTGATTTGGCATTTTAAGATAATTATAAAATAGACATTAAATAATTTAAAGAAATGTCTTCGGGAATTTCTCGGACATTAAGATAAAATTTTTTGAATTTTCTATCTGTTTTGGCTAAAGCAGAAATGAGTAATTTTATTTCTTCAAGACTTAAATTTTTAGCTTTTTCTTTTAATTTTTGCAAATAATAAGGGTTGGCTTTAATTTTTTCAGTTTGGTCAGTTTTAAGAAAATAAATTATTAATAAAGAATGAAGCAAAAGACTCAAGGCTTTTAAAGTCTCAACTTTATCTTTGCTTTTATCTTCTAAAATAAATTTTTTAAAATGGTGAATAAATAAGGGCCAGTTTCTATCTAAAAAATAATCTTGGATTTTAAAAACATTTGTTTGAAAACGTAAAATTTGTTTAAGATCTTCTAAGGTTGGGTTTTTAGTTAAAAAAGAAATTTTATCAAGATCAGCTAATAAAAGATCGAGATTTTCTTGATAGTTTTCTTTTAAAAATTTAATCATTTCTGGAGAAAGTTTAATTTTTCTTTCTAAGGTATAATTTTTGATAAATTCTTCTAAATATCTTTTTTGAGGTGGTTGGAGATGAAAAATTTTAAATTTTATTTTGTTTTTCCTTAATTTATCTAAAAAATCTGTTGGTTCTTGAGGAAAAATTAAAATAAAATTGTTTTGACTATTTTTGAGGAATTCTATTAAAGCTAAAATTTCATTATTTTTTAATTCATCTAAATTTTTTAAAACAATATCTTTTTTCTTTGACCATAAAAATTGATTAGTAATTTTTTGTAATTCCAAAAAGAACTCCCGAAAATTGTTGTTATAATTTAAAGAAATATATTGGGAGCTTAGCTCACTAATTTTTCTTTCAATTAAAGATCGGTTTTGGCCAACAAGAACATAAATGGCCATTAATTATTTAACTGCTTCTTTTAAGTCTTTGGCTGGGGTAAACCTAGGAACCCTTTTGGCTGGAAGCTCAATTTTTTCTCCCGTCTTTGGATTAATAGCTGTTCTTGCTTTTCTTTCTCTCACTTTAAATGTTCCCAAACCAACAATTTTAACCTGGGCCCCTTGTTTAAGATTATTAGTTACTTCTTGAGCCAACCAGGTTAAAACTTCAGTTGCCTCTTTTTTTGTCATATTAAATTTTTCGACCATTTTTTGAGCCAAATCTCTAACTTTGACAATATTTCCTTTGGCCATTTTTTAATAAATTTTTAAAAACGACCCTATTTTCTTTTTCTATTTTACAACAAAATCTTTAAAAATCCAAATTTTAGCGAGCATATTCAACAGCCCTATTTTCCCTAATAACCACAACCCTAATTTCTCCTGGAAATTTCACATCTTTTTCTATTTTTTTGGCTATTTCTTTAGCCAAATTATATATCTCTAAATCACTGACTAGATCAGATTTAACGAAAACTCTTAATTCCCTTCCTCCAGAAGTAGCAAAGCACTTTTCCACACCAGAAAAAGAATAAGCAATTTTTTCTAAATCTTGAAGTCTTTGTAGATAAATTTCAATTGTTTCTCTTCTGGCTCCAGGGCGAGCTCCTGATAAAATGTCTGCAGCTAAAACAATATAAGCATAGGGATTGGCAAAGGGGTAAGTTTCATGATGAGACCTCATTCCTAAAATGACTTCTTCTTCAATGTTATATTTTTCTAAAATTCTAATGCCAATCTCTAAATGACTACCTTCAATATCATGGGTCACGGCTTTACCAATATCATGTAAAAAGGCTGCCTTTTTGGCAATATAAGGATTAAGGCCAAGTTCTTCAGCAATCATCTTAGCAATATAAGCCATTTCAATTGAATGTTGCAAAACATTTTGACCATAACTATATCTAAACCTTAGCCTTCCCATAAGTAAAATAATTTCTTGTGGTAAATCAAAAAGACCAACTTCATAAGCAGCATTTTTTCCAGCTTCCTCAATTATTTTTTCAACTTCTTCTTTGGCTTGACCAATTTTTTCTTCAATAGCGACTGGATTGATTCTACCATCTTTAATTAGTTTTTCTAAAGCTAAGCGGGCAACCTCTCTTCTTACTGGATCAAAAGAAGATAAAACAACAATATCAGGGGTTTCATCAATAATTATTTCCACTCCAGTTAAATTTTCAAAGTGCTTAATATTTCTTCCTTCTTTACCAATAATTCTTCCTTTCATTTCTTCACTGGGTAAATGAACAGTTGTTGTAGTTACTTCACTTACCACAGACCTTGCATAACGAGGTAGGGTTTCTAAAATTATTTTCCTGGCTTCTTCTTCAAAAGTTTCTTTTTCTTTTTGTTTTAACTTTATAATTCTTTGCATAATTTCCACATTTTCTTCTTTTTCAATCTTTTCAAACAAAATTTTTAATGCTTCTTCTTTGGTAAAACCACTGATTTTTTCAAGGCTTTCTTCTAAAAATTCTTCTCTTTTCTTTAAATTAGCTTCAAGCTCTGAAAGCTCATTTGTTTTTTCCATCAATTCTTTTTCTTTATTAACCAAAACCATTTCTCTTTCATCCAAAACACTTTCTCTTTGACCCAATCTTTTTTCTCTTTCCATAACATCTTCTAAAATTCTTTCTCTTTCTTTTTTTGCTTCCTCAACAATAGTTAAAGATTTTTCTCTAGCTTCAGCAATAATATTTTCTGCTTCTTTCTTTTTAAGTTCAATCTCTTCTTGAATTTCACGAAGTTTAGTCTCTCCTTTCTTTAAAATCAAAAGTTCCCTTAGAAAATAACCTATTAAAATTCCTAAAGAAATAAAGAAAAATTCAAACATTCGTTAATCCGTTAATTCGTAATTTTTTAATTTCGACTTATATAATAATATAATAATTTTAACCGATGATAAAGAAAAAAGTTGTTTTATTAATTTTAGATGGCTGGGGTCGGGGAGAAGAAAATATTTCTAATCCTTTTAGATTTTCCAAAACTCCAAACCTGGATTATTTCCAAAAAAATTTTCCTTTCTGCTTTTTAAATGCTTCCGGTTATGCTGTTGGTTTACCAGTAGATGAACCTGGCAATTGTCAAATTGGTCATTTAACTTTAGGTACAGGAATTATTTTTTATCAACCTTTGGTAAGAATCAATTTAGCTATAGAAAGTGGAGAATTTTTTAAAAACGAAGGGCTGCATCAGGTTTTTAATCATTGCCGAGTTTTTAATTCTCGGCTTCATCTTGTTGGTCTTTTAAGCCAAGGAAACAGTATTGCTGAATTTAATCATCTCATAGCTTTGTTAGAGCTTTCTCAAAAAGAAAAATTTGATAAAGTTTATTTACATCTTTTTACCGATGGTCTTGATTCACCACCAAAATCAGCTTTGAGCTTAATTGAAAAATTAGAAAAAATTCAAAAAAGTAAAAATTTACCAGGAAAAATAGCTACTTTATGTGGCAGATTTTATGCTTTAGATAAAACCAATAATTATTTTTTAAGAACCCAAAGGGCTTTTTTACTTTTAATAGAAGGTAAAGGAAATTTGGCTAAAGATCCTGAAGAAATTTTACAGGAAAAATATAAAGAGCCGGATTTTAATGACAGTCTTTTAGAACCAACAATTTTCGGTAAAGATGGTACTATTCAAAACAATGATGCTGTTTTATTTTTTCATCATGAAGCTAAAAATATTTTCCAATTGGCTAATTCATTTTTAAATCCAAATTTTCAAGAATTCAAAAGACCAGAAAGAAAAAATCTCTATATCACTTCTCTGGTTAAATATTTAGAAGATATTGATTATCCAGTTATTTTTGAAGAACAAAAAATTAAAACTAATTTAAGTCGAGTCATAGCTGAAAATAAATTAAAACAAATAAAAATCATCGATGAAACAAGAAAGGAGCTTTTGAATTTTTATTTTAATGGTTTTTTCGAAGAAGAGCATCCTGATGAAGTTTTTAAATTTCTGACATCTTTTGGTGATGGTGAACAAGACTTAAAAGAAAAAACAAGAGAATTTTTTGATTATCTAAAAATAACCCTTAAAGAGGGCGTTTTCGATTTTATCGTCTCGAGTTTACCAACTTTTGATCTTGTTGGCCACAGTGGAAATTTTCGTTTGGCAATTTCCATTATTGAAGAAATGGATAAAAATTTAGAAGAATTATCTAAAATAAGTTTAGAAAATGGTTATACCCTTATTTTAACTTCTGATCATGGTAATATTGAAAAAATGATTGAACCAAAATTTGGCCAAAAAGAAACTTTGCATAATTTGAGTCCTGTTCCTTTTTATCTTCTTGATAAAGATTATCAAAGAGAAAAATCTAAAGAAGAATTGTTGTTTTTTAAAAGAAAAGTTTTGGGATCATTGGTTGATGTAGCGCCAACAATTTTGGATTTGATGGGAATTAGAATTCCTCAAGAATTTATGGGCAAAAGTCTTTTAAAATATTTTTAAAGATGAACCTTAATGAAAAAATTAAAAAAATTTCTCAGGGACCAGGGGTTTATCTTTTTAAAGATAAAGAGGGAAAAGTTTTATATGTTGGAAAAGCAAAAAATTTAAAGAAAAGACTTCAGCAATATCTTCTTTCCGATTCTTTAAAAATAAAAAAACTTTTGTCAGCCGCTAACAATCTTGAAATTATAGAAACTAAAAATGAAGTTGAAGCAATTTTTAAAGAAAGTGATTTAATTAAAAAACTTAACCCTCCTTTTAATCAACTTTTAAGAGATGACACTCGTTATTTTTACTTAGTTTTTACTAAGGAAATTTTACCCAGGGTTTTTATCACCCATCAGCCAGAGAAATTCAAAGTAAAAGAAATTATTGGTCCATTTTTTGAAGGAACTTCTTTAAGAGAAATTCTAAAAATCATCAGAAAAGAAATTCCTTTTTGCACTTGTAAAGAAAAACATTTAAGGATTTGTTTGAATGCTGAATTGGGTCTTTGTTTTGGTTGGTGTTGTTTGAAAAATGCTAACATTGGGAGTCAAAAAATAAAATCTTATAAGCAAAATTTGGATTTAATTAAAAAAATTCTTACTCAAGATCTTGAATCTTTGAAAAAATCACTTTTAGAAAAAATAAAAAATCTTTTGAGTAAAAATGAACTGGAACGGGCTCAAAAATTAAAACAAGCCTTTACCGCCATAGAAAAATTAGAAATGAATCAAGGCTTAATCAAGGATGAAGGTATTTTTATTGAAGCAGAGACAAGAAAAATTTTGCTTCAACTCAAAGAAGTTTTTCATCTTCATGGTCTTTCGCATTTAATTGAAGTTTGTGATATTTCCCATCTTGCTGGTAAAGAAAAAGTTGGCATTTTAGTTTCTTTTCTTGATGGCATTTATCAGCCTCATCTTTTAAGAAAATTCAAAATTAAAACTATTCTTAGTCCTGATGATCCAAGAATGATTTATGAAGTTTTGATGAGAAGATTAAAACATAAAGAATGGGGTGTTCCTGATCTTTTTTTAATTGATGGTGGCAAGATTCAATATAAAATGGCAAAGAGGGCAATCGATGAAAATAATCTTAAAATTGATATTTTGGCTTTGGCTAAGCCTAAAGAGGAAGTTTATTATGATTTCGATAAAAAAATTTTTTTAAAAAATTATCCTTTATTAAGAAATTTTATTTTAAGTCTTGATAAAAAAGCCCACAAACTTGTGTTAAAATATCATCAGGAAAAAAGAGAGTCGAGGTTGATTAAAAATTAAAAATGCTTAGTATTATCCAAATCATTCTTTCTATAATTATTATTACCCTAATTTTGATTCAACAAAGAGGAGCCGAGGGAGGAGTTTTGTTTGGTAGTCAAACGCAATTTTTTCTCAAAAGAAGGGGCCTGGAGAAAAATCTTTACTATTTTACTTGGCTAACTATTATTCTTTTTGTTTTTGTTTCTCTTTTAAAAATTATTAGCTGATGAAAACTTTATTAAAATTTAAAAAAATAATTTTAGCTAAGGAGACAATTGATATTTTGATTATTATTCTTTTTTTTAGCGGTTTTATTTTTTTAATTTACTATCTTCAACTAACTAAACCCGTGGGACCAAAATATGGTAGTTTTTATCGAGAGGGACTGTTTGAGCCAATTAATTCTCTTAATCCAGTTTTACCCAAAAATGAAAGTGAAAAAGCTATCTTAAATATTATTTATCCTCCTTTAATTGAATTTGATAATGGGAAAATCGTTTCTAAATTCTTAAACTCTTATTATTTTTCTCCGGATAAACTAACCTTAAGTCTTGAGCTGAAAGATTTAAAATGGAGCGATGGTAGTAAAATTACTACTGATGATTTGGTTTTTTCTTTTGAGCTTTTTAAAAAATACTCTTCTCCAGAAATTGCTTCTAATTTCAAAAATGCTCAAATAAAAATTATTGATCAAAAAAGAACTGAAATTAATTTAAGTCTTAATGATAATTATTTTTTCTTTAATTTAAATAATTTAAAAATTTTGCCAGCGAAATTTTTTTCTGGTTTAGATCTTAATAATTTTGATAAACAAGTTTTAAAAGTTGGCAGTGGGCCATTTGTTTTTGACTCAATCACTTCTAAAGGAGAAATAACTATCATCAAACTTAAAAGAAATAAATTTTATGAACCAAGACCTTATCTTGAAGAAATTTATTTTTATGTTTTTCCTTCAACTAAGGCGGCTTTTGAAGCTTTACTTTTAAAAGAAATAGATGGTTTAGCTGGTTTAAATTATTTAGAGCTTCCCCAAAATATTTTTGTTAATTATAAGGTTTATAAAATAGTTTTGCCAAGAATTATTGGCCTTTTCTTTAATAGTCAAAAGGTTGATAAAAAAATTATTGAAAATCTGGAAAATAAAATTGATCGTGAAGAAATTAAAAAAGAGGTTTTTAAAGATAATGCTGAAATAAGTTATGGAATTTTTTCAACAACAATAAGAAGAGTTTTTTCTTTAAATGATTTTTATCAAGAAAAAATTCAAAAGCCTACCCCAATTAATCAACCATTATCATTAAAAATAACTGTACCTACTTCTTATTTTTATCCTGAAATTTCCCGCTATCTTAAAGAAAAATATCATCTTGAAACAGAATTCATCGAACCAGAAAATTTAAATGAAACTTTAGCTAGTAAAAATTATCAAGCCATTTTAACTGGCCTTAATTATGGACACCCTCCCTTTCTTTCTTCGTTTTTTTCTAAATTGGGCTATAATATAAATAATTTAGATAATCTTGAATTAGAAAGATTGTTTCAGCAATTAATATTTGATCCAGGCATAAAAATGAACGAAAAATTAAAAGAAATAGAGGAAAAAATTTCCGATATCAAGTCTAATATTTTTTTACTTAATCCTTATTATATTTATCTTATAAGTAAAAAAATTTCCGGTTTTGACCAATTTTATTTAACAAAGCCGGAGGCTAGATTTATTAAAATTGAATATTGGTACCAAAGATGAAAATTGATATTTTTAAAGAAAAATATTTTGACTTATTAATTATTAACAATAGAAGTATTAGCTATTTTAAAATTACTCAAGAAAAAACAAAAATAAAAGTTTTAAAAAGCGAAAGGATAGAAGCGAAAATTTTTTCTCAGGGAGTTTTTTATTTTGCCAACCTAGAACCAGCACTTCAAATTATTTTAAAAAAACATAAAATAACAGAGTTGGGTATTGTTTTGAATTTGCCGAATATAATCTTTCAAAGAATAACCCTGGTCGGAGCCACTGGTGTTAAAGAGGCTCTTTTAAATTATTTAAAAACAAATTTTCCTTTACCTATAGAAAAATATTCCCTTTTTTATAAACAAGAAAAATACAAAACTTTGCCGACTTTATCTACCTTCAATGTTTTTCTTATCTCTAAAGAAATTATTGATTTTCTTTTAGCTGTCATAGAAAAATATGGCTTAATTCCTATTTTTATTTCTCCTTCGATAGAAATATTCTTTCAATATCTTTTAAACAAGACCATACTGGATTTTAGCGAAGAATATTTGATTTTTCTTTTAGAGGAAAATACTCTTTTAGCTTTTTTAATTCGTAATCTAAGATTGGAAAAGGTTATTTTAGAAGAATATGATCCTGAAAAAATAAATCTTGATTTACTTATCTCAAGAATTCATGATTTTCTTAAACCTGAACTCAAGACAACAACAAAAATTATTTTTTTTACGGAAAAGAAAGATTTTCCTGAAATAGTTCAACAAAAAATGTTTTTCCCCTCTCAAACCATTAATGTTTTTCTTGAAGGTAGTTATTTTGCTTTTAATAATGTTTTAGCAGAAAAACAAATAATTGATTTTTCACCTTTAAAAAATTATACTGCTTATTTTTTGAATCGTTTACCATCGATAATTATTTTTCTTTCTGTTTATCTTTTTATTCTACTATTTTTAATCTCCATTTCCTTTTTTAGTTTTCAGAGTATATTTAAAAAAGAAATTAAAAAATTGTCTGCGGAAATAAAAACCATCTCTTCTAAAGAAGATGTCCAGGCTCAATTGGAGAATTTAAAAAAAATTACTTCAGAGCTTAATCAAAACCTTTTTTTAAAATTTTCTTCTTTAGAAAAAATTAAAAATCTTCCTGGCTTTGAATCTTTAAATTTTTCTTCTCAAGGTTTGGTTTTTTATTTAAGGGTTGAAAATAAAGATGCTGAAAAAACAAAATTTCAAATAAGTCAAAATTTTCCTAACTCTAAATTAGTTGAAGAAAGTACTATAGAAAATAAGGTCTTATTAAAATATAGTTTTTGAAAATGAAAAAGTGCGAAATTTGTGGCAAAGGAAAAAAATTAATTATTAAAAGAAAGAAATTAAGAGGTAAATATAATCCAGTGAAAAAAGCTTGGCAAAAGCCAAATCTTCAATTTTTAAAAATTAATGGTAAAAGGATTTTGGTTTGTAAAAATTGCCGTCGTCTCATTTTGCAAGGAAAGGAAAAGTAATTGATTTTAAAAGATCGTCGGAAACTAAAATAACTTTTTCGCCCTCCAGGGCTTCACCGAGTTTGTCCTTTTTTTCTTTTTCAAAATTAAGCGGGTCTTTTTGAGCTAAAATTTGTCTTTGAAAAATCGTACTCTCTTCTTCGGTCCTTTCAACCAGCATTTGAAAATTTTTCAATTCTTTTTTATAAGGAAGATTTTTTTTATATTCTTGAAAATATTTCATGCCAACAAAAAGAACTAAAATAAATAAAATTAGACTTGTCAATTTCCAAAAATTAAATTTTGATATTCTCATAATAATTAATTTTATTATTTTCCAAAACTACAGTAATTAAAGAAATAATCCAATTTTGATAATTGAATTTATTAGCATAAAAACTTGCAATTTTTTCGATTTTTTTGAATTTCTTTTTATTAAAATGAATTTCAGGAAGAAAATCTAAATCTTTAGTTAAAGATTTTACTTCAACAAAATTAACTAAATTTTTCTTTAAAGCAATAAGATCAACTTCTCCAAAGCGATGGAAATAAAAATTACGTTCAATAATTTTGTAACCTTGATTTTCTAAAAACTTAGCGGCGAGATCTTCGGCCAATTTTCCTGTTTCCTTTTTCATTAACAACAAAATTAATTACTTTGCCTTTAACAAAAATAATCTTTTTAATTTTTTTGTCTTTAAGATATTTTTCATACAAAGGCAGGCTTTTTATTTTTTCTTTAATTTCTTTTTCAGTTAAAACTTCTTTATCTGAAGAAAGCAACCCTCTTTTTTTACCATTAACCTGAATAACAAAATGGAAAATTTCCTTTTTTAAAAATTTTTCATCATATTTTGGCCAGGCTTCATAATCAAGTAAAGTTTTTTTACCCAAAAATTGCCAGAGCTCTTGACTTAAGTGGGGAGCAAAAGGAAAAAGTAATTTAAGAAAATTTAGAAAAACTTCTTTATAATAAGAATTTTTATCTTTTTCAATTTTTCCTCTTAATAAATCTTCAAAAACCATCATTTTGGCAATAACTACATTAAATCTTAATTTTTTAATTCCTTCAGTTGCTTCGTAAATCAAATTATTTAAAGATAATTGAACTTCTTTGTCCACGTTTGTTTTGTTTCTTGAAGATATCTTCTTTATTTTTTGTCCAAGTTGCCAAATCCTATTTAAAAATCTAAATATGCCTTTAATGGCATCTATTGACCAGGGCTTTTCTGCTTCTAGTGGTCCCAAAAACATTTCGTACATTCTTAAAGTATCAGCTCCGTATTCTTTAATAACATTATCAGGATTAATAACATTACCTCTTGATTTTGACATTTTCTGACCGTCGGGACCCAAAATCAATCCTTGATTAAATAATTTCTGAAATGGTTCTTTATTTGGTACCCAGCCAAGATCATATAAAAATTTATGCCAAAACCTCGCATACAAAAGATGAAGTACAGCATGTTCGGCACCACCAACATATAAATCAACCGGCAGCCAATATTTTAACTTTTGCTTATCCCAAACAATCTCATATCTGAAATTTCGGCTTCCTGCTCTCCGCTTCTGGCTTTTTAATATATACCCCAAATAATACCAACAAGAACCTGCCCATTGGGGCATTGTTTGTGTTTCTCTTTCAGCGGAACCGTGGCATTGAGGACATTTAGTTTGAACCCATTTTTTTATATTTTTTAAAGGAGATTCACCAGTTCCAGTTGGTTCATAACTTTTAACTTTTGGCAATGTTAATGGTAAATCTTTTTCTTTTAAAGGAATAATACCACAACGAGGACATCTAATCAAGGGTATTGGCTCTCCCCAATATCTTTGCCTTGAAAAAATCCAATCCCTTAATTTATAATAAACAGCTTTTTTAGCTAAATTTTTTTCAATTAAATCTCTTCCAATTACTTCTCTAGCTTCTTGACTTTTTAAGCCTGAATATTCTCCAGAATTGACCAAAATACCGTCGAAAACAAAAGGAAGCTCAGCTTTTTTTCCTTCTAACAATCTAATAACTTGAATAATCTCTAAGCCAAATTTTTGAGCAAAATTAAAATCTCTCTCATCATGTGCGGGCACACCCATAATAGCACCGGTTCCATATTCAGCTAAAACATAACTACTAACCCAAATAGGAATTCTTTTATTATTTAAAGGATTAATAGCATAGCTTCCAGTAAAAACTCCGGTTATTTCTTTTTCATAAATACCAAATTTTTTCTTTTTAATTTCATCTTGAACATAACTTTCAAGATGAGAAAGATATTCTGGTTGAGCTATTTTTAAAGCTAAAGGATGTTCTGGTGATAAAACTATAAAAGTGGCACCATAAATAGTATCCAATCTTGTTGTAAAAACGGGGATTTTTTCATTTGAATTTTCTAAAGAAAACAAAACCTCATAACCTTCACTCTTACCAATCCAGTTTCTTTGCATTTCTTTAATATTTTCTGGCCAATCAAGTTCATCTAAATCTTCTAAAAGTCTATCAGCATAAAGAGTAATTCTAATATGCCATTGTTTTAAAAATTTAATTTCTGTTTGACTGCCACAACGATCACATTTTCCTCCAATAGCTTCTTCATCGGCTAAACCAGTTTTACAAGAAGGACAAAAATTAATAGGTGCTTCTTTTTCATAAACAAGTCCTTTCTCATACATTTTTAAAAACATCAATTGTGTCCATTTATAAAATTCTGGGTCAGTGGTAGAAATTTCTCTTTGCCAATCATAACTAAAACCAACTGATCTTAATTGTTTTTGAAATCTCTCAATATATTTAGGAACAAAAGTTAAAGGATTCTTTTTTATTTTTAAAGCAAAATTTTCTGTGGGCAGACCAAAGGCATCATAACCCATAGGATGTATAACATTATAACCGTTCATTCTATAAAATCTACTTAAAATATCTGTAGCTGTATAGCCTTCAACGTGGCCAACATGTAAACCCTCTCCGGAAATATAAGGAAACATATCTAGGATATAAATTTTCGGTTTTTTACTAAAATCAACAGCTCGCCACATTAAAAATTTCTTTCTTTGCCAAATTTTCTGCCACTTCTTTTCAATTTTTTTAAAGTTATACTTTATCATCTAGCGAACTTTCGCAAACTTAAAACGAACTTTTACCAACTTGTTTCATATATATTTGCTTAAAGTTCGTATTGGTTTATGGATTATATTTTTTATTTTACCATAAAAATAGTGTATAATTTACAATAATGGAAATTAAATGGAAAACTTATAGTCATATTTATCATCCTTATGGTGATTTAATTTGGCATTTGTTTTGGGGTATTGTTGTTGGCGGTACTTTGGTTTGGGCAATTTTGTCTCAAGATTTCTGGCTTTTGGTTATTTCTTTTTTAGCTCTAATCTTCTTTTTTCATCCTAAATTTTATGAACCAAGATTAATGGAAATTAAAATTAATGAAGAGGGAATTTTTATTGATAAAAAATTTTATCCCTGGAAAAAGTTCTATGCTTTTGAAATTTTTAATAATGGCTTAAGAAAATTTATTTTTCTTTTTCCTAATAAGCTTTCTTTCGGTCTTCATTTTCCTTTAGAAGAATTTTTTGTTAGTGAAGAGGAGGTAAGAAATTTTATAAAAAAATTTTTAGAAGAACATAAAGGCAGGGTTCCTATTTTAGATAAGTTATACCGAAGTTTTTATCTATAAAATAAAAAGTGCGCTGGGAAGGATTCGAACCTTCGACCCCCGTCTTATAAGGACGGTGCTCTAACCGCTGAGCTACCAGCGCCTAATCTGTTCTTATTTCAACTCTTTTTATTTCTCTCTCTTCTTTTTTAGGAATCTTTACCATCAAAATACCATTATGATAATAAGCTCTAATATTTTCTAAATCCAAGCCCTTAGGCAAAATAATTGTTCTCGAAAATGGTCCCCAAAAACATTCTTGATGTTCATATAAAGATGGTTCAATATTTTCTGGAGGCATTCTTTCGCCTTTAATTAGCAAAATATCACCCTCGATCAAAATTTCAATGTTTTCCAAGCTAGCTCCAGCTATGGGAGCAATAATGACCAAATCATTATCTTTAAAATAAACATCAACAGTTAAGGTTCCTTCTTGTTTTTCTTCAGCCATTTTGAGCTAAATAATTTAATTCACTAAGAACGACCAAAAAAACTGCCCATAAAATTGGCAAAACCAAAATAAATCCAGAAGGTAAAATAATTATAATATAATTATATAAAAAATGCAAAAAGGTTCCAGAAAAAAAAGAAAGGACAAGGGGAAAAATTCTTCTTGTTTTCATAAAAAAAGCATAACCATAACCAATTAAAGAAGAGGCTAAAATATGAAGTAAATTAGCACCCAAAAATCTGAAAATAAGAGTAGAAACAATATTAATTGTTTTTGTGTTAAGGACTAAGAAAAAATTTTCAAAAAAAGCAAAACCCAACGCTGAAAACATCATATAAATCATAGCATCAATGTGTTCATCAAAAACTTTTTGAGGAAAAATAAAAAGCCAAATCACGAAAAATTTAAAAAATTCTTCAATTAAAGCAAAAAGTAGATATCTCGACCATTTTTCTTCTAAAAAAACATTTTTTTCAAAATAATAAGAAATAATGGCTGAATAAATTCCCAAAAGAGAAGCTATGATTAGCCAAAAAATTGGTTCTGGATGTTTATCTTTTTTATAAAAATATAAAATCCATAAAAAAGGGAGAAGAAAAGATAAAAAAATATAAAGGGCTATGACCACTTTTCAAAAAATAAGGGTTTTTTCTGACCAAAGGAAAAATAGAGGAGTTGAGTTAGATGAGGTAAAAAGGGATGTAGAAGTTTTAAACTTTCAAACATCACTTTCTTAAAAACTTCTGGATTATTTTTTATCCTCCCTGAACCAGTGCGAAGCATGGATTCAGGGCTACCCTGCACCGTGCTTTGCTCCAGTGCGGGGTGTCCTTTCCAGCTTTCTAAATAAACATCGCAAAGTTCGTGCCAGAAAAATTTATAAATCCTTCTTAAGGCTAAACCAAGTTCATAATTTTCAATTTTCTTGGAAGCAAATTTTTTTGTTGATTCTAAGGATCTTAAAATTTTTTTATCATAAGTAGAAATTTTATTTTTTCTATAATTCTTTTTTAAATTTTCAATATTTAAAAAATAAAATCTATAAGCATTCCAAATTTTATTTAAAAATTTTTGTCCTTGCTCCACCGGAATCGGATCAAATCTTAAATCCTGATGAGCAGACATTTGCCACAAAATTCCGAATCTTAAAGCATCAGTCCCATATTTTTGAATTAATTCCAGAGGATCGATGCCTGTACCTAAACTTTTAGACATTCTTTTTCCTTCTTTAGTTAAAATTGTTGGATGAACAAAAACAAATTTAAATGGTTCTTTTTTCATAAAAAATTTTCCCGAAAAAATCATTCTCGCAATCCAAAGTTGCAAAATATCACGGGCAGTAGCCACTAAATCTGCTGGATAAAATTTCTTCTCAGAAGCTGTATATAAAATAGCGAAGGGCCAAAGAGCTGAAGAAAACCAGGTATCAAAAACTTCTTCGGTTCTTTGCCAATCTTTATTTTTACATTTTGGACATTTTACCTTCGGTCTTTTCTGACTAACTATAAAAGATTCATCCCGAACCGTGATTTGTCCCGAACCAGAACTAAGTACGGTTCGGGATCCTATACCGTGCTGTTGCTCTGGTATAGGATTCTGGTTCAGGGCGCAATCTTTACAATACCAAACAGGCATTTGTTGTCCCCACCAAATTTTTCTTGAAATACACCAATCTCTTATATTTTTTAACCAATCAAAATAAGGCTTTTTAAATCTGGCCGGAAAAATTTCTACCTCCTTATTTTTTACAGCTTTTATAGCTAAATCAGCTAAATCTTTCATTTTTAAAAACCATTCTTTTGAAGGAATAACTTGAATTTCACCGTGACAACGATCGCAAAAAGGTAAATTATGTTTTATTTTTTCAATTTTTTCAATTAAACCTAGTTCTTGGAGTCTGGAGACAATTTTTTCGCGAGCAGTCAAATAATCTAAACCACGAAACTCACCAGCATTTTCATTCATATTAGCATTTTCATCAATGACGGGGATCACAGAAAGCTCATGTCTTAAACCAATTTCATAATCAACTAAAGAATGAGCTGGAGTAACTTTTAAAATGCCTGTACCAAATTTAGGATCAACGCGGGCATCAACAATAATTGGAAGCTCTCTTTGTAAAATTGGCAAAAGAGCAATTTTACCAATAAGATGAAAATTCTTTTCATCCTTAGGATTAATAGCCAAAGCTACATCTCCGAGCATTGTTTCTGGCCTTGTTGTTGCTATGGTTACATAACCTCCGCCAGAAAGAGGATAACGAATAAAATATAAATCTCCTTCGGATTCTTTATATTCTACTTCTAAATCAGAAAGAGATGTTTGACAACGAGGGCAAAAATTAACGGGTCTTAAATCTCTATAGACATAACCTTTTTTATAATAAATAATAAAAGCTTTCTCAACCCAATCAACATATTTTTTATCCAAAGTAAATTTGACTCTTGACCAATCCAAACTTAAACCAAGTTTTTTAAATTGATCTAAAATTATATTTCCATATTTTTCTTTCCATTGCCAAACCCTTTGTATAAATTTCTCCCTTCCTAAATCAAATCTTGTCAGGCCTTCTTTCTTTAATTCTTTTTCAACAACATTTTGTGTGGCAATACCAGCATGATCAATTCCAGGAATCCAAACACAATCATAACCGTTCATTTTTTTGTATCTCCAAATAGTATCTAAAATAACATTTTGTAGAGTATGGCCCATATGCAAAGAGCCAGTAATGTTTGGAGGAGCAATTAAAATAACAAATCTTTTTCCTTTATTTCTTGGTCGAAAATAAGGAATCCAAAATTTGTAAATTTTCTCTTCAAGTTCTAAGGGATTATACCTTGTTTGTTGGAAATTGACTTTCATTTTAAAATTATTATAACATAACTCTTGGTGGGGTGGCAGAATTGGGATTGCGCCGGTCTCGAGAACCGGTGGCCTTTTGGCCTTGTGGGTTCGAATCCCACCCCCACCGCCTCAGACGCAAGCCCAGCAAACTTCAAACATAATAAGGCAGAAAGAAGGTGAGGGTGGGTGAAGAACCCACGGCAAACCAATGAACTGAAAGCACAAAATTTGAACGAAAGCAAAAAAATAATCGTCTTAGCATAGAATTTGGAGTTTACCGTTTTCGAATCCCACCCCCACTGAAAAAAAGGTCAAAAGTTAAAAGTAATTAAATAGGTGATTTTGCCAACGTAGTTAAGTGACTTAACACATAAAACGT
>Ga0272449_1002612_pt1 | contig 16551 bp, 9 predicted proteins | sample YNPCB0241_FD_198679 | JGI IMG/M metagenome (GOLD analysis project Ga0272449, IMG submission 198679) | Hot spring sediment microbial communities from Yellowstone National Park, WY, United States - YNP-CB-024-1 | ecosystem: Environmental > Aquatic > Thermal springs > Hot (42-90C) > Sediment...
GCGGAGGCAAGGGCCCAAAGTGGCTTCGCTGTTGTGCACAGGCACGATGATGGAAACGTAGGGAAGCCACACCGAGTTTGGGGCCCCGTGGCCTGCCCGCCGTTCCCTGGCCACAGCCAGCCACACCCCCACCAAGTTGACCAGCGCGGCCATGCCATCCACCAGGATCGGGACGAGGAGCCACGCTCCCCAGAAGACCAGGAAGGCCCACGCGCTCATGCCGCTTCCTCCCCCAGGGCGTGCAGCACCCTCTCCCGCAACACCTGCAGGGAGGAGCGGGTCATCAGGTACCAATAGATGGCCACGGTCGCGGTGAAGAAGAAGGCCCTGCCGAGAAAGGTGTGGGCAAAGAGGAGCGAGTCCTTGCCCGCGAAGTGCAGCACGGCGACGATGAGGAGAACCCGCAGTACATTCGCAGCATAGGTAGCGACAAGGCCTGCGGCCAGGCTCAGGAGCCGCCGCAGGAAAGGCATGCCAGGGTAGAAGAGCAGGAGACCGCTCAGGACCGACAGTTCCAAAAGACCCGAGGATTCCAGCCCGATCTGGAGGGCTGTCCAGCCAGACTGCTGGGCGATGACCAGCACGAGGAGAAGCCCTGGAGCCGACCGGAACACCCGGGTGGGGATGTCCAGGAGGTCCGCCAGGGAGTGGGTGCTGTAGGCGGTGGCCATGGCCAGCATGGCCTCGCCGGGGAGGAGTTCCCGCAAGAGGACGACCAGGCCGAAGCACCACCCCACGGCCGCCACCAGGTAGTAGAAGAGCCAGATGCGGCTGCGGCGCAGCGCGAGGACCAGGGCGAGCCACACAAGAGCCCCCAAAAGCGCCCAGGCCCACGTCAGAGGGTCCGCATGGCCGCGCCACAGGCCCATCGCGCCTTACCTCCGTGCCCCGTCAGAGGACCGGGCTGGGACCGGTATGGCCTTCCGCTCCCGGGCCCGCTGGGTGAGGGTCAGGAGGACCACCCCACCCCCGAGGAGCATGCCCAAGAGGCCGTAGCCCAGCGCGTCCACGGGGGACCACTGCACATCCCCCGCGTCTGGTGCCCGGTCGGAGATCAGGTCCCCCTGGCCCCCCGGGGCCGACTGCAGGAACATGCGGATGGCCTGCCCTGCGGTGATGCCCAAGTCGTCAAAGGAAACGCCGAACTCGCACCGCGTGCCCCCCTCTTCACGGCTGTCGCCCCAGTCTCCCCCGTAGGTCCGGATAGCCTGCCCTGTGCCAGTGAGGACCGTGACCTGCACCACGCTGTCTCCGTTCTGGGCACGGTACAGCACTGCAACCAGGCGGTCCTGGGGCTCACCGTACTGGCCGTTGTTGTCCGTATCCACCCACAGGAGGTAGAGGACCCCGCGCCGCTCGTGCTCCTGGGCCCGCTGGAACATAAAGTACGCCGTGCTGTCGCCAGGGTTGGTGGCCCAGTAGAAACGCTCAATGTCGGTGGAGGGGATGTGGGCGTCCCCCACGGGGTCGTCCAGGTAGGCCTGCCCGTCCCAGTCGCTGAACTGCCCGTCCACCACGATGGGCCCGGCGGCCAGGGCAGGCTGGGCCGTGAAGCCGAGGAGGGCCAACGCCGCGAACAGGAGGCCGATCCCCTGGCGCCGGGGCCACCGGCGCACGGCCCAGAGGCCAGCCACGACCGCGGCCACCAGGGAGATGCCCGTACCGGCCAGGCGGCCGGGCGGGACACAGCTCCCCACCTCCAGAACGCCATCGCCCGCGGGCAAGTGGACCCAGAGCAAGTCGTTCATTGGCAGAGCCTCCACATCTGCACCGTTCCAGCGCATGCGGACATCATCCCGCCAGGAGACCGGAACCAGGACCCACCCGCCTGGCAGGTCCCGCAGGTGGAACCGGTGCCCCTCCGGGCCGGCGGAATAGGCCGCGGCGGGGATGGGCAGCCGCAGGGGCCGTCCCCCTTCCTCCAGCCCCAGCAGGTGCCCCAGGAGCGCCCGCGAGGCCGGGTCGCCGGTGACGCAGGCATGCCAAGGGAGGTTCAGGCCCACGAACCAGACCGTGCCCTGCCCAACCTGCATCCGGCCAACGGCTGTGGCCTCTTCCCCCAGGTATGGAAAGGTCCACACCGGCTCCAGGCCCGGACCCTGGGGCGTGTGGGCCAGCCAGGGGCCCTCTTCCTGAGGGGGGAAGGGGGCGAGGTGCAGGTCTCCTGCCGGGCCGTGGAGCACCTGGGGCCCCTCCAGCCAGACCGGCTCGGCGTACACCCCCAGGAACTTGGGGAGGCGCGCCCAGACGTCCCGGGGCGACCCCGTGAGGTCCACCACCACCGTGCCTCCAGCCTCCGCGTAGGCGCGCACCAGGGCTTCGGCCCTATCCCGATCGCGCCACGTGGCCCGGGAGAGGAACAAAACGCCGAACTCTTGGAGTTCTTCCAGACGGTAGTCGTCCAGGGGGCGCTCTCCCCCCACCCCTATCTGAGGCCACACCGGGGCCACGTTGTAGGCCCCTGTGCCAATGCCCAGGACGGGGTACGCCACCCAGAAGACCCTGGGCCCCAGGCCGTCACGGTGGAGCCACATCTGGGGGCCGGAGGCAGAAAGGACCCGGAAGCCAGCCGCCTGGAGGTCCTGCAGCACGTTCCCCTGGGCGGGCGGCACATCCAGCCAGAGCACGTCGTCCACGCCCATCTCGTCCAGGCGGTCCACCACGTAGGCCCCCAGTCCGGAGACCAGGGCCTCGTTCAGGCTGGCCACAGCGCGGGCGTTGGGCGCGCCCTGATAAGCCCATCCGTAGACCTGTTCCCGCGGCAAGAACCGGGCGGGCTTGGAGCCCATGCGGGAAAGGTCCAGCGTGGCCGCGCGCCAGCCGGGTAAGCCCTGCATCTGGGCAGCGACGGCTTCTAGCCACACTGGTGGGTCCTGAGGGCGAGCCAGGGGGATGGTCCCCCAGGCATCTACCACCAGGACCAGGGCCAAGGCCCCCACCCCTGCACGCTGCGCGAGGCCTCTGAGGCCATGGAGGACAGCCGCCAGACCCAAGGGCAGGAACGTCCCAGCGAGGGAGGTGAACCGAATGGGCCACAGGAGGTGAGAGCCGGGCAGCGCGCTCCACAGGCCCCTCACGGGCGAAAGGGGCATCAGACCGGCCAGTAGGCCCGTCAGCACCGCCCCTCGCTCCAAGGAACGCATCCGCTTCCAGAAGGCCAGCGCGAGGAGGCTGAGGAAGAAGGACACGCCAAGGTAGAACGCCTCGGGGTTGGCGAGGCGCGAGAGGGGGTTCAGGGCCTGGAAGGGCGGGAAAGAAGCCTGAGCCTCACTCATGGCTGCCGCACTGAGCCCCGTGATGCCGCCACGGAGGCTGGGAAGCAACCACCAGGCGGAGAGCGCAAGGCCCAAGCCCAGCGAGGACAAGAGGCGCAGCAAGCCCTGGGCACGCTGCCTGGACCAGAGGGCGCACAGGATGCCGAAAGACAACAACACAGCCACGGCGATGGCGGCGGCCATGGCGTGGCAGAGGACCATCAGGGCGGTGAGACACCCCAGCCCCAGAAGGCGGCGCATGGAGCCCTTCTCCCCAGCGTGGAGTGCTTCGTGGGCAAGCCACACGGCCAAGGGAAGCAGCGCTACCACGGTGAGCCGGGGGAGGTTGCCCTCGGAAAAGGCCACGCGCCAGTGGTCGGGGTAGAATGTGAAGAGGAACCCGGCAAGGCTTGCAGGGACCAGCCCCAAGCGTCTGCGGAACAGGAGGAAGGAACTGCCTCCGGCCCCCAGGGCCAGGACCACGTACCATTGGGAAGCCCGCGCAGGGTCTCCCAACGCGGCCAAGAGCAAGGCCAGGAGGATGTAGGGCACGGGCGCATAATAGCGGAGGAGTTCATGGCCCAGGTACCAATCGGGGTAGATGGTGGGGAAGAAAACCCGTTGCTTCCAGCACCGGAGGAGGTACTCGGCCTTGGCCACGTGCCCCCACGCATCGGAGGACCACGGCCCCACCCAGCCGGGCGCCAGGGTCACCCTCCAGGTGGCGGCCAGGAGGCAGACCCACAGGACAAGCAAAGCCACCCCTGTCGCCAGGGGCTCCCTCCAGCGTCGTCCCCCCAACACGTTCAGCACTCCGACAGGCGCACGAAATGGGTCGGGTTCTCCCATATGGTCACCGAGGCCAGGCGGACCGGCAGCCCGGCCAAGGCTTGGCGCACAGCCCGGTGCAGGCGCAGGGCGGCGTTCTCCACCGTGGGCTGGACTCCTCGGAAGGCCGGCAGGTCGTTCAGCACCTGGCCGTCCCAGGCCCTGGCGATGGCCTGCACCCGTTCCCGCACCACGGCGAATTCCACCAGGACGTCCTCGTGGAGGTCGCCGCGCAGCGCCTGGCAGACCACCTCAATCCGCCACGAGTGGTCGTGGAGCGGCCCTGTGCGCCCCCCGATCTCCACGTAGTGGCGGATGTTCACGAAGACATCCACGCCCAGTTCCATGAGGAGCCGGGTCTCCGGCCCCCCGGCCTGGAGGGGCGGAGCCTGCTCCCGGGCTTTGTGGAGCACCGCGTCCATCGTGAGCAACCTCTTGCCCGTGCAGCCGCACGGGCTCGCGCTCTCTCTGGGGATGTGGCTCGGCTCTTTGCCGGAACAGGGGGCTGCTTTTCGTGGCGGAGGGGCTGGCTCCCTCAGGAGGTCCCGTCGTCCCCCGGACAACCTACCTGAACAGGTACCGGCTCCAGAGGGACCAGTACCCTCCTGAAGGCAGCGGGCTGGCCGCCTGGGGCTGAGGGGAGGTGTCCTTGGAGGCCGGCCCTGTCCCCCCGGACGCCGCCTGGGCCGGCACGTAAGGGATCCAGCGTTCCTCCCCTGGGAAGCCCATCACCATCTGGTCGTGCCCAATCCGCCTCATGTGCTCCGGGCTCCGCACCACATCCAACCACCTCTTCAGTTCGTCCCGCTGCTCCCTCAAGTCCGCCACCTGGGCCTGGAGGACCCGCAACGTCTCTTCCTTCTGGCGGATGGCCAGGGCCTCTCGGCCGAAACTGACCGCCAGGAACAAGGTGGCCAGGACGAGGACCAGCGCCACAGACCGGGAGCGGATGCTCGTCGTGGGTTTGGCGTCTTGTGCGGTGTTGCCGGTCTGTCTCGGTGGTTGACCCAACGGTTCCTCCCCTCGCCCGAAGCGACTGAGCCGGATTATGTCGTGTTGGTGTCAGTATACCCCACTTTCTCGGCCCTGTCAAGCCGGGCGAGGCGGCCCCGGGCAACCCCCGCAGTCCTTACCTTTATGTTAAGGGATAGCATGGAGGCCGTCCATAGTACCTTTGGGCCAGAGGCGCGCCTTACGCGTGTCCTGCGGGTGGGGGGAAAGGGTGCCCGCCCAAGCCCCGAGCGGGAGATTTGACAGTTTCTCCGTCCGATGCTACTATGCCCCTGCTCTGGCCCCCGGTTCCCCAACCCACTGGGGTGAATCACCACTGGTGCACGGGCAGCGAACGTGGAACCAGTCCGAAGGCGACCCAGACTGCTGGTAGTGGACGACGAGGCCGACATCCGCGGCCTGGTCATGGACGCCCTGAAGGCATCGGGCTACCAGGCAGACGCGGCCCAGAACGGCGAGCAGGCCCTGGAACTCCTCTCCGCCATCCGCTACGACCTCGTCCTCACCGACCTCAAGATGCCCGGCCTGGACGGGCTGGGGCTCCTCTCCCGCATCAAGGAACTGTACCCGGAGACCGACGTCATCCTCTTCACCGGCTACGCCACCATCCGCACCTCGGTGGAGGCCATGCGGGGCGGGGCCTACGACTACCTGCCCAAGCCCTTTGACCCAGAGGACCTGGTGCGCGTGGTCCGGCGCTGCCTGGAACGCCGCGCCCTCCTCCAAGAGAAGGAACGCCTCTCGGAAATCGTCGGCCTCCTGGAACTGGGCCGCGCCCTGACCTCCAACCTGGACCTGGACGCGCTGGCCCGGGAGATCGTGGAGCAGGCAGGGCGCACCTTCGGCGCCGATTGGGTCTCCCTCTTCCTGCGGCGGGAGGCGTCCCACACCCTGACCCTTTCGGCCAGTTGGCACGCCAAGGCCGAGGGCGTGGACGGCACCCTCTGCCCCACTCCTTCGTTTCTGGAGCGGGTGGTGGGGCAGATAGGCGAGGAAACCCTGTTCGGCGGGGCAGAGGAAGCCTACCTGGACCTCGGGCGCGAGACGGCTGGGCTGCACTCGGTGATGGGGCGGGGCCTGCGCGCGGCCGACCGCGAGATCGGGGCCATCTTCTGCGCGCGCCGGGGGAACGGGTTGCCCCGGTACACGGCCCAGGATGGACAGTTGTTCGCCGTGTTCGCCTCCCAGGCTGCGGTCGCCCTGGACAACGCCCTCCGCTATGCAGAACTCAGGGCGCTGGACGCCCTTGGGCGGCGGCTGGCCGCCTCCCTGGACGTGGAGACCTTGGTGGAGGAAACCCTGGCCGCGGCCATGCACTTGGTCTGCCCCGACAGTGCTGCGGTGTGGGTACGCCACCCCGAACCCCTGGCGCGGCGTGCTCACGTGGCCCTGCGCGAGGGTGTGCCAGCGGACGTGGGGGAGAAGTGGCTGGAAGTGCTGCGGGAACACACCCCAGGGCCGACCGAGATCGCCCTGCGGCGGGTCCAGATGGGCCCTCCAGGCATCAGGTTCCACCTGCAGGCCAGCCGCAGGGGGAGCCAGGCCCTGCGTTCCGTGCTCATCTACCCTCTGGAGAGGGAGGGCGAACTCCTGGGGCTCCTCGGCGTGGGAGGGCGGGACCCGGAAGCCTTCACCGAAGGGCACCAGCGAGTTCTCTCCACCCTGGCCAGCAGCGTGGCCGTGGCCCTGAGCAATGCCCAGACGTACCGCGAACTCCGGGAACTGAACATCCAGACCATCGCCGCCCTGGTCAACACGGTGGAGGCGCGCGATCCCTACACGCGGGGCCACTCGGAGCGGGTGGCGAGGTACGCCGCGGCCATCGCCCAGAGGATGGGCCTGCCCGCGGCCCTGGTGGAAGCGTGCCAGGTGGGCGGGCTCCTGCACGACATCGGCAAGATCGGCATCCGCGATGCCATCTTGTACAAGCCCGGCCAGTTGACCGACGACGAGCACGAATCTATGGAGGAGCACCCGGCCATCGGCGCCCGGATCGTCAGCGGCGTTGAGCGCCTGGCCCACGTGGTGCCCATCATCTACGCGCACCAGGAACGGTACGACGGTTCGGGCTATCCCCAGGGCCTGAAGGGAGAGGCCATCCCCCTGGAAGCCCGCATCGTGGCCGTGGCCGACGCGTTTGAGGCCATGACTGCGGAGCGCCCCTACAAACCGGCCATCCCCGTGGAAGAGGCCCTGCGGGCGCTCCAGGCAGGGGCTGGCACGCGGTGGGACCCCCTTGTCGTGGACGCGCTGGTGCAGGTGGTGCGCGAAGAAGGGGAAGGCCTGGCCCCCACCCTGACCGAAGCCCCTGCAAAACCGCACGAAGAGCGAGCCTGAGGGAGGGAACGATGCCCGTGGCAGTGAACCCCGAGATCTTCCGAGAGTACGACATCCGCGGCGTGGTGGGGCGAGACCTGACGCCCGAGGTGGTGCGGCTGCTGGGCCGCGGGTACGCGGCCTACCTGCGGCGGCAGGGTGGGCGCCGGGTCTCCCTGGGCTTTGACGCCCGCCCCAGTTCGCTGGAGTTCCGGGACGCCATCGCGCAGGGGATGGTGGAGAGCGGCCTGGACGTGGTGGATATCGGCATGGTGCCCACCCCTGTGCTGTACTTTTCCCTGTTCCACCTGGAGGTGGACGGGGGCGTGATGATCACTGGCAGCCACAACCCGCCGGAATTCAACGGCTTCAAACTGGGCGTGGGCAAGACGACCATCTACGGCGCGCAGATCCAGGAAGTGCGGCAGATCATTGAAAGAGGGGATTTCGTGGAGGGGACCGGCAGCCTGGCCCGAGCAGAGGTCCTGCCGGCCTACCTGCAGGCGGTGAAGGAGCGGGTGGGCCCCTTCGCCCGCCGCCTGAAAGTGGTCGTGGACGCCGGGAACGGCACTGGCGGCCTCACCGGGCCCCGGCTGCTGCGGGACCTGGGGGCCGACGTGGTGGAACTGTACTGCGAGGTGGACGGCACCTTCCCCCACCACCACCCCGACCCCACGGTGCCGGCCTACTTGCAGGACCTCATCGCCACGGTGCGGCGAGAGCGAGCCGACGTGGGCGTGGCCTACGATGGCGACGCCGACCGCCTGGGGGTGGTGGACGAGGAAGGGAACATCATCTGGGGGGACCAGCTCCTCATCCTCTTCGGGCGGGAGATCCTGGCCCGGCAGCCCGGGGCGACCATCATCTTTGAGGTGAAGTGCTCCCAGGCCCTGCCGGAGGAGATCGCCAAGGCCGGCGGTCGCCCCCTGATGTGGAAGACCGGGCACTCCCTCATCAAGAACAAGATGAAAGAAGAAGGCGCGCCCCTGGCTGGCGAGATGAGCGGACACCTCTTCTTCGCCGACGAGTACTTCGGCTACGACGACGCGGTGTACGCTTCCTGCCGCCTGGTGCGGCTCCTCGCCCGCTCGCCCAAAAGCCTGCACGCCCTGCTGGCCGACGTGCCCAAGTACCACTCCACGCCGGAGATGCGCCTGGACTGCCCGGACGAGGAGAAGTTCCGGGTGGTGGCGGAGGTGGCTGCGCACTTCCGCGAACGGTACGAGACGATTGAGGTGGATGGCGTCCGCGTCCTCTTCGGCGACGGGTGGGGGCTGGTGCGGGCCTCCAACACCCAGCCCGTGCTGGTGGTGCGCTTTGAGGCGCGCACCCCAGAGCGCCTGAAGGCGATCCAGGGCGAGGTCTTCGCCAAGTTGCGGGAATATCCCTTCGTCACCCTGCCGCCAGAGGGGTGAGGACAAGGATTGACAGGTTCACGACCGCCGCACCCACCTGTAGGGGCACGGCATGCCGTGCCCCTACTCGGATTGGCAGGTTCGCGACCGCCGCACCCAACAGGGCGGAGACGGGAGGAGGCCCGATGGTCCGATTGCCCAGCAAAGGCAAGTCCCGCGAAGAGGTGCTGGCAGCGCTGCGGGCTGCCCGCGAGCGCGACGCCCGGTGGCACGAGGGCCGGACCTGGTGCCTGGTCTACCACGCCGGCGACGACATCCTGGACCTCCTCAAGGAAGCCTACACCCTCTTCTTCTCCGAGAACGCCCTCAACCCCATGGCCTTCCCCAGCCTGCGCAAGTTTGAGGCGGAGGTAGTGGCCATGACGGCCAGCCTCCTGGGGGGCGACGAGGAAACGGCTGGCACCATGACCTCCGGGGGCACCGAGAGCATCCTGATGGCCGTCAAGACGGCCCGGGATTGGGCGCGGGCCCACCGCCCCGGGGTGGAGGCCCCGGAGATGGTCCTGCCGACAACGGCGCACCCGGCCTTCCACAAGGCCGGGCACTACTTCGGCGTGCGGCCGGTGGTGGTCCCCGTGGACAGCGGCTTCCGGGCCGACGTGGAGGCCGTCCGCAAGGCCATCACGCCGCGCACCATCCTCCTGGTGGGGTCGGCCCCCACCTACCCCCACGGCATCGTGGACCCCATCGCCGATCTGGCAGCCCTCGCGAGGGAGCACGGCTGCCTCTGCCACGTGGACGCCTGCGTGGGCGGCTTCATGCTGCCCTTCGTGCGCAAACTGGGCTACCCTGTGCCAGACTTTGACTTCCGGGTGCCCGGCGTCACCTCCATCTCGGTGGACCTGCACAAGTACGCCTACGCGGCCAAGGGGGCCTCCGTGGTCCTCTACCGGAACCGCGCCCTGCGGCGGCACCAGTTCTCCGTGTACACCGACTGGCCTGGCGGCGTCTACGCCTCGCCGGCCATGGCTGGGACCCGCCCGGGCGGCTCCATTGCCGCGGCCTGGGCCGTGCTGCACTACCTGGGCGAGGAAGGTTACCTGGCCCTGGCGGATACGGTGATGCGGGCAACGGCGCGCCTCCGGGAGGGGATCGCGGCCCTCAAGGGCCTCTACATCCTCGGGGAGCCGGCCATGAGCATCCTGGCCATTGGCTCGGACCGGGTGAACGTGTACGAAGTGGCAGACGAACTGCACCTGCGGGGCTGGCACCTGGACCGGGGCCAGTTCCCGCCCAGCCTGCACCTGACGGTGACGCCGGCCCACGCGCCGGTGGTGGACGCGTTCCTGGCGGACCTGGAGCAGGCAGTGGCTGCGGCCCGCCGGCTTACCTGGCACCGGGTGTGGGACACGGTGCAGGTGGGCCTGGCGCGGGCCCTGGTGAGGGCGCTCCCGGAGAAGATGGTCAGCGCGCTCATGGCCCGAGCGTCGGCGCTGGCCGGGGGCGCAGTGGGCAGCGAGGGCGGACGCTCCGCCGCGGTGTACGGCATGCTGGCAACGCTCCCCAACCGCGGCGACCTGGAGAGCCTGGTCCTGGACCTCCTGGACGGCCTGACGCAAGTGTGAGAGCCAGGCGGAAGCTCTCCGCCCCCTAAAGTCAAGAAGCCCTCGTCAAAGTAGCCTGTTCCCCCTAATACGGATGGAGCAGCGGTCAGCCCGCGCGCGTCTCTGCCGAGGCCGGGCTGGCGAACCTCCTCGCGCCGTAGCGCAGGACGATGGCCGCGGCCCAAGCAGCCGTCACGCCGACCACGAACGGGTACGAGGAGGTGTACACTCCCAACTCCATCAGGGCCCACGCAACCGTGTTGGACATGGCGTGGAAGAGGGTCACGAGGAGGAGGCTGCGCCGGGTGTGGTTGTACAGCCAGATGTAGATGACGCTCAGCGCGAGGCTGAAGAGGAGTTCCGCGTACCACGGCAGGCCAGACATGGGGGAAGCGGGGTTCAGCAGCAGCGGCACGTGCCACAGCATCCACAGGACGCCCATGAGGAGCGCGGTGGCCAGGTCGCTCAAGCGCTCCTGGAAGCGGGGCAGCGCGAACCCCCGCCAGCCCACCTCCTCCCAGACGTTGGAGAGGACCATGGCGACGAAGATGGAGGGCAAGGCCCCCCACGGGACCCGGCCCAGAGGAGGAAAGGGGTGCCCCCCGAGCGTGCCCACGCCGAGGGCCACGAGGGCGACGACGAACCAGGAGAGGAGCACGACCGCGTACCACAGCCAAGGCACCCGCCATCGGAACAGGGGAGCAAAGAGGGCCCTCGGGCCGTCCTTACCCTCCAGAGCCCAGACGGTGATGACGGCAGCCAGGGTCGGCCCTACCCCGCCCAGAAGGGCGAGCAGCGGGTGGTCAAACGGGAAGAGGCCGCGGCTGTGCAGGGCCTGAGGGAGCCATCCCAGCCAGGAAAGGACGAAGGCCAGGGCGTAGAACACGACGAGGGAGCGCCACCTGAAGGAATCGGGGGCCATCCTGTCCTCCTTGTCAAAAAGGGCCAAAAGGGGTTGACCGGCAAGGAGATCTGCACAACTCCACGCATTGAATCACAGAAAAAGGAAATTGTCAAAAGGCTTGCCTTTTTTGCGCTTCTGTAGTACAATACATGCGAGATAACCCCCCGCGATCTTTGCACCTTGGGGCGGAAGGGATCGGTGCACCTCCCCAATGAAGCCTCTGCTACAGGCGGCGGGTTTGCCAAGGGCAGGGGACCTCTTATTTGGGAGCCCATGGGGTGCGCTGTGAGTCCTCAAGGGAACTCGCGAAGATAGAGCCCCTCTCCAAGGCCTGAGAAGGCCACCAGAGCCACTGCATCGCCCCATCTCGTCCCCCCACTGGTGGGTGGGGACAGAAAGCGAGGTGAACAAGGCTCCTTTCGCTCCGCCATCCGGCAGAGCCACGGCCCAGCCCGCCCGCGCTCTGTGCGTCGGTTTTCCCGGGCAAGCGTTTCCGTGTTTGGAAAGGAGAATCAATGGAAAGCCGCAAGTTCGTCACCGTGTTTTCCGTCTTGATGGCCCTGGTGCTCCTGGCCGGCAGCGTCTCCCTCTCCTGGGGCGCGCCGCCCGAACTGGAGCCAGCGCCACCCCCAGGCCCCGACACCTACCTGATTGACGCACCGGCGCCACCCGAAAGCCCCGGCCGCACCGACGTCGCCATGCATGGGACGATGTGGAAGCCGCAGATCCCAAGCGGTGTGACGGTCTCGACGGTGGGCTGGGGCACGATCATCAAGAAGAAGACAGCGGCTGGCGGTGCGTGGTTTCACGTGGGCGTGCCCCTCATCACCCGCCTGGAGGATAGGCTCCAGAAGATCAGCAAGGTGCAGTTCTGCGGCAAGTCCACCGACGGGACCAAGGTGCGCCCAACCCGGATTGACCTCTGGGGCAACGATGTCGCGTTCAGGAGCCAGGTCATCGGCTGGCCGGCCGACAACGCCTACCACTGTGTGGACGTGGTCTTTAACCCGGCCGTCTGGCAACCCACGCTGGGTGTCTCCGTCCACATCCAGTTTGACAACCTGACGGATGCGTTCACCCTCTACAAGGCCTGGGTGCTCCTGGTAGACTGAGCGGGGTCCGCCCGACCCCCACCCCTGCCCCCTGCCAAGGGGCGGGGAACCCGGTTTGAGGTTTGGACGGGTGGCTTTGCCGCCCGTCCAAACCCCATAGGGGCGCACGGCTGTGCGCCCCTACCCCACATGTGGGGAAGAGAGCGCAGGGGACGAGAAAGGTTCACGCCTTCGAGGTACCCCATGGCAGGTGCACTGGCATGGGATGGGTCCCTTGCGCGGATGCGCATGGGGCAAGGCATGCCTCGCCCCTACCCAGGCGAGGGTAACGGGTGAGGAGAGTTTGGCTCCCGACGTCACCCCACTACGGACATGCCTGGATGGGACTGGCCCCGTGTTCCTCCACAGGGCACATGGGCCAAGAAAGAGGTCACGCGAACATGAAGAGAGGACTCCTCTACCGGTTCCTGTCGGTCCTGGTCTTGCTCCTGGTGGGGGCAGCCTTCGGTGGGCTGGCGCCCGTCCACGCCACCGACCCCAGCGTGACGCTGGGCCTGTGGTTCAACTTCCAGGCGGCCCCCTACACCAACTTCCCCACCGCCCCCGTCACCTGCGTGGCCGTGGGGTCCGACGACCGCGTGTGGGTCGGGACCAACGGCGGCGGCATCGCCGTCTACGATGACCTCTACTGGACCCAGTACACCCGGTCCAGCACCTCCGGCGGCCTGGCCAGCGACACGGTCCGGTCCATCGGCGTGGACGGCACCGAAGTCTGGGTCGGGACCGACAACGCTGGCGTCAGCCGCCTGAACACCACCACCGGCCAGTGGACCACTTTCAGCACCTCCAACTCCAGCCTGCCCCACAACCGGGTCAACGCCATTGCCTTCGCCTGGGTTGGCTCTTGGCCCAACCCCAGCCGCGCCCGGTTCTTCGCCACCGACGGTGGCCTCGCCCAGCAGCACTGGAACGGCACCCAGTACGTCTGGACTGTGGTCACGACCAGCACGGGCGGTGCAAGCCTCCTCAGCAACAAGGTCCACGACCTCGCCCACGGCGCCTCAGGGACCTTCTGGATCGTCACCGCCGGTGGCGTCAACAAGGTAGTGGGAGGCGTCTGGTCGTCCTACACCAACGCCAACACCGCTGGTTGCGCCGTCATCCAAAGCGCCACTACCGTGGCCGTGGACGGTTCGGGGCGCGCCTTCTTCGGCACGGACCGCACATCGGGACCGGACCCCTCGGCCGGCCAGGGCCTCTGCATGACCGCCGACGGCGGCAGCACCTGGCAGCGGTTCTACCGGGGCCACGGCGGCCTCACCACCGACACCATCTTTGACCTGGCCGTGGACGCCCAGGGCCACCTGTGGGTGGCCACGGGCAACTACTACGAACCACAATCGCCCGGTGGCGTCTACCGCTACACGCCCTCGGAGAACATCTGGCGGCACTGGGGCACATCCGACGGTCTCTCCAGCAATACCGTCTTGGCGGTGGCCGCCGGCAAAGACGTCCTCTGGTTCGGCGTGAGCGGGGAGGGCTTGGACGGTTTCGCCCCCAACTGGCAGGTGCCTGGGGGAGAGCCCTCAGGCATCCGGGCGCTGGCCTCCACGTCTGGGGCGCTCTGGGTGGGGAGCGACTATCAAGGCGTCTGGAAGTTCAACGGCACGGCCTGGACCCAGTACAGTACCAGCAACTCCGGTCTGGGGAGCAACAACATCTCGGCCCTGGCCGTCACACCAGACGAGAAGATCTGGGTCGGCACCACCGATGCGGGCGTCTCCACCTTCAACGGCTCCACCTGGACCTCCTACAACACCCAAAACAGCGGCATCGTGAGCAACCAGGTGCGAGCCTTGGCTCTGGACGCCAAGGGCCACCTGTGGGTGGGCACCTACGGCGGCCTGAGCGTCTACACCCCCAAGGACGACGCCTGGTCCACCATCCCTGCCGGCGAGAAGACCTACCCCAACGCCAACATTGCGGCCCTGGCCGCCAGCGAGAAGCAGGTCTGGGTGGGCACAGCCTCCGGCATCGGCGTCTACAACGGCAAAAAGTGGGCCTTGCACAACCAGGGGACCGGCCTCCCTTCGGATAACGTCCAGGCCCTGGCCGTGGACAAAGGGGGCACGGTTTGGGCCGGCACGGACGCAGGGCTGGCCGCCTGGAACGGCTCCGCCTGGACGGCATACACCACGGCCAACTCCGGCCTGGTGGACAACAACGTGATGGCCCTCCACGCGGACGGGGAGGGACGGCTATGGGTAGGCACCCCCTACGGCGTGTCCGTGCGTGCCTCCAGCGGCTCCTGGACCACCTACCGCGCCCTCAATTCCGGGCTTCGCGAGGACTTCGTCATCGCCATCGCCTCGGATGCCGACGACGGAGTTTGGTTCGGGGCTTTTGCCGGCCAGCAGCGTCTCTTCGTGCGCGGCACGCCGGAAGAACCGAACTACCCTGCGCCGCAGGTCACCGGTTTCACGCCCACCTCAGGTGTATACAACACCGCCGTCACCGTCTCCGGCGCGGACTTCAAGTACCTGAAGGCCGTCCGCTTCAGCGCCTTTGGCTGGGGTCCCTATGCCTGGGTGGACGCGGCCTACGACGTGGTGGACGAGCAGACCCTCCGGGCCTACGTCCCTTCAGAAGCCACCAAGGGCCCAATCCAGGTGGAGACAGCCGGCGGCATTGCCACCAGCAGCGCGGACTTCTCGCCGCTCCCCAGCATCACTTCCTTCTCGCCAGCCAGCAGCCCAGTCGGTGCCCCCCTGGACATCTACGGGCACAACTTCAATTCCAACACGAATACGGAAGTGCAGGTCGGCAGTTCCTCCTGGCACATCCTGTTCATCACGCAGACCCACAGCCTCGTGGAGTTGAGCGTGCCGGGGGATGCCACCACCGGCAAGGTGCGGGTGCGCACCGAGACCGGCACGGCTACGAGCAGCACGGACTTCACCCTCTCCAACGCCACGCCGGTCTACCTGGGCTGGGAGGTCAACCAGGGCCTCAGCCAGTACCCCAAACTCATCGCCGGCAAGACCGCCGTGGTGCGGATCTTCGTCGGGAGTTCCACCAGCAGCGGACCGGCCTACCTCAGCCACGCCCGGTTGCGGATCTATCCCTGGGGCTCGGCTACACCCTACATGTTCTTCGCCAGCGCCCCCAACCAGGGTTGGTTCAAGAACACGACCAAGAACCTCGCCCAAAGCGGCAGCCTGGACTTCTGGGTGGACGGCAAGTACTTCAGTTCGCCCGGCAATTACCACTTCCAGGCCGACCTCTACGCTGGCGACACCTTCATCGGGGCCTACACCCTGGGCGACAAGGCCTTCTGGAAGACTGACGACCTGACCGTCTTCGCCGTGCTGCCCCTGCCCATCCCGGTCATCACCCACTCGCTCACCTCGCTGGTCACGCAGTTGGAGAACATCTCCCGCGCCTACCCAGTGCGCGACGGCTGGAGCGCCTTGGGCGAGAGTGGCGGCATTCAGGCGAAACTGGCCCTCACCCAGATCTGCGATGGGACCAGCGTCCTCTGGTACTGCAAGAAGGACACCGACTCCGGCCCGCAGACCGGCTTCCTGTGGGACCACATCCAGGACAGGTTCAGCGGGCAGGCCATCGCCCGCACGCACGCCACGGGCTCCTCCTACCAGGAGGACGCCACCGACGACGGCACCAAGGTTTCCTGGAAGATCGGCACCCTGGCGGCGAACGCCTATGGCGGGTACCGCTACACCGTCCGCCGCATTTCCCCCACGGTGGCCGCAGGCACGAACATCGTCAACGTGACCACGCTGGAGAGCCCCGATCAGGCCGGGAGCCCGGATGCCACGCATACCATGACCATCACCACAGGCAACCTGGCCACCTGCCCTCTCTCCACCCTCACCACGGCCGGGGGCGCGGAGCCCGAACCGGCAACTCCCCCGGTGGAAAGTGGGCCGGCATCTGAGGCCCTGGCCCCCAGTCTCGGAGTGAGCACCCAATGCTCGTTGCTGGTGGATGCCGACCTCAGCGGGACTCCCACCGGCGGCGACGTGGTCGTCCTACGCAGCAACATGAGCAATTCGGGCGCAACCGCGGCCAAGAACTGCACCCTCATGCTGGATTACGACGAAACACGCCTGCTGGCCATGGCCAAGGGCGGACTTCTCCTCTACAACTCGGCGGGGCAGGTGCTCACGACCACCGTGCCGGGCGTCTGGCTCGACCTCGGTGGAT
>Ga0272449_1002614_pt1 | contig 16536 bp, 12 predicted proteins | sample YNPCB0241_FD_198679 | JGI IMG/M metagenome (GOLD analysis project Ga0272449, IMG submission 198679) | Hot spring sediment microbial communities from Yellowstone National Park, WY, United States - YNP-CB-024-1 | ecosystem: Environmental > Aquatic > Thermal springs > Hot (42-90C) > Sediment...
GTCCTGGGAACTCCTGTCCTGCGGGAAACTTTTTCAGGTGTTGTGGCTGGGGCAGTCACCGGAGAGCATCTTGCACGAGAAAGGGTTTGGAGAGGACCGCCACCCCCTGTCCTCTGGGTAACCTCGCCCCTTGCTTTTTCCTCGAGGCACTGGCTTCAGCACTCCTCAAAAGCCGCTGGATCCTCCTTGGGGAGCACCTTTGGGAAGGCGTTGAGGTCGAACTACCCCCGGACTTCTCCGGAAAGGTCCTCTGCAAGACACTCACCCCTTGTGGCCTCAACGGGGGTGAGGAGGTTACCGTTTAGGGAACGAACGTCCGGGGGCATGAGGGGAGGTTCTTCGCCCAAGGGGACACCACCCTCCCTGCACTGGCTTATGATGCTGGGCATTACCCTCCAAAATCCCAAAAGCGGACGATTCCTTTCCTGTGAACCTGACCACATCCCGATGGCAAGACAACCATATCCCCGGACAGGCGAGGTCAGGGAGAAAAACTCCACGATCGGGGAGCCCGGGGATGGAGAATTGAAAAATACCCCGTGAGAGGCTGACGCCCTCGAACGAGAGGATAGGGATTGACGAAAGGGGAGGAATAGGGTATTCTTGGTATGTAAACGTTTACTTCACAGGGGCAAGAACGATGGACAAAAAACGGATAGGAAAGGTCACTATAAAAGAAGTGGCACAGCGCGCTGGCGTCTCCACGGCAACGGTCTCCCGGGTTGTAAACCGGAGTGGTTTTGTCAGTGAGGAACTCACCCGGCGCGTTTTCGAAGCTATGCGGGAACTCAATTACTTCCCAAACCGTCTGGCCCGGAGCCTGAAGAAACAGCGGAGTTTCACTGTAGCGTATCTTGTTCCAGACATCGACAACCCCATCTTTGCCAAGGTTGCCCGGGGCATACAGGACGTGATGGAAGAGTTTTCCTATGACGTTTTCATTTACAATACCCGCTTTTCCGACAGCGCGCTCCTCAAGCAGCTTGGCAACCTCCTTGAAAACCATCCCCAAGGAATCATCCTGAGCGCCTGGCACAGCGAAAAGGTCAGGGAGGCTGTTGCCCTCATCCAGAGAGTCGGCCTTCCCCTTGTGATTGTCCATTCCCCCCGGGATATTTCCGGAGTCGATGCTATTCTCCCTGATGATGTCCAGGGAGGGTATGAAGGAACGAAATACCTCCTCTCTCTGGGGCACAGGCACATCCTCTCCCTGGGAGTTCAGGGAAGCGTCACAAGCACCCTGCGGGGCGAGGGATACAGAAAGGCTATGGTTGAGGTTCTGGGTGCCTGCGACGAATTTCTCATGGTTGTCGCTCAGAGTTTCTCTCCCCAAGATGGCTACCAGGCGGTATCGAAAGCCCTGAACAGAGGACTTCAGCCCACAGCTATCTTTGCCCACAGCGATTCCCTGGCTCTTGGCGCCCTCGAAGCAGCGTATGAGAGGGGATTGAGAGTCCCCGAGGACGTCTCGATTATGGGCTTTGATGGAGCCTATGCCTTTTGTACCGTTCCGAAACTGACCACCATGGTCATCCCCAACTACGAAATGGGCAGGAAAGCGGCAGAAAAGCTTCTGAGAAGAATCCAGGGAGCAAATCACCCTCCTTCCCAGGAACTCTTTGCGCCTACGCTCTCTCCCCAGGGGTCCACAAAAGCAAGAGAAAGGGGGTGAGCAAAAGCCTCTTGAGCACTAAACGCCAACATGGGATAGCGGGAAAGGCCCGAAAATCTCAAGGAGGTGGGGAAGAATGAAAAGGGCCTGGATGGTTGCGTTGGGTATTCTCCTGCTTCTCAGCAGCGTAACAGCGGCACAGCTTCCAGCGGATATTCCTCGAGAGAAAACGGTCATCGTTGCCACAGTCACTGGCCGCGTAGGCTCTCCAGATAACTTCAACGAGTGGGTGGGATGGAAATGGCGTGATCGGGGTATGCAACAGCTCATGAACGAGTCTCTGTGGACTGCCGATGCGGCAACCGGAAAAATCGTCAATGGATTGGCCAAAGAAGCCCCTATGTACAACGACTCTTTCACCGAGCTTACCATAAAGCTTCGGGAAGGGTGTTACTGGAGTGACGGGGTTCCCATCACGGCAGACGACCTGGTGTACACCATTGAAATCCACCAGAAAGTGCCAGAACTCAACTACCATGCCTCCATAGCTGAAGAGGTGGAAAGCGTTCGCAAGGTTGATGACCACACCGTGGTGATCACTCTGAAAAAGCCCAACCCTCGTTTCCACCGCTATTTCCTCGATGATTGGGGAGCACTCTGGATCATGCCTAAACACATTTTTGAAAAGGTTGAGAATCTTGCCACTTTCACCTTCAATCCACCGGTGAGTTCCGGACCATACGTTCTCCATGATTATGATCCCGCAGGCTACTGGACGATCTGGAAAAAACGGGAAGACTGGATGAGAACTCCAACGGGCATGCTCTTTGGCGAACCAAAACCAGAGTATGTGGTCTTCCAGCACTTTGATACCGAAGAGGCGAAGATTTTAGCCATGTTGCGGAATGAGCTTGACTCCGCCATATTCTCCCCCCAGGGATTCAAAGCAGTTTTAGAGAAAAGTCCTACAGCGCGACCGTGGAGGAAAGAATGGCCATGGGTTGCGCCTACAGATCCCGCTCCAACAGGAATCATCTTCAACACCATGCAACCTCCTTTCACAAACCGCAATGTCCGCTGGGCCCTGACCTTAGCCATAGACATCGTAGAATTCATGACCATTGCCTCAGATCTCATGGCCATACCCATCCCGATTCATGTGCCACCGACACCCCTTTATCGCGAGATATTCCTGAATCCCATGGAAAGCTGGCTTCGTGAATTTGCGCTGGATCTTGGAGGCGGAGAGAAGTTCATGCCTTTTGATCCAGATGTTCCGAGAAAACTCGCTGAAGCAGCAAGAAAGGCAGGCCATCCTGTACCGGAGGACCCGGAGATACTTCGTGAACTCTTCGGCATTGGCTGGTGGAAATATGCCCCAGAAGTCGCTGAAAAACTCCTTTTGCGGGAGGGATTCCGAAGGGACGACAAAGGCAAGTGGCTCCTTCCGGATGGTTCTCCGTGGAAACTGGAAATCATCACAAGCCCTGTTCTGGAGGGCTATGGGCCGAGGAATGCTCTGGCTGCTGCAGAACAGTGGAAAAAGTTCGGTATCGACGTCACCGTTGTCTACTCTGAGGATGTGGTAAGTCTGGTCAACCATGGGCAATTTCAGGTCACTGCGGGCGTGGTGGCACATGAACAAGAAGGGGTAACTCCGGACTTCTACGAAACCTTTGACTGCTTCAACTCGGCTCGTATTCGACCCATTGGAGAGTTCATATCCCTGAATCCCTCTCGGTGGTCCAATCCGCTCATAGATGACCTCATTAACCGCTTCCGGTTCGTGAAGCCAGAAGATTGGGAAACGATGCAAAACTTAAGCATCGAGGGGCTCAAAATTCTGGTTGAAGAGATGCCAACAGTCCCAACCTTCGGTAACGTCGTATACCAGGTGTGGGACGAGCGCTTCTTCAAGGGATGGCCCGGAGCGGAGAATACCTATTGTCAGATCAGCGCTGACTGGCCAAACTTCAAGTACATGCTACCTTTCCTGCAATTCGCCAAAGAAGACTGAGGAGGCGACTGGGACACCCTTTGATGCCCTGAAGGGGAGCCAGAGGGTGTCCCATCCCCTATAGGGAGGAGGCACTCATGAGTCTTCTGCGACAGTACTTTCTTCCTCGCTTACTCCAGTGGGCTTTGGTAATATTCTGTGGAATTACTGCAGTCTTCTTCATCACCCGTCTTGCTCCCAAAGACCCAGTGCTCGAAGTCATCAACCAGCTCCAGACCTGGGGCGGAAGAACGATGAACCCTGATACCCTTGAGCAAACCATAAACACCTTGCGAGAGCTCTATGGCCTTAAGGGTTCTCTTCTTGACCAGTACTTTCTTTTGTGGAGGCGGGTGTTCACCTTTGACTTTGGGCCTTCCCTTTTCCAGTTTCCCACACCGGTCCTTAAGCTCGTTCGCACTTATCTTCCCTGGACAGCGGCTCTCTTTCTCACCACAACCTTTCTCCAGTGGACACTTGGCAATATCCTTGGAGGTATGGCGGGCTACTTTTCCCAGAGACCATGGGCGAAAACGCTTGACTTTCTTCTGGCCACAGTACGACCCCTCCCCCACTATCTCCTTGGCCTGCTCTTTCTTGTACTCTTTGGGTACGTGTGGAGAGTATTCCCCGTTGGTCGAAGCCTCGTCTTTGGAAGGCAAACAACGTTTGATCTTCGTTTCCTCGTCGAAGTGTTTCGTTACTCCTTTCTGCCTGCTCTAACCGTTGTTCTGCTCGGTGGAGCAGCGTGGTTCCAGCAGATGAAGCTCCTTGTGCAAAACGTGAAAAAGGAAGAATTTGCCGAGTATGCGCGGTTTGCCGGGATCCGAGAACCCCACATTGCTCTTCAGTACGTCATTCCCAACGCTCTTCTCCCGCAAATTACCCAGCTTGCCCTTATGGTGGGGCAGGTATTCGGCGGCATGCTCATCGTGGAGATTGTGTTCTCTTATCCCGGGATGGGGACGCTACTTTACAACGCCATTGCCAAGGGGGATTACAATCTCATCATGGCTATTACAACGCTTTCTATAGTCTTCATCAGCACTGTCGTTCTTACCATCGACCTCCTCTATCCCCTTTTCGATCCCCGAGTACGATACCGTTAGGAGGAAAGCCCATGCTTGGCGAGCTCTTTGCCGACCGAAAATTCACCGCAAGCTTATCGGTTCTCCTGTTCCTCGTTGCCCTGGTCATCCTTTCGTTCTTTGCGCCCTATGACCCCACACGCTGGCTTCAGGTGCCAAGGAACCAACCCCCTTCCTGGACATATATCTTGGGAACAAACTCCAAAGGACAGGATGTGTTCTGGGAAGCTACCTTCGCTGTGCGGAATTCTCTCGCCATTGCCCTTATAGCAGGGGTTGTTTCCCGGGTTATTGCTGTCCTCATAGGGCTCGTTGCAGGATACAGGGGAGGAACAACGGACAGGATCCTCATGTCGGTGAGCGATGGAATGCTTGTTATTCCGCTCTTCCTGGTTCTCGTTCTCCTTGCGTCGCTTCTTCGAGGAAGGATGAACCTGGCAAGCCTCGGTCTGCTCCTTGCCCTTTTTGGCTGGCCCTGGGATGCCCGAACCATTCGTTCCCAGATTCTCAGCCTTCGTGAGAGAGAGTTCACGTACACTGCAATCCTCTCTGGTATGAGGACCCTCCGCCTTGTCATCAGGGAGTACTTCCCTTTTGTGACTCCTCTGGTCCTCTCCACGCTTATCGGGAACATGGCCTGGGCGATTTCTCTAGAAGTCACCCTTGCAATCCTTGGACTCACGAATCTCGACATTCCCACTCTTGGAACGAGTCTCCACTGGGCAATGTCGTATCAGGCGCTCCTTCTGGGGTACTGGTGGTGGATATTCACCCCGGTGGCCCTGACAATTCTTCTCGTAAGTGGACTGTACTGGTTTTCCCTGAGCCTCAGCGAATACCTGGACCCACGTACGCGTGTCCAGAGAACTGGCGCAAGACCTCAATAGGGAGGCGATGGATATGGGGAAAATCGACTGGTTTTCTCATGCCCGCTTTGGAATGTTCATCCACTGGGGAATCTATGCCATCCCCGCACGAGGCGAATGGGTGAAAAGCGTGGAGTGCCTGAACGACGAAGTATATGACCAGTACTTCAGGGAGTTCAACCCTGTCCGGTATAACCCCCGGGAGTGGGTCCGTATCGCTAAAGAAGCAGGGCAGAAGTACATTGTCATTACCACGAAACACCACGATGGCTTCTGTCTTTTTGACAGCGCCCTCACCACATACACTGCCTTGTACACCCCAGTCCGGAAAGACCTGATCCGGGAGTTCGTCGAAGCCTGTCGAGAAGAAGGTCTGCGCATTGGCTTTTACTACTCACTTCTGGATTGGCACCACCCTCACTATCCCGTTGACGAGTTCCACCCTCAAAGAAACAAAGAAACTCAGCACACTGAATCCCGAGACTTCTCCCAATACCTCGCTTACCTCCACGGGCAGGTACAAGAACTCCTGACGAATTACGGGAAAATCGACATTCTGTGGCTCGATTTCTCTTACGGAGCACTGAGCGGAGAAGCCTGGAGAGCTACAGAACTCGTTCGCATGATCCGGAAACTCCAGCCTGATATCCTCCTCAACAACCGCCTTGGGGGAGACCTCAGGGACGAGAACCCTCCAGAATACGCAGGGGACTTCCTGACCCCCGAGCAAATTATTCCCCCTGAAGCCGTGACCAATGCAAAAGGTCAACCTATTCCCTGGGAAGCCTGCATCACCTTAAACAACCACTGGGGGTACTGCGCAAGCGACAAAGCCTACAAATCCCCAAAGCAGATTATCCGAGCCCTTGTGGAATGTGTGAGCAAAAATGGGAATCTTCTGGTCAACGTCGGTCCCAATGCCTGGGGGGAATTCCCCGAAGAAGCCGTCAACATCCTGAAAGAGGTGGGGCGATGGATGCAGAAGAACGGGGAAAGTATCTATGGGTGTGGAGCAGCAAACCTGCCCAAGCCGGAATGGGGACGGTATACCCAAAAAGGCAATAAGCTCTATGCTCATATCTTTGAAAAGCCCATAGGTTATGTAACTCTCCAGGACCTCACAGGGAAAGTTCGAAAGGCAAGATTCCTCGCCGACGGTTCAGAAATCCGGTTGCTCCAAAAACCCTGGAATGCCAGGGAGTACGAACACTACCTTTTCCTCGAAATCCCCGAGAACCTTTGGGACGAGAATGACACAGTGGTGGAACTCGAGCTTGAAGAACCTCTATCCTGATTGGGATTTGACTTCCTGAAAAATCTGTGGTACAGTACGGTTATGTAAACGTTTACTTCACTCCGAAAGGAGGGGTAGGTTTGAACCGCTGGTTGTGGAACATGCTCGTGCTCGTTGCAGTACTTAGTGTGGGCATAGGTCTTTTGGGAGAGGGTTTCGCTCAAGTCCTTCCCCCCGAAATTCCCCGGGAGAAAACACTCATTATCCAGTATCTGTTTTCCCCAAGCCCTGTTCCTGGGAACTGGAACCTGTGGGCAGGATGGCGAGCCCAAAACGGCGGATTACACCAGTTTGTCACCGAAGCCCTGTGGACCCTGAACCCCAATGTCGTTGAAGGGGGTATTCTCAATGGTCTTGCTGCCGAACCCCCAATATACAATGAAGACTTTACTGAACTCACCATAAAACTCCGGGAGGGCATCTATTGGAGTGATGGGATACAGTTCACCGCTTCGGATCTTGCCTTTACCATTCTGGCCATCCGGGATACTCCGGGACTTGAGTTCCATGGACTACTGCAGGACGTCACAGAAGTACTCACTCCTGACGATTTCACCGTGGTCGTAAAGCTCAAGAAGCCCAATAGCCGCTTCCACACCTATTTCGTCGAGCGATGGAATGCCATTCGACCAATGCCCAAACACATTTTCGAAAAAGCTGAGGATATCGTCTCATTCCCCTTCCATCCTCCAGTAAGCCTTGGTCCTTACGTCTACGTGGACCACGATCCTGCAGGGTACTGGGTGCTCTGGAGAAAGCGGGATGACTGGCAGAGAACCGTGGCAGGGAAGCTCTTCGGAGAACCAAAACCCGAGTACGTGCTCTTTATCAACTATGGTCCTCCAGAAAAGCAGGTCATGGCCATGCTACGCCACGAACTCGATGTCTGTCAGGGAACGGCAGAGCAGATGATCACACTCCTTGAGCGGAGTAACACAACAAGGAGCTACCGGAAGACCTGGCCGTACATTGATCCGCGAGACATTTCCACCCGTGGCCCCGGCTTTAACTGCCTCATGTTTCCCTACAACATCAAAGACGTTCGCTGGGCCTTAGCCCTGGCCATCAACATCGATGAGGTGCTTATTGCAAGTTACAACGGCATGGCTGCGGTGACCTTTGCTCTGCCTCTTGTGGTCAGTCCAACCTTCTATGAGTGGTACTTCAAGCCTCTCCGCCCCTGGCTTGAGGAGCTGACTCTTGACCTTGGCAATGGCCAAACCTTTAAGCCCTGGGATCCTGAGGTCCCCTTCCGAATGCTTGAGTGGGCCAAAAAGCAGGGATACGAGGTGAATATTGACCCGAGTGACGAAGATGCCGTTCGTCTTGCCCTGGGCTACGGGTGGTGGAAATATGCTCCTGAAGCTGCGGAAGCACTCCTCAAGAAACATGGCTTTTCCCGAGGTTCTGATGGAAAATGGCGTCTTCCCGACGGTTCGCCGTGGAAAATCACCATCCTCAGTGGTCCCGATCCCACGGACATGGGGTATATTACCTCCCTGGCAGTTATAGAGCAGTGGAAAAAATTTGGCATCGATGTGGAACTCTTCCCCACCGCTGCCTTCGCCACGCTTTCCCTAAACGGTGAGTTCCAGGTCATGAGCACGAGCCACGGTGGATGGGCAGGAGAACCATGGGGACTGCATCCGGATCTCTACCGGTGTTTCAACGCCCTGCGCTCGGATTTCGTGCGGCCCGTAGGTGAAGCCACTCTGGGCTGGGCGGGACGGTGGTCCAACTCAAGAATTGACCAGATTGTGGCAGAACTTGAAGCCACCCCTTGGGAAAACGAACAGCGCATTATTGAACTTGGCCTTGAAGGGCTGAAGATCACCATCGAAGAGATGATCGCCATTCCCCTCATGAACTGCCCTATTGCCATCGTTTTTGATGAATACTACTGGACGAATTTCCCAAGCCCTGAAAATGACTACGCCCGCTGCGATGTCTTCACCACCTGGCCAGAGTTCAAGTATGTTCTCCACCATCCTGAGCCGGTGAAACGATAAGGTGGGTCGTGCCCCCCGGGGTTACCACTCCCCGGGGGCTTAGGAGGAGCGAAGCGTATGGGTTTCGTGCGGGGATATTTACTGCCAAGATTTGTCCAGTATCTTCTGGTGACCTTTCTGGGGCTGACGGCAGCGTTCATCCTTCCCCGCCTCATGCCCATAAACCCTATTGAGCAACGCATTGCCCAGTACCAGGCCTTCGGGGTTTACATCCCTCCTGAGCAGCGGGAACTCATCATCAACACCCTCAAGCAGCTCTATGGCCTTGAAGGAACAGTTTTTGAGCAGTACCTTGCTTTCTGGAAGAGGTTGCTGCGAGGGGACTTTGGGCCTTCTCTTGCCCAATACCCCACGCCAGTTATGGAGCTTGTGGCCAGGCACCTCCCCTGGACGCTTGGACTGCTCTCCCTCACGACCTTCATCAGCTGGTTTCTCGGCACCATCGTCGGGGGTGTAGCCGGGTACTACTTCCGCAGCAGGTGGACGAAAATCCTCGACGGCATTGCTATGCTTGTGCGGCCCATTCCGTACTACATTATGGCCCTGCTCTTTCTCCTCTTTCTGGCCTATATTTTCCCGGTCTTTCCCCTTAGCGGGGGAGCAGGAATCGGGGTAAAACTTACCCTGAGTCTCCGGGCTCTGGGGAACATCATCCGGCATGCCACCTTACCGGCACTGACCCTTGTTGTGGCTGGAGGAGTTACCCACTTTCAGGCCATGAAACTCATCGTTCAGAGTGTTCGCTCAGAAGACTACGTGAGTTACGCAAAAGCTGCAGGGGTTGAAGAACGGCGTATTGCCTTCCGTTACGTCATCCGCAATGCTATGTTGCCCACCATCACCCAGCTTGGCCTGAGCTTTGGCTTTGTGTTTTCTGGAGCCCTCATCACCGAGATGGTCTTTGCCTACCCAGGAATCGGGTGGGTTCTCTACAACGCCGTTATGAACGGAGACTACAACCTCATCATGGCCATCGCCTGTATTTCGGTTGTGGCTATCACCACTTCGGTGTTCGTCCTGGATCTCCTCTATCCCTTTGTGGACCCACGGGTCCGCTACCAGTAGGAGGCCGACCATGGGCGTTTTCCACGATTTACTCCAGGACTACCGGTTCACCACGGCTTTCGTTATCTTCTGCGTTTTCCTCTTTCTGGCGCTCCTTTCTACTTTCTCCCCCTACGACCCCCAGAGGATGTACCAGGTCCCGCGGGGGCTTCCTCCTTCCCTGAAACATCTCCTCGGCACCACCTGGTTGGGACAGGACGTCTTCTGGCAGCTCACTTTTGCAGTGCGGAATTCTCTCCTCATCGCCCTTGTAGCCTCCCTGACCTCCCGGGCTATTGCAGTGGTAATCGGAACCGTCGCCGGATACAAGGGAGGTGCGGTGGATCGAATGCTTATGTCCCTTGGAGACACAACGCTTGTTCTCCCCTCTCTCATTGTTTTCATCCTCTTCTCTATCGTCCTGCGAGACTGGACGAAAAATTTTGTAAACCTTGGGCTACTTCTGGCCTTTTTTGCCTGGGCCTGGGACGCGCGGGTCATCCGCTCACAGGTTCTGAGCCTTCGGGAACGGGACTTCACCCTTGTGGCTCAGCTTTCCGGAATTCGAACCCTTCGACTCGTCGCCAGAGAGTACCTTCCTTTCCTCCTTCCCATTATTTTCACCACCTTTATCAACAATATGCACTGGGCCATTGGCATGGAGATTTTCCTGGCCTACCTGGGGCTTGGCATTGACCCTACCGTCCCCACCATAGGGACCATGCTTCAGGCAGCAATATACCGCCAGGCGTTCTTCCTGGGGCTCTGGTGGTGGCTGGCAACACCTATTGCTGTGGCCCTGGTCCTTTTCATCGCCCTGTACTGGCTCTCCCTAAGCCTTAGTGAATACCTGGATCCAAGGGCCCGAATCCAGAGAATCGGCCTTCAGTAAAAGGGAGGAGAGAAGATGCTTGGGGTTTGCTACTATCCGGAGCAGTGGGGAAGAGAGAAAGTCAAAGAGGATCTCTCTCGAATGAAAGACCTTGGTCTCCAATTCGTGCGGATTGGGGAATTTGCCTGGAGCCGTATCGAGCCACATCCTGGGCTGTTTGACTGGGAATGGCTTGATGAAGTGCTCGATACAGCCGAGAGTCTTGGCCTCAAAATTGTTCTTGGGACCCCCACCGCCACCCCTCCAAAGTGGCTCATCGACCGGTACCCGGATATCCTCCCTGTTGACCGGGAAGGGCGCATAAGGCAGTTCGGTTCACGGCGTCACTACTGTTTTTCAAGCCCGTCTTACCAGAGGGAATCCTGCCGCATCGTCCAGGCCATAGCCAGTCGATACGGACGTCACCCTGCCGTCTCGGGATGGCAAACGGATAACGAGTACGGTTGCCATGACACCACTCGGTGTTACTGTCCGAGGTGTCGGGAAGCCTTCCAGAGATGGCTCAAAGCTCGCTACAAGACACCAGAGGCATTAAACCGCGCCTGGGGAACGGTTTTCTGGAGCCAGGAGTACCGGTCGTTTGAAGAAGTTGAGCTCCCAAACCTCACCGTTACTAACCCGAATCCCGCGCATCTTCTGGACTACTTCCGGTTTGCTTCAGACCAGGTTCGGGCCTTCAACCGCCTTCAGGTAGATATCCTCAGGGCATATTCTCCTGGTCGATTCATCACTCACAATTTCATGGGGGCGTTCACGCAGTTTGATCACTTTGCCCTGACAGAAGACCTGGATTTCGCCAGCTGGGATAGTTACCCCTTGGGCCACGTCGAGTGGGGTCGTAAGTTCTACGAACTTCGGGAATACTTTCCTCATTCTGGACATCCTGACATCGCTCCCCTGAACCACGACCTTTACAGGGGAGTGGGACGGGGGAGATTCTGGGTGATGGAGCAGCAGGCTGGTCCAGTGCAGTGGGCTCCTCGCAACCTTTCTCCTGCCCCGGGGATGGTCCGGCTCTGGACCTGGGAAGCCTTTGCCCATGGCGCCGAGGTGGTATCGTATTTCCGCTGGCGACAGGCCCCTTTCGCCCAGGAACAAATGCACACTGGACTCCTTCGACCGGACTCAACACCGGACACAGGCTTTGCTGAGGTAGCGAGAGTCGCCAGAGAGCTCGCCAGTATTCCTCTTCCTCCACTAAAACCGTCACAGGTAGCCCTCGTTTTCGACTACGAGGCTGCCTGGGTCTTCGAAATCGAGCCTCTGGGAGAGGGAATACAGTACCTCCCGCTGGTGTTAAGCTTCTACAGCGCTCTCCGGCGACTTGGTCTTGACGTGGATATCCTTTCTCCCCAGAGCACCTTTTCGGGGTATCGTCTCCTTGTCATCCCCAGCCTCCCCATCCTCTCCGAAGCAGTGGTAGAACGCTTGAGCACCTTTCAAGGAGCGATTGTTTTCGGTCCACGTACAGGAAGCAAAACCTCGCATTTCCAGATTCCCAGAGAACTCCCCCCCGGACCACTGCAGAAGCTCTTGCCCCTCCGGATTGTTCGGGTGGAGAGCCTGGGAACTTTCCCTGAAGACCGGGTGACCTGGAAAGGCAAGCAGTACCCCGTAAGCAGATGGCGGGAATGGGTCGAGACGAGTCTTTCCCCTCAAGGAATCCTGCAGGATGGCAAAGGAGCCATTTTCGGGGATAACAACCGTTACTATCTTGCCTTTTGGCCTGATGATACCTTCCTTTTGGACTTTTTTGAGGAACTTGCCCAAAAAGAAGGAATTACCACCACAAGGCTTCCTGAAGGCTTACGCCTTCGGAGACGAGGGGACCTTATATGTGCCTTTAACTATTCCCCGGAAAACCGCGAAGTTCCCGCGAAAGAAACAGCACAATTTCTCCTTGGAGGACGAATCCTTCCGCCATACGAGGTGGCCATCTGGAGGGAAACCTTGTGATGCTCCCAGAGTACATTTTAAGGACTGAAACCCTCGAAGCTTTCTATGTCCTTGACATCTTCGGAGAGAAGCGAATCATTAAAGCGGTCAACCGGGTAAGCCTCAGGGTCAGGGAAAACGAGGTGTACGGCATTGCTGGAGAAAGCGGTTGTGGAAAAACGACCCTCCTTCGGGCACTCTTTGCCGCCGTGGAACCACCCCTCAGGATCTTCGGAGGACAGGTCTTCTATCGCATTGGTAACGAGGAAGTTGACGTTTTTTCGCTTCCTCCTGAGCGAAAGCGAAAGCTCCGCTTTGAGTACATTGCTTATATTCCCCAAGGATCCATGAGCGTTTTCAATCCGGTGAAAACCATCCGGACGACTTTCCTCGACGTCCTTGAAAGCCACGTGCGGGGAAGAGCACGGGAAGAACTCCTGGCTACTGCCAGGGAACACTTAGAGAAACTCGGGCTTCCCTCGAGAGTTCTCAATGCTTATCCCCACCAGCTCTCTGGAGGCATGCGCCAGCGCATCGCCATCGCTTTAGCTACACTCCTTGAGCCCCGCATTATTCTTGCTGATGAACCCACAACAGCCCTTGATGTTGTTGCTCAGCGGGCAGTACTCGACCTCCTCGAAGAGGTTCAGAAAAGACTCAGGAATACTGTTATTCTCGTCACCCATGACATGGGAATCCACGCCACCGTCACCCAGCGCATGGCGATCATGTACGCTGGCAAAATTGTCGAGGAGGGGAGAACAGAAGACATCTTCTCCTCTCCACTTCACCCGTACACCCAGTACCTCATTCGCTCCCTTCCCCGCATTGGCGATAAAACCCCAAGAGAGAGCGTTCCTGGGGCTCCGCCTTCCCTGGTCCAGCCTCCCCCAGGATGCGCCTTTCATCCCCGATGTCCTCACGTTTCTGATCGATGCCAGAAGGAAGAACCGGAGCTTCTTCTTGCGGGAAACGACCATTACGTTGCCTGCTTTCTCAAAGGAGGGTAACCATGGAGGCCGTTCTCGTTGTGAAAAACCTTACCAAGGTCTTCACCCTGGGGAGCCTTTTTTCGCGAATCCGTCTCACCGCCGTCGACCACATTTCGTTCACCATGAAGAAGGCAGAAATTTTCACCCTGGCTGGAGAAAGCGGCTGTGGCAAGACTACCACTGCCCGAATGATTCTGGGTTTTGAGTCACCTACAGAAGGAGAAATTCTCTACCGGGGCCAAAGTCTGAAAAACCAGAAAGATCGGTGGTCCTGGTTCCGGGAAGTTCAGGCGGTATTCCAGAACCCCTTCGAGACCTTCAATCCCCTGCGGAAGGTTGAAGAGTATTTCTTTGAAACGGTGTACAACTATCGAATCGCCACCCAGAAAAAGGAAGCAGAGGACTGGATTGATGAGAAGCTTCAAGCGGTGGGGCTTTCCCTTGAGGAAATCCGGGGGAAATACCCTGCAGAGTTTTCTGGAGGACAGCTCCAGCGGGCTTCCATCGCCCGGGCTCTCCTGACGAATCCGTCCCTTCTTGTTGCCGATGAGCCGGTCTCCATGGTCGATGCGTCGCTGCGCATGTCCATCGTGAACCTCTTCCGCAAGCTCTGCGATGCGTTTGCGGTGAGCGTCCTTTATATCACCCATGATCTCGCCACGGCGTACTACGTGAGCGACCGCATTGCCGTGATGTTCCGGGGCAACATCGTGGAGATGGGGAAAGTGGAAGAGGTCCTCGGGAACCCCAGGCACCCTTACACGAGGCTCCTTCTTGAGTCCATCCCGGAACCGGATCCGGCAAAGAAGCGAAAGGGGAAAGTTGTCCTCTTTGAGGAAAGTGAAGAATACCTGCGCAGAGGCTGTCGATTCGCCCTGCGATGCAGAGAAGCCGAAGACATCTGCCGGGAAGAGGTTCCCGAAGAAGTGGAAGTCAACGGAGTTCTTGTACGATGTCATCGCTATAGAAAAACCTGAAGGGGGGAAGAATATGCGACGCTTCCCAGAAGACTTCCTTTTCGGTGTGGCTACGGCATCGTACCAGATTGAGGGGGCCTGGAATGAGGACGGGAAGGGGGAGAGCATCTGGGACCGCTTCGCCCACACCCCGGGGAACATCCTCGACGGCACCACAGGGGATGTGGCCTGCGACCACTACCACCGCTTTGCAGAGGACGTGGCCCTCATGCAGGAACTCGGCATTAGTGCCTACCGCTTCTCCATCTCCTGGCCCAGGGTTTTGCCCTCAGGGAAAGGAGCGGTGAACGAGAAGGGCCTTGCCTTCTACCGCAGGCTCATCGAAAAGCTCAAGGAGGCGGGGATCAAACCCGTTGTCACCCTCTACCACTGGGACCTCCCCCAGGCCCTCCAGGACCGGGGAGGATGGGAGAACGAGGAGACCGTTGAGGCCTTTGCAGAGTACGCCCGGTTGCTTTTCGCGACCTTCAAGGACGATGTGCACCTCTGGATCACCCACAACGAACCCTGGGTGGTGGCCTTTCCCGGGCACTATGAAGGGAGAGTTGCCCCGGGGAAACGTGATTTCCAGGCGGCTCTTCGTGTGGCCCGGAATCTGCTTCTTTCCCACGGGCACGCGGTCCGGGTCTTCCGGGAGGTGAACCCGCAAGGAGCCATCGGTATTGCTTTGAATCTGTCTCCCGCACATCCGGCTACAGAAAAAGAAGAAGACCAGGAAGCCGCCCAGCGCTTCGATGGCTACCTCAACCGCTTCTTCTTAGACCCCCTCTTTCGCGGACAGTTCCCCGAGGACATGCTCGCCTTCTACCGGAAAAAGGGCTTTACCCTTGAGCCCTTCACGGAGGAAGAGCGTGCCCTTGTGGCCCAGCCCCTGGATTTTCTGGGCATCAACTACTACTCCCGCCACGTCGTGCAGAAGGGGAAGGAGCCGGTTTTGGAAACCGAAGTTGTCCGCCTCCCGGGAAAACACTACAGCGACATGGGTTGGGAAGTGTACCCTGAAGGCCTGTATGAACTCATCCACCGGGTGACCGAAGACTATACCCCAGGGGCTATCTACATCACCGAAAACGGGTATTGCTCTCCAGACGTTCCCTCCCGCGACGGCTCCATCGACGACGAGGAGAGGATTGCCTATCTTGAGGCTCACCTTGAAGCTCTCCACAGGGCTATAAGCGAGGGATGCCCGGTTCGAGGGTATTTCGTGTGGAGCATCATGGACAACTTCGAGTGGACCTTTGGGTTCTCCAAGCGCTTCGGCCTTGTGTACGTTGATTACGCCACTCAGCAACGCATCCCGAAAAAGAGCTTCTTCTTCTACCAGAGAGTCATCCGCGAGAGGGCCCTTGCGTAGGGAGCACTGGTCTCGGCAGAGTCACGCTGCCTTCTGTGCGAAAGTGACATCAGACCCCGTCGCGGGCAGCGTCCACCTTCCTTCCTCTGCAACGTTCCGGACCATCCGGAGAAGAGGGTGTCTTTGCCACCGAATCCTCAGGAAAAATTTTCCCTCCCCCGTAAAGTCCCGAAGCTCTCTGCCGATATTCTTGGAAGAGAAAAAGAGAGGAGGTTTTGGCCTTGCGGATTCGCACGAAGATTTCCCTGGGGTTCCTCGTCCTTGCGGTTCTGGCCGGTGTCACCGGAGTCGTGGCGCTTTACGCTTTCCGGCAGGTGAACGTCTCTTTCCAGGAAGTGGAGGAGGCTTTCCCTCTCCTTTTAGCCACCTCAAGGCTCAAGGACATCCTCGCAAGCTCCAATGCCCTGGTCTCTTCATACCTTGCCGAAAATGACCTCGAAAAACTCAAAGCCTACGACGCCTCCTTCGACACCCTCA
>Ga0272449_1002615_pt1 | contig 16536 bp, 16 predicted proteins | sample YNPCB0241_FD_198679 | JGI IMG/M metagenome (GOLD analysis project Ga0272449, IMG submission 198679) | Hot spring sediment microbial communities from Yellowstone National Park, WY, United States - YNP-CB-024-1 | ecosystem: Environmental > Aquatic > Thermal springs > Hot (42-90C) > Sediment...
GTTATTAAAGAGGTTCAAATAGAGGCAGACAGAGAGGCAAACTACGGTGTTGTAGCCAGAGTTTTATCTGAGGTAAAAAGGGCAGGCTTTACCCAAGTAGGTTTGCTAACTATCCCTGAATGAAATGCAAGCCCTTCTATCCGCAGGATTTTCCTTAGTTATTCATCTCCTATTCCTAACTTTTATTCTTCTTTCTGCCTATACTTTTAAAAACAAAAAGCAAGAAGAGGTTAGGGTTTTACTTCTTGAACCACGGACCAAAGAAGTGGTCACTAAACCCTTACCTTCCCTACCCTATTCCTTAGATAGCCCACAAACTCAACTTAATGAAGAGAAACCTCTAAAGGAGCGTATTCTAAAAAACGATGTTCCAAAACAAATAGCTAAAAAGGAGAAGGTTCTTACCAAAAATGAAGAAGAGTTTTTAAAGCGTAAAATTCAAGCCTTAAAACAAGAAAAAAATAAGGATAAAGAGCAAGCCCTTACTGAAGAAGAGTTAAACTACTTACAAAATCGTTTAGCAAAGCTTAAAAAGGAAGGCGAAGAAAGCTCCTCGCAATCTACAACCGGCGGAAAAATAGGTTCACAGGCTGAATCCTCGGCTTCTACTCCAAGTTCTTCCGCAAAATTATCAACCGAATTTTTACTCCTTGTTAAAAGAAAGCTTCAAGCTAACTTTGAGCTACCTATTTATCTTAGAGCAAAGTCTGACCTCAAGGCCAGAGTTTTAATTGAAGTTGATAGTTCTGGGCGGATTTTAAGCTATCACTTTGTCCAAGCATCGGGAGTTAGCGAATTTGACCGAGCAGTTGAGAGATGTATAAGATTATCAAACCCCCTTCCCGTTGATAAAGCAACCAAAATTATTGTAGAATTTTACGGGACTGGAGTAGGAAAAGTCTCTTAGAGTTTGAGTATCTCTCTTAAGTTTGAAATCAGAGTTTCGTTCTCTTCTGGAAGCCCGATGGTGATGCGAAGACAAGTAGGAAATCCGTAAGCTTTAAGTGGTCGCAAAAGTATCCCTCGGTGAAGCAATTCTTGATAGATTGTGTCGCATTTTTCTCCAAAGTCAACCATGATAAAATTTGCCTGAGAGGGATAAACCCTAAAACCGAACTTGGTTAAGATTCCGTTTAGATATTTTCTACCTTGCAAAGTTAAGTCTATGGTTTTGCGAAGGTGCTCCTCATCTTCAAGAGCAGCAAGCCCTGCAATCACCGCTAAGGCATTAACATTAAAAGGTTGTCTAACCTTTTCAAGCGTGTTAGCTATTTCCTCGGAAGCTATCCCGTAGCCAAGCCTTAGCCCAGCAAGACCGTAGGCCTTGGAGAAGGTTCTTAGGATCAAGGCTCCTTTTCTTTTTTTAAGAAATTCAAGCCCTCTTGGGACGGACGGATCATCTATAAACTCTCCATAAGCTTCATCTATCACTAAGAGCACATCATCCTCTAACTTTTCTAAGAACTCATCCCATTCTTCTCTTCTTAGCGTTGAGCCCGTTGGATTGTGAGGATGGTCAAGGAATATGGCTTTAATCTTTGAGGATAACGCTTTGATTATGCCCTTTAAATCATGCTTTAACTCCTTTGTTAAGGGAACCTCTTTTATTGATACTCCGTATATTTGGGCAAACTTCTCATACATCAAGAAGCTTGGCTTAGAGACTATGATTTCGTCTCCTTCAGAAAGATAGGCTTTGAAAACAAACTCTATGACCTCGTTTGAACCGTTGCCGAGGACAACCTGAGTTGGTAAAACACTCCAGCGTTTAGCTAGGGCTTCTTTAAGAGTAAAATAGCTTGCTTGAGGGTAGAGGTTAATTTGGGAGAGATACTCTTTTAGAGCTGATAACACTTTTGGAGAGGGACCGAGTGGGTTTTCGTTGGAGTTAAGCTTGATAATTTTCCCAGTTATGCCAAGCTCTTTTTTTACCTCTTCAAGGCTTTTCCCTGGAGGATAGGGAACAATTCTTTGAAGATATTTTTTAGGGATAAGCATAGTGCTCAATTATTATAGTATAAAAATTTAAAAAATCTAACCATCCTTAGCGGTCCTTAAGGTCCTTAGGCACCCTCATGGTTTTTTAAGATGCTTGCCCCTTAGAGAGTTTTTTCTCCCTTGACATGCCAAGCGGTAGCGAAGCATCCCTTCTCAAAGACTATTCCGGATTTAATGCAGACTATACTCTTTGACCTTTAGAAGATTTTGAAAGTTTAGACCGAACGACTAAATCTGCCTTTCTTAAGCTTATCAAGTATTTTGGGAAATTTGTGAAGAGGGATGACTTTTAGAAGCGAAGCTAAAGAGTAGAAAAATTCCCAGAAACCATTGCATAGCTTACTTAGGCTTAAAAGAGAACTGATTAAAAGTTAGCAAAGCTTGCTATAGCTGTTACCTAGTGAACAAAAGAACATAAAAACAGGGGATATTTTAGAGGATAGAGCTTTAAAGTCTTTACCAAAGCTTCTTGGAGAAGACTTCGGGCTTAAGGTGGAAGGTCGGCTGATTAGAAAATACTGAAAGGTGGCTGTAAAAAGGTTCTTGTAGTTGTGACCTATCAAACTTCACCTCAGGTTGGGTTATACCAAAGAGTGGGGTATAAAAGTTTACTATTCCTACGAAATTGATTTTTTTGATATAGAGAAAGTTATTTACTAATCGGTTGTCCTCAAAGACTTATATAAAATAGGGGCTCGACATATCTTATAGTTTTTATTAAAATATATAATTAAAACATCTTTTGGGAGTGGTGGCTGTGGAAAATTATGACTCTTCTTTTTTATATCTTTCCTTCTTTAACTTAAGGAAGCCTCCTTTTAGCCTTGTGCCGGACCCAAAGCTTTTTTTTCCATCAAGGAGACATCTGCAGATCCTTGATATACTCAAATTTTCCATCCTTCAAGGAAGCCTGATTTCGGTTATCGTAGGGGATCCTGGGGTTGGTAAGACCCAGGCTCTTCTTACGCTTCTTGAAAGGCTCCCACAAGATAGCTATCATAAGGTTGAGATTTTAAACCCTGCGTTAAGCCCGGACGAGTTTCTAAAGAGCATTTTTTGGGGTATGGAGACCTCTCACTACGCTCGGGGTGACATCCCCCACCATGTCATGCTTAGCCGCGCAAGCTCCGAGGTATCTCAAGGAGTGAGCCCCATTGGGGTGGTAGAAAGAAAGGCACTGGGTGACATGGGTGAAGGGGAGACCTTTCGCGCAAATAATGTGACTTTCAAAGATTTAGGATTAACAAAGGACTTGGTGTTAAAATTTCTAAAGGAAAAACTAACGGAACTTAAGACAAAACAAGCTAAGCTTCTTCTCATCATAGATGAGACTCAGCTTTTGCCGGATGAAACTTTAGAAGAGCTAAGGCTAATCACTAACCTTAACGAGGGGACGGATCCGGTAATTCAAATCCTACTCATCGGGCAACCAAACCTGCGAGAAAGGCTTGTAAGCCCAAAGTTCTTGCCTTTAAGACAAAGGATTTCTGTATTTGAGGAGCTAAAACCCTTGGATAAGGATGAAATTTTGCCTTATATATGGTTCCGTATAAACCAGGTAAGCGACCGACCAGAAATAAATTTCCACAAAAGCCTCTTGAGGTTCCTTTATAAGTCCTCAAGAGGCATTCCAAGGCTTATCAACAAGCTTATGGACCGCGCGCTCTTCCTCGCCTACACTAAAGGAGAAAGAGTTATAACTAAGAAGCATCTGAAAGAAGCCAAGGCAACCTTTGAAAACCTGATAATATGAAAGGTAATCCATGATTTATCTTGATTTTTAAATTAAACTGAGTAAGATTTTTTAAAAATGAAAGAAAGTTTTAAAAATTACATTTTAAAACCAACCTATACAGGCTTTTTTGAAGGTGTTACCTTTGAGGGTAAACCGGGCAAACTTGTGTTCGAAGAGTATCCTTCCTTGACTGTAGAGGACCTCAGGGGAAAATATGTCTATCTTATCCTAAAACCAAAAACCTTCTACTTTGAAATCTACCGAGTAAACATGCCGGTATTCAATAAGCAGGCTATGACCTTAAGGTTAAGAGACCGAATAGATACCCAGGGCTTCTTGACCGGACCATACAAGCTCTTTTGGCAGGTTTTAGAAAAGACAGACTCAATTTACACTGTTTTTTTGCTTGCTATCCCTGTAAACGAATTTGACCCAATTGTTATTCCTCTTAAAGAGGTTGCAAAAGCTAGAATTAAGTTCATTACCTTTCTACCCTTTTTGCTTGCAAGGCTCTCAAGTACTGAACCTCAAATCATCGTCCATAAAGAAAAGGAAGGATTATGGCTAACCCTTGCAGAAAAGGCTATACCTTATTATGTAGAATTTATCCCCATTGATGAAATGGTAGGGGTTGATTATGCTACATTGAGCTCCCGTATTAACTTTTTCCAAAGGCTTTACCGGGGTGATACCGGAAAGGAGGCTAATATCGTATCGGTGACCTCACCTGAATTAAAAGAAGGTTTGGAAGGCGTTGGATCTCAAAACATTTCTTTACCCGAAACCTTCAACATCTACTTGACTATCTTTGAAGTATCTCAGAAGTTTAACCTCCTTTCTGAAGAAGAGCTTTCAGTCTTAAGGTTTATGGAGATAAACAAAAAATTAGCCTACGGCATGTATGGGTTATCCATAATCTTTCTTTTTCTTTTTTGTGCCTTTTGGTATTGGAATAGAAACATTGAACGAGAGATAAGCCACAAAGAGGGGTTGACTATCCAAAGCATTAACCAACTGTTAAGCCAATATCCATCGGAAAAAATCAAAGAATTTCAAAATTATGTTCTGCAAAAAAAGGAAGTTCAAGGATATCCTTCTGTTAGCGAGATACTTTATTATTTAGCAAACCTTGATACAGATTATACAATAAACGAATTAACGGTAGGACGAGTAGGTAAGGATTATCAAATCAGTGTTCAACTTCAAAAAAAGATTGAGCCTGAGAGTATAACCAATTTTTATCAAAATATTTTGAATAAAATGAGTAGCTTTATAATCATAAATAATAGCACAAATCAATATAACGCAGAAAATAATATTTTTAGCCTAAATATCCAAGGGATAATAAAGCCAAAGAAGTAGAAAGGATATGATTAGGAATCTAATCAAACAGGAAGTTTTAAGGTACTACAAAAAGGAGTTTTATCTATGGTTAGGTGCGGTTTTGTTATTAGGTTTTAGCCTATCTTTAAGTATAAAGGAGTATAAAAAATTAACAATTAATCTACAAAGTCAAGCGACTGTAGAAGAAAGTTATTACAAACTATCTAAGGAGATTGTGAGACTAAAAGAAGTATTAAAAAGGATAAATTTAAAGGCTACTCAAACAATGATTAGTATACCATTTAACGGAACCTATGATTTAAGAGATTTAAACAAAACAATCATTAATGTTAAAACTCTAGCTCAATCAAATGCAAGTTTTTTAGTAATACGCGAGTTAAAGCTGATAAAGGAAAATGATATACCAAAGCTCAAAATAACTGGGGAAATTGTAGTCTTTCAGAGTGAAGGATCCTAAAGGGTGGTATGAAGTTTACGTTTAACCTGTTCCAAAAGCTCGTTTTAATCTTCTGGGGTCCAGCTTTAATCTACATTCTTTTTATGGTTTACCTCCCCATAAAATATGTAAAATATAATCCAAAAACTCAGCTAAACTTGCCAGAGGAGCATAAACAGCTTTTAAAAGCTATTCAGGAGGTTGAAGCTTCAGCTAAACCTAAAGAAGTAGAATTAGCGGTATTAAAGACTAATCCCTTTTACAAGGAAACTTCAAAGTTAGGTAAAGCAGATACTCAAGCTTTACCTAAAACTATTCTAAGATTATCAAGCATCATCCAAACGCCTGAAAGAAAGGTATGTATAATTAACAATAAACCCTATTATGTAGGAAGTGTAGTTGAAGGGTATAAAATTTATAAAATAGGGGAATACTATGTTGAGCTTAAGGGACCTAAAGGGCGGGTTAAGCTTGAGGTGGGGAGCATTTTGGCTCTTTAGCCTCTTTATTTTCATTTCCTGCACGGCTAAAGTGCCAAGCCCAGAGATAAAAGAAACCTACAATAAATGGAGGGAAATTTTAGAAAACCAAACTACCCCACAACCAAAGGAAGAAAGAAAAGAAGAAAGAATTGAGCTTAAGCCAAAGTTTGTTCCGGCTTCTCCCTTACAAAAGCGGATAAATGTAGCTTTTCATCAGGAATACTATGAAAACATCCTTTCTTTTTTAAGTATCCAAGCAGGGCTTAGCTTTATCCTTGACCCGGAGGTAAAAAAGGTCATCCCTGAGGATAAAGCAAGGCTATCCTTTCAGTTTGTAAACCAACCCTTGGAAGAGGTTATAAAAAAGGTCTGCGAGGTCTTGGATATATATCCAAAGATTGAAAAAGGGGTTCTTTACATTTTGCCCTATGAGGAACGGATCTTTAATCTTGGTTTTCTGCCTGTGGTAAAAGAAAGCAAAGCAAACCTTGGTGGCGATGTGTTAGGCAACATCGCAACCACTACAGGTGGCGGAGGAGCAACCTTAACCTCCCCCTTAAAAGGAGAATTTTCAGTTTCTTCGGAACTTTCCCGAAGCTATCTTGAGGTCTATAAAAATCTTGAACAAACTGTGAAGGGCATGCTTTCTAAATCTGGTATGTATCAATTAAACCTCTCAGCTGGCATTTTGTATGTTAAGGATAGACCCAGCAATATTAAAGCGATAGACAGGTTTATTAAAGAATTTTCGGCAAAGTATAGGAAACAAATTGTTCTTGATGCTCAAATTATCGAGGTGGAACTAAATAAAGATCATACTCTTGGGATAGATTGGTTTCAAATCACCAACTATCTTATGGGGAATAACAGGGTATCATTTAACACCCTTGACTTAGGTATAACTACGAGAACGGACCAGCCTTCGGTAAGCTTAACCATAAGCGGGCAACCTAATGTTAATATCTTGCTAAACCTTCTTAAACAATACGGAGAGCTCAAAGTCTTACAAAATCCTAAGCTCAGGGTTTTACATTCTCAACCAGCCATAATAAGCGTTGGCACAACCTTTTCTTACATCAAAGAATTCAAAAGGGATATAACAACTGGAACCACTACTGGAGTTATTACTTACACTACTCAAACTTCATCAGTGTTTGATGGAGTTTTGCTTGGTATCGTGCCCTATCTTTCAGATAATGAAGACATATATCTACACATTGTCCCTATCAAAAGCGAATTAGTTGAGTTAAAGGATGTAAAGTTTGGAGTTGATTACTTTATTACCCTTCCTACTGTAAATCTAAGAGAGATGAGCTCTATTGTCAAGGCAAGACCGGGGGACTTGATAGTAATAGGAGGGCTGATTTTAGACAAGCAAAGGAACACCGAAAAACGGGTTGCAATACCTCTGCTTGAGAATATCTTTCGTTCTCAAGTAGGCGGAGGTAAACTTTCAGAGCTTGTAATCGTAATAAGGTTGAGGGTAGACTGATGAGCAAGCTTGGTGAAATTTTAGAAAAGTTAAGAGAAAAGAAAATTGATGAAACATCTTCTAGAAACATATTTGAACATCAAATTAAAGATTATTCTTATCAAAGAAAGAAAAAAATAGCTCTTCGAATAGTGCTAATCCTTCTTTTTTTTAGTTCAGTAATGGGAGGTTATTTAACGGTAAAAATATTAGAAAACTTTGTATCTCTAAAGAAGAACAATTTACGACAAAAAGAAGCTCTCCTTCAAGGAAATACTTTAACAAAATCAAAGGAAGCCTTAAATGCAACACACACTAACATAGAACATACAAAAAAAGAAAGCGTTAAAGCTAATGAAGCAACCAAGACTGCAACAGCTACAAATACAACCAAAATGACAACCTCACCTAAAATTCCTATAAAAACTGAAGAAGTAAAAAAAGAGATAAAACCAACAAAGAAGACTAAAGAAAAGCCTCTATTTGCTAAAAAACCTCATACAGCAAAACCGGAGGGATATTCTGCTGTCTATTCTCCTCAAGAAGGTCCACCCATACTTCGGGAAGAGGGCTTGTTAAAAAATCTTCTTTTAAACGCTGAGGAAGAGGTTGCAAAGGGAAACTATCAGTCGGCTAAAGTTTTCTACGAGAAATACTTAGCTTATAGACAAGAACCTGAAGTTTATAACAACTATGGAAGCGTTCTCTTTCTGCTTGGGGATTATAAATCAGCAGAAAAAGCCTTTGCCAAGGCTCTATCTTTTCGACAAGACCCAATCTTCAAGCTTAACCTAATTATGGCTAAGCTAAAACTTAAACAGTATACTTCTGCCTGTCAAATGTTTAGAGAATCGCAAACAGACTTAGAAAAGTTAGAAGAGGCAACCTTGGTTAAGGAGATCTGTTCTTCGAGGGGTTTTTAATCGTGGAAAGAAAACCTCTTGGCCAAATTCTAAAGGAAAAGGGCTATCTCACGGACCAAGCTTTAAACTTTGCCCTTCTGGAACAAAAGGCAACAGGGGAAAAGCTTGGAGAGATCCTAATTAGGATGGGTATCACCACCGATTTAGAGATAGCAGTAGCACTTGCAGAGCAGGCAAACCTCCCCTTTGTAGACCTGGCTCTTATCCAACCTGATTATCAAGCTCTATCTCTCATTCCTTACAATTTTGCTATCAACAACCTGATTTGCCCCTTTACCCTTGAAGGAGATAAACTTAAAGTAGCAATTTCTGACCCCTTTAATCATCATCTGATGAACGCCGTTTATAGGGTGGCTGGAAGGCAAATTGAATTTTACATTTCTGGACAGAAAAGTCTGCAAAAGGCTATATCACAATTCTACTTTTTCAAAGAAAACCCTATTGAAGAGAAGATCTTTTCTTTGGTTGAAAGGTTACGCCTTAATCCTACACTTGAGTTTGATGTGGATGAGCTTTTCAACAATCTTTTGATCCTTGGCATTTCAAAAAGAGCCACAGATCTTCATTTAATCCCAACTCAAAAGAGCTTGCAGATCTTTTACCGAATTGATGGCGTCCTTGAACCAACGGTAGTTTTCCCATCCGCGATCTTAAGAAGACTGATAAATGTAATTAAAATCCGGTCGCAAATGGATATTGCTGAAACTCGAAGACCTCAGGATGGTAGAACTACCTTTACCTTTTTAGAGGAAAGGTACGATTTAAGGATGGCAACCGCGCCGACATCCTTTGGAGAAACGGTGGTCATAAGGTATCTTCCAACTGGGGCTCAGGTGCAAAACCTCGAATACCTTGGGTTTGATCCTGAGGAAATACAGTTGATTGATGAGATCTTAGCCAAACCTTATGGGATGTTTCTAATTACTGGTCCAACTGGGTCTGGAAAGACTACTACTCTATTTTCAAGTTTAAGAAGAATAAATCTTTTTGAAAAGAATGTGCTAACCTGTGAAGACCCGATAGAGTATCTTTTGCCCCTCACCAAACAAACTCAGGTAAACGAAGAAATAGGCTATACTTTTGCCAAAGCGATAAGAAGCTTTCTTAGACTTGACCCTGATGTCATCCTTGTAGGTGAGGTAAGGGATGAGGAAACAGCGGAGATGGCAGTAAGGGCTGCACTTACCGGCCATCTATTCCTTTCTACACTTCACACAAACGACTCCATCTCAAGCATATCTCGTTTGAGGGACATGAAAGTTCCTTTAGACCTTTTAGCAAGCTCTTTAAAAGGGGTGATTGCCCAAAGGTTAGTCCGAAGGATATGTCCCTACTGTAAAGAAGAGTATAGTCCTTCCTCCTCGCTTCTTGAGTATTATAAACTACCTAAGGACCATGTTTACTATCGAGGAAAAGGATGCCCTCATTGCCGGGGCAAGGGCTACTTGGGTAGAACGGTAGTTTGTGAAATTTTTTACATAGATGAGGAAATATCAAACAAGATTGCCAATGGTCAGTCTCTGTTTGAAATATATGCTCTTTCTAAGGCTAAAGGGTTTAAAACTTTACAAGAAGATGCAGCTGATAAGGTGCTAAGGGGGATAACGACGGTAGAAGAAATTAAGAGAGTTGTTGGATAGGCAACTAAACGGGCTTAAAGATGCCTCAATACAGATTTAAAGCCTTGCTACCTGATGGAAGTATAGCTGAGGATGAGGGGATATACGAGAACCCTGAACAGCTTTTTAATGAGCTAAAGGCTGAAGGTGCCTTTTTACTCGAATACACTGAAAAACGCAGGCTCCTCCCAAAGTTCTTCTCAAGAAGAGTAAAAAGAAAGGAGATAGCAGAGCTTCTTCATCAACTTTCGATTACCTTAAAAAGCGGAATTCCCTTGATTTCAGCCCTTGAGGATTTAGAACCAGAGATAAAAAATAAAGCCTTAAAAGAAGTTGTGCGAAATATCAGGCAATCTTTACGAAGGGGGGCAACCGTTCGAGAAGCCTTTGAAAGAACAGGAGTTTTCAGCGGCATTGTCCTTTCCCTAATCCAGATCGGCGAGGAATCGGGAACGCTTGACAGGACTTTTGAAGAGGCTTCTCAACATCTCTATCGCATAGAAGAGATTATATCCCAAACTAAAAGGGCTTTAATCTATCCCTCCTTTGTCCTCCTTGCCATGACTGGAGCCTTCTCCTTTTGGATGTTCTATGTTCTTCCACAAATACTTAAGGTGTTTACCGAAATGAACATTAAACTTCCCACGCCAACGATCCTGCTAATGAACATCGTCAACTTTTTTCTGCGCATAAAGTTTATTTTACCTTTTATCTTTCTTGGTGCTATCTTCTTGTTTGTTTTTCTCTATCGGCACCCAAAAACTCAGGCTCCTATGGAAAGGTTTCTACTCAAAACTCCAATTCTCGGACGGGTCAAAAGGACAAGCTTCCTTGCCTTCTTTTTTGAGCATTTTTCTCTTTTGCTTTCTGCAGGGCTTGATTTAAGACGGATACTCTATCTTTTGAAATCGGCCTTTCCCAACAGATATTATCAAAGGATAGTCCTCTCGATGGAGGAAGGCATAACCGGAGGAGAAACCATTACTGATACTCTAAAAAAGCATGAAGTATTTCGACCGATTGACATAAGGATGGTTGCAGTTGGAGAGAGGATAGGCAAGCTTGATACCCAGATGAAGATGCTCTCCGCTTTTTACTACGACGAAGTTAAGAACCTAATGGACCAGTTAACCAAGATGCTTGAACCGGTCATTCTTACCATCTCAGGAATAATTTTTCTTCTGATCATCATAGCCCTTATCGGACCTGTGTATGAGCTTATATCTCAGATCGGTAAGGGCTATTAAAAATCAGCTAAGGCTTGCTTTAAAGCAAAAATAAACTTTTGGGCTAAAATCTCCCCTTTTTTTGCACTGGCAAGATGTGGTTTCCCCCAGATGCCAGAGCTCCAATATTCTTTTTTGTTGGCAACAACCCAATGCCTCGGAAACTTGGGATAATCCTCAAAACCACCTTCTTTAACTAAATGGGGCTTAAGATAGAGGATTAGAGAGGTTTCCCATTCGCCGGCATGAGAATCTGAAGACGGAATGTTTAACTCAGAAAAGGTTTCTTTTAAGAGGTCGCAGATGTTCGCAACGAAAGCCTTGGTTTCTGGATGATTTCTTACGAATTCTTCGCAGGCATCAACAAGATAGCAAAGATGGGTTCCGCCTGCATGTCCAGAAAGGATGATAAATTTTTTCAAGCCAAAATGATAAAGCTCACAAAGAATATCAAGAAGAAGTTGTTTTAAAGTTTCTCCTCTTAGGCTGATCGTTCCGGGTAGCCCATGAGTGCTTCGACAAAGGCCATAATAAATAGGGGGGGCAAGTAGAGCATTGACCTCTTTTACCGCAAGCTTGCAGAGCTCATTAATAGTATAAAGGTCTGTGGCTAAAGGAAGATGTGGACCATGGGCTTCCACCGAACCAACAGGAATAATTACTTTATCAGTCTGCTGAAGAGAAGCTTTAAACTCTTCGGATGTCATCTCCTCGATGAGCATGGATATTTTCATAGAAACCTCTAAAAAATGGATGCCGTAGGTTTAGTAGAATAGAATAATTATAAAATTAACCATTCTATAGGTCAAGAAATTTCAAAGGGTAATTGTTCACATAATTCCACCCAAGAAGTATGAATAAATTAACATTGTGCAAAAATTCTCATATAGGTTTTACTTTTACCTAAACCCCTTAGCTTTAAATTTATGTTAAAAAAGCTACGGTCTATACTTTTTTCAGATAACCTAGCAGAGCTTAGATGGGATTTATTTAAAGTTGAAAGAATTAAAAGCTTTTTCTATAACCGTAAAAACTTTGCTTATATCAGAACCTTCGGGGACATCGTTTTTATTTTTATAATTCTTTACGGTCTTTTTGGACCTCAATCTAAAGAGGAAAATCCGGTTATTTTCTTAACCTGGGGAATCTGGTGGCCATCTGTGGTGCTTTCTTGGTTTTTTCTCGGTAGAATGTGGTGCGCCTTTTGCCCCTTCCCAGGCGTGGCAAGACTCTTTCAAAAATTAAAACTTACTCTTAGAAAAGAACCCCCTTTATGGCTAAAAAAATATGGCATCCACCTTGCCACTACCTTCTTTTTTGTCATCATCTGGCTTGAAACAGTTACCCCCTTAGCTCAAGTTCCTCGATATACTGCACTCCTCATACTTTCCGTAGTAGGCTTCGCAGGCTTGTTCGGAATTTTATACAAAGGCTATGCTTGGTGTAGATATCTTTGCCCTTTGGGAAGAATAACTGGTGTTTCAGCTACTATGGCTTTAATTGAATTTCGTCCGGATTATAGCGTTTGTAAGGGTTGTAAAGGTGCATACTGTAAAAAATCAACTCCAAACATTTCCCCTTGTCCAGTCTATCTGGGAGCTATATCCGTGCAGAATAACCTTAATTGTTTTATCTGTGGACATTGTCTTCTCCTTTGTCCTTATGATTCTCCGAGGGTTTACTTGAGGCATCCTTTAAAAGAAATTATCTCAAACAAAGGCAAAGGTATTACCTGTTCTTATATTGTCCCCTTTCTTATTGGTTCTCAGATTTCAAGGTTTTTAGTGGAATCCTCTTCCTGGAAAGCTTTTTTAAGCCAGATTTATTTAGACGAAAAGATAGCTTTTACTTTGCTTTTTCTATTCCTTTCCTTTGCTATTTTAATGCTTTCTCGTTTAACCATTCTTATTCTTGGAGTCTTTGAAGACCCAATCTTTGGCAGATTTAACCTTGCTATAGCAAGTATAATTCCTCTTGCTTTTACAGGGGAGCTTATCTTTCGCTTAAAGTATTTCTTGCAAGAATTGGATGAATTTTTAAATACTATAACTAATCTCTTCAAATTTAAATTTCTACAAGCATTAAATTTGCAAATTCCAAATGTTTATATATTAATTATAAGCTATTTCCTTCTTTTTATTGCCCTTATTGCTACTCTTTATATCATTTACTATTTTTATTCTAAAGATTTTGAACATGAAATACCTTTTAAAAATTTTACAGGTATAATATTTTTTGACTTTTGTCTTTTCTTTATTTATTTCATTATTATACCTCTTTCTTTACACTAATCCCAAGATATAGCAGAAGCAGGACAACTATTTATCGCCTCTTCGCAATTGCAAGTTGAGCATCCTTCTTGGTTCTTAACATAAGCCTTGCCTTCTTCGTTTAAAGCAAAGACTTCGGGACAAATTTCAACGCAGGTCCCGCAACCAATACAAAGTTCATCATCAACCTTAAGTTCTGCCATGACCTATCCCCCTTTAAATTTTTTAAAAATTATACTAAAGCATATGCTTTTTATTTTACTTGACCTAAATCAAGAATAAATTATTTTTTCTGTAGCAATGTAAGGGCAAACGGCGTTTGGCTATTAAAATAGCAATCGTAGGGGGCGACCGGCTGGTCGTCTAATTTTTTAGGGTGAGCTACTGCTTGCTTCTATATTGTTAATGATGAAAGCTCCTCGCTGGCGCCCGGGGATGACAGCCACTGCTATATAATCGAGAGGTACGCAGTGCCGAGGGATGCCTCACTTCGTTCGGGACGACGCCTCAGTGGATCCCCTCAGGCAAAGCCCTAGGGCTGACAAGCCAAGGAAATACACGAGGCTACAAAAAGATAATAGATTGCCTTCCCAAATTTCAATACTATATTAATAAACATGAAGAAACTTCAGCCATCCGTTGCTATTCTTACTTTAAGCGACAAGGGTAGCCGTGGAGAAAGGGAAGACCTATCGGGGAAACTCCTTTTAAAATTCTGCCAAGCACTTAACTGGGAGGTAAAGCACTACGAAATCCTTCCCGATGAAAGGGAGTTGATCGCTGAAAAGCTCATCTTTTTAGCAGACCATCTAAAGGTTGACCTAATTCTTACTACAGGTGGGACGGGCATTCATCCTCGGGATGTAACCCCTGATGCTACCTCTCAGGTAATAGAAAAGGAAGTTCCAGGACTTGCTGAATTCATACGCTTTCTCAGCTTTCAAAGGACTCCCCTTGCAGCGCTTAGCCGAGCAAGGGCTGGGGTCCGCAGAGAAACTTTGATCATTAATCTTCCCGGCAGCCCAAAAGCCATAGAGGAGATCTTCCCCCACCTTACAGAAATCATTGAACATGCCGTAAAAAAGATTAAGGGCGACACGCATGAGTGCGCAAGAAGTTAAGCTCACGCAAATGGTTAAGGCTTCGGGCTGAGCAAGCAAGCTCCCACAAGGGTTCCTTGTGGAGATACTTAAGGAGCTCCCCCTTCCCTATCACCCTGACCTTATCCAAAGCTTTGAGCATGGAGCTGATGCCGCAGTCTACCGCCTAACCCCAGATATAGCCTTAGTCTTTAGCGCAGACTTTTTTACTCCTGTAGTTGACGACCCATTTGTGTTCGGACAGATTGCGGTAGCAAACTCCCTTTCCGATATCTATGTGGCAGGAGCAAAGCCCCTTCTTGCCTTAAACCTCATAAGCTTCCCCAAGAAAGGGCTTTCACGGGAGGTTTTGAAGAGGATTTTAGAAGGAGGGCTAACTAAGCTCAAGGAAGCTGAAGCTCTTTTAGTTGGGGGTCATAGCGTTGATGACCCGGAGCCTAAGTATGGACTTGCGGTAGTTGGCATAATCCATCCGGACAAGGTTATCACAAACAGGGAGGCAAAGGAAGGGGACCTCCTTTACCTTACTAAACCCTTAGGCACGGGGATCTTGGCTACAGCTTTTAAGGGTAAGCTTTTTAGCGAAAACGACCCACCATACTACGAGATGGTTAGCATCATGACCTCTTTGAACAAAGAGATCTCTGAAATAATGGTTAAGGTAGGCGTAAGATGCGCGACTGATATTACAGGGTTTGGGCTGCTTGGACATGCCTTGGAGATGGCTTTTGCAAGCCAGAAAAAGCTCATCATCTTCGCAAGCAAAGTCCCCTATCTTAAAAGCGCCTTAGAGTTTGCCAGGATGGGTATAATACCTGAGGAAGATTACGAAAACCTTAAATTCTGCGAAAATCTTGTAAAAATCTCAGCTGAAATAAAGGATGAAATTAGGATCCTTCTTGCGGACGCTCAAACCTCGGGCGGAGTTTTGCTCTGCGTCCCAAGAGAGCTAAAAGAAAAATTTGAAAAAACTGCTATTGAGAGGGGTTTTTATTCTTTCTATCAGATAGGAGAAGTCGTTTCCGGAGCACCTTCAATAGAGGTCCTACCTTAGTTGCATTTTACTAAGCTTGAAAGGGTCTTCTTCCAATCTTCAAAGCTTTGATAGCCTACGACCTTATTAGCAAGGTTCCCTCTTTGGTCAAAAACATAAGTTGTGGGCGTAGTAGAAAAATCTCTAAAGGTTTCAAAAACAGCCTTGTTTGCTAAACCAACAGGATAAGTAAGGTTTCTTGATTTTATTATCCGAGGAAGAAGGGGAGCACCGTCTAAATCAACCATAAGGGAGACCACCTGAAGCCCATTTACGCTGCATGTCTCATGTAATTTTTGTAAAACCTTTAGCTCAATCATGCAGGGTGGGCAATAGGAAGCAAAAAGATTGATGAGAACGACCTTCCCGTTAAAGTTAGAAAGCTTATAGACTTTTCCATCGATGGTTTGGAAACTAAAATCAACTCTGCTTTGAGCGTAGGTCAAACTGAACAGAATAAGTAAGATTAGGGAAAATAAAATAAAAGTTTTTTTCATCCTCGTCCTCCGTTAAGCTTTTAAAAAATATATAATTCTTTATAAGATTTGTCAAGGCAAATGAGAGGCTGTTTCATAAAGACCCTCCTACCATGTCTTCTCAAACATAGGGGAGACCATAAGGTTAGCGAGGAATCTTCACTGGAGACCCCTTCACTGCGCTCGGGGAGACAAGAAGGCATGGGACGAAAAAAAGGGAACATGAGTATAAAAAGAGGGCTTGGATGTAAAGAGGGAGCGGGAAAATGTATATTCTCATTTCTTCCTTGCATAAAGATTTATCAATGGTATAATTAGCAAAATTCGATTTTGGTGTTAAATGTTTGAATTCCTAAGAAAAGGCGCAACCTCAATCTTTGCCAAAATCTTCCTTGCGGTTATCGTCATAGTATTTGTCTTTTG
>Ga0272449_1002616_pt1 | contig 16534 bp, 18 predicted proteins | sample YNPCB0241_FD_198679 | JGI IMG/M metagenome (GOLD analysis project Ga0272449, IMG submission 198679) | Hot spring sediment microbial communities from Yellowstone National Park, WY, United States - YNP-CB-024-1 | ecosystem: Environmental > Aquatic > Thermal springs > Hot (42-90C) > Sediment...
ACCCCTTTTTGAGATTTGGAAGTCCAGTGGCTTTGTATCCTCAAAGCACCTTGAGGCCTACATAAAGATAAACTGGGATAAGATTTACCAAGAGCTTGGCCATCTATTTGACACAGAGGAAAAGATTTACAAGATAAGACGGATTTCAGCTTAAGCCAAGACAGGTTATTAAAGAAATACAGGAGGATGATGGAGCTTAAAAACAAGAGGAGAGGCAATCCTTTCAGCACAAAACTAAAGAGGTCTATCCAGGTTGAGAGCTGGTTCGATAAGAAAAAGGAGGTAGGGGAAGTGGAGATAGACTTAGTTCACCATTGTGGTGAGAGCGGTTATGGTGAATTCATATACACCTTAACGGTGACGGAAATCACAACAGGCTGGACAGAGCTTATACCTTTAAGGAACAAGGCGATGGTATGGACGGTAAATGCATTAAAGGAGGTCATAAAGAATTTTCCTGTTAAGATAAAGAGGATCCATACGGACAATGGGAGTGAGTTCATAAACAGCCACCTGTTCAGGTTTTGCCAGGAGAGTGGTATAGAATTTGTGAGGTCGAGGCCATACAGGAAGAATGATGCGCCCTATGTGGAGAGTAAGAACTGGAGTTTGGTGAGGCAATATACGGGGTGGAGAAGGTATGACACAGAAGAAGAATACAGGATATTGAGGAAGTTGATGAAGCTTGTTTCCATAAGGCATAACTTAATAGTACCGCAAATGAAGGTAGTGGAGAAGCACAGGATAAACGGGAAAAAGATAAAGAGGTATGAGATAGACACACCTCTAAACAGGGTCTTAAGAGCGGAAGGTGTAAGCGAAGAAGTAAAAAGGAAGTTTGTGAGTTTGAGGGATAACATAAAGATAGTAAAATTAACACAAACGATAATCAAATTACAAAGGGAGCTTGACAAGGCTTACAACAAGAAAAGGAGTCTCGAATGGGCATCAGAACTACAATAGAAAATAGTTCAAGTAGGTCTAATTTTGAGGAAGTACGATTTCTCGTATTATAGAGGGGTTTAGCTAAAACCGAAATTAACTCATCAAAAATAACAAAATGATTAAAATAACAGCCGTATTTCATTCTTTATTCAGTAAGCGAGGAGCAATACAATATGGTCTTACCAAAGGAAGGTGGTTTGGGAAAACAGAAAAAAGTAAAAAGGCAAAGAGGCACGAGATAGACACGCCTTTAAACAGGGTTTTAAGAGCAGAAGGTGTAAGTGAAAAAGTAATAAAGAGGCTTGTGAGATTGAGGGATAACATAAAGATAGTTAATTTAACACAATCGATAATCATGCTGCAAAGCGAGCCTTACAGGGCTGACAACAAAATGACATTACTAAGGCAGCGCTACGAGCAATTCTATGAGGAAATGAAGCCATGAATTTACGCGCTAAAAATAAGGATTTGGAAAGCACCCCAGGCCTTTCTATGAAAAATTGAAACACTTCTATATCCCTTCCTGAACTCTTAGAGGGATATATTTTGACCTTGTGGACATAAATAAGCTAACCTTACCTAAGACTGTAAGCAAAACCTTGAGCCTTAAAAACTTCCTAAGAGTCTTCGGGTAAAGGTTAACTTCAATTGGCTCAAAGCCATTTTCTATTAGCCTTTTTACCACCTCCTTCAAATTGTTCACCATTTTGTATTTCATTAGTTCACTTTTGGAGTTTGTTTTTCTTCCCTTTTGTTTGTAGTCGTAGATAATCATTTTCGTTTTCAATCGTCGTCGTCATCATTAAGAAGTAGTGCAATGGCATCATCGTCATTATCGGCGAATCCAACTACACCTTTTTTATTTGATATAGCCATTGCTCTGAGCCCATCTCTTCCTTTTATAACAGTGCCTATCACACCTTTGTGGACGTCTATTACTGTTGCAGTGCGGTCATCTTCATCTATCAGTGCTTTTGGGTTACCATACTTATCATATATGTACCTGTAACCCATGTTTACACCTCCTTTTATTTAGGCGCGCTATATATATAACACAAAAATTTGAATTGTCAAGTATATACCCTATGAGGAATTGAAAATGATGAATATACCTCCGGTACAACATTTACCCCCTCAACAAGGCTAATGATCTTGAAAGAGTATTATGGATTTGAAAGTATTGAGGTTTCATACCATTCTCACGCAGATATTTATGGCCCCATGAAGCTTCCATTTCTTTACACTATAAGTATTAGGGTCCTACGCTCACTAAATCGTTGTTAATAACAATTTCACTTCCATTCTAACTTCCCCAGACTTTGCAAAGATTTCCCAATCGGCGTATTGATGGAGCTTGAAATTTAGGGGTATTCTATGTTCTACCTCGTTTAAAAAAATTACCCTGATGCGAGAACCCGAATTATTTCCATTACATCGTTTCCAAACTCAAGAAGTTTTGATCTCAAATCAATAATTACATCTTTAAATACCGGATTTTTAATAACCCAATTGAAAGTTATTGCAGTACTATAAACTAAGGGATCGGTGGTTTTCCCAATTAAAGCTCCATCAAGAATAACCTTTACAAAATTGTAAATTGTGACGGGGAGTAATATGTGGGCCCATTCTACTTCGGTTAGAACCTGGGTATTTTTCTTAATTCTATCCCTTTTGTAGTCCGTCAAAGTTACGTAATTGTAATTATGTTCAATATGAACATGTACCGCTTTGCTTTTAGTTAGCTCCTCCATAATATGGAGGTATTGAGCTTTGATGTCCTCTAATAAGTTTTGGGTTACCAGCGCATCCAGATTGACCTCAACAACAAAGTACTTCTCCAGTAGATTAAAGTACCTCCATTCTTCATACTTCCTTCCAGGTCTGAAATAAATTCCCTTAAAAATAAGGACATCACTAATAGTAAAATCATACTCGTAGTATATAGAAACTCTAAAGCCAAGGCGGTCGGAAGTTCTTAAATTTTTGAAGGCTTCGGAGGGAATGGGTTCATTAATCAAAAAACTATCGCTTTCTAACCATTTTGCAATGGGCTCTGGAATTAAAAATCCACCCATCACCTTTTGAGTAGCTATAAATCGGTGACTCTTAAAAAAACTCTTAAACGGTTCGGTATCGAATATTCTACGTAGCGCAAATAGGGCATTGATTACTTTTACATCCCAAATCTCCATAATCTTACCTCCTGTTTATTAAATTTTCGAAAGGGGTGCCCCTTGAGGTACCCCTTGATATCTATTCCTTCACACTTTTTGAATCAATTAAAAAAGTCCATCTTCCCTTAGCCATTCGCCCTCATACAACCCACAAGACGTTTCATTTAGAACATCTATAACTCTATTCATAGGTTAACTCAAAGAGTCGGAAAAGAAGTCGTTGGGAGGTACAATCCGAAAAGTTTTTTTCTCAGTTATCACAACACTGAATTCATCTTCTACTATAGTTGCAAATTTACACCTTAATCCTTTAATCTTTATGGTTTCAACTCCTCATAGGAAGGCTTGCAACATTTGTAAGCCAAAAGTTATGTTTTGTCAAGTTCACTAAAATTAAAGGTTTAATCATTAACCTGCTTACTTTAAGTTATTATCAAAACCCTCCCCTTCGCCTTCCACCCCCTCCTCAAACAAAACTCAACTCACCAAAAGCCCTAATTCATTTACTTCTCAATTCCCACACTTCTTCGTTTCTCTAAATATTCCAGCTTCTCCTGGGCTTGAGTAAAATCGGGCCTACTTTTCAAAACTTCCTTCAACTCTCTCTCAGCCCCCTCAAAATTCCCTACCTTCTCACAAAGCAATGCTAAACCGTAATGAGCAAGAACATCATCGGAATTACGCTTAATTCTCTCCAAATATTTACGCGCCTCATCTAAAATCTCAACAAAGTTAAGTTTTTCCTGGAAATCCGGCTTCGATCTCCTGAATTCAATCCTTCCCGATACCGATAGAATGCGCGGGTGTAACTTCATAAAGTCATAAGACTTTATTTTAAAATTGGCTAAAGAGTCACTCCATTTTAAATAATTTGGGGCTTTCTTTTCAACTTCATAAAGCATAAGTTCAGCCACCTCATAACACTTTACTTTTTCCATCAACTTTGACATAAAGAAGGCGTATTCCGGCCTTAAATCCCAACGGCCCTTTGACATGAGCCGGGTTGAAAACAAAATCAAGATATCATCATATCTCTCCAATTGGAACATTAGTAATGCGAGTAATAACTCAATATCCTTATAGTTAAGCCACTCAAACCACTTATATTTAAGAGCTTTAAAGTATTCAACCTCAGCTTCATCATACCGGCCAAGGTAATGGTACAAGTAGGCACGATAATAAGATGCCAAATCTTTAAGTTTTTCGTATTTTTTCTCCGCTTCCTCAAACTTCCCAAGATACTGCAAAAAATTCCCATAAAGCAAAGTGTTGAAAGTATCCTCAGGCCGAAGCCTCTCCATCTCTTCGAACTCCCTCAATGCATCGTCAAACCTTAAAGTATACCAATACACCTCTGCCAAATATCTATGAGCCTCTGCAAAATCAGGGTTTAACCTTAAAACCTCTCTCCAAGCTCTTATAACTTCGTCCTGGTTGTCAAGCCCCTTATACCACATCAAATCAAATAGATCCTTTGCCAAAGTTACCCATGCATCAAAAAAGTTAGGATCATAGGCAACTACTTTTTTCATGTGCTCTACCCTTGCCTCAATGTCTTTAAAAGGATAAGGTACGATAAGACCAAAATAACCACTGCTATAGTTCCACCTAACCTTTTCTGACCCGAGTTCTAAAATATTCAGGGGATAAGGCAAACCGAGGGCGAGAACATAATCTCCTGATTCTTTCTCGTAAATCCACCCTGCCTCTGAGTTAACAGCATCAAAAGTTTTGGCGTAGAGATAAAAAAGTTCCACATCTTTATAACCCCGCGCTAATGCGTGCTCCAAGATCTCCCTACTCCCAGGGAATTTGCCATCAAAATTAAAGAGTTTTATAAAATTAATCTCCTGAAATGGATTAAGTTCTATAGCTTTCAGCAAAACATCGTCACCGGGATAGTATCTGTTTTCTGAACATAATTTCAGGCATTCCATGATGTACTCGTCATCCAACTCCATTGCCCTCATCAAAACCTTATAACTACCAACAAAGCGCCCTTCGAAGAAAAACATTTTTAAATAATCACTCACATGTTCAGGGTCTATCTCAAAAGCTTTTAATAGAACTTCATCCCCTGGATACTTACGGTCAGAAGCTATTGCTTCTAAGTAATTTTTGACATTTTTGGGATCAACTTCCAACAATTTGAGAACTATATCCTCTCCGCCGCTACCGCCCCCTCTAAAGGTCGCCCTTGCCAACCCTAAAAGTGCTCTCGGCAACTCGGGGTTTAAGTCAATTGCTTTACTAAAGAGAGAAATTGCTAATCTAATTTTTCCATATTTTAGGTATATCTCGCCTAACTCACAATAGGTTTCAGCATCAGCAAGGCCAGCCTTAATTTTTTTTAAGTATCTTTCGATCTCTTGCTCAAGTTTATCACTATTTGTCTTTTCAAAGGTTTTATAGTCTCGTTTTTCGCCAAAGGAGCTACGTGGTAAATTACGTAAACGCGGATAACTATCATCTTCGTCATATCCACCATCTTTTATAACTTTTGTAAGCGAACTCACAACTTCATGAGCTTTTTTCTCAACCTCATCCACCGCCTCTAAAATCCTCAAAGCTTTCTTAGAAAACTCGTCATCTTCCTTCTCTTTTAAGATTTCTTGGAATATTTCTTTGGCACGATGTCTGTGAACCAAATTCATAAATATAGAACCGACTTTCTCCATAATCTTATAATTCGCAATACGACTAAAGCACGAATAAGCACGATCGACATTTAATTGCTCTAAGAACATTTCAGCCATAATGTAATTAATCATATCATACTTATCAAGCCCGACGACTTTGTTGCTTTTAATATGGCTTCTTAATTTCTTTGCCAGTTTTGATTCTTTGGTATTTCTTATAGTGTTTCTAAGCTCAGCGCTATTATTTAACAGGTCATCCAACTTTTGATAAAACAGCTCTGCCAAGTAAAATAAATGCAGAGCACGCATCATATAAATTAGATCAAAGTAAATGGAAACATCCCTTGAGCCTTTTAATGCAGCAATTATCAAATCCTGCCCTCCGTGACTTATAATATCGGAAATCACTTGAGAATAATACCTTGCCCCTTCAAAATCTGGATCAATCTTTAGGATCTCATTGAATTCCTCCAAGGCCTCCTCTAAACGCAACAGGTCTTTAAGCAAAAGAGCAAGTCTATAACGAGCTCTTAAATCTCTGGGATTGGCTTCTAAAACTTTCCGATATTCCTCGATTGCTAAATATGGAAAAACACTATCATAATGAATAAAACCGGCAAGCGTATATCTCACTTCAGGATCTTCAGGAAAAGTCAAACTCAGTTTTTTTAGTTTATCGATACAAGGTTTTGCCTTTTTTTCACTCAATTCTTTATCTATCTCCAACACAAAAGAATCGCCTTCCGGATGGCTTTTCTTCAAAAAAGAGGCAAGCCGAATGCCAAAGTCATTAGTCCACCTTGTAAGCCATGGATACTCATGAATTTTCGTCTTGTAGTTGTAGCTTTTCAAATAAAGCTTTGATCTATGAAAGGATCTTACATAATAAGTGGGTGCGTCATCCAGGAGTAGACACTGGGGGTCTAATGAGACCACATCTTTTATATTTGTTAAATTTATATTTACCCACTCATCTATCATTTACCCCCTCTCCTTTTTTAAAAATTTCTACTAACTTTTTTTAATTTTCACAGCCAAAAACTTTTTAACTAATCCCACAAAATTTTGCCAATAACAAAGCCCACAAAATACCACCGGCCTGTTTAACTTTCTTTCCGCTTACAAAGGCAGTTATGGGGATAAAACCTTAACGGGAGGGAGAACCTCGGCCTCGGGCGAAAGGTAACGAAAAGTTACCAATACCAAATTTACCTTCGCCAAAGTTCTCTAATGGAAACCGCGTCCTGATTCTCTAAAATAAGTTTAGAGACCAGGAGACGGAATTTGGCTTTCATCCATTTACATCTTATAATCAACTGAAGTACGTATATTGTTAGTGTATATATTATTAGGGAAATAACGTGAAAAGTCAAGTTGCTCGTATTATAGAGGAGTTTAGCCAGAACCGAATTTAATTCATCAAAAACCCAGCATAAGGAGTTTTTGGGCATACTGCCGTTTTTACCCATAACCAAAGAGGTAAAGCAGAATACACGAATCATAGTTAAAAAATCCATTGTTTTAGACAATAAAGACCCAAAAGCCTATCTTTTTATTTAACTCTCAATTCGAGAGCTGTTTGCATACCCTTGTAGAGCTCCGCGGATATCAAACTTATTAATATCTGATTCTAAATGTGAACCTGATTCAATCTCGCCTGAAAGAGAAACCCTAACACAGACCAAAGTTCTAATTCTCCCTTATCTTTCTTACCTTTTCTAAGGAAATAGCCCTGATATAAATTTCTTCCTGTCCCTTTTGATAATTGTAGATATACCCGTTAGAGTAGTAGCCAAAGGCCATACCCACGAGGAAGGCAAGTAAGACGGGACAAGAAAGGAAAAAATGAAAACATTTAAAAGAATGTTCCTTTCTTAAATCTTGAATAATACTTGAAATCGACCTTGCAACATCGATAAACTCCTGGGGCTCTAAATTACCCTTTCTTTCATGTTCAATAACCAATATTGATGGTCTTTTTGGCAAAATCTTTGCTATGTATTTAGTGGCATCAGCAACTGCTTCGTGATGTGCAAAGGAAAGGATCACCGCTATTTCATCCAATTCCCCCTTTTCGAAGGCGTACTTTACGGATTCAGAACTAACATTTCTTTCCTTTAAGCTCCTTATATTTTCTACAGGAATTTTAATAAACTGGTTGTTTTGGAAATGGTACAAAGTTAATGGATTCTGGCTTCCGTAGACCATACCTAAGGCCATACCCAATGAAGCAGGTCCCCTCATCGCAAAATGAATATGTTCCCGGCCAGAGAGTTTGCTTCTTATGGTTGAAAGGCGGTGGTAAAACTTTTCTACACTATCTACCCAATCGTCCTCCCCACTCAAAGAACCAGTAGTTATATAGAGATCCTCCAAGCCTATAGAATAAAAAGTTGAAAGGCCCCTAAGCAGTTCACTGAGGTCAATTCCGATGCTAACGGCAAAGGTTTCAAATTCAGACTGTGGGTTCTGTATGTTAGAGGTTACATAAAAGGGTATATCAAAGACCGTGCGGTCTAACCAATCCTTAATAAACTTTACATTGGGCACAAATAAAGGCTCAATGAGCCTTTTCCCGTAAATCTTACAAGCCTCTCTTTTTTTCTCTACTTCTCCCACATCGTAAACATTGCCTTCCTTATCTATTCTCCCCGTAAAGACAAGTTCTGGCGGTAGATTGTCAACTACAAGGGCCACGGCAAGGGGTAACATAAAACTTTTACCAACAAACTCATCTTTAAAGAACACTGCGAAATTCGTTTGAGCGAAATCGGAAACTGTTTTCAAATCTCTCTTCACATCCGGTAAATTCGTTATATTTTTCGAAGTCCCTTTAATCACTAACATTTCACTCAAAAAACCCTTACCTTCCTTCACAAGCACCAAGGGAACGATTTTTCCACTCTCTAATAAAATCTTCCTCGCATCTTCCTGGGAAATTTTCAAGGCCTTAGAAAATGCATCTAAAGAAACCGGTATCCTCATCTCTCTTAAGTACTTCACAATTTCGTATTGGGCTTCCGCCTCAAAACTCTGAAATTGTTCTAAAATTTCTCCAATATGGTCATTTATCAAGCCAGACTTTAGAAGCTTCAAAAAGTGAGAAACCTCAAAGTCATAAAAGCTGTACATGGAGCTTCCCCTCCAAATCGTAGTTTTTGCCCTTAAGCTTTAACTTAATTGGTGAAGTTTCAACGGGGCCCCTGTAAAGTTCCCTCTCACCATATTTAACAATGATCTCTTTCCCCAAAAGTTCCATAGGCAAATGAAGGTACAGAATATCCCCTTCTCTTACGCCAAGCCAGTTTTCCCCCTTTAAGGCTTCCTGGGTTGCAGCATAGGCTAAAGCCAATTCTTCTTCGACCTCTTCAGGCATCTCGATAATAAATTCTTCCTCTTCTTCCTTATCCAAAGTAATGAGGACGCTCGCCATTGAAAACAGACTTATCCTATCCCGTTCCTCTTTTAAAAACCGCAATGTCCAGAGGCTTGAACCCTGGTACTCCGCCTTTTCCACATAATCTAAAACCTTTGAAATCACCCTTTCATTAACACGCGTAAGAGTGCAAGAGTATTTAAACAATAGCTCCTTAAGAAAGTAGTATTTATAAGGCAGAGGACTTATGGTGAGGCTATACTTTTTAATCTTTATTTTGGGCGGAATCCGAGAAGTTTTGGCAAGGATCCAATATTCAGTGAAAGGGACTACCTCAAAAAGTTCCTCAGAAAGCTTTTTTGTTATCAATATATAAAAGGGAGGATCTACATTGAAAATCCTAACATCCCCAATTAACACTTCCCTTTTTTCGTCACACTCTACAAGCAAATTTTTATCGCTTTTTCTCAGCAATTGAAGATAGCCTTGATAGATCCGTTTCTCCAAATCAAAAGGAATAGGCAATCTACTATTCTCCATCGTCAAACCTTCTGTACTATTTATCTAAACGGTTTTTATTGCAAATTTCTGACAAAACCCTTAAAGCCCAATAATCGAGCTCTTCCACTGTAGCTCCTGACTTATTGAAGAAACCCTTAAGTTCATCTCTAATCCTCTTCCACATCTGATAAAAGGCATCCGACTTTTTCTCGTCTTTTCCCTCTTCCACCCCTTCATAAATCTCCTTTAATTTCTTGCAAAGAACCTCTTTCTTCCTATCACTCCACCCGGCAATGAGGTCAAGGGCCTTTTCAACCCTTAAATAATCAATGGGCTCCGGACTTTCAACGAACACATAATCCCGACTTGAATCATCTTCCTCCGATTCCTCAACTGCGTAGTTCTCAAGATAATTAGGACGCATTAAGGCATCTCCAACGGCCTTGGAGAGAAGGTCAACAATAGAGTTCTTAATCATTGTTTTTAAGTACGCCTTATTGATCTTTGTTTTCCCTTTAAATAGACTTTCTTTCGCCCGAACCTTCAGGCAAAAATCTAAAAAAATTGACTCGAAAAGGTCTTCTCCCCTATCTTGATAATAGTTCTCTAAGAAAGAAAGCAAATTCAATTCAATGACCGCTTCTTTTATTACACTTACTATCTTTTGCTTATCCTTTTCTGTGAAACTCCAGTCCAAGATTCTTCGTATTATTTGTAAAAAATCAGCTTCTGCCACTGCAAAACCTCTGAAGTTGTTCTAAGTTATAACATACGCCCGCCTTGATGAAATACCGGGAAATATCATAAAGGTCCATAGAGATACAGTTTTGCTCCATCAAATAGCTTATTTTCCTTGGATTAATGCATCTTTGTCGATCCGGGCATCGGACGTTTTTCCGGTCACAATCCAGAATCAAGTTTACCGATTCCTTTCCACCTTTTGTTGTCAAGAAAACTACTTTATACTGTGAACTCCCAGGGCGATCTTGAAAGGCCAAGGCAGGTCTTTTGGTTCTTTTAGCAACAACCCCAAGTTTGATCCCGTATTGATCCTCAAGCGAACGAAGAATCATATCACCACAAGCACAAAGCAACAGCACCTCTTTCTTCGAACCATAAGGGGATGGCCTTTTGCATAAAACTTCTTTTAGTTTTTCACCCAGAAACATTTACATTAATTATAAACAAAAATACCCGGAATAAAACAAAATTTACAGGTATCGGGTGGGATATGCCTTGACAACTCCTATAAACTCCTTGTAAAGCTGCCTCCTATCAAAGATGTAAAATATAATGGAATCTTTGGTCTCGTCAATCACACCCCTCAATTCATATTTCAATTTTATGAATTGGCTTCCACTCAGGTGCCCCTCCAAAACAGAATTTTGGAGCCAGAAGAGGTACTTCCTCGCAACCTTCAATACCTTTGCGACTCTTTTCACTTCTACATCATACACCAAAATTATAAACACCATTACCACCTCGAAAGAAAAGGAATAAACTCACGAATCCCCAAGAGGTGCTTCTCCAATTTCAAGGCCTCTCTCCGAAGCAACATTCTGTAAGTTAAATAAACCTTTTTCTCCCTATCGTAAAAAATTTCGTTCATCTTCTTCTCGAACTCCTCTGAGAATAGACTCAGCCCATGCCTATTGAGATAAACTCCGCCCGCTTCTTTTCGAAAATGTTCTGCCTTTATGACATTCTTATTTACCAGTGAGAATATCACCCTGTGCGGGATTAAAGGTTTAAACACCTCTGCAATATCGAGGTGAAGCGTCAATTTTTTATCTATTGGAGAGTGCAGGTAGCCAATACGGGGATCCAAATGGGTCTTATAAATTTCTGATAGAACATAAGAGTATAAGAGGGCATTCCCAAAGCTAATTAATGCATTCAAAGGGTTATGAGGAGGTTTTCTACTTCTGTATTCAAAAGCAAAGTCTTCCTTTTCAATAATGACCTCAAAGGATTTATAGTAACACTCCCAAATCTTCCCCTCAAGAGCGAGGAGGTCCTCTTGAGATTCTTGAAAATCCAGCTGTTCTGCCAATTTCTCAATTTGCTCAATGTAAAATGCTAAATTTTTGCCCCTTCTGTTATAGTACTTCAAAACCGTTAACATGTTAAGCGTAGCGCCACGAACGAATCTTATCGCCAGGTCTAACCTCTTCCTTTCATCAATAAAGAATTAAACCTGTTTTATAAGGGTTTTACCGTGAGAATTAAACTCAAAGGGGTAATAAGTACCCAAGTAGCCACCATGAAAATCGAAAAAATGAATCAGGACACCTTTTCTTGAAAGATAAACAATTAAATTTTTGCTAATGTCCACATTCCCCAAAAGAAAAATATCACTGATCATCTCAACAGGCAAACGCCTTTTCTGCCCCGATTTTTCAACAAATAACACGGTATTTTGATCTCTTACCATTTCTCCGTCTGAGAATATGAAGAAAGGCGCCCTCATAATTACAACCCTTATAAAGCGCCAGTGGGCAATTACTCTTATATTAAACACCCAAAAATAAGTAATTTTGACATCCCTCATAGATTAAGACTTTTTGGCCGTTAAAAGCCTAAAACGGGATTGCAAAGCCGAAATAGCTCTGTGCCCCTTTGCGACATAGAAAAGTTCAAAAAGGTATTTTTAAAAAAATTCAAAAACTTTGATTAAAGGCCAGAGACAAAATTTAAAAAGAGTTAGATCCCCCACCGTACTTTTCTGAGTAAGAGACTATTCAATCTCAATTAACAAGGCATTAAAAATTAGATGAAACCAAAAGAGGCGGCTCTAAATCTTCGAGCCCCAGGTAAAAAGAACAATCACACAAGTTAACCAAAAAATTTGAATCGTGACCCATAAATAAACTCAGCCCAATTGATTTCTTAAACCGCATTAACTAACCGGAGGTATGTTCCTAACCAACAAATGTTCACTTCACCCTCCTTACTTCCATTTTTTTGGGAGGTCCATTAGTGAATTGAGTTTTTCGTATTTACTTCAGCGTTCCCCCTTTTTAAAAAGTTGAAATCAAATTGCAAAAGAACTATAACCTTTCTTGCTTTTCAATCTCCTTAAATGTGCTTCTCCGTTTATTCCTTTAAATTGTAGAAACCGGGCTTCAAATCAAAACAAGTAGAAAAAATTTACCCTACATTTATTCGAAGTCCAACGTATCATCTTCCTTTAAATTTCTCAGATTTATCACAAGGCCATTTGAAACCTCCGAAACCCTGCTTAGCTCCGTATAATCCGAAACTCTAAAGCCGATTATCTTAAAATAAGTAAATAGAGTATCGAAATACCTTTCTGGGCTACATAGCGGTAACTCAATTCCCTCATGCTTCAAAGTGTTCATAAAATATGAAAAAATCTCAACGGCAGGTCTGACGCCAATCGAAAAATAGTAAATATAGAGGTTATAAATATTTTCCAAAATAAACTCGTGGATGTCGTCAACTTCTTCCTCTATAGCTTCCATATATCTCCGAGCCATTTCCCTGAAAATATCCCATCCCTCAAAAGGTCGGTCAGTATAATGTGGATTCAACACCGGGGCAAAAACATGGAACACATTCCCAAAAAACTTCGTAATTCTACTAAACCTTTCACCCGTCTCGCTTACACCGTAGACACCGAAGGAATTAAGGTGGATGAGGTCTATCTCCCAATAGCGCCAGAGTACTGCCCTCCGTACCACTCCAGTCTCCGCAAAAAAACTAAACGCCACCCCCAAAACATCCTCGCGACAGAGATTCTCAACAAACTCACTGTCAAAATCTTCAACGGGTAAAAGTTTTAAAGGGTTATACAAGCCTGCCCTCCTTTTTAAAACTTCCTCCCAAGGCAAAGAGCCAAATTTTTAACCTCATTTTTACCTCAAAAGATCCTTTTTAACTTCACTCCTTATTATCAAGTAAAAGTCCCAAACCTTTTCGTGCTTTTCTTTTTCAGCAATTTCCAATTACTTTTCAAAAAACTGCTTAGAGGTACAACAGTGTATGCGCCCCTAACCTTCCTTTCTACATCGCTACAAGAAAGCAAAGAGAGGAACAGAATCCTTTTAACCACGTTTTACTCTCCCTCTATATAACGTCCAAAAATACCGAGCCAGTGCTGTGACCCTTTCAAATTCCTCTTCGCTTTCTACCTTTATGCCTATAATTTTGTAATAAGAGAAGAGTAAATCGAAGTATGTTTCCGGGTCTGTGTTTGGGAACACAATCCCTTTGAAATCCAAATACCACAAAAGCTCAGCAAATATATCATTTGCAGGATATGTTCCCATAGAGAAGTAATATATGTACAGGTTGTAAACATCATCCAGAACGAACTCCAACATATCCTCACCGCTGTCTTCCTTATTTTCAAGGAATTTACGTGCCATTTCTCTTAAACGACCCTTTTCGGTGTAAAAACGGTCAGAATATTTGGGATACAATATCGGAATAAGAACGTGATGGATAAAATCATAAAACGAGGTGTTTGACCCAAATCTTTCTCCGGCTTTATTTACATCATGATAGCCAAAGGTAACAATGTGATAGAGATCTATATTTTTCTCCTTCCACCTACTAACACTTCGTCCTTTCCCCAATTCAGCATAAAGGCTTAATACAACTCCTTCAGCATCCGATCGACAGATTTCCTCGATAAACTCATAAGTAAATGCTTTCGCAGGTAAGAGATTTAGCATATTTACTCCTCGTTTTTTATTTTGAGCATCTTTTTTTTATTTTACAGCAATTTTACTAAAATATCGAGTTTTAAGCTATTAAAAGGAAGCCCCAAATTCGGGCATAAAGCCCAGAAAGTGAAAATCACATATAATTTTAGTATTAATCGGCAGATTAAATTTTTTGTTACACCCGTCTGGCAATCCAACCAACTCTTTTGCAACTTCATCTTTGAAATCCCTACAAGTTGATTGGGAACTGAATTTATTTCCATCATTTTACATTGCACCTTTTTGTATGTTTACTAACTGGCATTTTGTTTTTTTAAATGGAACTACCACTTTTCAACGCTTAATCATCTTGAGAAAGAAGAAGTGCTATAGCATCACCGTCACTATCGGCGTGTCCCATAACACCCTTCTTTTCCGAAATCGCCGTGGCTCTTTCATATGCTTATTAGACTTTATTACGGTTTCTTTAAAGCCCATATGAATTTCTACCACCGTCGCTGAGCGTTCGTCTCCTCTTATTATCGCCTTAGGTCTCCCAAATACTTATCATATATCATTCTTTAGTTACCCTTTTACCACTCCTTTTAATAGGCTCTGATGTATTACTTTTAGACACTTAAAAAGCCTATTTGTCTGTTTTGTAGTTTTGATAAGACAACCAATTTTATTTCAACCGAGTAAGTTTTAGTTAGTGGTCCTTGAGCGACACTACAACTAACTTCCTGGCAACTTCAGCTCCTCATTTATAACAGGTAGGTTAGGGAGCTGAAAAGATAAGGGGAATGGTAGTACTGAGAACTTCAATTCTTCATTCCTTATAAGGAAGCTACATAGAAGTTTCTTGCGTCGCTTTGGTGTTAGCGGTGCAGAAAACTAAACTCCATTCTTTAAGGTATATTTTCCCCTTACGAACATAGATAAGCCAATCCCATCCAGGGCTGTAGGCAAAGACCTTAATTCTCGAGAGCCTTCTTGTGTTCCCTGGATTGTAGGCGACTATCGGCTCAAAGCTATTTTCTATTAGCCTGTTTACCACCTCCTTCAACTTGTTTACCATTTTGTATTTCATTGGTTCACTCACAGAGTTTGTTTTTCTTCCTTTTCGTTTGTATTTGTAGACAATCATTTTCGTTTTCAATCGTCATCATCATTAAGAAGTAGTGCAATGGCATCATCGTCATTATCGGCGTACCCAACTATACCTTTTTTAAATGAGTAAGCCATCGCTCTGATTCCGCCTTTTCCCTTTATGACATTACCCACCACACCTTTGTGGACATCGATTACTGTTGCGGTGTAGTCATCCTCATCTATTACTGCTTTTATGTTACCATACTTATCATATATGTATCTGATACCCATTGTTACACCTCCTTTTATTTTTTTGAAACGTTATAGTCATAATAATATTGGATTGAATTGTCAAGTACCTCATTTTGTTTTTGCCACCCTGCACACCAACGGATGGCATTTTCTCGTCTCTGGCTCGGTGTCGCCATTGGTTTCATTTTAATCCTACTCTCTAAATTCATCGTTTGACGATGTACCGACTATAGATACAGGCTTTTCATATAATCTTATTCCAGTCTCCATTCCTTATAGGTAGGCTACGGACACGCAAGGCATATACCATCCATGATCGAATACGGTTTATGGCAGTCTCCATTCCTTATAGGTAGGCTACGGACAGGTTCTCTCTAATAAGCTTTATGAGGAGAACAGGTATGACCAGTCTCCATTCCTTATAGGTAGGCTACGGACTTAGGAATGAGAGACGCAGTTATTGGAATTTTGAAAGAGTTGTCTCCATTCCTTATAGGTAGGCTACGGACCTGTATCACCAGTTATAGTGTTAATCACAGTGTAATAGTCTCCATTCCTTATAGGTAGGCTACGGACATGGAACTTGGAGCAAGGAGGATTCCGAATATCCCAATGTCTCCATTCCTTATAGGTAGGCTACGGACCAATATGGATTTTAGTGCTGAGGAATGTGGAACTCTTTTACGTGGTCTCCATTCCTTATAGGTAGGCTACGGACGAGAATATAACTATTATGAACCAATTGAGCCAAAATTCTCGTCTCCATTCCTTATAGGTAGGCTACGGACATGGAACTTGGAGCAAGGAGGATTCCGAATATCCCAATGTCTCCATTCCTTATAGGTAGGCTACGGACCAATATGGATTTTAGTGCTGAGGAATGTG
>Ga0272449_1002617_pt1 | contig 16521 bp, 24 predicted proteins | sample YNPCB0241_FD_198679 | JGI IMG/M metagenome (GOLD analysis project Ga0272449, IMG submission 198679) | Hot spring sediment microbial communities from Yellowstone National Park, WY, United States - YNP-CB-024-1 | ecosystem: Environmental > Aquatic > Thermal springs > Hot (42-90C) > Sediment...
TTGATCATGTCCACCCCACCCCGGGCCACTGCTCTCCAGACGTCCCGCCGCTCCAGCGTGCGGCAACTACCCGACACGTAATCGTGACCCTTCTTGTCCAGGAAAGGGAAACTAGCGGTTACAGGAGATAGAGCGGGGAACGCACCTCGACCCGGCCAAGATGACCGTGGCCGAGTACCTGAGAGAGTGGCACCGGGTGCGGGAGGAGAGACTTTCCGAATCCGCCTGGCACCGCTACCGGGGCCTCATAGAGCAATGGCTCGTCCCGCTGCTGGGTAGCGTCCCCCTGGCAAAGCTCCAGCCCCTTCAGATTGAGCAGGCTTACGAGACCATGAGGAAGTCTCCCCGCAAGGACGGAAGGCCGGGCACCGTGTCGCCCACCACCGTCCACCACGCCCACTGCGTCCTGCACAAGGCCCTGCGCGATGCGGTGAAGAAGCGGCTGATACCCTACAACCCGGCGGACGCCGTGGAGGCCCCGCGCCGGAAGCGCAAGGAGCCGCGGGCATACACTGAGGAGGAAGTCAACCGGCTGCTGGCGGCCGCCGAGGGCACGCGCCTTTACGCGCCCATCGCCCTGGCGGCCTACACCGACATGCGGTTGGGCGAAGTGCTGGGCCTCAGGTGGGAGGACGTGGATTTCGAGGACGCCACCATCTTCGTCCGCCGCGCCCTTAAACGGTCGAAGGAGCGCGGCCTGGTGCTGGAGGAGCCCAAGACCGCCAAAAGCCGCCGCCGCATTGAGATCGGCCCCGACACCATAGCCGTGCTGAAGCGGCAGAAGAAGCTCCAGGCCGAGTGGCGATTGAAGGCGGGACCGGCCTGGCAGGACACCGGCCTGGTCTGCACCATGGAGGACGGCTCTCCTGTGTAAACCCGCACGGCTTTTCTAGCGCCTTCTGCAAGCTGGCGCCGCGGCTCGGCATCGGCGGCGATATGCACGCCCTGCGTCACACCCACGCCACCTTAATGCTCAAGGCCGGCGTCCCGCTGAAGGTGGCCCAGGAGCGACTGGGCCACGCCAGCATAGTCATGACCGGGGACATCTACTCCCACGTCCTGCCGGGAATGCAGCGGGAAGCGGCGCGTATCGTGGAGGAAACCCTGAAGCTCCGGCGGTGAGTGTTAGCAAATTGTTAGCAAAACGGCCTCCCCAAGTCCGGGAGGCCGCATTTTTGCTGGAAAAAATGGAGCGGGTGACGGGGATCGAACCCGCAGCCCTCAGCTTGGGAAGCTGATGCTCTACCATTGAGCTACACCCGCGCACGTTTATTTTAACCGAGAACAGCAGTCTCTGTCAAGCCTTGTGCCGATTGGCGGGACCGGCCGTTTTCAGGTCAATCCCAGGGTGCGCCGCACCAGGGCCCGGTAGGCTTCGAGAAGCAGGCGAGCCACGGGGCCGGGCATACCGTCGCCTACACGAGTCCCGTTTACCCTCACTACAGGCACCACCTCGCGTACCGAATTGGTGAAGAAGACCTCGTCGGCGGCCAGCAACAGGTCCGGCCCGAAAAGCCGTTCTTCCACGGGCCGACCCAATTCCCGGGCCAGTCCCAGAACCGTTGCCCGGGCCAAACCCGGAAAGATGCCCGCCTCCACGGGGGGCGTGAGTACCTTCCCCTGAACCACCGCGAACACATTGCTCACGCTGCCCTCGGCCACCGCGCCTTCGGCGTTCAACATGATAGCCTCCTGTGCGCCTACAGCCCGCGCCTCACGGTAGGCCAGGATGTTGTTTAAATAATTCAGGCACTTGGCCTCCGGCGGGACCGCTGCCGGGAGATTGCGCCGCGTGCGCACCACGGCCGCGGTAACGCCATCCAGGTAAACGCGAGGGTCGATGGCCAAGGGCCTGGCATGGACGACCAGAGTGGGCCTTGCCGGGGCGGGCGGCTCGATGCCCAACCCGTCCCCCCGCGTAACCGTAATCCGCACATAGGCCTCCGCGAGCCCGTTGGCCTCCAGCGTGGCCTCCACCGCCTCCCGCACGGCACCGGGCGGCCACGGCAGTTCGAGGCCGATCAGGGATGCGGAACGATACAGGCGGGTCACGTGCTCGGTCAACTGGAAGGGACGCCCGCCGTAGGCCCGCAGGGTCTCGAACACGCCGTCGCCGTACAGAAAGCCCCGGTCCACCACGGAAACGCGGGCCTCGTCGGCCGGAAGCAGCCTCCCGTTCAGGTAAACGTACTCGGTCCGCTCCGTTGCGGCGCTCCTGCCCATGGCCGCCTCAGAAAATACGCTGCAACGCGATGGTCTGGTGCCGGCCCGTCCCCACCCCGATGAGGGCCACCGGCACGCCGGTCAATTCCACGATGCGCTCCACGTAGCGGCGCGCATTCGCCGGGAGTGCCCCGTAGTCCCGGACCCCGGAGAGATCCTCCTCCCACCCGGGCAGGGTCTCGTAGACGGGTTCGCACTCCGCCAGCACCTTCAGGCTGGCGGGAAATTCGGTCAGTTCCTCACCCCGGTAGCGGTAGCCGCGGCAAATTCGGACCTCCGGAAGTCCGCTGAGGATGTCCAGCTTGGTGAGAGCCAGAAAGTCCAGACCGTTAATGCGGGCCGCGTAGCGCAGCACCACGGCATCGAACCAGCCGCAGCGGCGGGGCCGACCCGTGGTGGTGCCGAACTCCCTGCCGCGCTGCCGCAGGAGGTCCCCCAGGTGACCGTGCAGTTCGCTCGGGAATGGGCCCCCGCCCACCCGGGTGACGTAGGCCTTGGCCACCCCCACCACGCGGTCGATCCGGGTCGGCCCGATGCCTGCCCCCAGGCAGGCCGCGCCCGCCGTGGGGTGCGACGAAGTGACATAGGGGTAGGTGCCGTGGTCCAGGTCCAGAAGGGTGCCCTGGGCACCCTCGAACAGGACGTTGCGGCCGGCCCTGATGGCCTCGTCAACTATGACAGAGGTATCCGCCACGTAGGGGCGGATGCGCTCCGCCAGGCGCAGGTACTCTGACAGCACCTCCTCGAAATCGAACCCCGGGACGCCGTAGATCTGCGTGAGCACCCTATTTTTCTCTGTAATGTTATCCCTCAAACGGGCCGCGAATTCCTCGGGGTCCAGTAGGTCCACAACCCTTATCCCGCTGCGGGCCGCCTTGTCCATGTAGGCCGGCCCGATGCCCCGGCGCGTGGTGCCGATGCGGGATTCGCCCCGGCGGTCCTCCTCGGCCTCGTCCAGGCGGCGGTGGTAAGGCATGATAACGTGGGCCCGGGGGCTGATGCGCAGGTTGCCGGTAGCGATGCCCTGCTCGGCCAGCATATCCAGCTCATGTACCAGCACCGCCGGGTCGATCACCACTCCGTTGCCGATGAGGCACATCTTGTCGGGGTAAAAAATGCCCGAGGGAATGAGGTGCAGCCGGAATTCCCGCCCGTCGATCACCACAGTATGCCCGGCGTTGTTGCCCCCCTGGTAGCGCACTACCAGGTCGGCTTCCCGCGCCAGGAAGTCCGTGATCTTGCCCTTTCCCTCGTCCCCCCACTGGGTACCAATGAGTACCACGGTCGACATTGCTAGCCCTCCTCAAGGCGCTTCCGGATTTCCCGCGCGGCGATCATACCGGATGCCGATGCCTGGGCCAGACCCCGCGTGATGCCGGCCCCATCCCCCACCGCGAACAGATTGGCCACCTGCGTTTCAAGGTGGGCCGTAAGCATGAGGCGGCAGGAGTAGAATTTGACCTCGACCCCGTACAGGAGGGTGTACCGGGAGCACACGCCTGGCGCCACCCGGTCCAGGGCCTGCAACATCTCCACGATGGCGACCATGTGCCGGTGGGGAAAAACCAGGCTCAGGTCCCCAGGAGTGGCCTCACGCAGCGTGGGGGTGACCAGACCCTTGGCCAGGCGCTCGGGGGTACTCCTCCTGCCCACCAGGAGATCACCCAGGCGCTGGACGATGACGCCCCCGCCGAGGAGGTTGGCCAGACTAGCCACGTACCGGCCGTAGGCAATGGGGTCCCGGAAGGGTTCGGTGAAGGTCTTGCTCACCAGAACGCTGAAATTGGTGTTTGAGGTTTTGCGGTACGCGTGGCTGTGTCCGTTGACGGTGATAAGACCGTCGTTGTTCTCCATCACCACTTCGCCGTAGGGGTTCATGCAGAAGGTGCGCACTTTGTCGTTGAAAGTCTTGGAGAAATAGATGAACTTGGATTCGTAGCACACCCTGGTGAGATGGTCCATGGTGACGGCGGGCAGTTCCACGCGCACCCCGATGTCCACCGGGTTAATGGCCGTCTCGAGCCCCAGGCGCGCAGCCTCACCCACCAACCAGCTCGCCCCCTCCCTGCCCGGGGCCACCACCACGAAGCGCGCCGGGACCTCCTCGCCATTGGCAGTGCGCACCCCGGCCACGGTCCGGCCCGCCACCAGGAGCTCGGCCACGGCTCGGCAGGTGCGAATTTCCACGCCGCGGGACAGCAGGTAATCCCGCATGCGCCTCAGGATGTCACGGCAGCGGCCCGTACCCATGTGGCGGATGGGGATGGGAACGAGCTTCAACTCCGCCTGAAGGGCGCGCCGCTCGATCTGCCGGATCTCTTCCTCGTGGGCCACGCCGTAGAGGGTTTCGGGGGCGCCGAACCGGAGGTAAATCTCGTCAACCTCACGGATGAGGGCGGCCAGCCGCTCCTCGCCGATATACTCCTCCAGGCTGCCCCCCACCTGGGCGGACAGGGTGAGCTTGCCGTCGCTGAAGGCGCCGGCGCCCCCCCAGCCACACAGGGCGCTGCAGGGCCTGCAATAACGACAGCCGCCGCCCGCCTCCCGCGACGGGCAATTCCGCTTTTCGACGTCCGGTCCCTTTTCCAGAATCAGAACCCGGGGCGGCTGCGGCCCGTTTTTCACCAGTTCCAGCGCCGCAAAGATGCCCGCCGGCCCGGCGCCCACGATAATTACGTCGTACACGGTTCTTCCCTGCCTCTATTCGCGGGCCAGACTCACGAATCTGGCGTACTCCTTCAGGAAACCCAACTCCACGGTTCCCACCGGTCCGTTGCGTTGCTTGGCCACAATTATTTCGGCCACGCCGCGGTTCTCGGTATCGGGGTAGTAGTACTCGTCCCGGTAGATAAAAATAATCACATCCGCGTCCTGCTCCAGGGCGCCCGACTCCCGGAGGTCCGACATAATGGGGCGTTTGTCGTGCCGTTGCTCCACGGCCCGGCTCAGCTGGGAAAGGGCCACAATCGGCACGTTGAGCTCCTTGGCCAAGGCCTTGAGGGAACGCGAGATCTCGGTCATTTCCTGCTGCCTGTTCTCGGCGCGGCGGGTGGCCTGCATTAGCTGCAGGTAATCTATCACCAGCAATCCCAGACCGTGCTCGGCCTGAAGCCTCTTCGCCTTCACGCGCAATTCCCTTACCGTAAGGGAAGGTGTGTCGTCTATGAAGAGGGGCGCGCGGGCCAGGTACCCCGCCGTGCGCGTTAACCGCTGCCAGTCCTCCTCGGTCAGCGGACCGGCACGCAGTTTGCGTGAATCGATCATGGCCTCGGCACAGAGCAGGCGCTTGACCAGCTGCTCCCGGGGCATCTCCATGCTGAAGATTCCGACGGGCATGTGCATTTTGCACGCCACGTGCTGGGCGATACCCAAGGCCAGGCTGGTCTTACCCATGCTGGGGCGCGCCGCGAGGAGGATCAAGTCCCCGGGCTGCAAACCCGCCGTCATCCGGTCGAGGTCCGCATAGCCCGTAGGTACGCCCGCCAGCCCCTCCCGGCCGCTGAAGCGCTCCAGTTGCGCGAAGGCCTGCAGCAGGACCTCCCGCACGGCGACGAAGGCCCGGTCCGAGCGTCGCCCCGTGACCTCGAGCAACTGCTGTTCGGCCTGCGCCACCAGTTCCTCGGCACTTTCGGCCTCCTCGTAGCCCATCTCGGCCAGGCGATTGGCAATACCGATGATCTGGCGCAGGACGGCCTTTTCGCGTACGATGTGCGCATACCAGTCCGCATTAACCGTGGCCGGAACCATATTGGTCAGGGTAGCGACGTACCCGGCCCCGCCAACCTTTTCCAGCTCCCCCTCCCGGGCCAACTCGTCAACCACGGTCAGGAGGTCAACCGGTCCCCCCCTCTCGCTGACCCGGATGATGGCCCTGAATATGGTCTGGTGGCTGGAGCGGTAAAAATCGGCCGGCTCCAATATGGCCAAGACCTTGTTCAGGGCCTCCTGGTCCAGCAGACAAGCCCCGAGTACCGCCTGCTCGGCGTCGATGCTATGGGGTGGTATGCGCTCCCGCACGGCTAGATGGCCACCACCTCCACGGTGAACTGCACATGCACCTCGGCGTGCAGGCGTGCCGTGACTTCGAAGGTACCGGTGGTCCTGATGGGCTCACGCAAAACGAGTTGCTTGCGGTCCAATTCCAGGCCCAACTGCCGCGCCACGGCCTCCGCAATGTCCCGGGTGCCCACCGAGCCGTAGGGTTTTCCGGTACTACCTATGCGTACCCCGACGCGGATCGTCTTTCCCTGCAGCCGCTGCGCCGCGTCGCGGGCACGCCGGAGCAGCCTTTCCTCGCGCCTCAAAGCCGTCTCCTTCTCCGCGGCCAGGGCCTTCTTCTTGCCCGGAGTGAGGGGTTCGGCCAGGCCGCGCGGCAATAAATAGTTCCGCGCGTAGCCCTCGGCCACCCGCACCACATCTCCCTTCCTTCCCAGTCCCGAAACGTCCCGGAGCAGCACTACCTCCATCAGTTTTTCTCCCCCCGTCCCTCGCAAAGGCGGCGCCAGTTATAGACCGAATCCAGAACCCCGATGAGGGTACACACCACCAGGGCGAAGGGCCAGTAAAACAGGAGCGCGGCCAGGACCAGAAAGCGCAGGGCGCGCTGTCCGCGGAGGGCACGGAAATAATACACCACCACGGCAGACCCCACCGCCAGAAAGGGCCAGACGGACAAGTAAAGAACATTCTTGCCCACGGCCGCCACCGTTGTCCAGCCCCAGTGGTCTCCGGCCAGGGTGAGGCTCAGTCCAGAAATGGGCAGCCACACGGTATACCAGGGCAGACAAAGGTGACGCCAGGCTACAGGACCACCCGCGGGCAGACCCCAGTAGCGGAACAGCCGGTCCAAGGTAAAGTAACCGACCACGGCCACCACGGCGGCCCACAGAAGAAAGTTCGCGGGCCCGAGCAGACGGGCCGCTTCCCAGAAGTGACGCACCCACACTTGCGTTTCGCCTGCCAGGGGTTCCAATGCGGCCGGTACCGGCTCCGGGGGCGCAAACCAAAGACCGGTACGCCACGCCGCCAGCAGGCAGGCGGCCGCCACCGCAACGGCAGTGCCCACCGCGGCGGCCAAGGCACGCCCACCGGGAACGTGGTTCTTAAACAGCAGACCCAGCAGTAACCCGGGCAACCCCATCTCCACCACCACCAGGAAAGGCCACCGCAAGCCTGACACAAAAAAACAGACTAGGGCCCCCGCCCAGGCTCCCGCACCGGCGACCAGCCCCGTCCTGCGAACCACTACCCCCAGCAGCACCGGAATGGCTACCTGCAGGATCGGCAGGTGGGTACCGAGCAGCCCCAGCGCGGCGGTCACGGAGGCCACGGCCACGACACCCAGCAGCGTCTTTGCCGGATGGCCCAGCAAAGGCCCTCACCTCTTCCGGTCGGCCAGGAAATAACTCAGGAAGCTAGAAAGGTCGCCGTACCAGCGCTCCACTTCGTGGCCGTCATCGATGTTCTGCCTTAGCTTGGCCTCCACCCGCAAGTCCAGGACCGAAAACCCTATACCCAGACGTCGGGCCAGGACATAACAGGTGATGACCACACCGGCCAGGGCGTCGACCAGTTTGTCGTCGCTCCCCCCGGCCATGGCCCGGAAAACGGCCGCCGTGGACGCCACGAGGTCGGCCTTCAACCACTCAACCACCCGCAGGTTCCTGGCAATCCCGGATTCCTGGCCCACCGACAACCGCATCACCCCGCCCGGGCCCACCCGACCGGCCCCTACTCCACCACGAAGGGCAACAGAGCGATGATCCGCGCCCGCTTGATGGCAGTGGTCAGCATGCGCTGGTGACGTGCGCAATTACCGGAAATGCGGCGGGGCAGGATCTTTCCGCGCTCGGTGATAAACTTCCTCAGGCGCGCCACGTCCTTGTAATCGACGGTGGGAATACGGTCCACACAGAAGGCACATATGCGTTTTTTGCCCCGCCGTCCCCGCTCCTTTTTCACCCGCTCACCTCGCATCTAAAAGGGTAGTTCGTCCTCCTGAAAACTGATCTCGCTCTCCAACTCCGTGCTTTCCGCGTCGACAGGTACGGTCTGCTCCCGTGGAGGGCCCAGAAAGCGTACGTTGTCAGCCACTACCTCGGCCGCCTTGCGCCGAATGCCCTGGCTATCCTCGTAGGACCGCACCCGCAGGCGCCCCTCCACCGCCACCAGGCGCCCTTTGCTAAGTACCCGGGCACAGGTCTCCCCCGTTTTACGCCACACAACGATGTCGATGAAATCCGTCTCCCGCTCGCCCTGGCGGTTGGCGAAGGGTCGGTCTACCGCCAGGGTAAAGGAAGCCCGGGCCACGCCTTCGGCGGTGTACCGCAGTTCGGGATCGCCGACGAGGCGACCGATCAGGATTACGCGGTTCAGCAAGGCCACCACCTCAATTCATTTCCCGCCGGACGATGATGTGCCGCAGGACCTCGTCCGTAATACGAAAAACCCGGTCCAGCTCCTTCGCGGCAGCAGGCGGCGCGTCGAAATGGACCACCACGTAGTAGCCCTCGCGGAGGTGCTTGATTTCGTACGCCAAACGCCGCTTACCCCAGCGGTCCATCTTGACCATCCGACCTCCGGCGTCTTCCACGATGGCTTTAACCCTGTTGAGGAGGCCACCGGTACGCTCCTCGTCCAGGTCGGGACGCAAGATAAAAACGGATTCGTAGGGGACCAGAATGTCACCCCCTTCCCACGGTCTTTGCGGCCCCACCCCAGGGGGTGGAGCGAGAAGGAGTCGGCAACGCCTTTAGCTTAGCACAAAATCCGCGGCGCGGCAAGGGCCGCCCGTCCGCCCCGCAGCTCAAACGTGGAAGCGGAAGTGGATTACGTCCCCGTCCTCCACCAGGTAATCGCGGCCCTCCAGGCGAATCAACCCCAGTTCTCGCGCCCGAGCCAGAGACCCCGCCCGCACCAGCTCGGACCACGGGAGAACCTCGGCACGGATGAAGCCGCGCGCGAAGTCGCTGTGGATCTTGCCGGCCGCTTCCACGGCCCTCGTACCACGGGGAATGGTCCAGGCCTTTAGTTCGGTCCGGGTCGTGAAGAAGCTAATCAGCCCGAGGAGGGTATAGGCTTCCTGGACCAATTGCGGCAGGCCGCGCCGGCCCCAGCCAAGGGCGGACCGAAACTCCGCCCGCTCCTGGGCAGACATCTCCAGCAGGTCTACCTCCAATCTGGCCGGCACGATGACCACCGGCGCGCCGGAGGCCTGGGCGAGCTGCACCACAGCGCGAACCAGGGGGTTCTGCTCTGCGGCCCCGTACTCCTCTTCCGCGACGTTTGCCACGTAAAGTACGGGCTTGATGCTGAGCAGGGAAAGTTCCCGGGCCAGCTCCCGGGACTCCGGCGTTAACGTCGCACGCCACAAGGGGATACCCCGCTCCAAGGCCGCCACGAGTTCGGCTACCGCTGCGGCGCGCTCCGCAGCCCGGCGGTCCGACTGGCGCACGCGAGCCAGTCGCCCTCTGGCCCGTTCCGCGGTCTCCAGGTCCGCAAGAAGCAGCTCAAGTTCCACGGTCTCCACGTCCCGTGCGGGATCGAGTGCACCCGGGACATGTGCCACATCCGGGGCCTCGAAACACCGCACTACGTGGACCAGGGCGTCTACCTGGCGTATGTGGGCCAGGAAGCGGTTCCCCAGACCCTCGCCCCGGCTGGCCCCCCGGACCAACCCGGCTACGTCTACGAACCGCACGGTGGCGGGCACCACCCGGGGCGGATTGATTACCGCGGCCAGTTGCTCTAATCTGGGGTCCTCGAGGGCCACCATCCCCACGTTGGGCTCCACGGTGCAAAAGGGATAAGGTGCCACGGCCGCCCCGGCCCCGGTAAGGGCGTTGAAGAGTGTGGATTTGCCCACATTGGGTAGACCGACTATTCCGCAATTCAGACTCAACCTTTATCCTCCTCAGCCCCGCCGGCCCGGACCAGGGCGCGAATGCACCTCACGAGCTTTATGCGCGGCAGCATCAGTACGCGCCCGCATTTAAGACAGCGGATGCGGACGTCGATCCCCGTGCGGAGCACCTCCCACCTGTCTCCGCCGCAGGGGTGGATCTTGCGCAGCTGGATTACATCTCCCACGCTCAAGCGCATGGCCTGATCCCTATACGGTCTGCCAGGGTATGTTCCAGCCGGACCAGCCGTGGAGGCCCAAGGCCGCGAGGAGGTGCCACGCCCCGCCCAAGAGCCGAGAGTCCGACAGGGCCTGGGAGAGAAAGGCCAGTCCGGGCAGGGCTTGCGGCAGGAAGGTCCCCTGCCGTAACGGAGCCAGCACGAAGGCCAGAGCCAGGATGATCATACCGGCCCGCAACAGCCCCAGGGCGAGTCCCCCAAAACGGTCAAGGGAACCCAGGCCCGCGGTGCGCACCATCCCGCGGGCGGCACGTCCCACGGCCACGGCCAGTCGCTCGGTCACCAGAAAGACGAGCAAAAAGGCCAACACGTCCGCCAGGGTCAGGTTCAGCAGCCCGGGCGGCAAGGCCAACTTGGCCGCCGCGGCCCCCTTTTGGGGCACGGGGAACCAGAAAAGGGCGCGGCTCAAGGCCGGCCACCAGGCGGCTAGGTGGGCGCCCAGCAGCGCATAACTCCGGCAGGCCAGCCAGAAACCTCCAACCAGGCCCACCAGGGCGACCAGGCCCGAGACCAGTCCCTGGCACAGGCCCCGCCAGCAACTCACCAGAACCAGGAGCAGAAGTAACAGGTCGACCCAGTTCATGCCAGCACCCCCGCTGCGTGGTACCCGGGCCGCCATCTCGGTGTTATTGATTTCGCGGCCCGGGGAATAATCCCTCTGCGGTTCGGTAATAAATATAGCAGTCTCGCCGAGGAGGAGATTGGGGATGGCTACATTAACTGATACGGCTACCAAAAGCAGCGTTCACATAGAGGACCCTCAGGCGGCCCTCAAATTGGGGTGGGACGTCGCGGGGCGCCTCAAGGAATTGGTGGTGGGGCGGGACCGTCCGCTCGTCCTGCTGGGCGTGGGCACGGACCGTTCCACGGGAGATTGTCTGGGACCCCTAGTGGGCTCGCGTTTGGCGGCCGTGCGGCAGAAGCCGTTTGCCGTGTACGGAACCCTAGAGCAGCCCGTCCACGCGGGAAACCTGCGTGAAAAGATAGGTGAAATCCACCGGCGCTTTTACAACCCCTTCATCATCGCGGTGGACGCCTGCTTGGGGCAGGCGGAGAGCATCGGCTATATCAACATCGGCAACGGCGCCCTCAGGCCGGGCGCTGGTGTCCATAAGAACCTTCCGCCCGTAGGACATCTTCACATTACGGGCGTGGTAAACGTGGGCGGCTTCATGGAATACGTGATACTGCAGAATACGCGGCTCAACCTCGTCATGCGCATGGCGGACGTGATCGTGGAGGGGCTGGCCACGGCCGTACGATGCCTCAACAACAGCAACAAGACCCAGGGTAGTGCCTGACCCTGGGTCTTTTACCTATCTGAGGCGCGCCACTTCCCGAACTACTTCCTCCGGCGTTCTGCCCCGCGCCTCCACGATGCGCCCCCGCGTCACGATGTCGTGGTACCCCATCACGTTTTTGTCCAGCCCGCTGGTGACCACCACGTCCGCTGCCGCGGCCTGATCCATTTCCACCACCTGGTAACCTTCTTGCCGCAAACGGTCTTTAATTCCCGAGAGGTCGTCATCCACGGCCACCCGTAGCACGGCTCCACCTCCCCCGGATTATTATTGGGGGCCGCGGGGCCCTTTATGCGCGGCCAGAAGTGCCAACACCTCCGCGTCGTCCACCTGGGGGAAGTGCTCGTAGAACTGACCCACGGCGTAAAACGGCGTTGGTTCCAGGAGGCAGACCACCTCGTTGACCTCCGGCCGCAGAAAGGCGACGGTCTCCGGGGGCGCCACGGGGACGGCCAGGACGACCTCCCGGGGGTTGTGGGCCCTGAGGGACCGCAACGCGGCCAGAATCGTGTAACCCGTGGCGATGCCGTCGTCCGTGAGAACGACGGTCCTTCCGCTCAGTCTGGGGGCCGGCTCGTCGCCCCGGTACAGTTTAAGGCGGCGAGCGATCTCTCCCAGAATCTTTTCCACCTGCGGCCGCAGGTCCTCTTCCTTAAGCCCAAGGGCCGCCAGAGAGTAATAATCGTACAGGACCGTGCCGTCCGGCGCTACCGCGCCGACCGCAACTTCCGGGTTGTAAGGCGCCCCTATCTTTCTGGGGATGATGACGTCGAGCGGCAGGCCGAGCCGGGACGCTATCTGCGCGCCCACGACCACACCGCCGCGAGGGATAGCCAGCACCAGACCCTCGGTGTAGGTACGTCCCTTAAGGGCCTCGGCCAGTTTTTGCCCCGCATCCTCACGATCCCTGAACATGGGGCCCATCCCTCCCTGCGGTTTCCCCCTTCTGCATGGCAAGGGCAATGGCGCGCTCCTCTTCGCTCGATAGGCGGTAACTGGAAGTGCCGCGCCGCACGGGTTTGGCGAATAACCGGGACTCTTCCCGGCCGTACAGGCTGGAAAGTACCACACCGTCTCCGTTCTGGTCCAGTAGCGCCAGGCTGAAGCTCAGGTCGCTACCCACGTCGTCGAACGCGGAGAAACGCAGCAAGGCCGGACGCCGTACACAAGTAACCAACTGGGCCCGCAATTCCGCGTTGGCCTGCCGCACGGCCTTAATACGCTCTTCAAGGCGCCGGAGGGTCTGTTCCTGAAGGCAGAAGTGACCCTCCCTGCCCTTCTGGAGGTGCACCAGGAGTCTTCGGGTGTTGAGAAACAGCGTGGCTTGCGCCAGAAACAGAACAAAAGATAGCGATATAAGGATGTACGACTCCGTCAAAACCTATCCCTCCCCTCAGGGTGGCGGCGCACCTACCCGTGGGGGCGCGAGAGGCCGTAGTTCTCCTTCATAGTGGTGTAACGCTCAAAGGTGGGGGGATCCAAGGCCTCCAGGGGCAATTCGTCAAGGATGGCCACCAGACGTCGCAGGGCCGCGCCCCGCACCATCCACTGGTAATAGCGGCGCCCGCCGTGGTGGTAGGGGCCGTAGAGACGGGAGTCGGGTACGGCGGCGAGCAACCAGCTGAGGAGCGCCCGGTGGCGGACGTGCATCCTCACGGTGATCTGGGGCTGGCGCCCGTCGCCCCCGAAGTGTCCGACGGCGACGAGTAGCCCCACCAACAAACCGCGAGAAAAATCATCCATCCTGTACCGTCCCACCTGTTTCACCGTAAAGTAACACGTGAAACATGCCGAGGTCCCGCACGAGGGCCTGCAAATCCTCCCGAGACGAAAAGTAGATTTCCAGCCTCCCGCCCTCCTGAGTTCCGCGCACCACCACCCGCCTGCTCAACCTGCGCGCCAGCTCCCGCTCCAGGCGCCGGAATTCCGGATCCCTGGTGCGGCGCCGCTTCACGGACACCCTGCCCTCAAGCCAACTCCGCACCTCCGACTCCAGGGTCCGCACCGACCATTCCTTGGCGGCGGCCCGTCGGGCCAGTTCTGCCTGCCACAACGGATCGTCGACGGCCGCCAAAGCCCGGCCATGTCCTGCCGAGAGGCGTCCGGCCTCCAATAGTTGCCGCGCCTCTTCCCCCAGACCGAGCAAGCGCAGCGCGTTGGCTACGGCCGCGCGGCTCTTGCCCACGCGGCGGGCTAGCTCCTCTTGCGTCAGCCCGAACTCCTCCATCAGGCGCTTGTAGGCCTGCGCTTCCTCAAGGGGACGCAGGTTCTCCCTCTGGAGGTTCTCGATCAGGGCCATCGCCGCGGCGGAAAGGTCGTCGCATGTGCGTACCACAGCCGGCACACGTTCCATGCCGAGGGCCTGACAGGCGCGCCACCGCCGCTCCCCGGCCACCAGGTCGTAGCCCCCGTCCCGCCGCGGGCGCACCACGATCGGATGCACCAATCCGTGCGCCCTAATGGAGGCCGCCAGTTCCTCGAGTTCCTCCTCGCAAATCCCGGTGCGACTCTGCCAGACGTGGCCCTTGATTTCGTCCACACCTATCTCGACCAGGTGCTCGTCCATGGGCGTTCCGATCGGAATGAGGGCCTGCAAACCCCTTCCCAAGGCCCTGTGCTTACTCAAGACCTATCACTTCCCTTGCCAGCTCTCGGTAAACCTCTGCTCCCCGACAACGCGCGTCATAAAGAACCACGGGTTTGCCGTGGCTCGGCGCTTCGCTGAGGCGCACATTGCGGGGCACGATAACGCGGTACACCTTGTTGCGAAAGTGTTTCTTCACCTCCTCGACCACCTGGATGGCAAGATTGGTCCTGCCGTCGAACATGGTCAAAAGCACGCCTTCGAGGCGCAGTGCCGGATTAAGGCGTCGGCGTACCAACTCCACCACGCGCATCAGCTGGCCGAGTCCTTCCAGGGCGTAGTACTCGCACTGCACCGGTATCAGAACTCCGTCGGCGGCTGCAAGGCCGTTGGCCGTCAGGAGACCCAGGGAAGGGGGACAGTCAACGATGACAAAGTCATACGCGTCCTTGACCGGTTCCAGGGCCCTGCGGAGCAACAACTCCCGCCCCTCCGCACCCACCAACTCGACCTCGGCGCCCGCCAGACCAGCGGTAGCGGGGACGAGCTCCAACCCCTCCACCGCGGTGCGAACCTTTACCGCCTCCAAGCCCACCCCGCCAAGCAGAACGTCATAGATGCAGGCCTCGAGCGCTTCCCGATCTACACCCAGGCCGCTCGTAGCGTTACCCTGGGGATCGATGTCCACCAAAAGGACGCGCCGGTCCATCAAGGCCAAACACGCCGCCAGATTCACGGCGGTGGTGGTTTTACCCACCCCTCCCTTCTGGTTAGCCACCGTAAGAACCCGGGCCACGTCCCGCACCCCTGATTACAGCCTGCGTAAACGTACTTCGCTAATCTATTCCACGGGCCACAGCAAACTCCTTCCCTTTTTCCAGCACCACCAGCACCCTCCGGCGCTCCCCAACAAGCACCTCGCGCACCTCTACCACCCGACCACCCTGCACCGCGAGGGCCCTGGTGGCCCTTGGCAGTTCCTCTGCCACCCGCGGACCTTTTTGCGCCACCAACCTGCCGCCCCCCCGCAACAACGGCCACGCGTAACCGATCAGAGCCTCCAACTTACCCACCGCGCGAGCCACGGCCCAGGCGCAACGACCCGCGTACTCCGCATGCCTTGCCAACTCCTCCGCCCGCCCCCACACCACGGTCACGCCCCTCAAATCCAACTTCCGCACCACCCATTCCAGAAAGGCGGCTTTTTTCCGCGCCCCCTCCACCAGTAGCACCTCCCACTGCGGCCGCACCACTTTGAGTACCACTCCGGGGAGGCCGGCCCCGGACCCGATGTCCACCAACGGCCCTCCCAGACGGTCCGGCATCACCAACAGGCAACTCAGGGCGTCGGCCACGTGGTACCTGGCAAATTCCTCCTCCGAGACGGGGGCGGTAAGGCCCAAGGCCCCGCGGGCCTCCGAAACCATCCGACAATACCGCTGCAGCCTGGCCACAACGGACCCGTCCAACACCAATCCCCATTTTGCAACCTCCTCCGCCACGACCCGACCCACCCGGCCCACACCAACCACCTCCGGCAACCCCAAAAAACAAATCTGGTTGACAATTCGCGGAACTGCCAACCAGACTTAAGAAAAAACCTTGCCCGTACCAGGCACCATTACTTTTTGGGCGCGATGACGATCTTCCGAAAGGGCTCCTCCCCCTCGCTGAAGGTGCATACGTCGTCCCGCGACTGCAGCGCCAGGTGGATGATCCTTCTCTCTTGCGAGCTCATCGGTTCGAGCACGATGTTGCGGCCCTTCTGGCACGCCCGGTCCGCCAGCCGCATGGCCAGACGCTCAAGACTTTCCTCCCGCCGCCTGCGGTACCCCTCCACGTCCAGCCAGATTTTCTTGCGCTGCCCCTGGTTCTTATTGGCACAGAGGTTGACCAGATACTGCAGCGCGTCCAAAGTCTCACCCCGCCGCCCTATGACCACACCCAAACTCTTACCCTTTATGTCGATGAACACTTCATTGTCGCGCTCACCTACCGCGAACTGAGGCTCCAGTCCCATACAACGCATTATTTCACCCAGCAGCCTCACCGCGCGGTCGGCGACACCCTCCCTGAGCGTTACTTTCACGCGTGCCGGACGGCCCCCAAACAGACCCAACAAGCCCTTGCTGCCCTCGTCAAGCACTTCGACCTCGACGTCCTCGCGCCGTGCGCCCAACTCTACCAGAGCCGCCGATACCGCTTCCTCTACAGTCTTGCCTGTCTTCTCGCTAACCTTCATCCTTCGCTACTCCCTTCCCAAGGTGCGGAATC
>Ga0272449_1002621_pt1 | contig 16489 bp, 13 predicted proteins | sample YNPCB0241_FD_198679 | JGI IMG/M metagenome (GOLD analysis project Ga0272449, IMG submission 198679) | Hot spring sediment microbial communities from Yellowstone National Park, WY, United States - YNP-CB-024-1 | ecosystem: Environmental > Aquatic > Thermal springs > Hot (42-90C) > Sediment...
AAGCGTACGAGCTGCCGAACGAGCGCGCTTACGCCGAGACGTGCGCGGCGGTCGCGAACGCGATGTGGAACTGGCGCATGCTGCTCGCGACCGGCGAAGCCCGCTTCGCCGACGTGATGGAGCTGGCCCTGTACAACGGGGCCCTCTCTGGCATCTCGCTGAGCGGCGACCTCTACTTCTACGTGAACCCGCTCGCCGACCGCGGCAAGCACCGGAGGCAGCGGTGGTTCGAGTGCGCCTGCTGCCCGCCCAACATCGCCAGGCTCATCGCCTACGTCCCCGGCATGGTCTACGCGAGGGGGCGGGGCAGCGTGTACGTCAACCTCTACGCCGCGAGCAGGGCGTGCATTGAGCTGGACGGCGGGCGCGTCCAGCTGATCCAGCGCACGCGCTACCCCTGGGACGCGCTCGTCGAGGTCGAGGTGCGGCCCGAGGGCGTCGACGAGTTCTCCCTGCTCCTGCGCGCGCCCAGCTGGAGCAAGCCCGCGCGCGTCGAAGTGAACGGCGAGGGGTTCGGGACCGCGCAGCCCGGCTCCTACTTCGAGGCGCGGAGGAAGTGGAGGGAGGGGGACGTTGTCCGGGTGAGGTTCGACATGGGCCCCGCGCTCGTCGAAGCGCACCCGCGCGTCACGTGCAACACGGGCAGGGCGGCGATAAGGTACGGGCCGCTCGTCTACTGCCTCGAGCAGGCCGACAACCAGCACGACGTGTGGGACCTAGCGGTCGTGCCGGGGACGCTGAAAGCCGAGTGGAGGTCCCACCTGCTCGGCGGGGTGGTCGCGGTCAAAGGCAAGGCGCTCGCGCTCGACACGAACGCGTGGGCGGGGAAGCTCTACGCCCCTCTCGGCGAAGTCCGGATGCCCGCGAGGGAGGTCGAGTTCACCGCGATCCCCTACTACGCGTGGGCGAACAGAGAGCCCGGACCCATGATCGTGTGGGCCAGGCTGGCGGAGCAGAAGGTTGGACGGTCAGCCTAGAGTTCAACTCTTCACAGGTCCGCTTTGGTACCCCTCATCACTCTCCCGCACTACCGTTACTCCCTATTTAAAACCTCGCGGGCCCCAACAACGGTACCCCCAAAACCACAAGGAAATGGGAATACGAGGGGTCGCCAAGGAGACCGCGTCCAGAGTGTTCGGCGAGCGCGCGGCCTAGAAACTTGCGGCCACGCTCAGCCTTCGATCCAGGTTGCGGTATCGGCTGAGATGGAAAAACTGCGCGTCACGAGGTGGGATGGACGGTATTTTTGGCTAAGAAAAAAGAAGATGGTGTTGCGTATCCACCCTCGCGAAAAGCACTACGCGAGCTAGTTGAGGTAACGGATGATCAGAGTCGAGCAAGCCACCCTACGCGAAAAGTTCTGGAATCAGTATTTTTTTCTTATGGACTAATCCAGTTGCAGCGCGTGGCTACAAAGGTTCCATCGTTTGATTCCACACGAACTTTATATCCAGGCAACCAAGTTCCAGCCCGTATAGTTAAAGTGCCCGTAGGATTAGGCGCTTTGCCCACGCCCAAGCTAACAGAGACGCCGACGCCGGTGAAGGTTACCGATACACCCACTGAAAAGGTGTAAGAGGAGGCAGCTCCACCTGAGATAGCGATATACCTTTCACTGTTTGGATCGACCGTTGCAAAGTAACTCCATCCAGGTAGTCGACCGTCCCAACTCTGAGTGATCAAACTATAGTCTACTGGGTCTGGGTACGTATCTACCGCGTAGATCTTCTCTACGAGCACTCCAGGAATGTTGGTATATGTTCTGACTAAGTAGTATTTGAAATAGAATTTCATTGTGTAAAGCGTTCTCCCCCTTAACCAATCTGCTGCCCCAATACCGTGATCGAGAGTTACGAAGGTGACTCCAGCATTGGACCAACCAGTGAGGTAGCTGCAGGTGGTTTGGGACCAATACCTTTCTTTGCTTTGAACCATTATCTGAGCTCCTATCGGGTAGTAGTACTTAGCGCTAATGTTGTCCCACGTGCTAAACTGTAACACGTTCGTCCAAGCCCACGATTCTTCGAGGTAAGGCACCGGAAGGGCGCATCCGCTCGCGGTTGCCGCGCTCCCCTCCGCTTTGTCTTGCGCGATCTTCCTGACCTGCACCTTGAGCCTCACCGTGTCGCTGGGCTGCTTCATCGCTGTGATGTTGAGGGGTTGGGTGAGGGTGCCGAGCAGGCCGTCCTCCCTCGACGCGATCACCCAGAGGTTGATGGGCGCGTAGATCTTCGTTCCGTCCTCCAGCTGGGCGATGAGCTTCTTCAAAAATTTCACGTTGAACCTGTAGAACCCCATTGCATCGGTTCGCCCTTCAAAGATAAGCCTCGGTCCACCATCTGCCAGCTCGAATGCAACGACGTTCACAAAGCCTGCGGGTGGCCCATTTTCTTCCACGGTTTGAATCTCTACCCACACGTATTGCCAATATGAGACATGAACTCCGTAGACGGCCGCTAGCACTAGCGCCACAGGAGCAGTAACGACTGCTAATAGCAGAACTAGCGCGATGGCAGCGAGAGCCTTGTTCAGCATAGGCATGTGGGTCCCCCTGATACGTATTCTCACCCCCTCTTATTTTTTTGGTCACTTCACTGAAAGTGTGCAACATAGCATTGGAACTGTTAGACCGGCACGCTGCACTTGTAGTAGAGGTGAAACGAGCGGAGTTCACCCTTTGTTTGGTCGAAAGGCAAGCTGCCGCTGAAACGGCCTCTGTTGATGATCGGTTGTGGCGAGTCTTTGCTGTCGCTAGCGTGCGCTACACCACCGTTACTCCCTATTTAAAACCTCGCAAGCCCCAACAACGGGCGCTAAGGGCACATGGCCGAAACGGCCGGAGCGGGCTAGTACATGGTCGCTCGCTTCCTCTCCAGGGAGAGGGAGTACGCTAAGAGCGCTGCTCCGACCGGTATGAGCGCCGCCGCCTGAAGGGTCAGCGCGAACAGCTCGCCCGCGACGTCGCCGAGCGCAGCGCCTTTAAGCAGGGCCTTCCTCGCCGCGCTCACGGCGTACGTTTGGGGCAACAGGTTCCCGAGCATCGCCAGCTCCCTCGGCAGGACCTCCGCGCGCTCCGCGAAGGGGAAAACGTGCGACACTAGGTGCCTGACCGATAGCCTGCCGGAGATCAGCATCCTGAAGAGCGCGCGCCGCCTAGCTCTGCTGGAGTGTCCTTTATAGCGCTCCTTCATATTCTCTATTCTTTTCTTTAACTTTTTGTTTGGAAAATATTACTTTCAGGCTTCTTTGCATCGAATTTTTAAAGCCCCCGCTTCGCATTAGGAGCGTGCACCGCGCGGAGAACGCGGCAAGAGCGGACGCTGTGAAGGGGCCTCAGCCCCGGGCCCCCGAGCTCGGTACTTGCTGGCGAGTTGGCGGGGTCGCGCCTCAGGCGCCGCCCCGCTGCCCGTGCGCGCGCCGGGCGCACTCAGCGGACGCGAGGATAAGGCTGGGGGCTGAGCCTAGGGGCCCGGTGCCGGGCCCCGGGCGGTGAGGGGTTGCACCCCCGTGAGCCCAGCCGGAGCAGTGACAGGCGGGCCAGAGGGGGCAGAAAAGCGCGGGCCTACCCGCGCGGGCGCGCGCAGGACCTCCCGCGGCACGTAGATGCCAGCAGCGAGAGGGGCTAGCAGCCTCACGAGCCAGACGACGGGTTCAACGCCCCTGTAAGCACCGGCGAGCCAGTACATCGAGGCCGAGATCAAGCCTACCCCGCTGCACGCCGCGATGCTCAGCAGGATGATGCAGAGCACGAGGCCCAGGTTCGCCCCCGCGGACACCTTGAACCCGAAGAAGAGGGCGCCGGCCGCGATGTAAAGGGCGAATATCAGCGTCTCCATCAGGTAGCGCCAGCTTACCCTGGCGAAGATGAAGGCGAGCGGCGACACGCCCGCTAGGTGCAGGTAGTCCCTCCTGGACAAGTGCACCCCGCCGATTCCCATCCTGCCGTAATACAGCGCCGCGATGGAGGAGTAGTAGACCTCGAGCGAGGCGTCCATGTACGTGTTGATCGCGAGCCCTGCGATGATGAACGCCATGAAGTCGCCCCCGTACAGCGGGCTCGACCCCCCGAACGCCAGCGCGTAGTACTTGAACAGGAGTAGCGAGAACAGGATCTGGAGGAGCTGGAAGGGGGCGTTCCACAGCCACCAGGCGGCGATCCTCGACGCCTCCTCGTAGTAGAAGGCAGCGATGTGCCTAAGGTTTACTTTAATCCTTTCGACCAGGCTCGAGAGCTCAGGCACCGGTCTCACCCCTCGCCGCGCCCACGTAGTAGAGGTACGCGTCTTCAAGGTTCGCTTTTCTCACCCTCAACCTGCTCACCTTCGCGCCCCTAGACAGCAGCTCGGTGAGGAGCTTGGGGAGAGCCTCGTCGCTGTCTTTGACGCCCACGACAACCTCGTACTCGCCCGCCTCCGGCCTAACGGGGCGGATTTCGACGTAGTTGGCGCCGAGACCCTGGAGCGCTTAGCTCAGGTCGAAGTAAGCCCCGTAAACCTCCAGCGTTATCGACTCCTCTAAACCGCTGCCCCAGATCAGCTGCTCGGGCGTCCCGTCGGCGATCACCCTGCCGCGGTCCATTATCACAACCCTGCTCGCCACCTCCTGAGCCTCTAGGGGATGGTGGGTCGCGTAGAGCACTGTCACCTTGAACTCCCGGTTCAAGTCGACCAGGAAGTTTCGGAGAATCCTGGCGGCCTCCGGGCTCAAACCCATCGTCGGCTCGTCCAGCAGGTAGACCGGGCTCCTCCTCAGTATCCCGAACAGCAGCCCCACCCTAGCCTGCTGACCGGTGGACAGCGCCCCGAAGGGCCTATCCATGACCTCCTCCAACCCGAGCTTCCTAGCCGCGTCCAAGACGCCCTCGAATGGGAAGTTGAAGAGCCTGGACATGAAGCGGAGGTTCTGCCTCACCGTGAGCCTCGGCTGCGCCCACGCGCCCGCGGCGGCCAGCGAGGGGATGTACGTGACCCGCTAAACAACCTCCTTCCTCTCTTTCACCACGTCGTAACCCATGACCTCCGCCCTCCCACTGCTCGGCGGTATGATGCCGGCGAGTATCTTGATGAGCGTCGTCTTCCCGGAACCGTTGGGGCCCAGCAGGCAGACGAAATCGCCCTCCCTGAAAGTGAGGCTCACACTGTTCAGCGCGTAAACGTCCACTTTCTTCACGAGAGCTTTCATGAAAACCTCATACGCGAACCTGCTACCGAGAGCTTCGTAGAAAACCCCCGGATCGTAAAAACCCCTTCCTAAGATCCGGTAAACCCTAACGAGGTTCTCCGTGCGTATCGCGTCCCCGCCCATCCCATCACGTACCGCCGCAAAGCATTTTTGACGTAAGCGTGTGCGGCTAGCTCTTTTGGGTCTGCTCGGGCTCCACGACTACTGCGGTGCCCGTGGCTGTCACTACGATGAAGCCCTCGAGGATCTCGCTCGTCTCGAAGTCGATCCCCACGACCGCGTTCGCGCCGAGCCTAGACGCCTCCCTGATTAGATCCTGAAGGGCCTCATCCCTAGCCTTCTTCAGCTCGACGATGTATGACTCGGAACGGCCTCCGAAGGCCGCCTCGATCCCAGCCATAAACCTACCGAGCATGCCCCGAGTTCTAATGCTCATACCGTTTACAACTCCCAGCACCTTCACAACACGGTAGCCGGGGAGCACCTGTATAGTGCTCAAGAGCATAGGAAAGGTACGCGCTTTGCACATAAAAGTTTTCGCCGCTCGTTGGCGCGATAGCTAAATAGCCCCCCGCGCGCTGGATAGCACGTGGAGGGCGCCCTCTCAGGGTTGATCGAGAGAGTTGAAGTGGTCTGCCAGTCCGCAGCCACGTTCCTAGCTCTGATTAAGAAGGGTAGCGAGGAGGAGGTGTTGAGGAGGCTGGAGGCTAAGGCGAAGCAATCCATCAAGATAGGCGCAGCGCTGGTTAAGTTCGATTACAAGGGTCACTCGCTAACGTACGTGGCGCCCGACCGCTTAATCGTGAGGCTCAAGGATTCCGGGACGCTGGAGGACGCGAAAGCTCTGCTAGCAGAGATCTTTTCTTAGCTTGTATGGGTGCGAGACGAAGAAACCGATGCTACCTCTCAAGCTCGCCGCAAGCCTCTTTTCCAACTCCCTCCTCGACTTTGCGGCAAGCCTCGCTATGAAAACTATCTCGACTGCATCGAGGTCGCTCCGCTGCTCGAACAACCTCTCCACCTTCGCCAAAACAAGCTCGAAGCCCTCACCTTTCAAAACTTCGGACAGCCACTCCACCCGCTGGTAGTCCCGCCGCGGCACGACAACGCGAAACAAGTAAGGTTCAGTCACACTGAGGGAAAGCCCTCAGAGAATAAAACCCTTTGCGCGCTAGCGCTTAACGCCCTCGCCCTCGACTGGTCCTCTATCTCTCCCCGACCCTGCAGCAATGATGGGACTCATCGTGGTTTTGTTCGCGCTCTCAGCTGTCGCACTGGAGACGCGTTGGATTAGGTGCTCGAGGATTAGCTTGGCAGCTGAACTAAACTGTTTAAAAACCCTTTTCGAAGGGGAACTTGTGTCCGAGAAAACGAACATCGCGAGCGAGATCAGAAACAGTATAACTAAGCTGGTGCTGTGGATCACCCTCTACATAGTGGTCTCAGCACTAGTCTTCACGACGATACCAAGCCTGCTTCCAGCCGTGAAGGAGGTGATGGACGCTTACGGCACCTACGTGAGCGTCGCCCTCGCCCTCGCGTTCGGCTACATGATCGTCCGAGCCTTCGCCAACACCGTGTACTGGATGCTGCGCGTGCGCTACCCGCACTCGACGGCCGCCGCTGTCAGGAGCCTGTTCACGATCCTCGGCATCGGCGCGCTGGTCGCCGGCATAGCCGGCGGGACGGCGGGTGGCGCCGCCGGCGTAGCGCTAGGAGGCTTCATCGGCATGGTCATCGGCTTCGCCACCCAGCAGGTGCTGGGGCAGGCGATTGCCGGCCTCTTCGTCCTCCTCGCGAGACCCATCAAGATCGGCGACTACGTGACCGCCGCCGGCGAGACGGGCGTCGTGGAGGACATCACGTCGCTCTTCACCATCATACGGAAGGACGACGGCACCTTAGCGCTGATCCCCAACAACTCGCTGATAGGATCAAAGATCTACATCATAAAGCGGGAAACTAAATAAAAATATTTTTCATTATAACTTTCCCCGCAGCTCCGACACATTCCTTGTTCCACGCGCTCCATGTCAATTACAACCCGCCGCTTCATCGAGAGCTTCCATAGCAATCTCCCTGATTTCCTCGGGAGACAGTTTCCTACCGAGCCTCAGCGTGATCCACTTCCTCTGTAAGGCTTCACGCGCGGGCCCGCGCTGGCAAGCCCGCGCTTTTCCGCCTTCTCTGGCCCGCCGGTCACTGCTCCGGCTGGGCCTACAAGGGCTTTAAGCTTCACCGCCCGAGCGCCGAGGCTTCGAGCTCTCTCTTAGCTTCGTTTTCGACCCGCTAGGGGGTGTCCGGCGCGCGGGAGCTGTAGGGAGCAGACAGAAAGCGCGCGCTACGCAAGCTGGCAGTAAGATATTTCTAGTCCGGGGATGGGGCTTCTCCGTGACGAGGCTCACGCCTCAAGAAATGGAGCGGCGCTTCTTCGATCTGCTGGCTTCGACCGTCGTGGACTACCGGCCCCTCACGGCTTGGAGCCTCGGGGGCACGCGCGTCGAGCTCCCCTACTTCGCCCGCGCTGCGCCCGACACCGAGCTCGTGTTCGAGGCTCGCGCGTCCCTGCCCCGCGCCGAGGGGGCCAGGTGGCTGCTCCGCTTCGACATCACCGGAAACGCGCTGCTCAGGGTGGACGGCGAACCTTACCAGGGTGTCGACGAGCAGCACAGGCTGGCGGTCGTCGAGCCGGGGGACCGCAGCCTGGCGCTAGAGGCCACGCCCCGCCGCCTTTTCGGCGAAGCTGCTTGGTTCTTCGCCTTCCTTTCCTCCTCGGCAACCGCCGTGCTCTGGGAGGGCTTCAACTTAGCCCTATCGCTCCTCGACCTGCTCCAGCTCGCCCGGCGGAGGAGCGAGCTGATGCCGACGCTCGAGAAGGCCGCGCTTGAGATCGAGCTGACGCCCAGCGTCCTGCAAGCCCACGCGGCCGTCAGAGCGCTGTACGGCTTCCTCGTCGAAGGCTCGCCCGAGTACAGGGGGCCGAGGTGGGAGCACGCTTACGTCTCCTCTGTCTACGGCGACCCGGTGGCTGCAGGCCTCCTGCCCGACACTCCGGGGCCGAGCGTCAGCGAGGTGCTGGATACAATCGAACGGGTCGAACGGGCGCTCGAGTTCGAGCCGGCCGGCGCCAGGGGCCGCGTGTACCTGTTCGGGCACAGCCACATCGACACGGCTTGGCTCTGGCCCTTCAGCGAGACGAAACGCAAGGTGAGGAGGACGTTCGCGACGATCGCCAGGCTGGCGAAGATGGGCTACCGCTTCACCTACGTGCAGAGCGGCGCCCAGAACTACAAGTGGCTGGAGGAGCAGGACCCGCAGCTCTTCGCCGAGGTGAAGAAGCTGGTCGAAGCTGGGGTCTGGCTGCCCATCGGCGGCATGTGGGTGGAGTCGGACACACAGCTCGTCTCCGGCGAGTCGCTCGCTCGCCAGTTCCTCTACGGCCAGCTCTACTTCGAGGAGAAGTTCGGGAAGAGGAGCAGGATCGGCTGGCTGCCCGACAGCTTCGGCTTCAGCGCCCAGCTGCCGCAGATCATGAGGAAGGCGGGGATCGAGGTCTTCTGCACGCACAAGGTGATGTGGAACGACACCAACGAGTTCCCCTACCACGCGTTCGTGTGGGAAGCGCTGGACGGCAGCGAGGTGGTGGCGCACGTGATCGTGGCCACGTACAACGGCGCGCTCACTGCGGGCGAGCTGGCGGGGCTGTGGGAGAGGTACAAGCAGAAGGACGCGGCGCCGGCGGTGCACTCGTACGGCTTCGGGGACGGCGGCGGCGGGCCCACGTTCTTAATGTTCGAGCGCTTAAAGCTGCTGAAGCGCATCCCGCAGCTGCCCGAGCCCGTTGAAGCCCCTTCGGAGCGCGAATACGTTGAGGAGCTGCTCAAGGTGAAAGACAAGCTGCCGAGATGGAAGGGCGAGATCTACAACGAGTTCCACCGGGGCGTCTACACGACGAACCTTAAGGTCAAGGAGCTGATGGCGAGAGCCGAGAGCGAGGCCCTTTGGGCCGAGAGCGCGGCGGCCGCGGCCAAGCTGCTGGGCCTGCAGGAGTACCCGAGGCGCGAGATCAGCGAAGCTTGGGAGCGCGTGCTGCGCTGCCAGTTCCACGATGTGCTCCCCGGCTCCTCCAACCGCGAAGCGTACGAGGAGGCGTACAAGGACCTCGAGGAAGCGATCCGCGCGTTCTCGAGCATTTCCTCGAAAGCTTTGAGGGCGATCGCGGAGAGCGTAAACGCGCCGAAGGGCAGCGTGATCGTCTTTAACAGGCTCGCGTGGCCCGTCGAGGCTCTGGTGGAGCTCCCGGGACCCGGCTTCGCGACGCCTCGTGGCGAGCCCGCCGCCGCGCAGGAAGTCGACGGCAGGTGGCTGGCTCTCGTCCGCGTGCCAGCCTTCGGCTACACCACGCTCGTGCCGGGCAAAGCGGCGCCGGCCGCCGGCGGCGCGAGGGCGTACAGGGAGGGCGAGAGCGTCGTGCTCGAGAACGAGCTGGTCAGGGTGAAGGTAGGGCCCGACGGCTCCCTGCTCTCCATCTACGACAAGCAGCTGGGCGCGGAGCTGCTCGGGGCGCCGAGCAACGTGCTGAGAGCGCACCCCGACAAGCCGGGCAACTTCGACGCGTGGGACATCGACCGCTCGACCGTCGAGTCGCCCGACCACCCGTTCGAGGTCGCCGAAGCCCCGAGGGTCGTCGCCGCGGGCCCGCTGGTAGCCTCGGTCGAGTACGCGCTCAGGTTCAAGTCCTCTACGGTGAGGCAGAGGGTATCCCTGCGCAGCGGATCCCGTCTCATCGAGGTTAAAACGAGGATCGATTGGAGGGAGAAGAGCTACTTGGTCAAAGCGTGGTTCGAGCTCAAGGCCAGCGTCGAGAGGGGCTGGTACGAGGTGCCATTCGGCGTCGTCGAGCGCTCCACCGTGCCGAGGGACAGGTGGGACGAGGCGAAGTACGAGGTCCCCGCGCTGAAGTGGGCGGACTTCTCCGACGGCAAGGTGGGGCTCGCGATCATCGCCCCATCGCGCCACGGCTACAGCGCTAAGGGTGGCAAGGTCGGATTGAGCCTGCTAAAATCGCCTTTCCACCCCAACCCGTGGAGCGACCTAGGCGAGCACGAGGTAACCTACTACCTGTTCCCGCACCCAGGCGACTACAGGATCGGCGAGGTGTACCGGAGAGCCTACGAGGTGTGGAGCGGCGTCAAAGCCGTCGTGAAGGAGGGCAGCAACGGGCACCTGCCGCCCGAAGCCGGCGTGCTCGAAGCCCCGAAGGGCGTAGTGGTTGAAGCGGTGAAGCTCTGCGAAAAACGCGAGGCGCTAGCGGTTAGAATCTACGAGGTCGAGGGAGTCGAGAAGGGGGTCGAGGTGAGGCTGCCCAGGACCTTCGCTGTCTACGAGGCGAACCTGCTCGAAGATCGCGAGCGGCTGGTGACTAACAGCGACCACGCAACTCTGCGTTTCAAACCGTTTGAGATTAAAACTATAATTCTCGAGTAATTTTAATTTTTATTTATTTCAGTTCAGTGTGGTCGACGTCGGCAGCATATGTGATGGCAACGTTAATATAGCGATATAATGCTGTAACAGCGTGGCGCGGAGGGTTAGGACAATCGCGGTTTCAGAGGATACATACAGGATGCTGGCCACCTTCAAGCAGCGCACCGGTAGCGCCACGTTCGAGGAAGCTGTGCGCAAAGCGGTGGAGCTGGCTAAACAAGCCCTAGCGGCGGAGGCGCTTGAGCACGTGAAGAGCAAGAGGTTGACGGAGGAGGAGAAGCAGACGCTCAGGGAGCTCAGAGCGAAGCTGAGGGAGGAAGGAGTGTGGTTAAGCGCGCGCGCCGAGAAGAGAAAGATAGAGCCGAGAGGCCCGTAACAAGGAAGCTGCTCGAGCTCACGGAAAGCCCACACCTCCCCTAGCAAAACTTTTAACCCCTCGCTCAAGGTGCTCGCTGGCCCGTAGCTTAGCCCGGTAGAGCGCCCGACCGCGCGTGTGGCGGGGGCGAGGCTCATAAGTTTCCGGGGACGGAGAAACCGGGAGGTCCCGGGTTCGAATCCCGGCGGGCCCACCAGCCTTTTAGTTCAAGCGTAGTTTGCTAAGCTTGAGCCCGAACCCTATTGCCGGCTTTCGGTTCTGCGCGGTTTCGGAGCGGACAAGGGTCTCCTCCACCGGTGCAAGGGGGTCTCCTTCCGTTAGAGAGTAACGCTCTCCACTCCTCCGGGGAGGCTAGAATGCACCGCATACCTTGTGCTGTATGCTGGTAGAACGGGCATTTAACCCTCTCCACGCTCGCTCACCTCGCAAAAGTAGGTAGGAGCTGCTGCGGCATCTGACCAGAGGCGCGATAGAAGCTCTTGCACGGCGATCCGCCCGCATGAGCCCTTAATGTACTTAGCGCTTACGCGTCACGCCGTGCACTCTATCTTGAGCGCGCGCCACGTCGTTACCCCGCCCTTTGTGCGGGGCTATCGGGTTCCGCCTCGCTTTTCCTTCCGCTCGATGACTCCCTCAGGTGTGGGCGTGAAGCTTAGGACTTTCACTCGCTCCGGCACCTTGCCTCCGTCTCTTTTCAGGATGTTCATCGCCGCGTTCAAGTCCGCGTGCATTATATGCCCGTAGGGGCATCTGACTAACCCCCTCGGTTCCCGCTGAACCTCGCAGCCGTGCCTCGCGCAAACCTTCGAAGTGTTTTCCTCCGGCACTAGGTAGGCGGCGATACCGTAGTTTTCAGCCGCCCTAGCGATCTCCTTTATCGTTTGCCAGTACGGCCACGCGTTGTTATTTTCTGTGGGCTTATCGTGCTTGATGTCCCTCGGGTAGCCGATGTAGGTCTCGGTGACGCCCAGCTCGCGCAGCAATTTTGCGAGGTGTGCCGCCATGTTCTTGATGAGCTCGCGCTTCCTCATCCTGAACCTGCGGTAGAGCCACTTCCTCTTCTCCAGCCACACTTGTACGTCGAAATCCGCGAATCGTGCGCGCTTATCGAGCTCCGAAACTCTCGTCTTCAAGAAGTGGTAGTCGCTCTTTAGCACAGTTCCTCGGTAGAGCAGCGCGATGCCGTTTTCCGCGACAGCGGCAACCAGCTGCTCCTGCCCCAAATCGATGCCGCACTTGAGCGGCGCGCGTGTATCGCGCTTCAGCTTCACCTCGCTCGCGATGTGAGCGTACCACGCGCCTTTAACTTCGTCGTAGACGATGATGAGGCGCCCCTGCTGGATCCGCTGCCTCCACCAGCGCAATTCGCCCTCGAACTTCAGCTTCACGTTGTAGTACCTCAGCCTGATCGCTTTCTCGCCCTCCAGTAAGCGGTAGTTGTCGTACTTGGCTGCGATAATCAGACTTTTACTGTGTCAGCCTCCGTGAAGAATATGCTGGAGGAGTTAGGCAGGCGAAAGGTTTCAGCAGCGCGCAACCGCCTTTCAGCGCGCAGACAAAACGGTTTTGTCCCGAGCGCCGAGCCAGCAAAAATCATTATTAATTAAGAAAATAGCGCGCGCTGACACGGAAACAGCAAATTATTCCTTCTTTTCCCCTCCAGCGGTTTCCCCGCTGAGCGTTTTAGCGCGCGCTATCCGTAACCGTTTTTAGGTAGATCTCAGCGCCGCGTGCGTGAAAAACGAAAGGTTAGTCCTAATTGCGCACACTCACTGGGACAGAGAGTGGTATTACTCTTTCGAGAAATTCCGCTACAGGCTGGTTAAAGGCCTTGACGAGCTAGTCGGCATCTTAAGGCGGGAGCCCAGCTTTCGGGAGTTCCTGTTGGACGGGCAGGTTGCTCCGATCGACGATTACCTGGAGGTGAAACCTGAGAACGATCGGCTCGTGAAGGAGCTGGTGAGGAGCGGGCGCCTCGTCGTGGGGCCGTGGTACGTGCAGCCTGACGAGTTCCTCGTTCACGAGGAGTCGCTTGTCCGCAACCTGCTTTACGGTAGAACGCGGGGGCTCGAGTACGGTGAGGTGGCGCGCATCGGGTACTTACCCGACACGTTCGGGCACACTGCCCAGCTCCCGCAGATCCTCCGTGGCTTCGGCATCGAGACGTTTGTCTTCCACAGAGGGTTGGGGCCCGAGTTCGAGAAAGTAGGGACCCCCTTCGTCTGGATGGGGCCAGATGGCAGCGAGGTCGTCGCGCTCTACCTCCCCGACGGCTACTGCAACATGGCTTGGCTGCCGCCCGACCCCGAGGCCGCGGCGGAGGGAGCGAAGGAGCTGCTGAGGCGCTGGAGCAGGTGGTCGAAGATCAGCTCGGTTCCGGGGATGGTCGGGTGCGACCATCACCTGCCCAAGGACTACCTGCCGAGGCTCGCGAGAGAGCTCGCCGCGCGGGGTGTCCCGGCGAAGATGGGGTCGCTGCGCGAGGTTCTCGAAGAAGCGCTGGCTGCTAGAGACAGGATGGGAAAAGTGAGCGGGGAGCTGCTGAGCAGCCACTACCACTGGGTCCTCTACGGCGTGTGGTCGACGAGGACGTACTTGAAGAGGTTGAACTTCGAGTGCGAGACGCTCCTCATCTACTACGTCGAACCGCTCTGGGCGCTTGCGTGGGTTCTCGGAGGCCCATACCCCGAGCGGGAGATCTGGACGGCGTGGAGGTACGTGCTGCTCAGCCAGCCCCACGACTCGATCTGCGGCTGCAGTGTTGACGAGGTCCACCGCGAGGTGGTGTCAAGGCTGGAGAAGGCGAAGGCTTTGGCCTCGGAGCTGCTGGAGAGCACGGGGAGGGGGCACGGCGCGTTGGAGTGGTTCCTGGGGGGAAGAGCCGGGTACAGGTACGAGTGGCACGCGATGCACTTCCTCGCCTCGCAAGCCGACCTCTCCTTTGCCGGCTTCGACAAGCCCTACGTCGTCGCCTTCAACACGCTCCCCTGGAGGCGGAGGGCCGTCGTCGTAGCCCGCTTCAGGCCTTACGCGGTCGTCGCCCCGATGCTGGACGAGCTCTCGCGCGTGGCTCCCCGCAACGTGGCCGAAGCTGCGGCCGAGCTCCTGCGCACAAGCACAGTGGTTAGGTTCGACCTGAGGGGGGCGGTGCTCAGGGACTCCTCGGGGCGCGAGATTCCCGTCCAGGTGAGGGAGCTGGAGGGCGGGGTGGTGGAGGCTGTATGGGTGGACGAGCTGCCGGCGCTCGGCTTCAAGGCGTACGCCGTGGAGAGAGCGCGGGGCTCCGGGCGCGGCGGTTTGGCTTGGGGCGAGGCGTTCATCGAGAACGAGCATTTACGCATTGAGTTCGACTTGGAGAACGGGGGAGCGCTCAGGCTGATCGACAAGCGAACCGGCGAAAGGTACGAGGGGTTAGCGGCCCTCGAGGACGGCGGCGACATAGGGGACGAGTACGATTACTCGCCCCCCGAGCGCGACAGGATTGTGGCAAGTAAGGGTGTGAGAGCCAGCTTCGAGGTCGTCGAAGCGGGACCTGTCCGCGTGCGCGCGAGGATTCGCTACGCGCTGCGCGTGCCCGCATCCGCCTCGCCGGACCGTAAGTCGAGGAGTTCGGAGGAGGTGGAGCTGCCGGTGGAGCTTCTGGTGACGTTGTACAGCGGGATCCCGCGCGTCGACTTGGAGGTGCTCGTGGATAACATGGCTCGTGACCACAGGTTGAGAATGGTCTTCCCCGCGGGGGTGAGGAGTGGGAAGCACGCAGCTTGCACTCACTACATGGTGATCGAGCGCCCGAACGAGCCGCAGCACTACTACGTGAGGCGCGAAGGCAGGGTCCCCGTGCCCACGTGGCCGACGAGGCTCTGGGTGGACGTGAGCGATGGTGGGAGGGGGCTCTGCGTCGCCGCGAAGGGGCTGCACGAGTACGAGGTGAGGGGCTTGGGTAGCGAGATCGTGTTCACGCTGCTCAGGGCAGTAGGCTGGCTGTCCAAAGGCGACCTGCTGACGAGGCCCGGCCACGCTGGGCCGGAGGTTCCGACGCCCGACGCGCAGTGCTTGGGGCCGCAGAGGTTCGAGCTGGCCGTCTTCCCGCACGCCGGCACGTGGAGCGAGGCGGGCGTCAACAGGGCCGCTCTCGAGTGGGCTGTGCCGGCCGTCGCCCACGAGGACATCCCGCACAAGGGCGAGCTGCAGCCCGAGTTCTCGCTGGTCGAAGTGCGGGGAGACGCTCTCTTCTCAACGTTCAAGCGGAGCGAGGACGGGAGGTGCGCGGTGCTCCGCCTGTATAACCCCTCCTCGCGCGAAGCTGAGGTCGAGGTGATCTTCGGCAAGCCTCCAGCGAGAATCTGGAAAGCGCGACTCGACGAGACCGAGATCGAAGAGCTGCCCACCGGCTCGACGCTGAAGCTGAGACTGGGACCCTGTAAGGTTGAAACTCTAAAACTTGAATTCTAATTTTCAATTTTCTTTTTCTATTTTCCACTCAACCACGCGGCTCCAGAGGACCTTTAGGTTCTGGAGGATCTCTCTAACGCTCTCACTGTCGAACTTGAGTTTCAACACGAGAACCCCCGAGCCCATTTCACCCATCTTCCTCTCCACTTGCATCAGCTCGGTGGGCCTCAACTGCTGCGCAAAAGCCTCAATCAGCTCCGCAAGGTCCGAGAAGCCCCTCTCTCTAGCCACATCCGCAGGCGTTTTGCCGCTGCTGTCGCTGAGCGATGAATTAGCTCCCCATTTCAGTAGAGCAGACACGAGATCCCGGTGACCGCCGTAGGCTGCCACGTGAAGTGGCGTCACCCCTGCACCTCCCGCCGCGTTGGGATCCGCACCGTGTTCGAGCAGCAGCAGCGCTAGCCCTGTGTCGCCTCTGGCGCATGCTAGGTGGAGCGGCGTGAAACCGCGCTCGTCTCTCGCGTTTGGATCCGCTCCCTCTTCGAGTAGCCGCTTGACTTCCTCTGCCCTTCCGGATTTAACGGCTGCTATCAGCTTCGCCCCAAGTTCTGGGCGCCTAGCAGCTGGCGTGACGGGAACCGCTCGGGCAGCCTCATGGAATCCCTGGGCGCATGGCGGTCTTTCTGGATTCCACACTTTGACTTCAAGGAGAGCGCAGTACTTGGCGCGCGACATGTAGTGGGGGCAAACGTCGCACGTCCTTTTGGGACGCGTAGCGCATGGAGGGTTGTCTGGGTCTCCGACAGGCACCCCGAGTAGGATGCAGTAGCTTGCTTCCCTCGAGAAATAGACACACTCACTGCAGTTCTTAGTTTTTCCTACACTCACAAACTGTTGGAGGCTTCACGGTGCCTTAAAAGTAAGTTTCGGTTACCGGCAAGCCTTTTTTACCTGAGCTACTACGCGCGCTTGTGGCAAAGCTCAGATACGCGGTTGTGGGGGCCGGGGGCATAGGCCGTCACCACGCTGAGGTCGCTAGCAGGTTGGAGGAGT
>Ga0272449_1002623_pt1 | contig 16474 bp, 11 predicted proteins | sample YNPCB0241_FD_198679 | JGI IMG/M metagenome (GOLD analysis project Ga0272449, IMG submission 198679) | Hot spring sediment microbial communities from Yellowstone National Park, WY, United States - YNP-CB-024-1 | ecosystem: Environmental > Aquatic > Thermal springs > Hot (42-90C) > Sediment...
GGATGAATTAACGTCGATTAAGCTTAGGAGGGAGACGAGGGATAAGCTTAAAAACATTGGGAGGAAGGGTGAATCATACGACCAGATAATAAACAAGCTTATAGAATTCTATCTTGAGAGGTGTAACATCAATGCCTGAAGAGAAGCTTCTAGAATTTCTCAAGAATGGTAAGGATTGGGAGCGTAGAGCTACGACTGTTCCTGGAATATTCGTCTTGAGGCTTCCATCGGATGGTAGGAGGCCTGCATCTCTAGCTGTAGAGCTGAACCCTGTAGACGAGCTTGGAAAACCAACCAAGAAGAGAGGCCTCGTACTGAGGAGTAGTAGTGAGCTTCAAGAATTCAGGAAACTAATAAACGATGAGAAGCTAACAACATTGATGGATAAGATAGATGAAGTAAATCCTAGGAAGGATGCTTCAAGAAGGAAGAGGGAAGCAGGGGAAGAGGTATTCGAGATATAGGCGGTAAAGCTTGTCTACGTGGGCTGTTCCAAGCGACAGCAGGCCAGGCGTAAAATACCTAGTAAGGAGAATATCGGAAGATTACTATACGTGTACGTGTCCACACTATGCTTACAGGAGGCAGGAGTGTAAACACATAAAGCTTATAAAAGAGCTTGTGAAAACCAAGCAGCTAATATCCATGCACCAATCCGTTGGAGCTGAAGCCATCCATCGGGGACAGATACAGGTTGGGCAGATTATACCGGCATTCCCATCGCCTATACTTGGAAACCCGCTGATTAGATGGGATAGAGTACAGGTTAGGGAGTATCAGGTTAGGATTGCTGAATCATCTCTCGGTAGAAACACCTTGGTTGTCCTACCGACAGCTCTTGGAAAGACAGTTATAGCTGGATACGTTGCAGCATACTACCTATACAATTATCCATGGAAGAAGATATTGATGATGGCTCCCACTAGACCACTAGTACACCAGCACTACCAGAGGATACTGGAGTTGTTGAAGGTTAAGCCTTCGGAAGCGAAGATACTTACTGGGCAGCTTGAGCCAGAGTATAGGCTTTACTGGTGGAGCGACCCAAACATCAAGATATACTTCGCAACACCTGAAGTCGTTAGGAACGACATTGAGCTAGGCTTAAGCCTTAGAGAATTCAGCCTACTAATATTCGATGAAGCCCATAGGGCAAGGAAAGAATACGCATATACCAGGGTAGCGGAATCATACATGTCTCAGAGCCCATGCCCAGTGATACTCGCATTGACCGCTTCACCTGGAGGCCAGGAGAAGAAGGTTAGAGAGATAATAGAGAAGCTGTACATAGAGCATATAGAGTATCGTAGCGAGATAGATCCTGACGTTAAACCATACATACATGGTGTTGAGACTGAGTATAAGGTTGTAGACCCGCCTCAGAGCTACGGAGAATACGTCAAGATGTTGAGGGAGATGCTCAACGAGCAGCTATCCAAGCTTATGATGGCTGGGCTGATAAGGAAAGACCCAGAATACGTTTTCAGGAGAGACCTTCTAGAGATAGGGGATATGCTGAGGTATGAGATAGGGGTGAACATGCTCGATGAGGAGCGTGGGAGAATGTGGAGCCTACTAGTACACCAGAGCATGGCCTTGATAATATACCATGCTATAGACCTGCTGTTAAGCCAGGGGCAGTATGCATTCAGAAACTTCCTAGAGAAGGTCTCGCAGGAGAAGAGGAAGCAGAGTCATAGGAGGCTGGCGAAAGACCCTAGATGGAGGGAGCTTCTAGATAGGATGAAGTGTGAGAAGCTTGAAGAACATCCAAAGATACCTGTACTAGTAGATGTTGTGAGGGAGCAGCTAAGGAAAGCTCCTGAGAGCAGGATAATAGTATTCACACAGTATAGGGATAGCGCTCAGCACATAGCCGATGTCTTGAAGGAGAACGGTTTCAGGGCGGAGATATTCGTGGGTCAGGGTAGGAGAGGCAGGAAGAAGGGGCTTGACGTATCTCCAACGCTAACGCAGAAGCAGCAGCTTGAGATACTTGAGAAATTCAGGAATGGAGAATTGAGCATTCTTGTATCAACGAGCATAGGAGAAGAAGGCTTAGACATACCGCAGGTAGAGCTCGTAGTATTCTACGAGCCGGTGCCAAGCGAGGTTAGATTCATCCAGAGGAGGGGTAGGACTGGAAGGGTCAAGGTAGGTAGATGCGTAATACTGGTAGCGGACAAGACTCTAGACATGGCATACCTAACAGGTGCCACGGCACGCTTAAAGAAGATGAGGTCTGTCATGGACAGGCTTGACAAGACGCTCAGAGAAGTGAAGCATAGAGTATGGCCTGAGCCAAAGCCAATGACTATAGAATATATTGAAGAAGCAGATAGAGAGTTTGAAGAAATCGAAGCTAGAAAATCTGAACAGGCTACCAGGATAGAGAGGGAAGAAGTAAAACCTGTAGAGACGGAGTCTTTAGAGAAAACTATAGAGTCGCCTATAGAAGTATTCCAGGAGCAAACCGAAAGCGAAGAGATAATCGAGGAAGAAGCTAAGCCTGTAGAGATATCGGTTATCGAGCCTGAGGAAGAGCGTTTAAGATACAGGAGTTTCCAGACGATTGTCAAGGGAGTGGCGAAATACATTTACAGACGTGTCCTGAAGGCTGGTGAGAAGGGAATCTCGATATCGTTGCTGATGGAAGACTTGGAGTATGAGGGCGTAGACCCTGGAACAGCTAGGGGTGCTATCAAGAAGCTCACACAGTCCGGAGCTATAATGGAGGAGGATGGTAAGCTGTATCCTGCTGGGAGGAAGATAATTGAGAAGAAGAGGATTGGCATGTATGATGGTGAAGCGAAAGTATACAGAGTATACGTTGAGAAGATATACCCAGGTGTGGCCGTGGTGGTCGTGAACGACAGCTTCAGAGCATCCGTACCTCTAGACTTCTATGATGCGCCTTCAGCATCTAGGAGCGTGTGGAAGAAGGGTAACGAGCTGAAGGTACTGGGAGCATTAGTAAGGCTTGACGGTAGACTGCATCTAAGAGTATACGATATACTGGAGGAGATAGATTGAGCGTGAGAGAACTTAAAACAATCATGGATTATGTAGATTCTAAGATTAGGAAGCTTCAAGACGAGATCGAGTATCTGAAGATGCTCAGGGAATTCCTAGAATACAGGATTAAAAAGCTAAGTATAGAGCCATCTAATACTGAGCTTCCAGCAATACTATCGGAGGCAAATTGGAGAAGATATCCAAGCGGGGAGGGTGAGTGGTGCTTCGCAGATGAGCTACCTAGAAACTTCATAGAAGAGCTTAAGGAGAAAGGCTCAAAGACATTAAATGGGTATAGATACGTGTATAAGAAGCTGAGCGGAGGTAAAGAAGTCGTGTCTAGGAGGGTTCTAAATGGGTTTAAGACTGTGGGTTGATGGGGAAGTACCTGATAGTGTTACGACATCAGTCATAGCCGTCTTAGGGAAGAGAGGTTCAGGGAAGACTTACTTTGCAGGAGTCCTAGAAGAAGAGCTTGCTGAGAACGGCATACCATTCATAGTTCTAGACCCTATGCAGGCACACTATACGATAAGAGAGAAATACAGAGTTCTAATACTCGGTGGAGATAAGACACCGTTCAGAGATGCAGTTATAGACTGGAGGATTGGAGGAGGTATTGCTGAGATACTATGCAGTCTAAACATGAGCGCCGTTGTAGACCTCTCAGAAGCTAGTAGAATCCAGCAGGAGAGGTTTGTTAAAGATTTATGCTGGAAGCTCCTAGAAGTATCCAGAACACCTAGGATGATTGTATTAGAGGAAGCCGACGTTTTCGCGCCTCAGGCAAGGTCTACGGAATCGAGGGAAGCCGTGGAAGCATTGATTAGACGTGGCAGAGCGTTTGGTCTAGGTGCAACGATAATATCTCAGAGGCCTGCCATAGTAAGCAAGGATGCATTATCACAATCAGACATATACTTGTTCTTCAGGCTAATATCTCCTAGAGACCTTGAAGCAGTCAAGGAGACATTAGACTATGCAGGAGTAATGGTTGATGATGTTAGAGAAATCATATCGCAGCTTCCAAGGCTTGAGTCTGGGGAAGCCATACTATACAGCCCAGAACTCCTCAAGTATCTGGGGAAGGTTAAGGTTAGGAGGAGATTTACGAGTCATGCAGCTGAGACGCCAAGCCCAGAATCCATAAAGCCTATCGAAGTAGACTTTGCGGAAGTTGCTGAGAAGATTAGAGAGATCTCTGAGAAGGTTGAGGCTGAAGAGAGCGAGCTTGAAGCATTGAGGAGGAAGGTCAGAGAGTATGAGGAGAAGATCAAAGCTATTGAGTCTGAGCTTAAGATAGCTGAAGCCGTCAAGAAGTATATCAAGCCAGAGCTTGTAGAAGGTGCTGTAAGGCTTGCAGAGCTCGAATCAAAGGTTAGAGAGCTTGAAGAAAAGCTTGCAGAAGAGAGGAGGCTTAGAATTGAGGCTGAGAAGTCTAGGGAGGAAGCATACAGCATAGCTGGGTCATCGATAAAGAAGACTATAGAAGCATTGGAGGAGGCTTTGAAGAAGCTTACAGTATCGAAGCCGATACAACCTTTAAGAGAACAAGTGAAGCTTCCACCTATGGAGTTAAAGATAATCAGGTACCTGGAGGAGAGGAGGGGGTTCTACATCAAGCCACACATACTGGCTAAGAGGGTTGGGACAAGAGTCTCTTCTGAGAGGTTCAGGGAAGCTTTAAACAGGCTTAAAACGATAGGCTTGATAAGAGAAGATAAGGAGGGAGTAACAGTAACATAGAAAGCTATACAACTTAATGGAAGGAGCAGAGAAGCAATTCTTGAGAAATACGTTCTACGTATGATTAATGGAACATATCTCTCTAGGGAGGCCTTGGAGAAGCTCATCGAGATGGGGATAGAGATCCTTCACTTAGATTCTATTCTGGAAGCAGTAGGAGACCTTATTGTAGCATATAGCAGGATGCTGAAAATACAATAAGGTATTAGGATTTTAAGAGCTATCTTTATGTGTGTATGGGTACTCCGAGTAGGCAGAGGAACATAGCATCAAGAGGATCTATAGGTTTGATAAGAGAGGATAGGAGGCAATAGTAGACTAGAAAACCTCTTTACATCTCTTAAGGCTAACGTTTACGGTATTCCTTATTCTCTTGAGTATCTCTCATATATTCTCCCTAGGTATTCAAAGATAGTCCTAACGTATGTCGCCTGTGACTCAAGGCTTTTCTTAATTCCTTAGATAAGTTTAGATAAGTTACGTTAGATCTGTAATACCTCTTCTATTGTATAGAGAGGTATTTCTAGCACATTTGGATATATCTTCTCTGAGAGAGTCTTCTCCAGTAGATCGTATATATTTTATTGACGTAGTACCTCCTATTCCTCCTCTTGATCTCTGAAGCTCTAAACTCAGGCTCTTCTATAAATGACTCCGTAAACCCTTGGGTATTTTCCTCGTTTTCACATTATCCAACAGAAAGTATCTTAGCCGTAAAAGGACCTAAATGGCTGGTAGATTACATAATTGCCTAATGATGGAGGTTGTAAATCTGAAGTGCGCTATGTTTAAGACCCATGTCCCCGTGATTATGCTTGTGACCAAGAAAATCATCAAGAGGGCGAATGCCACATAGTCCTGTAAACTGAAACTTGCTTCCTTTAGTGAAATACGACGGGAACCGGTTCCGAATCCTCTCGATACTATTGCAGCTGCTAAAAATTCTGAACGTGTCATGGAACGGGATACTATTGGTATAATCACAGGGATATATGCTCTAACTATTCTTACTGGGTTCTTACTATCCACACGCCATCCCCTTGACTTTTGCGCGTCAAGAATCGACGTGACCTGCCGTGCTAGCTCGGGCAGGTAACCAAATGCTATACTAATAGTTGTTGTAAACTCTACTGGCACTTTCAGTTTACTAAGAGCTGTTGTAATGTCTGATGGAGAAGTGAACTTAAGGAATAAGCGGCTTGCTGAAACAAAAATCGCTAGCCTCAGGCAAACTCCTAAAGTAAATATTAAGCCCTCTAAACTGATGTGCCCATAGGGGCCGAATGAGTTGAACTTTGGTATCAACCAACCCAGATACAGTAACTCCCAAGGTATCATCTGCCTCACGGTAAAGTCGAAGGCAAAGATATTGTAAAGAAGAATCATAATATAACCTGGAAATGGAAGCAGTATTATTTTGAGCATGACACGATTCTCTGCTTTAGCCAATGCTCCGCAGATGAATATCATACATAATATGCCGAGAAGGAAGAGTGGGTCAGACCATGCAACAGCTGGTAATATAGCGGCGAAGTACCATAGGAATTTAACTCGCGGATCAAGCCTATGCATAATCGTGTTCAACGGCGTATATCCGAAGAATTTCGCTATATCGGACAAATTTTCACCCTTTAATATCCAGTAAGTCTATCATTTCATCGACTGTCAATATGTCAGGTGGAAGCCCTAGTATCTGCGCGAGCTGAGTTATTTGTGGAGGCTTGAGAGAGCTCTGCGCTAACACCTGAGGCTTACTAAAGACTTCCCTTGTTGTTCCTTCTATGAGTATCTTGCCATTCCACATCACCACTACTCTGTCGCAATACTCCGCGATTAGGTTCATGTCGTGACTAATTATAATCACAGTCTTCCCCTCCTTATTAAGCTCTTTTGCAAGATCCATAATCGCTTTAGACCTTGCATAGTCTTGTCCCGTAGTCGGTTCATCTATTATCAAAATTTTCGGCTCCATAGTTAGTACAGAGGCTACAGCAACTCTTTGTCTAAGCCCTTGACTAAGTGTGAAAGGAGATACGTCTAAGTAATTGTGTATTTCAAGTTTTTTCGCATATTTCTTAACTCTTTGTTCAATTTCTTCTGGTGGCAATTTTAGGTTACGCGGTCCGAACTCAAGTTCTTCTCTAACAGTTTTCGCAAATATTTGGTCATCCGGATTTTGAAAGCAGTAACCAACTACACGCGCTAAATATCCAACATCAACCGTCCTTGTGTCTATTCCATCTACGATAACTGTACCTTTAGTTGGCTTATATAATCCGTTAAGTAACTTAGCAAGAGTTGTTTTTCCAGACCCATTCTGTCCAATTACCCCGATTAACTCGCCCTCATTTATCTCTAAGTTTACCCCTTTTAAGGCTAGAGTTCCATCTGGATATTCATACCATACATTCTCGCACTTTATAATAATCTTTCTTTCTTTCCCGGCTAGAGAATGGCATTTAAGCTCTTTAAGCCCTGGCATAGTCTTCCTCACCGTTACTCCACGTAGTAGTTTCATCCCTTCCTCTAACGTTATTGGTACATTATCCTCAGACAGATGTTTACAAATCCCATAAGCTAATTTTGTGACATGAGGGACTGAGATCTCAAGTTTTTGTAGTAACTCGGACTCTGCAAGGACTTTTCTGACAGACCCATTAGCAACGATCTCCCCATCTGACATAATAATCAGCCTGTCAGCAAACGGGAGTACATACTCGAGTTTATGCTCAACTATAATTGTCGTCCTCTTTTGAGCGCTCATTAATTCATGTATCCTATGAAAGATAAGCTCGGTCCCTTCAGGGTCTAGATTTGAAGTCGGCTCATCCAGGACAAAGATATTTGGACGCATAGCCATTATTGCTGCTATTGCTGTAGATTGCTTCAACCCGCCAGATAAAGCATGTGGACTTTTATCCTTATACTCTTCTAACCTGCAGAGCTTGATAGCATCTCTCACTCTTTCGATAACCTCGTCTCTTGATACGCAAATATTTTCTGGGCCGAACGCTACCTCCTCTAGAACTGTCGCGCAAAAGAGCTGATTTGAGGGATTGTCAAAGCATATCCCGACTTCTTTTGACAGAACTTTAAGGGGGGTTTGCCTCACATTATATCCACTAACTATCACCTCGCCTCTCAACTCGCCGCGGAAGAAATGAGGTATTAATCCACTGATACAGTAGCATAGTGTTGACTTTCCAGCCCCACTCGGACCGGTGATCACAACTATCTCCCCCTTCTTAATCTTGAGATTGATATTTCTTATTGCTTTCTCCGTTCCTCCTTCGTACGTCCAATCAACGTTTTCCATGATGATGGCATACTCTTCCAAAATACCTCTAACAAACGTACTGGCAATCCTACTTATATATCTTTATAATTGAACTCATCTCAAGACTATTTAAGCTTCTCTTTTTGCGGCGTGTCCAACAATTCATAGACTTTTCCTAGATTACTTATAAGTATAGCTTTAAAGTTTATAAATAACAAATAGAAGTTGGACACGCCCCATAAAGAGAAAAGCTTAAGTAAAAGTTGACAGGATCTATAAGTTTTATATTTTTAGGTAATGAAGCAAAGAAACTGTTCTCCAGATATAGCTATAAAAAAGGTATTACCTAGCAGACGGGATCTACGTTATGCAAAATATACTTAAATATCACTAATTATCTGTTTAGAACATGGAAATGTCTGAAAAGAGTGAATTAAAAGTGCCCCTGTTTTCACCACGGCATATGGCAATTGCTGCAATCTTTGGTGCGCTAGCCATGATCACGACTGGTCTGGGCTTGGCTTTGCCTGGTTACCTTCCCTTGGTAAATTTCGAGTTGCAAGGGACATATATAACTATCGCTACTATGGCTGCTGGCCCAATAGCAGGAATGATTGTGTCTTTTCTCGTATCTTTAGTTTCAGCTGTCGGTGTCATCAGTTTTCCATTCTACTTTCCACACATATTCGTTCTAGCGGCTTTCTACCCAGCAATCTATAAGATTAAGAGAGTGGCAGTAAGATTTGCTACTTTTTGGGTAGTCTCTGCGCTTGCATTGTTTATTCAGTATTGGGGTTGGTGGTGGCTATATGCAGCTGTCTTTAAGATAATGACTGTTGAGGCAATGTTCTATTATAACATGCTTATGGGACCTTATGTAATCTACCTATTGATATGGGCATTAATACCATCTATTGTTCTATTGACGACGCCAGGCTTTGTCAGACCAGACTGGCGTTTCCCAATGATAAAGTGGATAGCATTAATAGCATCAATAATATCAATAACATTAGGTGTGCTATGGTGGAGATGAAAATATATGCCGCTTGAGACATGGCAGATTGTAGGGGCTTTAGTAATGGTCGCTATTACTTTTGTGGTCGCATATTATTTTGAAAAGAAGAGACCTTTTGAGAAGAAAAAGGTAGAGCCTGGTTAATCTAGAACTCATCCCTAATTTTTTTGTTATGTGGATAGCTTATGATATTACTACAAGACTTTCATACATTGATCCTGTCTACTAGGTAATATGCCTCCTTGGGTTTCATTATTGTGAATCGCTCTTAAACAAGATTTTTGTGGCTGGTTTTGGATGGCTGCTTCAAAATTGATGTGATCTCTTATGATGGCTATTAGAGCTGTGAGGATAAGGATGTTCTCTGGGATTTCCTTAATTGCTTCTATTAACTTCATACTCCTAGACCTTCTGTAGGCTTTGAAGGCTGCTAGGTAGAGGCTTAGGTTATCCTTACATATACCTGTGGATGGCTAGCCATGGTCTGAGTAGTGATGCCCTATTCTCACATCCATTGATGTGGCATTATCCTCTAACCCACTAACCTCCATATTCTTAGCCTTCCTCAGACTAAGCATAACCTTCTTCAAAGCCTTGAATATCGGCATGTAGCTCTTATCGAGAAGCCAGCTCAAGCCTAGACATGAATTATGTAAGCAAAGGAATAATATTATGAGTGTAAACCATTCTCTAAGCTCAGCCTAGAGTAGTGGGATATAGTCCCTGTCTTATCATTGAAAGTCCGACCACAAGCCTTACACTTATGACGTTTGAGACCACGCCTATAACTTCCATGACTCTTCACCATACATGACCCACATCTCGGGCAGAAAACATCACCCCTCCACCCAACCATCCTGAAAAACCTAGAACAAACATCCCCACTAGAAATAAGACCAAGAACGCCCATAAATAAACAACGAAAACCCGCCACAAAAATCTTATTTAAGAGCGCAAAAACTTTCCCCGAATCAGCTTTTTATGGAGTGCATAGAATTTTAATTACAGTTTACCTAAAGATGTAAGTAAGAATTATATTACCATATTTATCAACTTTGGCTTTAAAGTTCATTGGGATAATGATGGTTGCTGTAATTTCTTCAACGATTGCCGGTCCATTGATAATTGAATCTCTTGGAAGCATTTCTTTTTTATAAATTGGGGCTTCTTTAAATCCATCTTTCTTACCGAAGTATACTTCACGTTCGCCTATAATAGCTTTATCAAGAGACCCGCCCTCTGGCAATTCACCAAGCCTAGGTTTTGTTATCCTATAAATCCCAGCCACGTGGAAGTCAACTATCTCAACAGGATTTCCTATTAATTTGAATCCATATTCTCTTTCATGAACTTCATAGAATCTTCTTTCAATCTCGCTAACTTCATTGATGCCTATTTTACCAGCCATTACCGGAACTTTTAGAGTCCATTCTTGACCGTAGTACCTCATATTTGCATATCTGACTAGTGTGACTTTTTCAGGTTCAAAGCCCTCTTCTTCGAAGATCTTAAGTATCTGTCTTTCCAGAAAGTTAAATGTTTCATCAATAAGCATTGCTATATTTTCATTAGCTTCGACTCTAGTTATTCTAGTGTGAACAATATCGTGCCTAATATCAGACATAATCATGCCCCAGGCATTAAATACTCCAGCCGGGATTGCTGGAACTACTATGACAGGAATTCTGAGCTCTTCGGCAATAAATGGGGCAAACATAGGTCCAGCTCCTCCGTGAGCTACCAATACAAATTCTCGTGGGTCGTATCCTTTCTGGACAGATATTTGCCTGATTATTGATGATGCTTGTTCATTACTTATTTTTATTACAGCAAATGCCGTATCTTCGAGAGGTATGCCAAGTTGTTTGGATAACTTTTCTAGAGATTTCTCGGCCAAGTGTTTGTTAATTTTAAGCTCACCACCAAGCAAATATTCTGGGTTAAGATAGCCGTTAACAACATAACTATCAGTAACCGTAGGCTCTTCACCACCTTTACCATAACATGCAGGGCCCGGATAAGCTCCAGCAGCTTTAGGACCTACCCTTAGCCTCCCTGCCTCATCTATCCATGCAATGCTAGTTCCACCATTACCTATTTCGACTACCTCGACTATAGGTACGCGTACAGGATAGCCAGCTCTATGTTTGTCTTGCCCAATATAATATTCTGTTATAATTCTAGGCAATAAATTTTTAACAAGGCTTGCCTTTGTTGTCGTACTACCGCCATCGAGAACTATTATATCTTGGTAACCTAAAAGTTCTGCTAGAGCTGTAGCACCAACAGTGCCTGCAATAGGACCTCCTTCAATTGCAAATATAGGATATCTCTTAAGGTAAGAGGCTGTAGCTACTCCTGCATTGGACAACATCATATAAAAGGTACCCTTAAACCTCATTTCTTTAAAACTACTCTCTAGTGCCTCAACGTAATTTTTAACCCTTGGTAGAACATATGCATTCAATACTGCAGTATTAAATCTTTCATACTCCCTCCATTCACTAGTAGTCTCATGAGATAGTGTAACAGGTATATCTATGCTCATTTTTCTCAACTCTTCCTCAATTATCTTTTTAGCCTTAAGTTCATGCTCCGGGTTAGCATAGCTATTAATGAAACCTATAGCCACGGACTCTACATTATGTTTAATTAGTTTGTGAATAGCTTCTCTCACATCACCCTCGGATAAAGGAGTAAGAATACTTCCATCATAGAGGGTACGTTCACCTACTTCTAATCTAAGACATCTTGGTACAAAGTGCTCAGGTTTTCTATATTTTAAGTTAAATAGATCTCTTCTATTAGCTCTACCTATTTCAGTTATATCACGAAAATTCTTCGTTGTAATAAAACCTACTTTTACACCACTCCTAGTTAGAATAGTATTTATTACTACCGTCTGACCATGCGTTATATATTTTACTCCGGATAAATCTAGTCTAGACTTTTTAATGGCTTCTATAACACCTTCCTCAAATTCAGGAGGGGTTGACTCAACTTTTACCCATAAGGTCTCCCCAGTCTCTTCATTATATGCTAATAGGTCCGTAAATGCTCCTCCAATATCAATTCCAACTCTCCAGCTCATGGAGCTCTCCTACTATTAAATAACATAGCATCTCTTTAATTTTTCGCACTTCTATACGAACCTGTCAACTTTTACTTAGGTTTTTCTTTTTATGTCTATGGCCTGTTTCCTATTCTATTCTCTCACACATGTTCTGGATTATATCCTTGATAGTATATCTAGGCTGTTCAGGTTCAACAACCGCTGTCATACTTCATGTTTCTGGTTTGAGCCTTAGAGACCTCTCTGAGAGATATCATGTAACCATGGCTTCCAGGGAGAGTGTTAGGAGATGTTTTCATAGATTCCCTGAGATATTCTCTGTAAAGAAGAAGTTTAAGAATTTTGTCTTACTTCATCCATGTTTGTTAGGTGTTTGGTCTTTGCTAGCATGGTAGGTTAATGATGTGTTTACCTTTGTTGAGCCTTTTTGCTTTTTATCTTCTCTCTTAATTGATTTGTCTCCTCCCATCGAATAGTTATAGTAGTAGGATCTATAACTACCCCATATACGTCCTTTGCAACATCAATTGAAATGTAACCGTTTATTACATCTTGCAAAACCGCACTTGGATCACGTTCAAGAGGATCACCCCAACCACCCCCACCACCACTCCTGATACTGACAACGTCATTTCTTCTTAGTTCATAATTAAGTATTCTAGCGGTTCTCATTATTTCTTGACCATCCCTGATGATAGCCATATAATTACAGGTTCCACTTAATCCTCCATTCACGCCCCATGGTGGGAACTTTGACCTATTTGTAGCAGTTGTAAAGACAGCCTTGTCACATAACAATCGATAGTCTTTCACTATTCCAAAACCTCCTCTATATTTTCCATGTCCAGTTCCATCCTTAGTATTCAGCTCAAACCTATCAACAATTATTGGAAATCTTCTCTCTAAAACCTCAACTGGGTTAGCATAAGTTTCCCCATCAGCAAATGCTACGAGAGCGCTCTCGCCGTCCTTATCAAGAGAGGCCCCCCAACCTCCAGGGTTAGGTTCAACCAATATAAAGTATTCCTTCGACCTAGGATCAATACCTGCAATAATTTCTGCTGTAACAGATAGAAAATGTCCAGCTGATAGTCTATCAGGAATGTAAGGAGCTAATGCTTTCCACACTAAGTCAGCAGCATATGACATTGTCTCCCAGTAGACAGATACAGGATAGGGTCTTACAGCATGGAATATAGTACCGGGAGGAGCTATCACTTCTAATGGTTCGAGGAGACCTTGGCTAATTCTCGCATGAGGGTCTATTATTGCTATATATGTGACAGCAACAGCTGCAAACGTTGCTGGATATGTGTTATTAATTGGTGCCTCGATGCATTTAGGATTTCCTGAGAAATCGACTTCAAACTTTTCATCAGTTATTTTAATGCGAGCTGTAAGTTTAAGTGGGTTACCAGTAATGTAATCGTCATCTAGGAAATCCTCAGCGTAGAACTCGCCTTTAGGTAGCTCTTTAAGTCTTTTAAAGCTTACTTTTCTACCCTCATCTAATAAACTCTCAATAGCAGTCCTTAAAACTTCTACATTATATTTATCAATCAGCTCATGAACTCTCTTGTTACCCACCCTCAAACCCGCGGCTAGTGCCTCGAGGTCTCCATATACATAGTCTGGAATTCGCGTATTGGCTAATATGATTTTAGCAACGTCTTTATTTAATCTACCTTCAGCATAAAATTTTACAGGGGGTAAAAAGAGCCCCTCTTGATATATCTCTCTTGACCCAGGCCCCCATGTTCCAGGGTTAATACCGCCTACATCGTTTACATGTCCCTTGGCAGCCATAACCGCTACAATCTCATCCTTATAAAATACTGGCATTATTAATCCGACATCATTGGTATGTGTTCCTGTTAAGTAGGGATCATTTGATATAATAATATCACCCGGGTTAATACCTTCATGTTTTTCAACCTCATCAAGCATACCTTTAACAAGGAACTTCATAACTCCAGCCCATAAGGGTAGTCCAATAGATATTGCGATAATATCCCCCTTATGAGAAGTTATTGCAGTTGAAAAGTCGTATGTTTCATAGAAGATAGGGCTTTTTGATGCACGTATAGCAGTCCAAAACATTTCATTTGCTATACTATCAAGTGCGCTTTTCACGACTTCAACAGAAATGGGGTCAACTTCAGTCATTTTCCACACTCCAATATAATAAGTTTGCCAGCTTTACTTAAAGATTTTCTTGTCTATGAATGGATCCTGTCTACCAGGTAATATGCCTCCTTGGTTTTCATTATTGTGAATATGTTTCTGATTATTGCTATTGCTTCTGCGTAGTCTTCTATAGGCTTAATCTTCCACGTATCTATATTATTGTAGAATCTCCTAGCCTCTGTTTTATGTATCCGAAGAATCGAATCTATTCATAACAATCATAAAGGAGAATGAAGGAGCTTCAGTGGAAAGTTTAGGGGCTGCACAGTCCTACTCGATAAAGGCTATGTTGATGAGAGGTTCGCAGAAGCTATGAGGGCTAAAGAGTGTAAAATATGTAGTTATAAAGAATGGAGGTGAAGAGCTCTATTATCAATCTCTATCAAGAGCGAGGGGGATTATCGAGACGAGGTTCTTCCAGCTAGAAGAGTTTGAAGCAAGATTCATAAGAGCAGTTTTAAGAAGAGGTTTAGCAGTCAAGATAACACTATCCATACTATCCTTCAACATATACAAAATAATGGGTGGAGCTTAATGGGAACTAGGGTAATGATGTCTTAAGATCCTATCCTTTTTAAGTTAAGTCCAATCATTAAAGTCGTTTATTATGGTTCCTTAGGTATTGTCTAGCAGCTCTCTCCAGCTCTTCTATGCATCGGTACGTATGGTTTGTGCATACATTCTTCTTAACATCTGTACTCCCCTTTATCGCCTTCAGCCATGAGCTTCCTCAGCCCCTCCTCTTCCGCCTTAGATATCACTAAAGGTAGGGCGCGTCTCATGGTCTTAGTATTACGAAAGAACCTTATAAACGACTCCAAAGATTGGACTTAACTTAATATCTAAGAACCTGTTGTAAAACACGTATAAAGTTTAAACCTAAAATCTTTCTAATCTCTTTATCCGAATAGCCTCTTCTTTCTAAGTAATATACAAGGTTTGGGAGCTTACTTGGTCTATCTATTTCTTTGGGATATTTAAAAAGCCTGCCATAATCTATACCACTAGCTTGCAAAGTAGGTATTATAAGTTCTTCTGCATAGTAAATATAGTCTGGCCCGAGACCTACATAATCTATGCCGGCTCTCTCACTTATATAGTCTATATGATCAAGTAATTTCTCGATACTAGGATCTGTTCTATGAATTAGACTAGGAAAGAAACATACACCAATAACACCTCTCTTTTCAGCTATCGCTCGGATCTGTTCATCACTAAGATTCCTAGGATGATTACATAAGGTTCTACTATTCGAATGAGAGGCAATAAGTGGAGTTTTAACATTGTCAATAATATCCCAGAAAGAGCTCTCAGATATATGAGAAACATCTATTATCATACCAAATCTCTGAGCCATTTCTAGTACTTCTAAACCTAACTGTGTTAGCCTACTTTTTGTTCTTTCTTCACTACAACCATCAGCCATGAAGTTTCTACGATTCCATGTTAAAGAGAAAGCTCTTACACCTAATTTATAAAATATTTTAAAAAGCTCTAGACTATCTTCGACGGGTCTTAATCCCTCCAGATTAAGGACAAGACCAAGCTTGAACTCCTCAGATTGAAGAACTTCGTTTAGATCATTGTTTGAGAGTATTACTTTTAATGGCCCGCCCGCCTCATCTACTTCCTCATACACATACTGTAAATTCTCTAGAGTGCCTCTTAAGGGATTATAGGGAGTTGCATTACTAACAGGGTCATCGCCTCCGACAGTTAAAAATACCACTCTTACGTTACCTTGTTCATATTCCTTTAGATGATACTTACTAAGTACGTTTTGCTCTCCCACCTTCCTTTTTCTATAAACATCTATCATCAAGTCTGAATGCCCATCTAAAATTATGTAGTTATCTCTGTACAACTTTCTACATACTCTTATAGGGCGTCATTTATATATGAGTTTTGTCTTTTAGGGCGTGTCCAATAATTTGTAAACTCTTCTTAGATTACTTATAAGTATAGCTTTAAAGTTTATAAATAACAAATAGAAGTTGGACACGCCCCTAGTCGTAATTTATTCTAAAAGTACCTCTCATCCGATTACTAGTTTTTCTTGGATTAGTTTATTTTCTCTGAATCTTGTTGGTAGGAATGGTTTCATCAGTTCAGGTATTTTCCCTGTTAGTATGTTTTCTGCTAGTAGTTCTCCTACTAGTGG
>Ga0272449_1002624_pt1 | contig 16469 bp, 18 predicted proteins | sample YNPCB0241_FD_198679 | JGI IMG/M metagenome (GOLD analysis project Ga0272449, IMG submission 198679) | Hot spring sediment microbial communities from Yellowstone National Park, WY, United States - YNP-CB-024-1 | ecosystem: Environmental > Aquatic > Thermal springs > Hot (42-90C) > Sediment...
GAATGAATATGGAAAAATTGTTTACGAAGAATGGTTCCTATCCACAAAAATCAGAAACGAAATAGAATTATATGAAAACGAATTCGTTGTAATGCCCAATCACATTCATGGCATTGTTTGGGTTAATACAAATGTTATGGATGTTACCCATAATGTAGGGGCGAACGGCCAGTCGCCCCTACAAAAACACAATCGGTCGAACATAAAAAACGGTCATTTGGCCAATTATGACAATCCGCACGGACCAAAAAATAAATCATTATCATCGTTTATTGCAGGTTACAAATCATCGGTTACCAAAAGAATAAACCAAATTCGCCAGACACAAGGCATACCTGTTTGGCAACGAAATTATTACGAACACATTATCAGGAATGAAATTGAATTAAATAAAATTAGAGAATATATTATCAGCAATCCATTGAATTGGGAAACAGATGAAAATTATAGAATTTGACCAAATCCTCTCCACCAAAAAGCAAAACCCTGAAGCAGATACAAGCGAGTTAGAAAAGGGAATTGACAGGTTAGTTTATGGGCTGTATAATTTGACCGAGGTAGAGATAGAGATAATGCAAAGGAGTTAATTGTGGAAAATATCAAAGTGGTGCTTAACTGGAAACAAAAGATATTACTAAATCTTTTAACTGCTCTGGATAATGAAAGATGTTCAAGGTTAAAGATATTTAAGTTGTCTTTTTTGCTGACTCAAAAAACTAATTTTTATGATTTTGTTCCGTATAAATATGGTCCCTATTCATTTGAAATGGATAAAGATTTGAGAATGTTTAATAATAATGGCTGGATAAATATGGATAAAAACTTAATCTATACCAATTATAACCTAATTAAGTTATTACCAATAGAAATTGACCATAAGTATGAACTCCATGACATTATAAATAAATTTTCAAATATAAACGAAAAAAACTTGCTTGATCTTATCTATGAAAGTTACCCTTTTTACACCAAAAATTCAGTACTTGTTAAAGAACATAAAAGCAAAGAACAAGTAACACCGGTAGCAATTTATACTATCGGTTACCAGAATCTATCAATTGATTCATTCATAAGCATTTTAATAGAAAAAAATATAAAAACTGTTTTAGATGTCAGGAATAAACCATTCTCGTATAAATATGGTTTTAATTATTCATGGCTGAAAAAATATCTTCCAGAATTTAATATTGAATACATAAATATCCCAGAATTAGGTATTGAAGAAAAATATAGAAAAACATTTCCTCGTGAAAAATTATGGGAATATTATTATGCTCTATTGGATATGAAAAAGCTGTGTCTTAATAGAGTATCCGATTCTATGTTACGACAACCATCTGTTATTATGTGTTATGAAATGTTTCCTGAGGACTGTCATAGGTTAAGATTAGCTGAAAGAATCCAGAGTTTGACTAATTTACCAATAGTAAATTTTAATACCGAAAAAAAGCAATGGATAAGATTAGATTATTGATTGCAGTAAAAACATACCCTACTCCTTCAAGAAGGTATCGTGAAATTGTCTGTACTGCTGGAGTAAAAGAGGATGGCACTTGGATAAGATTGTACCCAATTGACTACAGATTTAGGGATTATTCACAGTGGTATAAGAAATATCAGTGGATTGAAGTTGATGTAGAAAAAAATTCCCGTGACCCAAGGCCTGAAAGCTTTAGACCTATAAGCGACATAAAAATTTTAGGCCAACCTTTAGGAACAGAGAATAACTGGGCAGAAAGAAAAAAATATGTCTTAGCAAAAGGAACTAAAACAATGTGCTGGTTACAGAAACAGTCACAAAAAAATATTTCCTTATCTGTTGTTAAACCTAAAGAGGTAAAAGATTTTTACTGGGAGAAATGTAGTGATACATGGTCAAGTAAACAAAATGAGGCTTTAAGACAGATTGGATTATTTGACGATAATGTCCCATCAAAATTAGAAAAAATTCCATACAAGTTTTTATATCATCTTATTTGTGAAGAACCGGGTTGTCCTGGACATAGAATGATGATAGAAGATTGGGAAGTAATGGAATTATATAGAAAAATGAAGGACAGATATGGTGAAGAAGGTGGGCTGCTTAAGGTTAAAGAAAAATTTTTTAATCAAATATGCTCTTCAAATAGAGATACCCATTTTTTTGTTGGTACTGTTCTACAATATGGAACATGGATTATTATTGGTACTTTTTGGCCACCTAGGATTTAAACTGCAACCACAAGCCAACATAAGTTGGTTGGATATTGTGAGATCTACTTATTAATTGGTCTTGCAATGTCCACTATATTTTATCTATTTTTGCAACTTTTTGGGAGAAGAACCAATTATTTTCAGTTTGAGCTCCCGTATCTCAGCCTTGATAAATCTCCCATCAGAGACGGCCGCCCACAGGTCCACCGTACGATACTTCTTCAACTTGAATACAAAGTGATATACCTCTATCCTTTTCCCATCCACAATCATTTTCTCTCTTCTTGCCGGTCCTACTACCACATCCTTTATCTTACCATCCTGAGGTATAAATACCTTGAGTTCGTTCTTAGTCCCGGGATTGAGACGGGGTATCAGGGAGAGGAAGTGAGATGCCACATAGTTGTCCAGTATTATATGTCTCTCTGCCTGTGTGAGGACTGCAAAATACTCAGTCCCTCTCTTTTCGGACTCCGCCACATATGCAAACTTTGCATTCATTCTCTTTATATCGAGCCTCACCCTCTCCTTATTAATTATCCCTTCACAGACATAAGTATCGGGTTCTCCATCTACATCGAAGAGCGTCTTCTGCCTGAACACATAGCCATTGTTCAACTCAATATTGGATTCGATTACCCGATCCTGAATGGTGTACTCCTCCTTTCCAATCAGCTTATTATCCACATAGAATTCAAACACACCCGATTGGGCAAATGTGAGGAGTGTCAGCGTAGAAATGACGAATGTACCAAACATAGGACATATTCTAATTGATTGTCTCACTTATGGCAATACCAAAGTGAGAGCCTTCAGAAATAATAAAAGGGAAGAATATCTAATCAGATTGCTTTTTAGCACTTGTTTTAGGGAATCCACACACCTTTTACAAATGATTTTACTTTCGAGGAATTTTCTTATTATATATACCTTGAGCAGGAAAATTATAAATCTTTTAGAGCAGAACTAAAATTATCAAATTTTAAACTATTGTTATAAGAGATAATATCTATACTAATCTTGTCCAAAATATTTTTTAGTTTATTTATATTACTCTGATTCGGAAGTACTAAAAATAACTTCGGTCTACTACTTAGTCCTGCGCTATTTATTAATAACTGCCCAACGCCTGAATATATGCTTGAAGTATCACAATCTGTCTTTACCTCAAAGATAGCCTTTATCTCATCACCTTCGTATATAAAGAGGTCCATACTTTTTTTGTTAGCTACCTTAAATCCTTTATCAACCAAAACATTTTTTAAATTATCAACAATGAGCCCGTGGTCACATTCACTGACCCTTACCTTCGACCCTAACTTTGATACTTTCGGGCCAATAAACTCTTTGTTATATCCCCATTCTTTAGCTTTATTTTCCACATCATTGCTATCTGATGTATTAAATAAGTTCTTAATCCTGTCGACTTCCTCAATAAAATGACAAAGTTGTTTCACAAATCTCTTCGAGCTAATCTCAGCTACCAGAGCATAATCTTTACCATCTATATTAATCCACTTGCCTCTGAAATTCTCTTCAAATCGAGTTTTTCCAATTCCATGTTTACCACCTCCGATTTTGCCAGAATGTAAAAGAAATATTTTTCCATCATTATCTCTCGCAATTAAACCCGCACTTCTACCAGCTATATTAATTTCTACTGTTATATTCAGACGAGCTTTATTCTTAGTTATACTTTCATACTTGTCTTTAGGTACTATTCCAGTGGGAATCCAATAGGAACTATAATTTTTCTTTATACCCAGATAAAAATATTTACTATTATGTTTTACAATACTTACTTTACAATCTTGAGAACCGCCTTGATATCCCAATTGTACAACTATCTGCTTTAACTTACTTTCATCATTAAACTTCTTTAAGATTTCTTTAATATATCTGTCTATTTCTTTCTTGTTCTCAACCGGGAACATCGTAATCATTAATCTACCTCCTTTGTTATGTATCACCTAATATAAATGTCAAGAAGTTTTATACGGTAATCTAATTCTCTTGACATTGGTGGAATCGGTGGATTAAAAGTCTTATGTGATTAGAGAGTTGAGGGGCTTAATCGTAAATGTTCTTAAAATTCTAATTGACAAGAGAAAAGCAAAGTAGTTCTGGAATGAGTGTTTCAATTGTAGGTTTTTTGAGAGATAATTTGCTTCAGGAGAGGTTAAATGGATAATACTAAGAGTAGCCCGTTTACACCAGGTAATCCCGTTCCCGTAGAACTTTTTGTTGGTAGGGCAGAGCAGATTAAAGAGATTTTACGATACATATCACAGATTATATCAGGGAGGCAGGAGAATCTATTTTTAGTAGGGGATAGGGGGATAGGGAAGAGCTCCCTGGCATCATTTCTTCGATATTATGTAAATACTCAGACAGATATTTTTGGTGTTCATATTTTTTTAGGAGGGGCATCTACCTTAGAGGAGATGGTGCATCATATATTTGAACAGATACTGAAAGAGACAAAGGGTCAACCGTGGTATACAAATATTAAGAAGTTTTTTGGAGAATATATCAGAGAGATTGGCCTTTTCGGTATCTCCGTCAGTTTTAATCCTCCAGAGCAGGATTTAAGAGAACTGGTAAGAAAGTTTCCAGAGGCACTGAATAATATATTAGAAGAGATTAATAAACAAAAGAAGGGGTTATTTATTATACTTGATGATATCAATGGTTTGGTTGAAAAGCCAGAATTTGCAAACTGGTATAAGAGTTTTGTTGATGAGATAGCGACCCATTATAAGAACTTCCCTGTCTTTATAATGCTTATAGGATTACCTGAAAAGAGGGATAGACTCTCCAATCTTCAACCCTCCCTTATGAGAATATTCAGGGTAATAGAGATTAAAAAACTTAGTAATGAGGAGGTAAAGGATTTTATATACAGGGCATTCGGCAAAGTAAATATGAGGGTAGAGCCTGATGCAATGGAAATTATGGTGTTTTACTCAAGTGGTCTACCCATTCTTATGCACGAAATAGGGGATGCTACTTTCTGGACAGACACTGATGGAGTAATAGATAAAGAAGATGCAAAAAAGGGAATACTGGTTGCAGCCCAGAAGGTTGGTGAAAAGTATCTCGACCCAAAAGTATATAGAGCGATTCGGAGTCAGAGGTATAAATCAATACTCAGAAAATTAGGTGAGATGAAGATACCCAGGACTTTTAAGAAAAAAGATGTGGAGTCACAATTAGACCCTGGCGAAAGAAGGGTTTTTCACAATTTTTTGATAAAGCTTAGAGGTTCTGGAGTAATAGAGATTGAGAGGGATGAGGAGAGAGGTACTTACAGATTTGTAAACGAGATATATCCAATCTACATCTGGATGGAGAGTGGTAGTCTTAAAAAAATAGATAAAAACTGAAAGCAGAAACCCCTACGAGAGATGAATTATCAATTACTCATTTTTGCGCCTATTCATATATCCACTATACCTGATAAAAATTATAGAATAAACATTCACAAGACACACAATCATTCAGTTGCGGGTGGCAATTATAATAGAATGTTCAGTTTTTATTGTGAGATTGTAGGGGCAGGGCGATGTATCTGTCATAAAAATACAGACTTTCGTATTTGCTGTGATAAAAAAATATGATAATTATGGTTGCGAATATATTCATCCAAATAAGGGCGAACACGCAGGTTCGCCCCTACAACACACCCCCGTCTATCTTCGGTAGCCGCCCCTCTACAAGAGGGGAGTAAACACCCGGTCTGCCTCTGGCAGCCACCCCTCTGTCAGAGAGGGAATTTTCACTTTTAAATCTCGCAATTCAATTTATTGCTATGCATCCAGAGAAAATGCCTCTAATGACTAAATCTTTATAATAACCAGGAGGTTTTCTTTGACAATGAGAATTTATAATATATTATATGCACGGTTTTTTCTATGAAACGGATTGTGGCACAAATATTTATACTACTCTTCGTCTTCACAGTGATGGTATCCGCCTCAAGAGAGGAAGAGAGGTATACTGAGCTCAGGAATAAATACAATGAGTTGAAGCAGGACAAAAAGAAGAGGCAGTACCGTGTCTACTGGTCCAGGATCGCAAAAGAGCTGAATGCACTCTCCGGGACCGCCGAGCCTAAACTCAAGGTCAGGATATACTTTACTCTGGGTGAACTATACAGGGATTTGAGGAAGATCACCCTCTCACCATACGACTTTGACTCTGCAATAGAATATTATCGCAAGGTCTATACCGACTTCCCGGACTCCAACCTCGCCGACGATGCCCTCTACTACACAGGGAAACTCTATCTTGAGGTGGAGAACGACACCGACACAGCCATTAAATTCTTCAAGAGAATCAGGGATGAATACAAGAAGGGGGATTTTTATGACAAGGCTATTACCATACTCAATTCGGTTCCTGATGCGGATTTGAGAGAGGAGAAGGGGAAGAAGGTTGAGGAGGCGAAGGTTGAAGAGGTTGCAAAGGGGGCAACTGAACAGGAGACTCCTCAAAAGGCTCTTTCAGAACTCAAGGATATAAAACTCGAAGTGGGAGAAAACGGGGCGATTTGTGAGCTCTATACCACCTCACAGGTGAGATATGTGTATAAGGAACTCCCCGAAGACCCAAAGAATGCAAAGCCACCGAGGATATATATTGACCTGATTGATACCAGATTGGGTGGAGATATAGAGAAGACGAAGGTCATAGAGAAGGGGTTCCTGAAGGCAGTAAGGGTCGGGCAGTTTGCAGATAATACGGTGAGGATTGTATTTGACCTTTTGAGTATACAGACATATCTGATATACGCCGCTGAACAACCATACAGAATAGTAATGCACTTCGGAGACATAAAGAATGTAAAACCGATCTTAAGTACTCAGCAGGTGACTCAGGTTATGGATGGAGGTTATGAAAACAGGTCTCTTGCTACAGAAAAGACTGAGGAAGAGGAGGGACCTGTAGATGCCTCAATAAACAAGAGGATAGTTGAGTCACTGAAGAGTGATTTGAGGAGAAATATCTCCGAAAAGAAGACGGATTCCATACCCCTCTCTAAACAGCTCGGCCTGAAGGTGAAGAGGATAGTGATAGACCCAGGCCACGGGGGTGAGGACACAGGGGCAATCGGCAAGAGTGGACTTATGGAGAAGGATGTGGTTCTGGACATAGCCTTAGAACTTGCGAGAATAATCAAGAAGAATACCGATATAGAAGTAATACTCACGAGGGACTCTGATACCACCTTAAAGCTCTCTGAACGGGCGGCACTTGCGAGGGAGAAGAAGGCAGACCTGTTCATCTCCATTCACGCAAATGCAAACAAGAACAAGAAGTTTTCTGGTGTGGAGGTGTACTATCTCAACAATACCGACGACAGAGCCTCTCAGAAGGTCGCTATGCTCGAGAATATGAACTCCGATAAGAGTATAAGTGACCTGAAGATGACGCTTCTGGATCTGGCTATCTCTGCCAATGTAGACGAATCTATGAGGCTCGCCCAGTTTGTACAGAACGGGATAGTCTCAAAACTGAGAAGTAAATATCCGGATGTCAAGGACAGGGGTGTCAAGTACGCCCTCTTCTATGTGCTTTTTGGCACGGAAGTACCGAGTATACTGGTAGAGACCTCGTTTATCTCAAACCCTGTGGAGGAGAAGAGGTTGAGAAACAAAGAGTACAAGAGATTGATTGCCGAAGGGATATATGAGGGGATAATAAAGTATATAGAGAGAAACGACCTGTGAAGAGGTAATATGAGCGATGTTTGATACACTTCCAGATGTACAGAACAGCCGGGACCTCAGGAGGATCTCAATAGATCAGGTGGGGATAACCGGGATCAGACTCCCCATATCTGTACTGGACAGAGAGAATGGTACTCAAAATACCATAGGTGAGTTTTTGATAACGGTGGATCTCAAGCACAGCCTCAGAGGGACCCATATGAGTCGCTTCATAGAAGAGATAAACAACTTCAAGGAGGGGCTCTCTACCAGAAATATAGGCAGGCTTGCAGAGAATATCAGGAGCAGGTTTGATGCCAGAAGCGTAAGGATATATGTGAGCTTCCCATTCTTTATGAAGAAGTATGCCCCCGTTACTAAGGTCCCCTCCCTTATGGAGTACACCTGCAAACTCTTCTATTCGCGAAGGAGAAAGGACGACATCGTAGTTCAGGTGGATGTCCCTGTAACCACCCTCTGCCCCTGCTCTAAGGAGATATCCCGCTTTGGGGCACACAATCAGAGAACGATTGTCTCGATAGGTGTAAGGTATCACAGGTTTGTCTGGATAGAAGATCTCATAGAACTGGCAGAATCTGCAGGGAGTTGTGAGATATACAGCCTCTTGAAGAGATCAGATGAGAAGTATGTCACTGAAAAGGCATACAAAAACCCTATGTTTGTTGAGGATGTGGTGAGGAAGGTCGCTGAGAGGCTCAACAGAGACGATAATATCTACTGGTTTATGGTAAGGGCAGAGAGTATGGAATCCATACACAATCATAATGCCTTTGCCTGTATAGTGAAGAACAAAAGAACAAGGGTCAGACAGGGGGTTTAAGATACGAAATATGGACATTTTATTCTTGCTTTATCAACCAAATGTTATTAGAAGAAGGCACTGCTGTTATGGAGAAGGATAAGATTGACATATCGGTGGTAATCCCTGTATACAACGAGGAGAAGATAATATCCAGTTCCATAGATGAACTCCACAGAATGCTCCTCGGTTTTGGGAAGAGTTTCGAGATTATAATATCTGAGAACGGCTCCACGGACAGGACCCGGGAGTTACTATCTGAGATTGCCGGGAGATATAAGGAGGTGAAATACCTTACATCGGATACACCAGACTACGGGGCTGCCCTCAAGAAGGGAATACTTCAGGCCCGGGGAGATATTGTAATATGCGACGAGATAGACCTCGGGATCTATGACTTCTATAAGAACTCAATAGAGATACTCACAAGCGGGGAGGCCGAGCTCGTGATAGGTTCCAAACTCATAAGCGGTGCAAAGGATGAGAGACCGCTTCTGAGGCACATAGCCACTATCATAATAAATTTTCTCCTGCGCCTCCTTCTGGGTTTCAAGGGTTCGGATACCCACGGTCTCAAGTCCTTCAGGCGCGAAAGGCTCCTCCCAATCGTCAATAAGTGTATCGTTACAAAAGACCTCTTTGCGAGTGAGTTTGTGATAAGGGCCGAGAGGGAGAATATAAAGATAAAGGAGATCCCTCTGGATGTAAAGGAGAAGAGAAAGCCGTCAATCAATCTATTCAAGAGAGTCCCTAATGTACTGAGGAATCTTGCAAAACTATTCTATGCGCTGAGGATTAAAGGATAGAATATATTTAAAGGAGGGTGAAATGAACAGCATTGAGCGAAGAGGCAGCGAACGGAGGCGCTGCTACATAGAGGCTCATTACGAAAGCCCCAATCTAAGTATGAATGTCGTTCTGACAAATATCAGCGATGGTGGGTGTTTCATCATTTCCCCTTTCCTCGACACCCCGGGGACTCCCGGGATGATCCATCTGAATCTCCCCCGTAGAGATACGCATGTGGTCCTCCCGACAAAGGTGGTCTATACAAAGGACGATACTCTGAATAGTTCGGGTATGGGGATCAAATTCCTTTATACCTCCCCTGAGGTGATAGAGAACATAAATAAGATTTTACAGAATATATAGTTTACCCTGCCTTACCACTCCCACCCCTTCGAGAAACTTAGTGCTATTACAAACCCCCGTGGTAAAATCAGTTTTTTCTATACCGACCTCTACTTTGGGCACTCAGCGGACTTGTATCCGAGCTTACAGGCCTTATTGAGGGCATCTTTTGCCTCCTTTGGCTTCTTCATATCTGTGTAGATCTGGCTCATAAGTGCCCAGCTCTGATAGCATGTCGGGAATATGTCCATAGACTTCTTGAGGTGCATCATAGCAAACTCGTAGTCTTTCATCTTATAGAAATATTCGGCGAAGGCGTAGTATGTCAGATAGTGATTCGGATTGTTGTTTATGAGTTCTCTCAGTTGCTCATCCGCCTTATTCAGCTCCCCATCGCTTATGAGTTTTAAGATCTCTGATATATCCGGCACCCCGCCTTTCCCTCCAAGTGTCACCGATGAACCCATCGCCTGAGCGTCATTACAGGACGCCTGAATACCTAATTTACACGCCTGTTCAAATGCCTTTCTTGCCTCCTCTGCATTACCGAGGCTGTTGTATGCAAGCCCGAGCTTATCCCACAAGTTTCCGTTCTTCTTGCTAATCTCAATGGCCTTTTTATAATATTCAATGGCCTTCTCATAATCCCCCTTCATGGACCATTCATACCCAGCCTCTTCCAGTGCCTTGACATGCTTCGGGTCCAGAGAGATTGCCTGCTCAAAGGATATCAGGGCATCTTCATATTTCCCCTGAGCCTGATATATCTTGCCCTGCTGATAGTAGTAATCGGCGGTCCCCTCTTTATAAGGGTTTTTCATCCCTGTCTTCCCCTTGGGAGGGGCTTTCTGGGAGTTCAGATCCGTACAGGATGCCTTGACTCCCATATCACAGGCCTTCTTGAAATACTCATTTGCCTTGTCTAAATTTCCGAGATTTTTGTATATTACACCTGCCAGGTCGAGGGCACCAGGGAAGTCAGGTCTGAGTGTAACCACCTTTGTTATGTATTGAGCCGCCTCCTGATAGTTCCCCTCAACATTCAATATCTCTGCCAGCCTCTTCAGGGCACCTATATGTTCTGGATTGGCTGCCAGAACCTTCCTGAAATTCTCCTTTGCCTTCTCCTTGAATCCGGCATAGTAGAAGTCATCCCCCTGGAGGTAGAGTTCCTCCAACGACTCCTTCTTCTCTCCGGCAAAAGTTAGAACAGATGCAAGTAAGAACACCCCGCAGAAAAACACTCCTCTCTTCATTGTTATCTCCTTTCAAGTCAATTTTTCTTATCTAAGTTGTCGGGATTGCTCAACCTCTCTATCTCCTTTGTATACTCCTCTATCTTTGCCTTCAGCTTCTCCACCTCTGCCTTGAGATCCGGTATCTGGGTGATTAGTGCCCTTTGAGATTTGTACCCTAACTCCTTGATAGTCTCGTCGAGTTTCTTCTTTAACTCCTCTATCTTTTTCTTCCTTGCCTCTTCCTCCTGTTTCTGATTCTTCTCCTCCTCAATCCTCTTCAACTCCTCCTGTATATTCTTCTGGTCAGTAATATTGTGATATGCAGGTCTCGTGTCCTGTAAATCTGGAGGTAGATGCCTTTTCTCCTTCTTCTCCTTCTCATACTCCTTTATGTATTTATCCTTGTTCTTCACTTTGTCCGGGAGCTTATAAGGCGAATCCACAATATAGATGTCACCATTCTCGTCTACATATTTATACAACTCCTGGGAATAGGCCAGTGGCAGAAGAGAGAAAAACACCAATAATATTAGCGAAACTCCTGATCTCATTGTTTCTGTTTCTTCCCTTCTATTCTGATAAATGCCTCAGCCGTCTCGTGGGCTATGTAATTCAGTATATTCAGGTCATCCACCGTAAACGAGTCGCTCCCCTTTTTATTTATGAGCTCAATCGCCCCTATAGTCTGTCCCTCATACTGAATAGGTGCACAGAGGATTGATTTGGTCGGGAATCCGATTGACTTTGAGATCTTGTCGAACCACCTCTTATCCTTACTCACATCAGATATGGCGAGGCTTACCCCTATGTCCACACAGAAGCCCACTATACCCTTCCCGATAGGAACCTTGAACTTCTTCAACTCCTCACTCCTCGGTCCCCTCGTGGCGATAAAGGAGAGCTCCGTCTCAGACAGGTCTGCGTACAATACGGAGCCCGCCTCGGCCCCGATCTTCTTGATTGCCAGATCGAGCATAAAATTTGCAGCCTCCTCACGGGAGCTGGCTCTGTTGTAAACCTCAAACACCTCTGTAAAGAGGGATGTCATAACTCTATCAATGTCTGATGAGAGACTGGTATCCTGTCTGCCGACCGGTTTTGCCTCCTGAACCTCCTTAATCTCCTCTATATTCCCCTCAATCTTCTTGTGCTTCTCCACTGGCTGGTACTGCCCTGTACTCTTCTGTGGTGCAACTGGTGCTGCCTTGGGCTCAGGCTTTGGCTCTACCCTGACCGTGGGCGCCACAGGGGGTGCATTCTTCACCTCCTTCGGAGGTGCGGGTGGCTGGGCGGGTTTTTGAACAGCCGCCTGCGGTTGTGGGGCTTGTGTCGGAGCTGGCTGCTGTGCTGGTTGAGTCTGCTGCACCTGTGCAGGCTGTGCCTGTGGTGCCACCTGTGGTTGTGGTGCTACCTGTGGCGGGACCTGAGGTTGTGGTACAGGCTGAGGGCTAACCTGTGGTGTTGGTGCCGCCTGTTCTTCCAGCTCCCTTATAGAGAACGCCCTCCCGGTGATCGGGTCTGTGACCTCAACCGAGCCATCCTCCTTGAAGTCACACATAATGTTCGAGCCGAGGTCTGTCTTCTCTCCTACCTTCTGTCTCCCAATCTGGAGGGCGGAGATCCAGTTCTCAGCCTCAACTTTTATCTGTAGGTTCGGCATCCCGCTCATAGGGGATGGGATATAGACTAAAAACTTTGGCATACAAGACTCCTTTTTTATTGCTTGATATAAGATTCAATCTCTTTGATAAAATCCTTCAGACGAATGGGCTTCTCGGGCTGCGGATTCTCAACCTCTAACTTGCCCTCACTGTTGAACCTTGCAAGCCCGAGACTGGACATATCCCTTACAACCACCTCTTCCTTGAGCCTCTCATCCATCACTATAGAGAACTTAGCCTGAGAGAGGGCCAGAAGGAATCTATATTCCTCCCCCTTTGTCAGAAAGAGGAGGACCCTCTCGCCCTGATTTAACCTCGCATCCCCTGTAATAAAGAGTTGTTGATCCTTGAATTTACCACCTATCTGCCTGACCTTTATCTCCTTCTCATTCGATCTCCCTTTTATCCACTTATCGACCGTAATTGTAGTGATGGTATAAGGCGTCTTCTGCTTCTCGTCAATGATATAGGATATATCTTTCACTGTCCCTATCAATATCTCATCAGCCTTCTGTGCCAGCTCCTTATTGGAGAGTTTCAAGGCAACAGAGGCATAAAGAGAGGGCATAACTATTACAAAAACAGATATAAAGGCGATAAAAGACCTGAGCATAATCTTCCTCCTGCGAGTCCATATCGAGTAAGAAATATTATACAGTTAAAATACCTGAATAGTCAATTTAATTCTTATTCCTATAGTTTTAGTTATCAGTGGAAGAGTGATATTTACTAATCAGGAGGTTTACTATGGAATAGTAGTTTGTATGGATCTTTATTCCTATTCTTCGCTAACTCATCAAGGGCATACTCTATTCTCTTAACAGGGTCTATTCCTCTCTTCTTCATTGTATAGATTATGCTCATCATCCTTCCCCTTATCTTTGCCCCTTCTATAGACTGAGACCCAAAACTCACCTCCCTCGATATCACTCCAAGCCTTATCTCCCTCTCGCTTTCATTGTTGTCAGCTGGCACTTCCCTGTTATCTACCCATTTGTATAGCCTATCCCGGTTCTTTCGAAATATCTCCTGTATCCCCCCATTACTGCTTCTGTTCAAAAAAGCCAAGATCGGACTATGACTACCTCAACCAATTTTATACCTCCTTTTGGTTAAGTGTTAAAGATCATAACACATTGAAATAACGCCAAAAGGAGGTATTTTAAAGAAAATTTTCAAAATTCAATTGCATTTTTCGGGTTTAAATACTGATTTCCCAATTCTCACCTCCTTATTTACTATTATGATATTGTCAATAGCACCACTCCCTGCTTTCCAAATTATTTTAGATTTGCACTGCTGTCCAAAATATTTCAGATTCGCATAATTCATAAATAAGAAATACCGACAACATAAGCACTTAGGACAGACTATATTTCCTATCTCAGGATAAGGTTATCTTCTCCTTACTCTTCCCTCTTTCATCTTGCTGTCCAACTTAAATCTCAATTGTTCATAGTCTGGCACCGCTGGAGGTGTATAATAAGGATTATTTATCCATTCCTATAAATTCTTGAATCTAAAATCTACCTGGCACTTTTTCGGTTCTCACACCCTGTTGCAAGCAAAAAATACGCCGATAAAAAGACAAATATCTTCATAGTCCTCATAGTATATTGTGAAAGTATTTTTTTCAATTGCAAGATCACAGGCTCGATGCCCACTCAACTATTTCATCCAAGGAATACTCTCCCTTTTCGTCAAAGATATTATTTAGAGAAAAGATACCGTTGTAGAGATTCTCTCTCTTTACATATTCTCCCGTTCTCATCAGAGCCTCACGATATTCTTCTCGCGTGATATTCTGTTTTTGGAAGGAGATGTCGAGTCCAATATTCTTAAAGAATCTTGCAATCTCTCGATGATCAAAGACCGCCCTATCTCTCTGGAGTTTCAAGACCACTAAAATATTGAGTGCTATCAGAAGTCCGTGAATATAGTGTTTGTGAGTCAGCTCTTCGAGACAGTAGGCTAGGAAATGTTCACCACCTTCTTCTGGTCTGGAGTTTCCCCAGTCTTCGCATAGAAGCACCTCCATCAACTGCCCTCTTACAATGGATTTGAGCCCCTCTTCGGAGTGCATCGCAATTTCTCTCTCCTTCAAAAGCAGCTCTTTGGCTATATTGTACGAGGCGTCATAATACGAAACATCGTACCTGTCACCAAATACATCCCTTGATATCCTCCAGTCTCCAAGTGCGGTGGTAATTGAGAGCACATCCGACACACCCGCCTTGTTCAATATCTCGGGGCTTTTTTGCATTATTGCGTAATCTACAATAAACTCATTTGCTGTAACATCTCCAATATATCTGACTTTATAGTTGTGCCTCACCGCAATAGATTTACAGAGCCATGCATCTACAGATACCACGGAAGGGGCAATGATGAGTGGGAGATTCCACTTTGACGAAAGATATTTTGCCGTATCACAGGCGGTTCCTCCTCCAAAACCTACTATATATTCACCATCCCTTCTTTCTCTTGCGAGTTTCTCGAGATTCTCCTCTGTCATTTCATAGTTGTAGATAATACTTACGGGTTTTGCCATATCCGATATGAGTTTATAAGGCTCTTCCATAGTTACGAGAATGTATTTCTTGAGACTCCCGAGGCGTTTACACAGGATATCTCTTCCAAAGGTCAGATTCTTTAGCATATAAACCTCTTTGCAATCGAGGATAAAGTAATAGATTATCTATCCTTAAAATAACTCTAAGTAAACTATTTTTTATTGATAGACGAAAAGAGATTTACAGAAGATAAAGATTGATTCATAATGTCTGTTATGGAGGTAAGAACTATGAATAGATTGACTGCCCTCTTCCTTATTGTATTTTTCTCATTTCTCGTGAGTTTTTGCTCGGATGATTCCCAGAAAACAGAATTCGATTGCAACAAGTTGTGTGATAAGAGTAAGGAGTGTGAAAAGATCAAGGAAAGTCAGATAGAGAATTGTAGGACATATTGTAAGAAGTATGAAGATAATGGATATTTCGAGCAGGCTTATATGATGCTATGGGAGAGTGTCTTGTAAAGGATAAGTGTGAAGATATCGCAAGCTGCACCAGTAATATCCCCGACAAGTGTCCTCCGCCACCTGATGTAAGTAAATATGCCCAGGAGACCTGTGAATCCAATGCGGCTTTTTATTATATGATGGTGATAGCGTTTTTTCTGTATGAGGCATTCAAGAGGGATGTAGCAGGGGAAGTAATAGACATAGGCTGTTATGCGGAGACATTCAGGAGGAGGATAATAGACATAGGGGCGAAGATAGTAAAAAGTGGGAGGGAGGTAATAGTCAAAATACACGAGGCGATATACAAGCAGTTGAGGATAGGGGATTTGTGGATGAAGTCAAATACAGCACCTCCGATCTATGCGAGCTGAGAGATAGAGATTGTAAAAATATGAGAGAGAGAGAAGAATAGAAACAAGAGGTGAAGTATATTCAAAGAACAAAAATCATAGCCTCATAGCCAAAAGATTTATAGAGAGTTGCTCAAATTTTCAATTATTTTGTTGAAAAGGGCATATGAAAATCCCTAAATTGCAAGAAAATTTCTTGACATTACTGGAATTGATTGGTAGTAATAACAATATATATTTAAGGAATCGCACAGTTTAGGTTAAGTTAGTCCGAATCAAATATGAAAATGAGGAGTAATTTTATGAAAATGATTATAACACTGCTTTTCAGCCTGTCTATTAT
>Ga0272449_1002625_pt1 | contig 16466 bp, 15 predicted proteins | sample YNPCB0241_FD_198679 | JGI IMG/M metagenome (GOLD analysis project Ga0272449, IMG submission 198679) | Hot spring sediment microbial communities from Yellowstone National Park, WY, United States - YNP-CB-024-1 | ecosystem: Environmental > Aquatic > Thermal springs > Hot (42-90C) > Sediment...
TCCGCTTCCCACCTAAGTATCCACCTGTTACCAAAGATAGGAACCTTCAGATTCTTCTCGACAAGGTCCACACCGACCTCTGAGATCAAAGTGCCGTGCGGGATTAGAATGGAGTCTTCGCGCAACAGCTCCTCTTGTATCTCAGGCTTCACAACTTCGTCAAATCTATCCACGAAGATGTATTTCTCGATGAACTTGAACCTTCGGTATAGGTTTGCTCTCTTTTTCAAGCAGACTAGGAGGGTGTGTAGCTCCTCATCCTTAGCGCCTTTGAGCAGCTGTAGAGCACAATGTGAGCCGAGGGTCGCAACTGTCTTCATGTGACCACATCCTTCAGCCGACCTAACTCGATAGCCCTCTTTATCTCCATAGCGATCCTACGCCCCGTAGAAACACTTTGACCAAAAAGGTACTTAGTGTAGGGTGAAGTGGTCGATATTATCGGGCTTCCCGGCACCCTTGGCGAAACGTCGTAAACAACTATTTCAAGATCCTTCGTCACAGCAGATTGGAGAGCAAAGGGCCCTATTATGCCAGGTGGGAACATTTCTTTGGTCGCTTTTACAAACCTCTCCCCTATCTCGAAAACCTTCTCGAGCATCGACTCCCTTATCGTTGCTGGTGTATGACCTATCTCAATATTCTGCAGAGGTATATCGATCTCCAACTGCTGCCTAGCGGGTAGCGTAACGTAGTCAAACAAATCTGTTTGAAGTCTTCGGTCTATGCCCAGAAACTCAACCCTATCCAAGGTTGGTGAGTAGAAGAAGTTGAAGTTAAAGTATGTGCCAACGATAAACTCCTCTATCTTCGCAGCAGCAACATCCTCCTCAGCAATTATCCCCCTCTCCACCCTCTCCCTAACCTTGGCGTAGAAGTCGCTCGCAGAAGATGCTACAAAGAAAGCTCGCTCTATCCTCCTCTTAGCCTCATGAACCTTGACTATGACTGGGCGATCTATCTCATCAGGGCTGTTAAACAACTTAGGATACCTTATCCCAGCTCTCTCAAGTATGTGGTACTGGTTTGTCGGCGCGCTCCTCTCCTCAGCTCTAAGTATCATTCTGTTCCCAAATATAGGGACCTCAAACCGATTCTCTATAGAGTCGTAGTCGACATATGTTGTGAATGATCTGTGCGGCACGAAAATAGTATTCTTATCCCTCAGCTGCTTCTGAACCTCTGGCCTAATTATGTCGCTGAACCGCTTAAGCATTATAACTTCATCCACTATCCTCTTGTAGAGGAGGTAGGGCTTCTCCCTCCCCTCTTGACACACTACAACAGTTCTGAACCCCTCATCCTTAGCACCATCAGCTATATCTAGGGCTGAGTGGCTTCCTAGGGCGCCGATTGAAATATTCTTCAGATCGTAGGAATCCACTATTCTATTCACAATACCCTTACCTAGCATTAGCCCTACACCAAGGTGTTACCTACTAGAGTAGAAAATCCCTTTTAAAAGGGTTATTTGTAAAGTCTCCTTGCGAACTACAATCGAACAATATACCTGCGCTTTCTCTAAAGAGCGTTCGAGCTTTGTTGTGTGAAAAACAGGATGGTCCACTGGTCTTCACACCACTACCAAAGTATATCTTACCAATAAAACCGGCCGGAGTGGTTAAACAAAGTGTATGGTGGAGAATATAGAGTACGGCTGCTGCTCTACAACATACTAAAATATCTGTTTAGGCCTACCCTCTGTATCCCAACCTCTCATCTCATAGTATTTATCAAGCCATCTCTCATAATTTGTTTGATCTACAACTTCACCTTGGAAAGGACCATTACTTAGCGGTGTTTTTATCCATCTGTCTGGCAACCTATCGTCTTTCCGAGATACGCCTGTTTTCACACTAAAAACTCTGGCTAAGCTTATTATCTCATTAGCTTTAACTTTAAGATCTTCCACCGAAAGCCGAAGACCTGCTAGGAGCTCGAAAGTCTGCGCTAATGCAGACCAGTCAAATATGCTTCTTGTAAACCTGCAGAGAATCAAACACTCGGATATGGCTATTCGATTTTCAGAATCAACAACAGCCTCTACTTTAGCAAGATCCATAGTTCGACGCTCAAACTTAGCGCTAAGTTCGATGGCATGCGCTACTGCTCTCATATGGTCAGCGCCTCTTACGCCAACACCATAGGCAAGCGCAACCGCTTTGAGTGCTCTTGGGTCATAGGCAGGAGGCTCTAATCCTTTAACGTGAACCGCTATGTCTTCTAACCCTAGTAACTTTGAAGCATTTCTTACACCCTCCGCAAGCAGGCTTCCGACACCCTTACGTTTAGTGATAAGCTCTAGCAATTGTAAGACAGTGTTCTCATCACCAAAGTTAATAGAGAAGTCGGATTTTAGTTTACCTCTACTGTAGGCTTCCATTGCAAATGCGATGACATTGCCTGCGGATATCGTATCTATTCCGTATCGATCGCATAGTTCGTTAAACTTTAGAACTGCCTCTGGATTGTTTATTAGGCAGAGACCCCCCAATGCCCACACGCTTTCATAGTCAATTACACATTTAGCGCCTCTGTAGGGTTCACGATCCGCTTCACAATATTGGTGGCAAGCTATGGGACAACGCCAACAAGTATCATTTCTTTTAAAGATGGTTTGTTTTATGTTATATACATCTATTTTTTCATAGCCTTCGAAGACACCACCATTCCAGTAACGAGTCGGGTAAGCTCCTGCTTGATTAATGACACCAGTTAATAAGAGAGTACCATATCTGCGGTAATTCTGAATGAGAGGGTCATCTTTCATCTTCTTTAGAAGATCGGCCACAAAAGTTTTTAGGCGGTCCTCGTCATATACTGTAATCTGCTTGTCGCCACGTACAGCTATGGCTTTTAGTCTTTTAGAACCCATTACTGCACCACCACCACATCTTCCGGCGCTTCTATAATAGTCATTCTCGATACAAGCAAACCTTACAAGGTTTTCTCCTGCAGGACCTATACACGCTACCCTTATGTCTTTATCACCTAACTCTTCTCTTATCAGATCTTCTGTTTCAAAAGTATCACGGCCCCATAAATGTTTGGCATCTCTTATACTAACTTCATCGCCATCGATCCACAAATAGACAGGATGAGGAGCTACACCTTCTATAATAGCAGCGTCATATCCAGCCTGTTTAAGCGCAACTGCAAAATAACCTGCTGAATATGATTCAGCATATATGCCAGTTAAGGGTGACTTAAAGTAAAGACCATACCGATTAGCTGTTGGCACTATGGTTCCTGTTGCTGGACCTGTTGTAAATATAAGTTTGTTAGCACCCTCTAGGGGATTAACAGCAGGGTCAACTTCGTTATAAAGGAGCCAGGTGCCCAGACCTTTTCCTCCGAGCCATTTTTCCAAAATAGAAGTGCTTAATTGCTCGACTTTAACTGCAAAATCGGATAAACTCACACGAAGCAGTCGTCCTGTATATGCTAGTAACATAACAAAACACCTTACTAACTACTCTTTAATCGCTATTGCATCGATTTCTATAAGTAGATCAGGAAGGAACAATCCTGGAACTTGTATTAAGGTGCTGGCTGGAGGCTTCTCTTTAAAATATTCAGCTCGCACTTTATGTATAACGTCAAAATATCGAAGATCTGTTAAGAGAATAGTAATCTTGACAACATCCTCAAGTTTTGCGCCCACAGCGTTAAGTGCTTCTTTTAGGTTTTCTAGAGTCTGCCGTGTTTGCTTTTCGATATCACCTTTTCCTACTATATTACCATTACGGTCTAGAGAAGCTTGCCCGCTGATGAATATTAGCGTACCACCGGTAGCTTTGACTACCTGTGAGTAGGTAGGCCGAGCTGGCTTTGGCAATGTAGGAGGGTTTAGGCATTCTTTTGGCATAGATGTCTCACCTAAATGGGTAAATTAAAGACCTGCTTCGCCGTATCATAAAGACATTTCTCAAGTGTCTCTTCGGGTAGACCTAGGGATCTATACTGGTGTAGTTCTGTCGTAGTGTTGATGGGAAGATCTGACCCAAACATGACTTTATCTGCTCCAATTTCGTTTATAAACCACCATTTCGAGTAGATATCATCCCAAGAGGTCTCTAGGTAGACGTTTGGAGTCACTTTCGCCACCGCAAAAGCTTCAGGTGAAACGACAAAACCGTAACCAGCGTGGGCCAAAACTATTTTAACATCAGGGTATTCAGAAGCTCTCGGAAGAACTAGGGCAGGCGAAGCGAAAGGCAAACCTACACCAGTATGAACCATAACGGGCACCTTATATTTCCTGGCAGCGTCGAATACTTTCTTGGCGTCTTTTCCTAGGGGGTTAATAGCATGACCCACCGTATGTAACTTTAAGCCAACAAAATGATAATCTTTGATCAACGTATCGACTTCATTTAGATATATTTCATCGTCTACATGAGGATTTATGCTGACTAACCCAAAGATCTTGTCCGGATATTCCTTGCTCAACTCGTATATTCTTTTATGAACTTGTTTTGCGTTAGGAGCTCCGGGTAACGGTTGGAGAATTACGGCGGAAATTCCATTTTTTTCGAAATCGTTGAAGACATCTTTTTCTGTAACCACTACATCGTACACTCGGCACTCTCCAAGATGATAGTGAGGATTAATTATCTTCATATGGAATCAAATTTGGTTTCGAGCGACCTATATTTTAGCGTGATCCCGAACATATCAAGGTTTTCGACTTATGAAAAAAGTGAAATAAGTGTCTGATAAGCTATTGGTCATCCATTTGAGGTCGAGTAATTAGGAATTCGGTCTCTATTCTTATCAATTGAAAAATTAGGACTTTTCTAATATTAAAGCCAGACGTCTACGCAATTTCAACAAACTAAAACATAATAGGCCTGCCTTTAAAACTTTCTTGAAATGATTCAAGAATTTTCGAGCCGAGAGTAGGAGGTATATAGTATATTGGTAAATCGACTTCTCCCTCAGCGACTTTTTGAAATACATAGGCATCAACTAATCTTTCTGCAACGGCGTTTTCAAAGAGGGATGTGCCAGGTAGAACTTCCGTCCTTGCGATATTCACCGCGTCGGCTCCTAGTGTCTTAGCTAGCATGTATGTCTTTATAAGATCATTTTCCGTTTCCGTAGGAAAACCTATCATAAAGCTACATAATGTGGCAATCCCGATTTCTTTGCAGAAGTTAACAGCCTTTTTGATCTGTTCATTGCTAAAAGGCTTACCAATCATAGTGCGTACCCGAGGCGACCCTGATTCGATTCCAAAACTTATGTAACGGCATCCTGCTTTATACATCAAGAGAAGCAAATCTTTATCTACCAAGTCTGGTCTGGTCTGGCAGCCCCATATTAAATCTAAACCTCTCCTTAAGATTTCATAGCATATGCTAAGCATATGGTCACGGTTAGCAGTCGCACAATCATCTATAAGGAAATAATGCCAGTCATAACTTTGACCTATTTTTTCCATCTCATCTACAACGCTTGCAGGTCTTCTTACTCTAAGATTATGACCCATAATCTTAGGTACGCCACAAAAAATACATTGATAAGGGCAACCCCTCGAAGTCTGGATGTTCGCAAATTCCCTTCCTTGTTCAAAATAATCCAAAGGGTCAATAAGTTCTCTAGCTGGTAGAGGCACCGTATTCAAATCAGGGGGGCTTCCGTAGCATACATTGTTCACCCTCTCTTCATTCATAAGTTTACTGACTAGCGAGGGAAACGTTATTTCTCCTTCGCCGATAAAATATACGTCGAAATAATTGTTGAAGCTAGTTCGAAATAAAGTATCTGCAGTTACGTGAGAACCTCCTAAGACTATTTTTAAATCCTTTTCCTGTGTTGCTTTAAGTTTCTGAGCTAATTGAACTGCGCCAAATATTTGATAAGTTGTGGCGCTTATACCTACAATATGGGGTTTTTGAGCAAGTATGAATTTGGTAATTTCATCAATGTCTACCAAGGGATTCCTCCTTGCTGTACAGTCAATTAGCATTACCGAGTACCCTTTTGCTTTGACCGCAGATGCTAAGTAAAGTAATCCTAAAGGAGGCATGCTTCCTAACCTACAATCAAAGCTTCTGGTCTTACGGTAATTTTTATATATCAATGGAGCGTTTACAAGTATGACATCCAATTTGACACTAGCGACGATTTGGTTATCTTAAAGCGCCTCATAAGGGTCGCGAACGGAGCAACGATAAGTGAGAAGATAATTTATGCATGAGAGTTCGCAATTTACCGCTGATCGCTGCTAGTAATATAAAAGCGAGTAAAACACCAAAAGGATAAGGTTGACCACTGGTAAGAAATATTTCGAATGCTAGAGCTAAAAATGTGGCAGTTATAACACCACCTAATATATTGCCTGGCTGCCCCAGGTAACCCATTACAAGTACGAAGAGAGAGATGTTTGAGCTAAATGCGAAAGTAGGATCAATGTATCCTACTCGTGAGCCCATTACCGCTCCCGCAGCTGCCATAATAGCTGCTGAAAGACCAAAAGCAGATAATTTATACAGTAATGTTGGGACGCCCATAGCTTTAGCTGCATCTTCGTCGTTCTTAATTGCAAGTAAACCAAGCCCAAATTTTGTACTCCGTAACTTGGCGCACACTAGGACAGTTATGACCGTTATTATTAACATAAGGTAATAAAGCTGTAAATGTGGAAGTAATACTGTAAAACGGCCGACCGTCTGAGTGTACCTGATTTCTACATAGGTAATAATATTTTTGATGAGCTCAGATAAAGCTAGAGTGGCTATTACAAAATATGTGCCCCTAAGTCGTAGGAACGGGTACCCTAGCCCAAATCCTATGGCAAAAGCAAGGGAAAAGGCCAACAGTATAGCACCATATATTGTAAAGCCTTTACCAAAAACTGCGTTAATATACATTCCAGTTCCGTAAAAAGCGGCTGAACCAAGAAAGATGTAACCTGCGTATCCAGATATTATATTCCACGCGGCCACTAGTGTGACATAGGTTAGTACGGTGGTGGAGAGGCTTATAAAATACGGACCTGCATAAAATGGGAATAAAGCACACAGTAGCATTACGAAAAGCGTAAGGAGAAGATAGTGAAGACGCATCATCACCTCTCACCTTTACCGAAAATACCCTGTGGTCTAATAAGTAAGATTCCTATCAATATAGCGTAACTAATAGCGATTTTCAAAGCAGGTGCTAGGATATACACCAATGTTGATTCAACAACACCTAGCATTAAACCACCCACTAAGCTACCAATAGGGCTTCCAATTCCCCCTAGGATAATCACAACAAACGCTATCACCGTATAAGGTATTCCTACAAAGGCGTTAAAAGGAAAATTAAAACCAACTAGGATACCCTCAACTAAGCAAAGCAGTATACTAATCACCAAAACAACCTTATCTACATTCGCAGTGTTGATGCCGATTAACATAGCCGCTTTGCGATTCTCTATAGTGAGCATAATGCTGGAGCCTAACTTTGTTCTGTAAAGGAATATAAGGGTAAGTGCAACAGCTAACAGTGATATCGCTAGCAAGTAAAGCTTGCTCGCCATAAAAGAAATGCCCCAGCCGCTTATAGGCACCATCATCCATTCGTATACATAGAAGTTAGGAGTCCAAACCCAAGCAACACCGTTTGATAAAAGAAGTATTAAGGCGAACGAAACTAGTAACGAATAGTTTTCTATTTCGGTAATCGTTTGAGTTTGCAGTTTGTTACGGAAGAAACCATATAAACTTAGCCCTATTGATGATCCTAGTATTGCAGCAAATGGTAAAGCGACCAAAGGTGGTACTCCGAATATTATAGAAACCCAATACCCCAAAAAACAACCAAGCATAACAAACTCACCTTGTGCTAGGTTTAAAACGCGCGATGCTCCGTAGATGAGACTAAGGGCTAGTCCTACTACGGCATACATCGAGCCGAGTATTACACCTGCCAGCACTAACTGCGCTGCGACAGCAGACATATACCTTCAGTTAAAGCTTAGTTTTACGTTAACGCTTCCATTTTGGCTTGGGATACAGTGGCTTTGCAGTTATACTAGATCTTCCAGCATAACTCCACGATTCTGCGACTATCTCTGGCTTACCATCGATCCACTGTGGAACGTTGTAGCCTGTGTTAGACCACTCGGTTTCCAACCAGTGGCAAACACCTCCCATTGTTTCAATGTCTGTAGTTCTTAGTGTTTCTCGCAGAGCGTCGGGATCAAGCGTGCCAGCTTTTTCGATAGCCTTTACTGCTGCATCTCCTGACATCAAAACCCAGACACCATCCTGCATCTCCAATATCTCGCCATACTTATTATAATAGGCATCATACGCTTCCTTACAGCTAGACCATATAGTACTTTTCCAGGGAGCTTTAACACCATACATGCAGCCTCCCATTGCTGTAACACCTTCTCTGTTTTCTCCAAACCGCTTGACGAAATCAGGATTCATAGCGCCAAGCGCGTCATAGTAAAGTTTGGGGTTGACGTCAAGTTCTATCATCTGTTCTGTCAACAACCAGCCATCAGCTGGGTAAGTAAGGCCGACGACAGCGTCAGGGTTTTTCCCTTTAATTTCCAAGAGTGTTCCTGTAAAATCTCTGACGTCAGTAGGATACTCCTTCTTTAACACAAGATTAATTCCCTCTTTCTTGAGTAGGTACTCCAAAGGTTCCCAATTTACAACGCCGAAAAGGGTTTGAATCTGTAATACGGCTACATCAGCCACTCCCACTTGTTTCATTAGGTTCACGAGACCTTCCATCGCCCTATAAGGATGATCCATTACCCAAAACATTGATCCAGGTGGCGCCTTTCTTCCTTCCACAATATCACGCCAACTTACTTGAACTGGGCAGTGGTCATCCAATATCATTGGAGTTGCATATTTTTGAACCACAGGGTAAACGGCCATTGATTGGAAGGTGCCATATGAGTGGAAGAGCAAGTCGACTTTGTCGACAGTTATGAGACGTTCTGCATTTCGTGTTGCTTTTTCGGTATCCCCTTCATCATTGTAAACAACCACTTCGATTGGGAGTTTCTCACCATATTCTTTGACATACACTCCACCTTGTTTATTGACTTTCTCAATCCAAAGCGCTCTTGCCTGTTCAGCTCTTGCCGTAATATCGGCAAGCCATCCTGTTAACGCTTGAGTATAGCCTATTCTAATAGTGCCTTTCTTCTTCGGAGGGGGTGGTCCAGGACTTACTTGAACGCCTCCAGGACCGTAGGTATAGTACCATCCTACAATACCACCTGCCGCCGCAGCAGCAACTATAGCCGTTATAGCGTACCTGAGAAAGCTTCTACGAGATGTTTTTGTTGACATCTCCACTTTTTTGTTAGATTGTTTCTATTAAGATTATACCCAAATATATTCGGGTAGGAAGAAGTAGTCACCAAATGTGATTTCAGAAGATTACCCATACCTCTTCGCAAAAGTTCACAAAGAGCCGACGGAGAAGTATGAAGACGGTTTGCAAGTTCATTAATGGTTATTTTTTTAGGGTAACTGAAGTAACCACTCATATAAGCTAATCGTAATGCTACTTCTTGCTTTGCTGTGACAGTCATATATCTTCTACGTTGACCCAACGCTACTATTCTTATTTTAGTGCCTAAGCTTTCTTCAACTGTCCGAATAAAATCTTGTAGTTCAGTTTTCTGGAAAAAACTTAGATAAATGTATAATTCATCCTCGCCTATTGCGTATTCATCTAGTACGAGAAGAGGGGACGTAATAATCTTCTCGTAGACGGGGCATTTCTTCGTAACAATATATGCAATAAGCCTGCCTCGATTAATTCTTGAGACACAGAACTTTCTGCTCTTTGATGCCTTCTTTAATCTTTTTATTATTAGGTAACGATCTTCTGTAGAAGGAGATTGTTGACATTCAATAAGATGGGCGAGTCCATCATCAGTTATTTTCAAACTAATCACCCTAGATAAAAAGCCTTGTAGTATAAGGGGGCAAAAAGATGGTGGACGCAAGCCAATAATCGCTTCATACATCTCGTTTACAGCCCCAGATATGCGGATTTAATAAGTGGATTGTTAGAAAGCGATTCTGTTGTTCCTTCAAGAACAATATTGCCATTCTCTAGGACGTAGCCTCTATCAGAGGCTTGCAGAGCATAATAAGTATTCTGCTCCGCAAGGAGAATCGTTAAACCTCTGTTTCGAAGACCCTTTATAACTTCGTAAACCTTACTAACTATAAGCGGAGCTAAACCTGTTGAAGGTTCGTCTAGAAGTAAAATTTCCGGTTGCAACATAATAGCTCTCGCTATACTTAACATCTGTTGTTCGCCACCGCTTAGTGAGGCTGCTTTTTGTTTCTTTCTCTCCAGCAAGACTGGAAAGAGGTCATAGACAATCTTCAGCGAATCCTTCCACTCTCTTTGTGCTTCTTTTCGGAAACGGGTTGCAGCTTTTAGATTCTCCTCAACTGTTAAATTCCAGAAAAGATCACGTTCTGCTGTCACTAATACTAGACCTTTGTTCACTCTCTCGTAAGTTGGAAGTGCAGTTATATCAGTGTTATTAAGGTGTATGGAGCCCTTACTAGGCTGTAGCAACCCCATTATTGTTAAAAAGAGAGTGGATTTGCCTGCACAGTTTGCTCCTATAATACAGACAGCCTCTCCTTTTTTTATTGTAATTGAGACATCCCTTAGAACAGGGATGGAAGAACGTTCCACGTAGAGATTGCTAACATTAAGCAAGTGTTCTTTCACCTAAATAAGCTGTAACAACAGCTGTGTAGTTTAGGACTTCTTCAGGCGGTCCTTCCGCTATCTTTTTGCCGTAATGCATAACCACTATTCTTTTAGCGAGGGTTGTAATCGCTTTCATAACGTGTTCAACAAACATTATGGTAACACCATATTTTGTTTTTATCGTTTCAACCTTCCTGCACATGTCTGCTACCTCAGCAGGATTTAGACCCGCGAAGACCTCATCGAATAATATTAGTTTAGGATTACAGGCCAAAGCCTTGGCAACTTCCAATTTTCTGGCTTCAGCGAAGGTTAAATTCCCTGCTCTCACATACAATTTCTTGTCTAGCTCGAGTATGCTCAGAATCTCTTTAACTTCGTCTACGGCCTGCTGCTTTTTATGATCTCTACCAAAAATACGCCCAATCAATGCGTTCTCTAGCACCGTAAGTTCCCTTAACGGCTTGACTATCTGGAAAGTTCGGGCTATGCCTAACCTGCAAATGCGATGAGGGGGCAGACCAGTTATATTTTTGCCCTCAAACAATATGGTTCCTTCGTTAGGTTTGTAATATCCTGTAATAAGGTTAAGTAATGTAGTTTTACCCGCGCCGTTAGGACCTATAATACCTACTATTTCACCCTCCTTAACATTTAGATCTAACTTATCGACTGCAGAAAGGCCACAGAACCTCTTAGTTACGTTTCTGACCTCCAACATAATGTGGTTAGATCACCGTAGCCCTAACACCAGCTCTTACCATAGAGTAAATGTGTAGGAAAGAGCCTATCAGCAACAAGAAGCCTGCAAGAGGAAGAGTAAAGCCTGCAATTGCCGCAAAGTCGGGTAGAAATGTAAATACTAGGAGCACCAGTGGTATAACTAAGCCTATCAATAGAGCGCCAATTATGTAGATCCATGACAAATCCATCTTAAACAATAATTCAACAGATTTCTTTGCTACCACATCTGAAATACTTGTAACATAGTTATGAGAAACCGTCGTCATAACCGTGAGAAGAAGTACAGTAAGTGATATTTCGATGAATCTAGCACCTAGCGCGGAATCCAGTATAGTAGACAAGGAAACCAGGCCAACACCACCTAAAAACTGCAGCAATGCGAAATGTAGTGGGAAAGAGGAGGATTTCCAGTACGGAAACGCTCTAAAAGAGGATAACAAAGCGGAGGGATAAATAATAATTATAAAAGCCGCGATACACGCAACAATTCGCGCGGCAAGGTAAAGTGAAGGGGGCACGAGATGGGGTAGGATAAACTGCGATATATCAATAGCCGACGCTACCCCAAAGATAGGAATAAATACGGTGCCTCGGCTTATCCATGAAAAGTGAGGGTGAAGGAATGCACGAAGTGCCTTATTAGGATGAGTAGCGTCTGCAAAATGAAGAACATTCTTTATGATTATTGTGAGGATAAAACCGAGAATAAGACCAGGCATATACTGAAGAAGTGAAGATATTATGTAAGCAGAACAGCCAATACCTCCTATGTAAAAAGCAAGTAAGACAAGTCCACCTCTGGTTGAAAGAAGCCCCCATATTTTTTGGGGGCGTAATATTATTTCGAATTCTCCAATTTCAACCATTTGCTCTCACCAAGGTAAGTAGTAAACTGCAGGATCTGTACCCAATTCCTTCTTTAATTGATAACCTACCCTTCCCCTTATAAGCTTTGCTACTTCACTATTGGGATCCTCTAAATCACCAAACGTAAACGCTTTAGTAGGACACGTCATCACACATGCTGGTAGCTCGCCTCCTTCTAAGTTTTTATGGGCGCAGAATGTACATTTAGTCGAGACGCCTTTTATCTTTCCACTGTATTTTAGCTTCTCATATGGTGTTGTGCCAGAAGGCCAATATTGTTTGTATTCTTCAACAAAGGATATAGCTTCATAGGGGCAGGCCAATATACAAGCCTTGGCGCCATAGCATTTCTCTTCATCTATTATCACGATACCGTCTTTACGTTTAGAAATGGCGCCTGAAGGGCAGGCCTTCATGCAAGGCGGGTCGTTACAATGCATACAGCCTGTAGGCAAAGATAACCTTCTTACGTTCGGATACTTACCAATCTCTTGTAGTAAAACTTTTCGCCAAAATACTCCAGTAGGGGTGCCATTCTCAGATTTACAAGCGATTACACAAGAGAGGCAACCAATGCACCTTTTTAGATCTATAACCATTCCCCATCGAACCATACTTGCCCTCACTCCTTATATATTCTCACGCGAACACATAAGTCGTGAGAGTCACTTAAAAAGTCGAATCGTCGCCAATCTTTTTGGCTGACAAGAGCGTTCCAATGCACCCCTACTCCTCTTGCGACTTCTTCGCCTAGAGCATATTTCCCAAATGCTCCAGATATGCCTACACACTCCGGATGAATACCCTCTGTTACTACAGCACGTCCTTTCACTTTGTAGCCAAATTCAGACTCAACCGTGATCAGGTCACCGTCTTTGATGCCTTTCTTCTCTGCCGTTTCCTTATTGATTTGAATGCCTAAAATCCAGCGTTGAGTTTCGCTTACCTCCTTAAGCCAAGGATTATTTAACGTAATAGAGAATGTATGCATGGGTACTTTATAGTTTACGGCAAAAAGGTCGTATTCACCTTTTGGTTCGAAAGCCACGCAAGGTTTCCATTCTGGTAGTGGTTTATAATCTGTGACATCCCAGATGTCAGCTATACCTAGCTCATCAACTACCTTTTTCACGTCTTCGCCCGCCTTTATCCAGTGTTCATAGTAGACAAATGTCCTACCCTCTACAAACGGCCTTGGATAGGCTTCTTCCACGCTTTTAGGTTGGAGTAGGACTTGGGTTCCTCTTTGCTCATACCAGTCTATTCCAACACCGTACCTATCCTTCATGAGCGCATCTGCCAACTCAAGGTATGTGTACTCACGGTTTGGATCCAAAGGTTGACGTAATTCGTGGTATGCGTTAAATGCTTGAATAAACTCTTTCCAAAAGCCGACGCGCTTAGCAAATTCAAGTAAGTATTCGACCCAGTGTTTTACGCCTTCAGGTGGTGTGATGACAGGTCGTCTGAATAACCAGTACCACGGTTGTAATCCCACACCCTCAAATTTATAAGGAGGATTAGCGAGTGGATCGTAACGTTCAAGGTAATGTGCTTGTGGCAAAACGATGTCGCAAAGCTCGATTGCTTCGTTTATCTCAGTCGCAAACCCAAACATGAATGGTATCTTCTTTAGAGCCTCTGCTACTTCTGTAGGATTCACGGTATTCATGACCGGGTTACAATGAGAAATACACATGGCTTCTATCTTATAGTCTAACTTAAATCTCGCAGGATTCATAAGTCCGGAAAGAAAGAAAGTATCTGAGTAGGGTGCAATGGGACAAAGTTCTAATAAATCATATCGGCGAGGTTTCGTTACCTTCCTTGGCGGATAATGAGTGAGACACCATTTCCAATATGTATTTGATGAAAGTATGAAACCGTCTTTATCTACAGGCCACCCAAATCTTCGTTTATAATAGGCAGCTATGCCCAGAACGCCACCTGGCACATTATAATTACCTAAGAGTGTATTAATAAGTTCTGTGGCGGCAACTATATGTTGCGCGTGAGCATGTCCGAACGCCCCTTTACCAGTAAGGACTGCGGCTGGGCGGTAAGGCAGTTCTTTCCCTTCAATCACTATTGTAGCACCTATTTTCGCCGCTTCTGCGAGTTCTTTAGTAATTCTCCTTATAGTAGAAGCAGCAATAGTTGTAATAGGTTCACACCATTCAGGTGTATATTTTTTAAGATGCTCTTTCAGCAGTTCAAAAGCAGGTTTACAAACAACACCATCTACCTCATACACACCTGTAAGTGCCATATCATGTGACAGTACGGAATCAAAAGCCTCAGCACAATTCTCCTTAAGATTCCACACAAGCGGAGTACCTTTCTTTTTGTCTCTAACATAGAGTCCGTCTGGTCCAATAAGGTAAGGTGCATTAGTCCATTTTCTTAACGCTTCGATATCGTATACCTTTATCTCATTGACAAGTAGGTTACACATTGCAAGAGCTAGAGCAAGGTCTGTTCCCGGTCTTATAGGTATCCATTCATCGGCCTTAGAGGCAGCAGGTGTCAATACAGGGTCGATAACAATCAGCTTCATACCCCTCAATCTCGCTTCAGCCATTTTAGGTGCAGTAGCCGTAGGCATAACATCCACGATATGACCACTTTGGGTTCCCATAAGGATGAGATAATTGCAATAATCGTAATCGACCTCTCTCATGAAAGCACCCAGCCCATTATAAGCGAAATGATGAATGTTTCCGCACCAGTAAGCTGCTCCAGCAAACCAAGCGTGGCATCCAAAAGCACGAATCCAAGGTGCATAAAGCCAGTAAGGTGGATAATCAAATGTGCAAAGAACGAATTTTAACGGGTTTTCTTTATAGATTTTCTTTAACTTATCCACAATCTCGTCAAACGCCTCGTCCCACCCAATTTCTTTCCATTTGGGATCCACTCCTAACCCTTTTTCAGGATTCGTCCTTCTTACTGGCTTAAGTAGCCGCTTAGGATTGTAAGGCGCTTGCAAAGCAGCCAATCCTTTAAGACATAAGCGACCATAGGAAGGATGGCACTCTGGATCTCCTTCTACCTTAACAAGCACCCCATCGACAACGCGCGCCCTAATCCCACTACAATTTGTTTGGCAACCATAACAAGTCGACTTGATAATTTTCTCCACCATACAGACGATCCTCCTAAGTTCGGTATTAACTAATTAATCCCGAATATATTAGGGGCTAACCCCCTCCAATGGGTGTCGCAAGGATTAAAGACACCTCCTTGTTACTTCCTACTTCCAGCTTTAGATCTTTATTTGGCACAAGCGCCCCATCAATGAACAATTCTACACCGGCACGCAACGAACCATTACTATCAAATAATAGATAGGCAAAAGAGGGGCCATACTTTTCACCTAAAATTCTTAGAACATCCACTATCGTCATTCTCTCATTAATTGCTATTTGTTCTTCAGATCTATTAGTAAGCATCCTTAATTCCGGGCTCAAGTAAATTAAGCGTACCACTCCCATCATTGCCTTTTATATTCCTGAGAAATAAATATTTTTCCATCGCTATAATAGGTGATTTCGAAAGTGTCAAAAATATCAATATCCCACACCAAATGATGAGAGAGCTTTAAGGAACTAGATTTGGAAGTACGGCTTTGTTGGAAATTCGCTTTTCTTGTGTCATGCGTTATAGATCACTGCTCTCTATGTTTCTACCCCAAGAATAGATAGTTATCAAAGCATCTCTTCAATAGCGAGTAAATGAGTTTGGATTCACCTATTAGGTATTACTTTATGCTCCTGACATTTAAGGCTCCTAAGGAGCTCATTAAACAGAAGCCATTAGGGACAAAACCTTTAAGCGGCTGGAGAGAAGGGTTTGAATGATTAAGGTTGGCGAAGAGAATCTATTTGTTCGAAGAAGGCGATGGGAAGAACAAGAAGCTACTTGGCGGTAAAGGTGCTGGGCTATGTGAGATGACTCAACTTGGTCTACCAGTGCCACCAGGCTTCACCATAACTACAGAGGTTTGTAAGGAGTATTATGCTAACGGTAGGAGGCTGCCTGAGGGGCTTATGGATGAGGTCAAAGAGTATATGAAGAAGATCGAGGCTAAAGTCGGTAAAAGGTTTGGCGACCCCAAGAACCCTCTTCTTGTTTCAGTAAGGTCTGGTGCT
>Ga0272449_1002627_pt1 | contig 16461 bp, 12 predicted proteins | sample YNPCB0241_FD_198679 | JGI IMG/M metagenome (GOLD analysis project Ga0272449, IMG submission 198679) | Hot spring sediment microbial communities from Yellowstone National Park, WY, United States - YNP-CB-024-1 | ecosystem: Environmental > Aquatic > Thermal springs > Hot (42-90C) > Sediment...
CCTGCTGGGGGCGGATGCCCCGGATGGACTGCAGGTACAGGCTGAGGAGGAAGCCCACGGCGAAGGTGGCGCTGTAGTGGATGAGCGCGGCCAGGTTGGAGAACGTGAACGCCGGGTTGCGCCGGAAGAGGCTCAGTTCCAGGACAGGCGTCCGCGCCCGCCCCTCCCAGAGGGCGAAGAGGGCCAGGACCAGGATGCCAGCAAGGGTCAGCGCCGCTCCCAGCGCCGACGGGAGGCGGGAGAAGCCGTAGATGAGGGCCACCAGCCCCAGGCCGTAGAGGACGGAGCCGGCCCAGTCAAACCCCTCGCCGTTCCCGGCTCGCCACTCTCCCCGGAGTTTCCAGGCCGCCAGGGCGGCGATGAAGGCCGCCAGCGGCACGTTCAGGAAGAAGATGCTCCGCCAGCCCCACTGCTGGGTGAGCACGCCGCCCAGGAACGGGCCCACGGAGAGGCCCACATAGACGGCGGCAACGTTGAGCCCCAGCACCCGTCCCCGTTCCTGCGGCGGGAAGACAGAGGTCAGGATGGCGACGCCGGTGCCGAAAATCATCGCCCCGCCAACCCCCTGCACCACCCGGGCGGCGATCAGTGTCCCCACCGATGGGGCCAGGCCGGAGAGCAGCGAACCGACTCCGTAGACCACCAGTCCCCAGACAAAGATGCGTTTCCGGCCGCGCAGGTCAGCCAGTTTGCCGAAGGGGACCAGGAACATCGCCGAGGCGAGCAGGTAGGCGGTGGAAATCCACCCCAGCACCAGGGCGCCGATGGAGAACTCCCGCCCGATGGACGGCAGGGCGATGTTCAGGGACGAGCCCATGAAGGGAGCGAGGAAGGAACTGCATGTGGCGACCAGTACGGCGACCCGGCGGGTGGTTGAGGCATCCTCCATTCCGGACTCCTGCAATAGGTTATGAGGTATTATAACACCGCTCCGTACGCATGCAAGCAGTGCTTGCGGCGGCGAAGCCGCCGCAATGAAACATATATTTCATTTATCTCCGCCGGGAAGGCCACACTTGAGAACGGGGGCAGGGGCGCGGCGCAACCTTGCCGCGGGGTTTCCCGACAACTCCGGGACACACCGCTGGCCATGGCCCTTGACAAATTCCGGATATTGTGGTATATAAAGCCTAACTTTTCCGGGTGTGTCAGAAAGAACGATGACCCATTTTTGCACTCCGCGCACCCCTCAGAACCCTCGACCGGAGAAGGAGCCCTCTAAAAGGGCTCTGGGGAGTACGCGCGGGAGGCGAAGGTAACCAATTATACGCTACTCAATACACCGCAGGCCGACTCTCCAGAGTACCGGGAGTCGGCCTTTTTGTATATGGAATCCCTGTGCCAGAGGTCTGTAGATGCCCGGCATACCCCTTTGAAGTGATTCTCCACTGGAAGCGAAAGGAGAGAAATGCTGGATCAACTCACCATATCCTTCATCGGCAGCGGTACAATGGCCGAAGCGATGATCCGCGGGCTTCTCAACCGCCACCTTATTGTCCCGGAGCGGATTATCGCCAGTGGCCCCCGTCCAGAACGGGGGGAGGAACTCCACCAGCGATACGGCGTGCGCTGGACAACGGACAACCGGGAGGCGGCGCAGGCGGCCGACATCGTGGTCCTCTCCATTAAGCCCCAGGTCCTGCCCGCGGTGCTGATGGAACTTTCCGGCACCATTCGGCCCGAGCAACTGGTGCTCTCCATCGTCGCGGGGGCGCGGATAGAGTATATCGCCCAGGCCCTGAACCACCGCGCCATCGTCCGGGTGATGCCCAATACGCCGGCCCAGATCGGGGAAGGGATCAGCGTCTGGACCGCCACCCCAGAAGTGACGGGGGAACAGTGGGAGCAGACTCGCCTGCTCCTGAGCGCCCTGGGGAAGGAACTATTTGTTCACGATGAGGACAGCATTGATATGGCCACCGCCGTCAGTGGGACCGGCCCAACTTATGTTTTCCTGATGATGGAAGCCCTCATAGACGCCGCCGTCCATCTGGGCTTCTCCCGCCGGGTGGCGCAGGAACTGGTCATCCAGACGGTGATCGGATCGGCACTGTTCGCGCGGGAGTCGGGGAAGCACCTGGCCGAACTGCGCAACATGGTGACCTCGCCGGGCGGGACCAGCGCCGAGGCGATCTATCAACTGGAGAAAGGGGGGCTGCGCACCGTGATCTCCAAAGCCGTCTGGGCCGCCTACCAGAAGTCCAAACTCCTGGGGGAGATGGTAGGGGCCGGGCGGCCTCGTCCGCTCTCCCCACTGGAGAGCCCGGGCCTGAATCACAGCGGATTCAACCGTAAGGAGGGCACATGATACCGTTCAAATTGGATGAGGACCTCCCGGAAGAGATGCTGAATTCGCCCATTCGCCACCCGGTCTACATAGACGATACCACGCTGCGTGATGGGGAGCAGACGGCGGGGGTGGTCTTCGCCAACGAGGAGAAGATTCACATTGCGCGTCTGCTGGCGATGCTGGGCGTTCACCAGATTGAGGTGGGCATCCCGGCGATGGGCGGAGATGAGAAAGAGGCCATCAAAGCCATCGTCCGGCTGGAACTTCCCACCAGTATTCTGGCCTGGAACCGCGCCGTGGTGGATGACGTCCGGCACTCCCTGGACTGCGGGGTGGACGCGGTGGCTCTCTCCATCTCCGCGTCCGACATCCACATCCAGCACAAACTGCGCTCCACCCGTCAACAGGTACTGGATGCGGTCCAGCGGGCCACGGAGTTCGCCAAGAGCCACAACCTCTACGTCTCGGTGAACGCGGAGGACGCATCCCGGGCCGACCTGGAGTTCCTGGTGGAGTTCGCCCGAAGGGCCAGGGAAGCGGGGGCCGACCGGCTGCGGTATTGTGACACCGTGGGCATCTTAGACCCTGTGGAGACGTACAAACGGGTGAAGTTCCTGGTGGACGAAGCGGGTCTGCCCGTGGAGATGCACACCCATAACGACTTCGGGATGGCAGTGGCGAACGCGCTGGTGGGCCTGAAGGCCGGTGCCACGTATGTCAATACCACCGTTAACGGGCTGGGGGAACGGGCGGGGAATGCCTCTCTGGAGGAACTGGTGATGGCGCTGCAATATTGCGAGGGGATCAACCTGGGCCTCCGAACCTCCCTGCTGCGGGAACTCTCGGAGTACGTGGCCCTGGCATCGGGGAGACCGCTCCCGCCATCCAAGCCGGTGGTCGGAAGCAATCTGTTTATCTACGAGTCCGAAGGCCGGGCCAGCGGCGTGGTGCGCGATCCCGCCACCTATGAAGTCTTCCTGCCCGGGGAGGTGGGACTCTCCCGCCGGTTCAACGTGGGCAAGTACTCCGGGCCCTCCGTCGTGGCCCAGAAACTGCGGGAGTACGGGTTTCATCCCACCGAAGCGGAACTCCGGCAACTGGTGCCGATTCTCCGCTCCCGCGCCACCGCCCTGAAGCGCTCGCTTTTTGACCAGGAGGTAGTGGAGGAGTACCGCCGGTTGAGCCATACGAACTGAAGGAGGCAACATGGACATCCATCTGATGGACATCACGCTGCGGGATGGGGAACAGGCGGTCGGGGTGATTTTCTCCCGCTGGGAGAAACTGCAGATTGCCTCCCACCTGGCCCAAATGGGCATCCCCTCACTGGAGGCCGGATTTCCGGCTCTGGGGCCAGAGGAAAAGGATGCGGTCCGGAGCATTGTAAACGCCCATCTCCAGGTTGGCAACCGTCAAACCCCGCTGGAGGTCTACGCGTTCGCCCGGGCCCGTCGGGAGGATGTGGCCGATGCGGCGGAGTGCGGTGTTCACGGTGTGGTCATCTCCATCTCCACTTCCGACATCCACATTGAGCGCAAGTTTCGCAAAACACGCGCCTGGGTGCTGGAGCGCATGGAAGAAGCAGTAGATGAGGCCCGGCAGCATGGCCTCTCCTTCATTGTCAGCGCCGAGGATGCCTCTCGCTCCAATCTGGACTTCCTGACCGAGTACTACCGTCGGGCAGAGGCCCTGGGCGCGCGGATGGTCCGCTACTGCGACTCCCTCGGCGTGAACGACCCCTTCACGACCTACCAGCACATCCGGCATATCCGCCGGGCTGTTTCCATACCCATCCAACTGCACATGCACAACGAGTTCGGTATGGCGACAGCCAACGTCCTGGTGGGGCTCCGGGCTGGTGCGCGCGCCGTGGCAGCCTCCCTGGGTGGCCTGGGGGAACGGACGGGCAACTCCCCGCTGGAGGAGGTGGTGATGGCGCTGAAGCATCTCTACGGGGTGGACCTGGGGGTGGATACCACCCACTTCCGGGAGGCGGCGGAGTACATCGCGGAGGCCAGCCAGCGCGCGATCCCCGTCTGGAAGGCCATCATCGGGAGTTCCATCTTCGCCCACGAATCCGGCATCCACGCCGATGGCATCCTCAAGCACCCCCACACCTATGAGGCTTTCAGTCCGGAAGAGGTCAATCTGCAACGCCAGATTGTCATCGGCAAGCACTCGGGAACTCACGCACTGATCCACAAGTTCAGCACGGAATTCGGGATTCAACTGGATGGGGAGACTGCCAGTCGTCTTCTGGAACGGGTGCGGGCGGCGGCGGTAGAGTTGAAGCGGCCGCTGTTTGATAAAGAACTGATGCTTCTGTACCGGGCAGTGGCTGGCCACACGGGCTGAAAATCGTTAGATCAGGCTTCAGTCGGCATTGCACACGGGTTGGACGGATGGACACGGATAAGAATCCGTGAAAACCCGCATGATCTGTGCCCATCCGTGTTCCGTTCAATCGCACACGGATGAACACGGGTTTTGCGGATTGGTACGGATGACTCCATTGCAAGTGCTTTACCGCAGAGTACGCAGAGCACCAGAACCTGAAACCTGGAGGAGATTGCACTATGGGACTCACACTGGCCGAGAAAATCATCTCTCAGCGAATCGGGGAGGAGGTCCGGGCGGAGGATATAGTGGTTGTCCCCGTAGACCTGCTGCTGGCCCATGAAGGGACGGGCCCTCTGGCCCTGGACCGTTTCGGCTCGCTGGAGCGGAGCCGCCCGGCGACGCAGGTCCTCTTTTTCTCCGACCATGCCGCGCCGGCCCCCCGCCGGGAACTCTCTAACGTCCAGAAACGGCTCCGCACCTTTGCCGAGCAAGTGGGCGCCCGCTTTCACCCGCCTGGGGAGGGCATCTGTCACCAGATTGTGGCGGAGCGCTGGGCCCGCCCCGGGCAGATCATCCTGGGCGCCGACTCCCATACCTGCACCGCAGGCGCCCTGGCGGCCTTCGCCACCGGCATGGGCTCCACCGATATTGCCGTCGCGATGGCGCTGGGGCAGACGTGGTTGCGGGTGCCTCCCTCCATTCGGGTGGAAGTGGATGGGAGTCTCCCCCCTATGGTCACGGCAAAAGATGTGATTCTGTACCTGATCGGCCTGCTGGGAGCGGAGGGGGCCAACTATCAGGCGCTGGAGTTCGGCGGCCCCACCGTCGCCGCGATGAGCGTGGAGGAGCGGATGACCCTCTGCAATATGGCGGTGGAGGCCGGGGCCAAAACCGGCCTCTGCGCCGCCGATGAGCAGACCCATCGGTTCCTGGAATCCTGCGGACGGGCCGACAGTTATACCCCCCTGGCCCCCGACCCCGATGCCCACTATGAGCGCCGGGTGCACATCCCTGCGGATTCCCTCTCCCCTCAGGTAGCATTCCCCCACTTCGTGGACAACGTCCGGCCGGTGGAGGAGGTAGGGGACATCCCTGTGGACCAGATCTTCATTGGGACCTGCACGAACGGGCGGCTTTCGGATTTCCGGATAGCCGCCCGTATCTTGCAGGGCCGCAGAGTCCACCCCGGCGTTCGCCTGCTGGTCTGTCCCGCTTCCCGCCAGGTCTACCTGGATGCCCTGCAGGAGGGGTTGCTCCAGGTTTTCGTGGAAGCGGGTGGCCTCATCCTGCCCCCGGGATGCGGGGCCTGCGTCGGGGTGCACCAGGGGGTTCTGGCCGATGGGGAGCGCTGTCTCTCCACCCAGAACCGGAACTTCCAGGGCCGGATGGGCAACCCCGAAGCGGAAATCTACCTGGCCTCGCCCGCTACGGCGGCCGCTACCGCCGTGCGGGGCCGAATCACCGACCCGAGAGAATTTTTGTAGAGGAGTACAGCCATGGAACGCATCCTTCGCGGCAGAGTCTGGCGGTTCGGAGACGGGATCAGCACCGATCACATCACCCCCGGTCGGTACTACCATCTCCGGGGGGACTTGAAAGCACTGGCGGAGCATACCCTGGAGGACGCCGACCCCGAGTTTGCCCGGAACGCCCGGCCAGGCGACTTCGTGGTGGCCGGGAAGAATTTCGGACAGGGCTCCTCCCGGGAGCATGCCGCCCTGGTCCTGAAAGAACGGGGCATCCAGGCCGTCATTGCCCCTTCCTTTGCCCGCATCTTCTTCCGCAACGCGGTCAACGTGGGCCTGATGCCCATCATCTGCGACACCGACAGCTTTGAGACCGGGGATGAGATTGAGGTGGACGTGGTGGAGGGCCGGGTGCGCAACCTGACCCGGAACTTTGAGCGGACATTCCGCCCGCTCCCCCCGGTAATGCGGGCCATTCTGGAAAGTGGGGGGCTGGTTCCCCACATCCTCCGGTACGGAGGGCTCCAATGGCAGGATACCCCGTAGTCCTTCTGCCCGGAGACGGGATTGGGCCGGAAATTGCGGAAGCCACCCGGGAAGTCCTGGAAGCCACCGGCGTGGAATTGGACTGGAGGCCCTTTGAGACCGGGATGGCCGCCATGGAGAAGAGCGGAACTCCCTTACCCGATGAGGTGGTGGAGGAGATTCGCCGCTGCGGAGTTGCCCTGAAGGGCCCCATCACCACCCCGGTCGGGACCGGCTTCTCCAGCGTGACGGTCGCGCTCCGGCAGCGTCTGGACCTCTATGCCAACCTGCGCCCGGTACGGAGCATCCCCGGCGTCCCGGCCCGTTACTCCGATGTGGACCTGGTCATCATCCGGGAGAACACCGAAGACCTATACACGGGCATAGAGTACCGGATAGACGAGGACACCGTGGTGGCGGAGAAGCGCATCACCCGGCGGGCCAGCCTGCGGATTGCTCGCTTCGCCTTTGACTATGCGTCCCGCTATGGTCGCCGACAGATCACCGCCGTCCACAAGGCCAACATCCTGAAGATGAGCGACGGGCTGTTTCTTCAGTGCGCCCGCGAGGTGGCCGGGCAGTACCCGCAGGTCCGGTACACCGAGCGGATTGTGGATGCCCTCTGCATGGACCTGGTCCTGGACCCGGGCCGGCATGATGTTTTGCTGTGCCCCAACCTGTATGGCGACATCGTTTCCGACCTGGCAGCGGGGCTGGTAGGAGGGCTGGGGCTGGCACCGGCGGCCAACATCGGGGACGGAGTGGCCATCTTTGAAGCGGTCCACGGCTCCGCGCCCGACATCGCCGGGAAGGGCATCGCCAACCCCACGGCCCTGATCCTGGCCGGCGCGATGATGCTGGCCTATCTGGGAGAAAGCGCGGCCGCCGCCCGGATAGAGCAGGCGGTCTGGGAGACGTACTACCAGGGCCGGGCCCTCACCCCCGACATCGGGGGCACCGCCACCACCCGGGAGATGGCCCGGGCCATCGTGGAGTGTATGGAATGACGTTTTCGGCAGCGGCAAAGCCGCTGCCGAAAACTGTACCGGAGGGACGCAATGAGCGATCGGGCCATTCTGGCACTGGAAGATGGTCGGGTCTTTCACGGATGGGCCTTTGGGGCCCGGGGCGAGGTAACGGGTGAAGTTGTCTTCAATACCAGCATGACCGGCTACCAGGAAATCCTCACCGACCCCTCATACAAAGGCCAGATTGTGGTGATGACCTACCCCCACATCGGCAACTACGGCATCAACGAGATGGATGTGGAATCGTGGCGGCCGTGGGTGGAGGGCTTCGTCGTCCGGGAGGTCAGTCCGATCTACAGCAACTGGCGGGCGCACCGGAGCCTGGAGGAGTTTCTGGAAGAGCACGGTATCGTGGGGATCACCGGGGTGGACACCCGGGCCATCACCCGCCATATCCGGACGGCCGGGGCGATGAAGGGGGTTCTTTCCACCATAGACCTGGACGAGGAGAGCCTGGTGCGCAAGGCGGCCACATCGCCGGGCCTGGTGGGGCGCGACCTGGTGCGCGAGGTCACCTGTGCCGAGCGCTACGTCTGGGGTGAGGGTGTACCCTCCGCCTGGAGGGTGACAGAGGCCCGCCCGCCCCGCTATCGGGTCGTGGTCTACGACTTCGGCGTCAAACGGAACATCCTCCGGCTTCTGGTGGACCACGGATGCCAGGTCGTTGTGATTCCGGCGGAGACCCCCGCCGAAGAGGTCCTGGCCCTCCGTCCGGACGGCGTCCTGCTTTCCAACGGCCCCGGTGACCCCGCCGCGCTGACGTACGCGATCCAGAACGTGGCGGCTCTCCTGGGACGGGTGCCCCTTTTCGGCATCTGCCTGGGGCACCAGTTGCTGGGCCTGGCCGTCGGCGGGCGGACCTTCAAACTCAAGTTTGGCCATCGTGGGGCCAACCAGCCCGTCAAGGACCTGACGACGGGAAGGGTGCAGATCACCTCCCAGAACCACGGTTTTGCCGTGGACCCCGATGCCCTCCCCGGTGATGTGGAAGTGACCCATATCAATCTGAACGACGGGACGGTAGAAGGCCTGCGGCACCGTTCCCTCCCGGCCTTCGGCGTCCAGTACCATCCGGAGGCGTCTCCCGGCCCCCACGACGCCATCCCCCTGTTTGAGGAATTTACCCGACTGATGGAGGAGTACTGAACGTATGCCGAAGCGGACGGACATTCACCGGATCCTCGTGATCGGCTCCGGGCCCATTGTCATCGGACAGGCCTGTGAGTTTGACTATTCGGGGACCCAGGCCTGCAAGGCGCTCCGGTCGGAAGGATACGAAGTCATCCTGGTCAACTCCAATCCGGCGACCATTATGACCGACCCGGAGTTCGCCGACCGGACCTACATTGAGCCGTTGACATGGGAAGTGCTGGAGCGGATCATCGCCAGAGAACGGCCCGATGCCCTTCTACCCACCGTCGGGGGGCAGACGGGCCTGAACCTGGCCGTCGCACTGGCCGAGAAGGGCATCCTGGAGCACTATGGCGTCCGCCTGATTGGTGCCAGCCTGGAGGCCATCCGTCTGGCCGAAGACCGCCAACTGTTCAAGGCCGCGATGGCGGATGTGGGCCTTCCCACCCCTCGCAGCGGGATTGCCACCAATCTGGAGGAAGCGTTCCAGATCGCGGAAGAACTGGGCTTCCCTCTCATCATCCGCCCGTCCTTCACCCTGGGCGGAAGTGGTGGAAGCACCGTCTGGAGCCGGGAAGCGTTCGGGGATGCGGTGCGCTGGGGTCTGTCCCAGAGTCCCGCTCACCAGGTGCTCATAGAGGAATCGGTCCTGGGCTGGAAAGAGTATGAACTGGAGGTGATGCGGGACCGCAAAGACAACTTTGTAGTGATCTGCTCCATTGAGAACCTGGACCCGATGGGGGTCCATACGGGAGATAGCATCACCGTGGCGCCGGCCCAGACGCTGACCGATAAAGAGTACCAGCAGATGCGGGACTGGGCCCGGCGCGTCATCGGCCGCGTGGGGGTGGAGACGGGGGGCTCCAACATCCAGTTCGCCGTCAACCCCCGGGATGGCCGGATGGTGGTGATTGAGATGAACCCACGCGTCTCCCGCAGTTCTGCTCTGGCCTCCAAAGCGACCGGGTTCCCCATCGCCAAAATCGCGGCCAAACTCGCCGTGGGCTACACACTGGACGAGATCCCCAACGACATCACCCGGGAGACCATGGCGGCCTTTGAGCCGACCATTGACTACGTGGTGGTCAAAATCCCTCGCTGGGCTTTTGAGAAATTCCCCGGCGTGGACGACACCCTGGGCACCCAGATGAAATCGGTCGGTGAGGTGATGGCCATTGGCCGGACATTTCCGGAGGCCCTGCAGAAAGGGCTCCGTTCCCTGGAAAGTGGTCTCCCCGGCCTGGTGATGGACGAGCGGCGGGTGAACCCCGCGTTTCTGCGGCAACGGCTGGCCACACCCAACCCGGACCGGATTCTTTATATCGGCCACGCCCTCCGGGTTGGTATGAGCGTGGAGGAGATCGCGGCCCTGACCGCCATTGATCCCTGGTTTATCCGGCAGATTGCCGGGATCATAGAGATGGAGCAGGCACTGCAGGCCTGTCGGCTGGACACAGTCTCCGCAGAGCAGTTACGGGAAGCCAAACGGATGGGCTTTTCCGACGCTCAACTGGCCCGTCTGTGGGCCGTCAGTGAGCGGCAGGTCCGCTGGCGGCGTCTGAGCATGGGCATCCGCCCCGTCTACAAACGGGTGGATACCTGTGGGGCGGAGTTTGAGGCCTATACCCCCTACCTGTACTCCACCTACGAGATGGAGTGCGAGGCGGCCCCCACTGACCGCCCCAAAGTGATCATTCTGGGAAGCGGCCCCAACCGTATTGGTCAGGGGATTGAGTTTGACTACTGCTGCTGTCATGCGGCCTTTGCCCTGCGAGAAATGGGCATAGAGGCCATCATGGTCAACTGCAACCCGGAAACAGTCAGCACTGACTACGATACTTCCGACCGGCTCTACTTTGAACCCCTCACCCTGGAGGATGTGCTCAACATTGTGGAGAAGGAGCAGGAACGGGGAACTGTCCTGGGCGTCATCGTCCAGTTCGGGGGGCAGACGCCGCTTCGGTTGACGATGCCGCTCCATCGGGCAGGAGTGCACATCCTGGGCACTCCCCCCGACAGCATTGATCTGGCGGAGGACCGGGAGCGGTTCAGCCGTCTCCTGAAGGAACTGGAGATTCCCCAGCCAGAGCATGGAACCGCCCTGACGGTAAAGGAGGCCCGGCTGATCGCAGCCCGTATCGGCTACCCCGTTCTGGTCCGGCCCAGTTACGTCCTGGGCGGACGGGCCATGTCCATCGTCTATGACCAGACCACGCTGGAGCGATGCGTGGCTGAGGCGCTGGAGGCGGCTCCCGGCTCTCCAGTGCTGATTGACCGGTTCCTGGAGGATGCCTTTGAAATGGACGTGGACTGCATCGCGGACGGGGAGCGGGCCGTCATCGGGGCCATTATGGAACAAATAGAACTGGCGGGAGTCCATTCCGGCGATTCGGCCTGCGTGATCCCGACGTATATGGTGGCGCAGGAGTATATCCAGACCATTCGGGAGTACACGTATCGTCTCGCCGGGGCCCTTCGGATTCGGGGGTTAATGAACGTTCAACTGGCCATGAAGGACGGTGTGGTCTACGTCCTGGAGGTAAACCCCCGGGCCTCCCGGACCATCCCATATGTCAGCAAGGCCACCGGTGTTCCGCTGGCTCGCCTGGCGACAAAAGTCATTATGGGAATGCGACTGGAGGAATTGGGCCTGACCCGGGAGCCGGTTCCCAGAGGATATTTTGTCAAAGAAGTGGTGCTTCCCTTCATCAAGTTCCGCGAGGTGGATACCCTGCTGAGCCCGGAGATGAAGAGCACCGGGGAGGTCATGGGGATGGCCGATGATTTCGGGATTGCCTTTGCCAAGGCCCAGATGGCTGCCGGGAACCAGCTTCCGGTGGAGGGGACAGCCTTCCTCAGCGTGAACGACAACGACAAGGCCAACCTGGTGCCTATTGCTCGCGGGCTGGCGGAGTTGGGCTTCCGCCTGCTGGCGACGGGGGGAACAGCGGCCTATCTCCAGCGGCACGGTCTGAAGGTGGAAGTCGTCAACAAGGTCTATGAGGGGCATCCCCACGCCGTGGATTACATTGAGCAGGGGAAGATAGACCTGGTGATCAATACGCCGCTGGGTCGGGGCGCTTATGCAGACGAAAGCGCCATCCGGAAAGCGGCTGTGGCCTGCGGCGTGGCCTACACCACGACGCTCTCCGCTGCCAGCGCGGCGGTCCAGGCCATCCGGGCACTCCGGCAGTACCCGTTAGAGGTGCGGAGCCTGCAGGAGTGGTATCAGTGCCCCATCCGTGATCCCTCGGTTTCTTGATTCCCCAGGACGTGACGCGACTTCACTTTTAGCGGAGGGTGTGTCCCAGAATTGTCGGGCAACCCCGCGGTGAGGTTGTGCTGCATCCTTGCCCCCGTTCTCAAGTCTGGCCTTTTCGCCCGCGGAGATAAATGCCCGCTGGCTCACCAGCGGGCTGAATTGGGCGCTCCCGACAAAATCGGGACACACCCTGGCGGGGACAATCCTTGACAGGGGGATGGGAGTATGTTAAGATGAAGTTGCTCCAGGTCGGCCAGGCGGTCGCGCTCCGCGCCCTGCGCGGGGTGAGGAAAGTCCGGGCTCCACAGGGCACGGTGCTGGGTAACGCCCAGGCGGGGTAACCCGACGGATAGGGCCACAGAAACAGACCGCCGGGTTGGGAGGTGGTACAACCGTTCTACCACCCTACCGACCCGGCAAGGGTGAAAAGGTGGTGTAAGAGACCACCGGCGTCCGGGGTGACCCGGGCGGCCAGGCAACCCCCACCGGGAGCAAGGCCAAGCAGGGGCGACGTAGGGGCAACCCTTGCGGTTGCCCTCCATCTGGGCAACCCTTGCGGTTGCCCTCCATCTGGGCAACCCTTGCGGTTGCCCTCCATCTGGGCAACCCTTGCGGTTGCCCTCCATCTGGGCAACCCTTGCGGTTGCCCCTGCACGGGGTGGCCCGTCCCGTCCGAGCCCCGGGTAGGCCGCTTGAGGCGGCGGGCAACCGCCGTCCCAGAGAGATGACCGCCCACGACAGAACCCGGCTTATCGGCCGACCTGGAGCGAGGAGGCAGATGGCCACCAGCAGGCCAGAGCGCTTCGCCAAAGCGTGTGTCCAGTTAGCGGAAAGGGAATCATGATTCTGGGAATTGAGACATCCTGTGACGAGACAGCGGCGGCCGTTGTTGCCGATGGCCGCCGCATCCTCTCCAACGTGGTGGCCTCGCAGACGGACCTGCACGCCCGCTACGGCGGAGTGTTCCCCGAACTGGCCTCGCGCGCTCACATAGAGGCCATCGTCCCGGTGATCCAGGAGGCGGTGGTGCAGTCTGGGATAACCTGGGAGGACCTGACGGCCATCGCTGTCACCGTCGGGCCGGGGCTGGTGGGGTCTTTGCTGGTCGGGGTGAACGTCGCCAAAGGGCTGGCACTGGGGCGCGGGCTACCCCTGGTCCCGGTCAACCACCTGGAGGCCCATCTCTACGCCAACTGGCTGGAATCGGACTCGGAGGGGGCGGCCCCGCCCGACCTGGCTTTCCCGCTTCTGGTTCTCATCGTCTCCGGCGGGCATACGGAACTGGTTCTGATGCGGGGCCACGGCGACTATCTCTACCTGGGGGGCACGCTGGATGACGCGGCCGGGGAGGCCTTTGACAAAGTGGGGCGGTTGCTGGGGCTTCCCTATCCCGGCGGCCCCAGCATAGAGCAGGCAGCCCGTTCAGGAAACCCTGCCCGCTTCCGTCTCCCGCGTGCCTGGCTGGAGGGGACATACGACTTCAGTTTCAGCGGGTTGAAGACCGCCGTCGCCCGTCTGGTCCAGACGCAGGAGGTGCCCCCGCACCTCGTCCCCGACCTGGCCGCCGCTTTCCAGGAAGCCGTTGTGGATGTACTGGTGACCAAGACGGTGGCAGCGGCAAGAGACTACGGCGCGACGGCCATCCTCCTTTCCGGGGGTGTCTCAGCCAATCAGACGCTGCGGGAGGCGATGCGGGCACGCGCTGGGGTCCCCGTTTATTACCCGCCTCCCATCCTCTGCACCGACAACGCGGCAATGGTCGCCGCCTGCGGCTACTTCCGCTACCGGGCCGGCGCCCGCGCGGGCTGGGACCTGGATGTGGAGCCCAACCTGCGGCTGGTGTGAAAGGACTCACCATGCCTGAACTGCCGGAAGTGGAGACCCTGGCGCGGGAACTGAGAAGAGCGCTGGTCGGGCGGAGCATTGTCGGGGTGGAGGTCCGCTGGCCGCGCACCGTCACCGCGCCGGACCCGGAGACGTTCGCCCGGCGACTGGTCGGGCGCCGCATCCAGGAAATCCAGCGCCGGGGGAAGTGGCTGCTCCTGGGCCTGGATGAGGGGGATTGGCTGCTGGTCCACCTGCGGATGAGTGGGCGGCTGGCCGTGGAGAGCGCCGATGCTCCCGAGGACCCTTACACCCGGGTGGTTCTTCATCTGGACGACGGGCATCGGCTGCGCTTCTCCGACCCCCGCAAGTTCGGGCGGATGGCGCTGACGGCCTGCCCGGAGGAGTGGCTGGGGGACCTGGGACCGGAACCGCTGGACCTGACACCGGAGCAACTGGCGGAAATGCTGCAGGGCCGTCGGGTCCGCCTGAAGAGTCTGCTCACCGATCAGCACTTCCTGGCGGGCCTGGGGAACATCTACACGGATGAGGTGCTCTGGCGGGCAGACCTGCACCCTCTCCGTTGCGCCGACACGCTGACGCCCGGAGAAGTGACCCGCCTGCACAGGGCCATTCAGCAGGTCCTGGAGGAAGCGATTGCCCGCCGGGGCACCACACTGCCGGACCAGCGGTACGTCCTCCCCGATGGGCGTCCCGGGGAGTTCGCAGCCCATCTGGCCGTCTACGGGCGGGAGGGGTATCCCTGCCCCCGATGCGGTGCCCCCATTGCCCGCACCCGCGTGGGGGGCCGGAGCGCCCGCTTCTGCCCCCAGTGCCAGCGATAGGGGTGGAGCGGGTTGCTGCGCGATTTACCGTCGGGCCGACCTTTCACTGCGGCGGCAAAGCCGCCGCAGTGAAACATTGATCTCATCCATCCCCATCAGCGCGGCCATCAGCAGATAGGCGCCGGCCCCGATGAAGATGCCGCCGGCCCCCACCACGGCCCCGCTGGCCCCCGGGAGCGCCCGTTGCCAGAGGGCCAGCAGGAGCCCCATCGCCCCTGCCGCCAGCCCGCTGCGCGCCACCGACGCCCCCAGCACCCGCCCCTCCAGCCCACCCAGCCGGGGGCGGAGCAGCACCATCAGCCCGCCCATCTCCAACAGCGTCGCCACGGAGTTCGCCAGTGCCAGCCCCCCGTGGGCCGGGAGCCCCATCCAGGCAAATACCCCCGGCAGGGTCAAACTCAGGACCACGTTGAGGGACATCGCCAGTCCCCCCACCCATACCGGCGTCCAGGTATCGTGGAGCGCGTAGAAGGCCCGGACGACGATTTCCACCCCCGCGTGCCCCACCAGCCCCAGCGCGTAGAAGGCCAGCGCCCAGGCCACCGCGTCGGTGGAGGCGGCCTGGAAGGCTCCCCGCTCAAAGAGCAACGCCACCAGCGGCCGCCGCAGGACCAGCAACCCCACCGCCGCCGGGACGGTGACGAAGAAGACCATCCGCAGCGTCGTCGCCAGCGTGTGGCGCATAGACGCCCGTTCCCCCCGCGCGGCCTGCTCAGCGAACGTCGGGAAGGCCGCCGTCGCCACGGCCTGAGCGAAGACCCCCTGGGGCAGGAGCATCAGCAGCCAGGCGTAGTTCAGCGCCGAGACGGCCCCCTCCCCCAGGCGCGAGGCGATGTTCGTGTTGACCAGGAAGTTCAGGTGGACCGCGGCCAGCCCCAGGACTCGGGGAGCCATCAACCGCAGCACTTCCCGGACGCCGGGATCGCTCAGGGTGAAGACGGGGTGGTAGCGGGCCCCCACGCGGGGGAGGCCGGGCAACTGGACCGCCAGATGCAGCACCGCGCCGACGACGTACCCCAGCGCCAGTGCGCGGGCGCCCATTCGGGACGCCAGGAGCCCCGCCGCCGCGATGAGGGAAAGGTTGAGGAGACTGGGGGCCAGCGCGGGGAGCACGAAATGCTGGCGGGTGTTGAGAATCCCCATGACGACGCCGCTGACCCCGAAGAGGACGGGTGCCACCAACATCATCCGCATCAGGGAGACGGTGAGGGCCTGCTGGGGGGGCGGGAATCCGGGGGCCAGCACGGTCGCCACCAGTGCCGGCGCGACGGCCCAGGCCAGGCCTGCGGCCAGCGTGAGCGCGACCAGCACCAGATTGACCACCGCGCTGGCCAGGCGCCATCCCCCTTCGGCGTCGTCGCGGGCGAAGTACCCGGCCAGGGTGGGGATGAACGCGGAGGCCAGTGCGCCCCCGGCCATCAGCGAGAACAGCAGGTCCGGGATGCGCGCGGCGGCCAGATACGCGTCGTATTCGGCGCTGGTGCCGAAGACGGCGCCGATGACCATCTCCCGGGCCAGCCCCAGCGCCCGGGAGAGGACGAAGAGGGCCATCACCTGGGTGGCGGCCCGGGCGATACGGGCCCCCGGCGGCGTTGATCCTTCCATGATCCTCACAACTCCTGACGCAGGCGGCGGAGTTCCTTTCGCAGTTGGTCTACCCGGCGGTTGATCACCTCGTCACTGCCGACGGTCACCCGCTGGTGGCGGGCGAAGGCCAGTTCGGAGGCCAGCCGGTAGTACTTGCCCAGAC